>WNFP01013156.1_pt1 | contig 10565 bp, 6 predicted proteins | sample 5400201 | NCBI WGS metagenome assembly WNFP01 (sample SAMN13153355, study PRJNA577476) | soil metagenome | isolation source: 115 cm saprolite under Madrone tree | place: USA:California | collected 2016-06-14
CATTTATACCGCGCGCGGCCAGCAAGGTAAGAACATTAGGGATGTCCATGAAACTCACAATGAGATCGGGCGCAGATTCCCGGATGGCGCGGCGAAGCGCACGGACTACCTTGAGATTTCTGACCAATCCATGAAAAAAGTGCCTTGCCGCGCCGCCTCGCAAGTGTAACTGCCGCAGAACAACCCCGGCATGAAGCGGGTAGGCTGGAACGTCATCCCGCAGATATGTGATGAGCGTAACGTGGATTCCCTTTTCCGCCCAGGCGCTGGCCAGAACGGAAGCCGTACGCTCTGCCCCGCCACGCCCCAGAGACGCTATGACCAGAGTCAACCGCATGCAGTTAATGTGTGGCTTCCACAGGGGCCACAGGCAGCGCGGAGGAGTTCGCTTCCCGGGAAAGGTATCGGAGCGACCATAGGGAAAGCATCAACCAAGAAACAATATAGAAAATCGAGGTGGAGAGCGCGATGCCGGCAACGTGCCACACACGCATGAGTACAAGATTAAGTACTACGTCCAGGAGCAGATTGATCGCTGAGACATACATCAGTATGTCATTCCGGCGGATGGATGAGATAAAACGTACAAAAAGCATGCTCCAAATATAGAACGGTATCTGGATAGCGTAGCAGACCTGTACCCAGCTTACTAAGTCAGTATCAACGGCAGTAAAAGCACCGCGCTGGAAAAGTGCCTTCACAATCGGCCTGGAAAAAGCAATCAGCAACAGAGTAAAGGGCACTGTGGTGGAGACAACCAGAAGAGAATATCGTTTTAACGTGTGACGGCAGCCGGCGAAATCGCGGGCCGCTACCATTCTGGAAAAATACGGCAGCGTAGCTGTGCTAAGGGCCATTGCGCCGATGCTGGTTATTCCGGCAATCAATTTGTTGGCATAGCCCAGCGCAGCCACATTGCCTGACGACAGCATGGCTGCCATGGATTGGTCCACCACTGAGGTGCTGCCCATCAGGATTGCTCCCGTCAACATTGGCAGATACTGGCGAAGCACGAGGCGCACCCGGGCATCCAGGCCATGCCAGCGCAGGTTGAAGCGCAGGCCCTGCACCCGCAGAAGATGCAGCAGGAGCGCAGATTCAAGCAGGCTTCCGGCCACGGCGCCGCCCGCCAGCGTAAAAATCCCCCAATGGCGTGCATTGAAAAGGACCAGGGATATCGTAATTAGAGTTGTAAGCAGAGGAATGAGAGCCGGCAGAGCAAATTTCTCACTGGCGTTCAGCACTGAGGACGCCAGGTTCGCGACGCCGCTGAAAATAATCCATGGCAGAAGCAGATAGAGCAGTTCGCGCGTAATATCCAACTTGGCAGCAGAAAAGCCGTGGCCCAGCACCGGCAGATACAGGGGCGCTGCCAGGCCCAAAAGGAATGCGACTCCCGCCAGGGCGATGACTCCAAGCAGCATTATGCTGGAAAACAGTTGCTGTGCCGCCTCCACGCCCTGCTTCTGGCGTGTTTCTACAAACACTGGGACCAGAGCGTAACCCAAAGCTCCCATGCCGATGTTCAGGACAAAGGACGGCAAGACAAAGGCAATCAGAAATGCGTCCACTTCATCGCCACGCCCAAAGGAACGGGCGATGATCAGTTCTTTGGCCGTTGCGGCGAGCTTTACCAGCGATGCGAGGCAGCCGACAATCAATGCTGCCCGAAAAATCTTTCTGTTAGTGGTATCAGACGCCGTTTTTCTGAAAAAATTGAGTTTCATCGGCCTATGGCAAAAATGGGCTTCCGGCAAACAGACTCTCTCGGCGTGGGAACCCCAATGATATCGACGAGGCAACGAGACTTGACGGTTCCCTACGATTCTATTTCACAGACAAAGCAGGCCGTAACGCCTTAAGCGAATTTTCCGTTTTAGCGATCTGCGACTCGTCCCGCACCATTTCCGCTACCAGTTCCTCGAAACTGGTCCTCGGCTGCCAGCCCAGCTTGATCCGGGCCTTATCTGCATTACCCAGAAGCGTATCCACTTCCGCGGGACGGAAATAGCGGGGATCTATTGCAACAATGCGGGCCCCTGTCTTTACATCAAAGCCTTCTTCACTGGTTCCCGAGCCTTGCCAACGGATTACACAACCCAGCTCGTTTGCCACAGCGGAGACAAAATCCCGCACGGAGTGCTGTACGCCGGTTGCAATCACAAAGTCTTCCGGCTTTTCCTGTTGCAGCATCAGCCACATGGCCTCAACATAGTCGCGGGCGTGGCCCCAATCTCGCTTGGCGTCGAGGTTGCCAAGATAGAGACAGTCCTGCATTCCCAATTGAATGCGGACCAGGGCGCGAACAATCTTCCGCGTCACAAAAGTTTCGCCGCGGACCGGCGACTCATGATTGAACAGGATGCCGCTGCAGGCATAAATCCCATACGCATCGCGATACCCGGCGGTGATCCAGTGGGCGTACAGCTTGGCCACACCGTAGGGTGAACGGGGATAGAACTGGGTGGTCTCAGACTGGGGGACCTCTTGCACTTTGCCAAACATTTCAGAAGTGGACGCCTGATAAAACCGCGTCTTTTTTTCCAGGCCCAGCACCCGGATGGCCTCCAGCATCCGCAAAGGACCCATTGCATCCGAATCGACTGTATATTCCGGCTGTTCAAAAGAAACGGCCACATGGCTTTGCGCGCCAAGGTTATAGATCTCATCCGGCTGAACAAGCTCGATCGTCCGAATGAGACTGCTGTAGTCCGTTAAATCGCCGTAGTGAAGAAAGAAACGGCAACCTTCTGTGTGAGGGTCTTGGATCAGGTGGTCGATTCTGCCCGTATTGAAAGAGGAAGAACGGCGTCTTATGCCGTGTACCTCATAACCCTTTTGGAGCAGGAGTTCCGCCAGATACGAGCCATCCTGCCCTGTAACGCCGGTGATTAATCCCCGTCTAGTCACCATCGATTCCCTTCTACTGATATCCGCTATCCGCCTTCACGTCTGTCTTTCAGGCGTTTCTGTGCAAGCTTGATGTTTCCATTGTAAAGTTGAATCGCTGTATGCGGGAAATCGATCGGCAAACGGCTGTCCGCATCGCCCATGCAGACCAGGTCTAGTGCCCTGAGCCGCGAAATACCACCGGGACGGTCTTCAAGAGAATCTTGAGGTCCAGCAAGACATTCCAATTCTCAATGTATTCAAGATCGAGAAGCACGTTGCGTTCAAAAGAGGGATCGTGACGGGCCATCACCTGCCACAGCCCTGTAAGGCCGGGGGTCACATCCAAACGGCGAAAATGCTCCAGATCGTAGCGCTTGAAGTCATCCTCCGGATGAGGACGCGGGCCGACGATGCTCATATCGCCTTTGAGGACGTTGAAAAGCTGAGGAAGCTCATCAATGCTGTATTTGCGCAGAAAACGGCCCAGGCGGGTAATCCGGGGATCATCCGTGATCTTGAAGGTCGCGCCGCAGCGTTCATTCATGTGCATCAGGCCATCTTTACGGGCATCAGCATCCGCCACCATGGTGCGAAATTTATAACAGCGGAACTTCCTTCCTTTTCGGCCCACGCGCCAGGCTTTATAGAGAACAGGCCCAGGCGAATCAATTTTCACGGCAATCGCCGTGACCAACAGCAGAGGCATGACACCAATCAGAGTGACGATGCTCACGAAGAGGTCCATCATGCGCTTCACAAAGAGACCGAGCGCGGGAATCGGCTGACGGTTCAGTTCCAACACCGGCACGGAACCGATATAGTTCATCCCTGCGCCAATTGCCAGGCCGCCATACAAATCCGGCACCACCTTCACTCCAATGCGTTGCCGGCGTGCTTCAAGCGCAATGCGCACCACCAGGTCGCGGCTGGTGGAAGGAGTGAAGTAGATCTCATCAATAAAATTCTCGGTCAAAATTCGCGGCAAGTCGTCCGGCGTGCCCAGGCAGAAAGGACCAGAACCAGGTTCCCAGTCAACAAAGCCGCAAAACGTCTTGCCCAGATGAATGTGGCTTTGCAAATAACAGCGGAATGCCTGGCCAACCTCTCCCGCGCCCACAATAAGAATATGCTGGTTGCCAATGCCGCGCTCAATGCGCTTCACGTTGTAACGTTCCATGACATAGCGCAGAAAAACCACTCCAGCCAGGCTGAATAATCCGGTGCTGGCGGCCATCAACCGCGGCACCGCTTTCTCTCCGGCAATAAACACAATCATGATGGAGATCATGGAGGAGACCATGAACCCCTTCAGAACACGAACACGGGCGACTCGAGCGGAACAAATGGCGGCATCTGAATAAAGGTTCTGGGCAGCATTGCAGATCACAGTCAAACAAGCGTAAGTCAGAAGAAAGACGAATAAACGGAAAGCAGGTGCGGTATTGACATCGATCGCCGAAATCCCCAGCAATTCACTCAGAAATTCGCGCCCGGAATAGGCTAAGAAACCCGAAACCACCACGATCAGGGCTTCCAGCATCGCCACCGCAGCGCCCATCCCGGTGCCCCGTTCGTGCGAGAGTGAGCGATGGTTATGCGTTCCAGTAAAGTGGGACACCTCCAAGAGATTGACTTGGTCTTTCATTACCTCTTGTGTGGACACCATTCCTCCTGACTGGTCTAGTTCAATCACAGCTGCTCGATGTGCTCAGATTTGACTGCCGGTTTCTGTAACCGGTTGCGAACTGAATTCGCAGTCCCCTGCCCACTCTTCACAAACTGGGCCAACAGCATGCGACGGGGATCATCCCTATCCCAGCGATCCCACCATCCTTTAATGAAATACCCCAGGCAAGCCAACGCCCCTCCCATCAACGCCCCGCCGACCAGGATCATCACCCAGGAAGGCCGTTTGCGTTCAGGAGTTGACGCCGGATCCAGGACCTTGACCGTGGGAATTTCCTTGGCTTCCTGGATTCTGGCAACCTCGTATTGCTGGGTGAGCAACTCGACAACAGTTTCGCGAATCTTTGAATCGCGATACAGGTCCGCCCACTTAACACCGAGTAGCGGCAGATTCTTTACCGAGGGATACGGGTTGGTGGGATCGACCGCGCTGCTTCCGGATCGCCCATTCATTTTTGCCAGCTCACGTTCAAGTTCATTCACGTGCGCCTGCACGCTCTTCACGCGGATATTTTCCGCCGTGTAGGTTTCCTTAAGTCCTTCCAGCTGCGCGCGGGTAGCAATCAACTCTCCCTGCAGACGCGCCGCCGCTTCAACCATCACGCGGGTCTGGTCGGGCACATTCAAGGCCATGTTGGTGCTGGCAAACTGGCTGAATTGCTTCTCTGATTCTTCCAGGGTTTTCTTTTCTTCTGTAAGCCGCTGTTCAATAAATATGCGTTCCCGGCGGGCAGCTGAGGTTGAGACCTTGGCGGTCAGAGTATCCAGTTCTTCCACGTAGGCATTGACCATCGCTCGGGCCAGTTCTCCGTCCCGGTCGCGCACCGTAATTGCGATTACGCCGCTCTTTTTGTCATCGACTATGGACGTCCGGGACGCAAGCCTTTCACGCACATCTTCCGAATACCGCATATTGTAGCGGTCATGGAGATGGAAACGATCAATCACGTGATCGGCGACCGTGCGACTTTGCAGAACCTTGATAAACATCGCACCTGAGCTTTTTCCTCCTATAAGATCGCCCGCCAGCCCAGCCAGACCCGGTGACTTGGAAAGCGTCGGAATCATTGCTGCCAGCCCAGCATTGCCGCCATCGGGCGGCATGATCTGTGCGGTGCTGTCATATTTAGGAATACGCCAGGCAAAAGGACTGGCAACCAGCAAGCCCAACAAGGCCCACCTGGCAATCCCAGCGCGCTGCAACCACAGGCGATATAACGCATCTGTCCACCCAATCCATTGAGGTTCAGGCTTGGGCAGCTGGTTATTGGCTTCATCCGTCAGAATTTCGCGTTCGGCTTCGCTCAGTGGCATTGGCCCGCCTCCTTTATACGATCCAAGGCGAGTCTCTCAAGCACGTTCTCTCTGACCATGAGAGGATCAATGATGGGCGCTCTTAATGACGTCTCAGTCCCCTTATTCACCATCTTAAACATACAGTAAATACAGAAGTTGCAAAGATTTCATAAAATTGCTTTCTTTCCACCTTTGTCCGGAATCCTTGACCGCATTTGTCCGAATCCCCACCGCCTTCTGGGGTAACGGATCCGGGGCACTTCTTTAGGTTCGATTCAGATTATCGACGGCGAGATTACCAGCATTTCAGCCTGTCACCCTCTACATCCAGATATGCTGACGTACCTTTAGCTTACTCCAATCTCAATTTCTCTTTCGCCAGGGCAAAGAAGGGACGAATCCAGATTATAACCCTCATTTATGTGAGTTCCCTGCTTCCGGGGTTACATTTTGTCACAAGTAATGGTTCTACGACGTTCGTGCGTTCCCAGCAGCGCCGATGGACATTCCATTGGCAATGAAGGAAACACAGCAATATTCCCGGGAACTCTGATTTGACGATCCCGGCTCTTTGAATAGATACTGACAAGAGAATAATCCCAAGTAGCTGATGTGCGGGATTTGTTTGCTTGGAGAAAAGCAACGGAAAATGCATATCTCGGTAATCGGTTCAGGGTATGTTGGTCTGGTTGCGGCAACGTGTCTGGCAGAGTTGGGCCACAACGTAGTGTGCGTGGACAGCGACTCAGCAAAGATCGCAGCCTTAAACGCCGGTCCCGGTTTACACCAGCGAATGGATCCGGAACGCCATGCTGCTCAAAGGCCGGGCGCAGGGCGATTTTGATGTTGTTTCCAATCCTGAATTCCTGCGTGAAGGCACAGCGGTAACGGATTTTCTGTATCCCGACCGCATCGTTGTAGGAGCAAGCACCACGCGCGCTGCGGGTATCATGCGGGAGATTTATGCGTCGCTGATCAGCGGCTCCTATGCCCAACAGCCCAGCGCAGTACCAAAACCGGAGCGGGCACGCACCCTACCCATGTACATTGAGACCTCGCCCCCCAGCGCCGAACTTATCAAACATGCGTCCAATGCTTTTCTGGCTTTAAAAATCTCTTTCATTAATGCAGTAGCGAATTTTTGTGAGTCCGTAGGCGCTGATATTGAAGAAGTGTGCCAGGGAGTCGGCAGCGATAGCCGGATCGGCCCTGACTTCCTTCGCGCCGGCATTGGCTACGGAGGATCGTGTTTTCCCAAAGATGTGGCAGGGTTCCGCGCTGTGACCCGGGAGTTCGGTTTCGAATTTCCATTGCTGGATGAAATTACACGGATCAATGACGGGCAGCGTACACGGTTTGTCGAGAAGGTTCGGAACACATTGCGTTCGGTCAAGAACAAACGCCTTGCCGTGCTTGGTCTCGCCTTTAAAGATGGAACCGATGATGTTCGGGAATCACCGGCGATTCAGATCATTGAAAGCCTTCTTGCAGAAAAGGCCCATATTGTCGCTTACGATCCCGCGGCCATGGAACGCGCTAAACAGGTGCTTGGCAACACCATCGCCTATGCCGCTGATCCATACGCAGCCGCTGAGGGAGCCGAAGCCTTGCTCATATTGACCGAATGGAAAGAGTTTGCAAGTCTGGATCTGGCGCGCTTGAAACGAGCGTTACGATCTCCAGTGGTGCTGGATGGACGCAATTTGTTCAGCCATGCGGAAATGGCCGAAGTCGGCCTGAACTATCACAGCGTCGGGCGTCTTGCCGTTGAGCCGGCCCACTCCCTCCTGAAAAAGAGACAAATTGCAAAATAGTCATGCCTGGAATGGGCCCCTTCCGCCTGTTTTCTGCGAGTGAATGATTTGCCGGTTTGAGAGAATCTCATGTCGTTGTTATAATCGTTTTTCTGGACACACAAGATCTTGGTTGGTCCCACCGAAACTTCGCGTGTGTAATCACAAGAGTTTGGCCAGGTAGCTCAGTCGGTAGAGCGCAGCCCTGAAAAGGCTGGCGTCGGCGGTTCGATTCCGTCCCTGGCCACCATATTTTTAATCACTTACGAATCTCGTATTACGCGAATACGTTCCAAAATCCAAAAAGCGCGCAGGGGCTTGTCTCTGTCTTTTTCGCGGTTGAGTCAACTAAGGTTACTTGCCCACCCTTGAAAGGGTCGGCCAATGGAATCAAGCGTAAGCGTCCGAAGTGACTTTCAATTACCCACAATTCTGGGTACCGAGGTAGGCCTGTTGAGATAGGAGGTTCGGGCTCAAGACAGGAACTTATGGAATGAGTGGACAAGATGGCTAACTGCCAGTATGAACAAGCGTCAGGAATTGGCAGGATTGCAGTCCGACCGTTGGATCGACAGCGAACTGGCAAGATGTGAGTTCAAGGATGAACGTCATGGCAAGCGGTTGCGCAAGCTATTGGAACAACTGTCGGAACAGATTGGTGGAACCATCCCGTGGGCATGTCGGGACTGGGCGAACACAAAAGCTGCCTACCGGTTCATCTCCAATCCCAGGGTCAGCGAAGAGGAGATTCTGGCCGGACATTTCCAAGCCACGCGGGAGCGGCTGGCGGGCAATGGGATGCGCATCCTCATGCTGCATGACACGACCGAGTTTACTTTTCACCGCAACGACTTCGCGCCGATAGGAATCGTGAACAAGTCCTTCATGCGCAGGGACAAGAAGGGCCGCCCACGGCACTATACCGTCTGCGGTATTCTGATGCACTCCAGTCTGGCGGTGACCACTGCCGGACTACCGCTGGGCTTGGCCGCGATCAAATTTTGGACGCGAAACGAGTTCAAAGGAACCAATGCCCTCAAGAAGAAAATCAATCCGACGCGCGTGCCGATCGAGCAAAAGGAGAGCTATCGCTGGTTGGAAAACGTAAAGCAGGCAACGGGTCTTTTTGAAGATCCGCGCCGTTGCGTGCACATCGGAGATCGCGAAAGCGACATCTATGAGTTATTCTGCACTGCGCAAAGCGCGGGTACACACTTCCTATTGCGCACCTGTGTCGATCGCCTGGCAGGTGACGGGAAGCACACCATTGCCAACGAGATGGAAGAAGTACCAGTCCAAGGTGTACATCGTATCCAAGTCAGGAACAAAAAGGGAGACCTGTCTGAGGCCGTACTGAAAATCCGGTACCGCCGCATCCGAGTGCTTCCCCCCATTGGAAAACAAAAGCAGTATCCAGAACTGGATCTCACCGTTCTCCATGCGCAAGAACAAAATGCTCCGCATGGGCGTGACCCGATTGACTGGAAACTGATTACCAACTTGCCGATACGGTCTCGCAAGGAGGCGGTTGAAAAACTCGAATGGTATGCCCTGCGCTGGAAAATCGAGACGTTTCACAAAATACTGAAGTCAGGCTGCAAGGCAGAGGAATCGAGATTAAGAACCGCTGAGCGGCTTGCCAATTGGATCGCCGTGCTTTGTATCCTCGGCTGGCGAGTCTTCTGGATGACCATGATCAACCGCACTGCACCCGAGGTCTCGCCCACCGTGGCATTCACCGAACTCGAGCTATGGCTCCTCGATGAGCTGGTGGAGAACAAGGTCAACCAAACTCACCCCAGGAAATCGCTTACGGTATACCTCACTAAGCTGGCTCGATTGGGCGGCTACTTAGCTCGTGCCCATGATCCACCACCCGGCAATAAGGTCATGTGGAGAGGGTTATCTCGACTAACAGACATTGAACTGGGAGCGATCATTGGTGCTCAACTTGTGGGTAATTGAAAGTCACTTCGGACGCTTACGTTCCCAATGGTTAGGGCCTCCTGTTGCGCTGCCTGATTGATTGCGCGCAGCATCGGTCATCGTGCCATCGCTTTGGCCGCGTAGGCGGCGCCGGCCGAGGCTTTATCTTAGCGGTGCGTTTACGTTCATACTGCGGATCAAGCCATATTTTGGGCGCATTACGGCCTGCCCCGACCGAAGCCCCAGTCGATGAGGAGCTGGCTGCCGAAACCTGCGCTGTCGTGAATCCGTTCAGGGCCAGAATAGCGATAAACGAAATCCAGGGTTTCTTCATTTCTTAGGAAACTCTGAACAGGCACCCCAACATAGAACCTGCCATCAGACCAAGCTGCGACAATTCTCAGCGGACTTATTCGCAGGGCTTATTGTCATGAATCATGTTTAGATAACACGCATACCAGTCAGTTGCGAGAATTTCCTGTCCGCGTTTCCTCAGTGATCACTTCAAAAGCGGCCAACGGAATGGCCCAGGGCTTACATTGTTCTACGCCGTCCGCTGCTGTTCATGCAAGTAAGCAATGCGACTTTTGAACTCAATGTGAGATGCTTGTCCGACTCTTGGCTGCCCAGACCGTGAATCGGCGGCTACTTAGTGTCTTTTTTTGCCTGAAGCTTTTCCATCGCCAGCTTCTCCGCAGTTTCCAGGGCATCGGCTGCGGCCACTTTCACATCCGGTTCCACCCCGGTCCCCTCCCAATTCGTCTTCGTCACGGGATCGAGCATTTTTCCAAACGGCACGCCGACCGTGAAGTAGTCGGCAACCGTGTGCCCTGATACCCCATGCGCACCGCCGCCGGTCGTCTCACCGATTATCGTGGCGCGCTTTTGATTCTTCAGATCAAATGCGAACTCCTCGGCGCCCGAGAACGTCCGCTTCGACGTGAGCACAAACACAGGTTGCTTCGTCAGCCT
>WNFP01023835.1_pt1 | contig 10565 bp, 11 predicted proteins | sample 5400201 | NCBI WGS metagenome assembly WNFP01 (sample SAMN13153355, study PRJNA577476) | soil metagenome | isolation source: 115 cm saprolite under Madrone tree | place: USA:California | collected 2016-06-14
AACTCTTCACGTTCACACAGTCTCCGGGAACATCGAGTTTAGACGTAGAAACAAGAAGTGACACTTTGATCAGGAGCACACTCATGAGAGGCAAACTTACATTCGCGATAATACTGGGAGGACTTCTATTCCCAGCCGCATCCACGTTTGCGTCAGATCCCGCTGACGGACAACTGACGCAGGACACAAAGAAGACCAAAACATTTGTCATCGCATCCGGCCGTTCCTACCTGGGCATTGACATCCAGGACGTAACCCCGGAACGTCTCTCGGCGCTCAAGCTGAAAGAAGAGCGCGGCGTGGAAGTGACCATGGTTGACCAGGATGCTCCCGCCGGCAAAGCCGGTGTCAAAGAACACGACGTGATCACGGAGTTTAACGGCACTAAAGTCGAGAGCGGAGAGCAGCTTCGCCGGCTTATTCGCGAAACTCCCCCGGGACGCACCGTTGCTCTCGGCATCAGCCGTGATGGCAATCCTATGACGATCAACGTTCAACTCGGAGATCGCGGAAAGATTGCAGCGGAGTATCTGCCGCAAGTCGTTGTTCCGCGTCCTATGCCGCCGATGCCGGAGATTACGATCCCCAACTTTGAGGGCCAGTTTCACATGTATTCTTCTCCTTATCTCGGCGTACAGATAGAGAGCGTGGGCCGCCAGTTGGGCGAGTATTTTGGCATCAAAGACGGTGAAGGCATCCTGGTAAAGTCGGTCGAGAAGAACAGCCCGGCGGAAAAAGCAGGTCTGAAGGCCGGCGACATCATTGTGAAAGCCGACAATGAAAAGACCCCCGACCGCTCCGATCTGCGGCGGATCATGCACAACCATCGCAACGGCGGCAAAGTCACGCTGGGCATCGTTCGCGACCGCAAAGAGCAGAACATCACGGTTGATGTTCCCGAACGCAAGAGCAAGGACTCCTCCGAAATCTATTTCGAGTTGCCCGACTTTAATGGCGACTTTGACGATATCCAGGAAACCCTGAGAGAGATTGGTCCAGAAGTCGCTCGTACGCGGCAGATGATGATCCGCGATGTTGAACCAAAAATGCGACTCGCTATCGCGGCAAGCACACGCGCCAGCCAGCAGGCATTGCGGCAGGCCGAATCACAATTACAGCGCGTGCAACAAAGACTTCGTCTTGACATGTGCCGCGCTGAACTTTAGCAAGTTCATTCATGTATGGTCCTCCCCGGCGTGGTCTTCCTCAGGCCACGCTTTTTTAGGCGGCTGCGTGCAGAATTCGCGGACTCACTCCGTCCATCTGCGAAAGATCAATGAGCCGTTGGTGCCGCCAAAGCCAAATGAATTGGAGAGTGCGATATTCAGCGGCGCTTTGCGCGCCACGTTGGGGACGTAATCCAGGTCGCACTCGGGATCGGGATTATCAAGATTGACAGTCGGCGGCAGCACCTGGTCGCGCAATGCCAGAATGGTGATGCCTGCTTCCAGGCCGCCTGCGCCACCGAGCAGGTGTCCGGTCATGGATTTGGTCGAGCTGACTGCCATCTTTTTGCTGTGCTCACCGAACGCGCGCTTGATGGCCTGTGTCTCCAGCGCGTCGCCAATCGGCGTCGAGGTTCCGTGAGCGTTCACGTACTGAATGTCCGAGGGGCTGATGCCGGCATCTTTGATTGCGTTCCGCATGACGCGGTATCCGCCTTCACCGTGTTCCGCGGGCTGAGTGATGTGGTAAGCGTCGGCGCTCATGCCATAGCCGATAATTTCCGCAAGAATCGGCGCGCCGCGTTTGCGGGCAAACTCCAGCTCTTCCAGGATCAGGATGCCGGCGCCTTCGCCGATGACAAATCCATCGCGTCCCAGGTCCCACGGACGGCTCGCCTTTTCTGGCTCGTCGTTACGAGTGGACACGGCGCGCATTGCGGCAAAACCGCCAACGCCCATCGGTGTGACGGGAGCCTCGGCGCCACCGGCGATCATTGCGTCCGCATCGTTATGCTGGATAATTCTGTAAGCATCACCGATCGCGTGGGCGCTGGTGGTGCAGGCAGTCGCAGTGGCTTCGTTCGGCCCTTTGGCGCCGTAGCGTATGCTCACCTGTCCGGCAGCAAGGTTGATGATTGAGGCTGGAATAAAGAATGGGGAGATCTTGCGCGGGCCGCCTTCCAGCAGGGCTTTGTGCTCGCGTTCGATCACATCAAAGCCGCCGACCCCGGAGCCGATATGCACGCCTACGCGCTCATCGTTCTCCGGCGTGATCTTCAGCTCGGACATCTTCATCGCTTCAGCCGCGGCGGCCATCGCCAGATGGAGCCCACGCCGCCGCGTCCGGCCACGATGTTGCTCCAAACTTCACCGCTGGTACCGCCAACTCCACAAATCAGGCCCAAACCCGTGACAACCACTCTTCTCGACAAACTACTTGCCGCCTTTCGCGTGCTTATCGATGTAATCGATCGCGTCTTTGACGGTGCGGATCTTTTCGGCGTCTTCGTCGGGGATCTCGATGTCGAAAGCTTCTTCGAAGGCCATGACCAGCTCGACGGTATCGAGCGAATCGGCGCCAAGATCGTCTACGAAGGAGGCGTTCGGCGTGACTTCGCCCTCGTCAACTCCGAGTTGTTCAACAATGATCTGCTTAACTTTCTCTTCCACTGCTGCCATACGATTGCGTCTCCTTCTTGTGTTGAAATGCTTTTGGTTGCGCCTATTGCTTCACGGATTTGGCGTTTTTCTGAATGTACGCTACCGCGTCCTGCACGGTAACAATCTTTTCCGCGTCTTCATCGGGGATCTCCACGTCGAAAGCCTCTTCCATGGCCATGATCAGTTCCACCCGGTCCAGGGAATCGGCGCCCAGATCGTCAGTGAACGAGGCGACCGGAGTCACCTCAGCCTGGTCGACCCCCAACTGGTCCACGATAATCTGTTTTACCTTTTCCTCGACTGTGGACATGGCTTCCAAGGCTCTCCGGCGACCATTAAGAGTGACCGCTTAGTGTAATTGCTTTAAAAATGATGTGTAAAGGGCTGAACCCATCAAACCGGCCGGCGGACAATCACCAGCGATTCCGGCCCTGGATCCAATGATACAAGGTGCGGCGACTCCAGTCCTGCCTTGCGGCACATGTCGCTCAATTCGGCGAAAGTGTAAGCGTCGCCGTGCGGCGTATTGCTGAGCATCGTAAGGCTGAACATGGCGGCCACAGGCGGGGAAACCCGGTCGTCATTAGGTACAAACTCCAGAATCACAGCCTGACCTCGCGGCGCCAGCGCGGCGTGGACCTTCTTCAGCAAAGTCACATTAGTGGCTGGGTCAAAATGATGCAGAAAGTTTGTCAGCAGCACTGCATCGTATCCCGAGCCGGTTTCCACGGCGAAAGCGCTGCCCGGCAGTAGATGATAACGGTCAGCAACGCCCATGCCTGCGGCGTTCTGCTGCGCTATTTGCAACACCGGGGCCCAGTCCAGCGCGTAGATCTGCGCATTAGGACACTGCTGGGCAATGCTGATGCCGAAAATGCCATGCCCCGCCGCAATATCCAGTATCTTCGGTGCAAGTTTCCCGGCCAGCGCCGGCTTCAGTGCTCCAGCAATGGCCTGCGCTGCCGGAAACATCATCGGCGCCATGCCCTTGGCAAAATCCACCCAGACAGGATCGTCGGGCGCCAGCGTGTGCGAAGGGCCTTCGCCTTTGCGAATCGTGCCGGCCAGTTGCTGGATCTGCTCCGTCTGGACGGGATGCAGCAGAAAGTTCAGTGCTCTACCCATGTAAGCCGGCGACCGGCTATCGAGAAAGAAGGCAGTGTCCGGCGTCAACGAATACAGCTCGCCGGACTTGACCAGAAAGCCCGCCACGGTCATGTAATCGGCCAGAATCCGTATCCCACGCTCCGGCGCTTTGCACACCCTGGCAATCTCCGCGACGGTAGCGCTGCCGCCCGCGATCGCGGTAAACAAATCCAGGTCCACGGCAGCTTTAAGCGCGTAAGCCCGCTGGTAGCCCTGCACAGTGTCAAAGAATAGGGTCGGAGTCGGCTGGTGGGACGGGGTTGTAGATGCCATTCGATCCTCTTCGTGCATTTTACTTCGGTCATAATGCCTGCGGAGATTACTTTGCGATTTCGGCGATCCCGGGGATGGCGCCCGGTCTGTACCCTTCACCCGGGCCATCACCCCTACTCGGTCCAGTTCCTTCCCACTCATTGACGCTCTCCCCAATCCCGGCCTCCTTGCGGAGCCCCAACCAGGAGACATTTTTATCGAGGACAAAAGGGGACATTACTGCGGTGGTACGACAATCCGCAGGGCAATTTCCTGGCTGGAGACTTCCTTGGTCGCGGGATGTCGTAGAGCGGCCACGCGGAACTCAGTGCCGGGCGCGATCAATTCCGGTTCCAGCTTGTAGCCTGGGCCGTTCGGTGTGATCCGGAGGGCCACGCCTGCAAATTCGGGAAATACAACTTTGTCTTGGGCGCCGCAGCACAGGTAGAGCGAGAGCAGATCGCAAAACTGAAGAACGTCCGTGAGCAATTCCAAATCTTTAGTCGACAGCGATCGAGCTGCCGCCAATTTCTTCTGGCGCGCAGACTCGCTGTCCAGATAACTCTGGAGAACCGAGCGGTCGCTCTCGCTGTCATTGGTTGTGGCCAGGCGGTGGCTTGCGATCCGCCAGAAATGCCGGCTCACAATGTATCCGCCAGCGGGCGAGACGGAGAGGGCCACCTCAATCGATCGCACCCACGCCGACACTACCTCAGGCGCGCCTAGATCAACGAACGATTGTGGCTGGCGCATTTGCATGGACCGGCTGGCCATGATGGCCTGCGCATCGGGCAGTCCCCAACCTGCGTCGTGGAGAGCGATGGCGCGCAGGATGTTGTCATCCGGCCTGGGAATCTGCGGTGAGGATAGTTTGGCGGCGAGTTCTCCGGAAAGCGCGGCATGGGATGGCTGCGTGATCATCCAGCATTCACTGAACTGCTGCTTCTGCGTGCGCAACACTGCGTCCCACGCGGGAAGAAAGGCGTTATTCCCGGAGGCCGCTTCGGCTTGCAGTGATCGCAGAATCATCTGTCTTTGATCTTTTTGTCTTCTATTTTTGCCGGCGCTTGGCGATCCGTCCGGAGACAGCCGCCGCTTTTGCGGGTCCACTGCTCGAAGGAGGTTTGCGCATGCCCTCAAGAAGCTCTTTGAGCGCGACCGCGTTGTTGTGATGATCGTTTCTGGAAGAGTAGACCAGCGTCACGATCGGAAATTCGTTTTGAAACCGGTAGAGCTGCTCCAGATCAGCGGCGGCTTCCGGCGCGGAGAGTTCCTGGAAATAGCGTTTCTTGAAAACCGGCCAGTTGTCGCCGGAGTGGAACCACTTGCGCAGCTCAGTGGATGGCGCCAGTTGCTTCAGCCAGTGATCGATCCTGGCCCGCGGCTTGCTGATGCCACGCGGCCACAAACGGTCCACCAGGACGCGCAGTCCATCCGAACGGGAAGGTTTTTCATACGCGCGTTTGACCACGACCGGCATACGAGGGTGAGAGGAGCTTTCAGGGACCGCGGTTGCAAACCATATAATAGCCACTTCATGCGAAAAGCGTCCATTCTTCTCATACTCATTCTGCTGGCCGCAACCGGGTGTGAGAAAGACCTCTCAACCAAATCAGATGCCGAGCTCGGCCTCAATGAGCAACAGGCCCATGGCCGGCGCATTTACAACTTCTATTGTGCGATCTGCCACCAGGCGTATTCTACGCAGCCACAAAAAGGCCCGGGATTGAAAGGGCTGTACAAAAAACCCTACCTGCCCAGCGGCCTGCTCGCGAATGACAAGTTCGTCGAAGACGCAATCGTGCGCGGCCGCAAAATGATGCCGCCCATGGGGAACCAGCTTTCAGAGCAGGAAATCAAGGACGTGATCGCGTATCTGCATACGCTGTAGGAGATTGCCGAAATTGCCAAAATCGGGTAATTGCCAAATTGAAAACTCAGATCACGCGTACGAAATTTTGGCAATTTCGGCAATTTTGGCAATTCATCCAGGTCGTCCGTACAATAGAAGTCTAGACCCATGGCCAGTCCCGCAGAACTCGTACAGATTGATCTCACGCCCCGGCGTCCGCAGGCAAAGCCTGCGTGGCTGAAGGCCCGCGCGCCGCTGGGCGACAATTATCACAACCTGAAAAAGCTGGCGCGGACACTCGACTTGCATACGGTCTGCGAATCGGCGCAGTGCCCGAACATTGGCGAGTGCTGGAACCATAAGACCGCGACATTCATGCTGCTGGGCAATCTCTGTACGCGGCGCTGCGGATTCTGTGCCGTGCCCAAAGGCAGGCCGGAGCCGCTGGATTGGGACGAGCCCCGGCGCGTTGCTGAAGCCGTGGCTACGCTAGGACTGAAGCATGCAGTGGTCACCAGCGTAAATCGCGACGACGACAACATGGGCGGAGCAAAAATTTTCGCCGAGACCATCCGGGAGATCCGCCGCCAGGCCGCTGGATGCCAGATTGAAGTGCTGATCCCGGATTTCCAGGGCCGGGAAGACTGCCTGCAAGTCGTGGTGGAAGCCAGGCCGGAAGTCCTCAACCACAACACTGAGACCGTTCCCCGCCTTTATCGCGCGGTGCGCTCAGGCGCACGTTATGAACGGACGCTTGCGCTGCTGGAAAACGTGAAGCGCTTTGCGCCAGGAATGGTATCGAAGAGCGGCGTGATGGTTGGTATCGGCGAGACCATGGACGAGTTGCTCGAAGTCTTCCGCGATCTGGCCGCGCGCAAAGTTGACATCCTGACGGTAGGGCAATATCTGCGGCCTTCCAAAGACCACCTGCCGATCACTCGTTATTACACGCCTGACGAATTTGCTTTCATCAAGCGCGAAGCTCTCGCTATGGGCTTCAAGCATGTGGAGTCAGGGCCGCTGGTGCGCTCGTCATATCACGCGCACGAGCAGGCCGAGAGCACCGGTCTGGTTAGCGTGGACCTTTCCGCAAGCCAATAGTCAGCGGGTCACGTTTTTACGCGTGACGACTGGGACGCGTACGTAACGCGTAACGCACGCTCCAGTTACAATTGCGTGGATTGGAACCAGTCACCCATTTCCTGTTTGGCGCCTGTCTCAGTCGAGCGGGACTGAATCGCAAAACCGGTCTGGCCACGCTCACGCTTACCATTGCGGCTGAGGCGGCTGACATAGACGTGGTCACCTATTTCGCTGGCTCGATTTCCGGATTCCAGCATCATCGCGGAATTACGCATACTTTCGTGGGCGCGCCGTTTGTTGCCGCGTTCACTCTCGCAGGCGTCTACGCGATCTATCGCATCATGCGCATACGAGGCTCGAAGCCCATGCTGCCGCCGGACTGGAAAATCCTGTACATCTACGCGCTGATTGGCGCTCTCTCCCACATACTTCTGGATTTCACCAACAGTTACGGTGTGCGACCGTTTGAGCCCGTGAAATACAAATGGTATTCGTGGGACATACTGTTCATCGTGGATCCATTCGTCCTCGCGCTGCTGGCATTTGCCCTGGTTGCGCCGGCGTTTTTAAGTCTGGTCTCAGATGAGATTGGCGCGCGCAGATCTCAGTTTCGCGGACGCGGCGCCGCCATCTTTGCTTTATGCGGCGTGGTCGCGCTGGTCGGTTTGCGAGACTTCGAGCATCGGCGCGCCGTGAATGCGCTCGAGGCACTTAACTTCCATGACGAGCCGCCTCTGCGCGTCTCTGCTTACGCCACCATGTGGAATCCGTTCTCGTGGAATGGTGTGGTGGAAACTCAGGATTTTCTTGAGGCGGTTACGGTCGATTCACGTCGCGGTGAGGTTGACCCGGAGAACAATGCACTCTATCGCCACAAGCCGGAAGAAACGCCGGTGACTCTGGCAGCAAAGAAATCGCAGCTGGGCCGCGTGTATCTCGACTGGGCGCAGTATCCCTACGTTGAAGCCGAGCGACTGCCGGAAAACCAGGGATTCAAAGTGCGGTTTGAGGACTGGCGCTTTATCAATAGCTCAATCGGCGGAGGACGGTCTTCGCCGCTGGCCGGCTACGTGGAGCTTGCTCCTGACCTGAGCGTGGTGGATGAGTACATCGGCGCGCGCGACGACGCAAAACCGAAGCGTCGATAGTGGGGCATTGCCCCACTATCGGCGGGTATCATCGTCTAGCGATTCGCTCGCGAATCGCGAGCCTTCAGGCAGACGTTCATCGCCGTCTTGACGCTTTCCCGCCCAACCGTCACAATAGCTCTCCTGAGGTGCTTATCCGGCCCTCATCGCGACCGACGTTATTCTGAACCGCCGCTACGGCTTCGCCATCCAGCCGGACCAATGGGTAATCTGGGCGTGGTACGCAGGCGCAATCCTCTTCGGATCGCTGCTGAAAGACCGGATCAAGCCGCTCTATGTGATCGGCGCTGCGCTCACCTCGGAGCTTTCGTTCTTCCTCATCACGAATTTCATGGTCTGGTTCGCCTGGAACAGCTATCCCAAAACGTGGCAAGGACTGGTTGCATGTTACGTCGCCGGAATACCGTTCTTTAAGAATGGACTTGTCTCAAACCTGCTATTCTCCGCGATCTTCTTTAGTATCCCGGTGCTGGCAGCAAAATTCAGCAGCGTAATGGCCAAGCGCCACGAAACGGTCTGATTTCTCGTGTCCCCAAGCTTTTCTTATATCCGGGTCGGCTGCCTTTGCCCCGGAACTGAAATGGCTCTTTAGCTGGATGTTCACCGCTCTGGCTAATTGCTAAGCGCTAACTGCTAATTGCTTCCTTTCTTCGCATCCGCCAAACTCTGACTGTGCCAATCGGAGAAGTTATAGAAGGATGCGGCTGGTCATCGTTTCCGCTAATCTACGGTTTTTACCCGTTTTTCTCTGTTCACCACTTGGATTCGTGCTGTTTTCGCCGATTGCTACGGGTGGCGGTGCGGCTTATAATCGGGCTACTCTGGTTTGTTTTCTCCCGATCAGGCTGGAGAAAGGTGTGTTGGCCTTCGGTTAGGTGGTATTACCTGCCGAAAACTGATATTTAGAGCGATATCGCAATGAAAAAGCACCTTCTTTCCGTCCTGATCTGTGTCACGGCTATGGCATTGAGTTGTCCAGTCCGGGCCCAGAAGCTGATTGCCGTCCATGACGAGACCGGCCGCACGGTCTGGGTCAATGACGACGCTCCCAAGCCGCAGCCTGCGCCTGCTTCCGTGACTAAACCAAATACGCCTTCACGCTACAGCAACCTTGTGTACTGGAGCAGCAAAGACCACAAGTGGAAGCCGATTCCGCGAGCATCATCTTCGACCATGCGGGCTGCTCGCCAGGCCGCTCAGGAAGTCTCCGACTATGTAGCGAAAACGCCTGCGACAAGCAACACTGGCGGCACGAAGAGTGCGTCCGGAGTAAAACCAGAATCCCTGCCGTCCCCAGACGTGGATAGCCTGATTCAAACAGCGGCCACGCGTCACGGAGTTGATCCAAATCTGGTGCGCGCGATCGTGCGTGTGGAGTCGAACTTCAATCCCAAGGCGGTATCGTCCAAAGGCGCAATGGGCCTGATGCAACTCATGCCCGGGACCGCGCGGTCGCTGAGCGTGACCAACGCCTTTGATCCGAACCAGAACGTTGATGCCGGCGTGCGTCATTTCAAGTCACTGCTGGATAGTTATCACGGAAACGTGGAACTGAGCCTGGCGGCGTACAACGCGGGCAGCGGCGCTGTCCGGAGGAACAAAGGCGTACCTCCGTATCGCGAGACGCAGGCCTATGTTCGCAAGATCACGCAAATGTATTGGAATGGCCCGACAGCTCCCGTGGCGCCCAGGTTTCATGTATCGCGCGACGCGGCGGGGCACATTGTTATTTCCGACGACTAGATGGCTGTTTAACGAAGCTGGCGCTTCTTTGAGAATGAATGAAACCCAGGGACCGTAGGTGGATGGCAGCGAGTGTGGCGCTGGCGTGCGTATTGCTGGCGTCGGGGACGGGCCATGCGCGGACGCTCAAAGAAAAGAAGCAGGCCGCTGCCAAGCAGTTTGAGACCGCCGAACGCATGAAGGAAGCGCTGGAGGGCAAGTCCGAATCCAGGCGTACGCGGCGCGATTTTCAGCAGGTAATCGACTCCTATCGCAAGGTCTACTACACGGCCCCGAATTCCAACCGCGCCGATGCCAGCGCACTGGCCGTAGCGGAATTGCTGGAAGAGCAAGGCCGCATTCTGAACGAACCCAAGAGTTTCAAAGACGCAATCGGGCAATTGGAGTTCCTGCGGCGCGAATATCCGGGAAGCAAGTATCGCGCGGAAGCTCTGTTCACCATCGCGCAGATTTATCGCGACGACCTGGATGACGGTCCGCAAGCCCGCGCGACCTATGAAGATTTTCTGAAACACTATCCCGGCAGCACCAGCGCAGCGCAAGCCCGCGCCGCGCTTGCGCAGATGGACGAAGAAGCCAAAGGCAGTCACAAGGCCCAGCTATCCAAAGGTGATGTTGTTGCCGGCGCCAAGAGCCCGAGTAAGAACGCTGCGCCCGAAACCAAGACGGCGAACCCGCAGAAAGACGCTTCTCTGGAGCCAGTCCGCGAAGTTGCTGCGGAACCGGCGCGTACAG
>WNFP01005086.1_pt1 | contig 10563 bp, 7 predicted proteins | sample 5400201 | NCBI WGS metagenome assembly WNFP01 (sample SAMN13153355, study PRJNA577476) | soil metagenome | isolation source: 115 cm saprolite under Madrone tree | place: USA:California | collected 2016-06-14
GAGACCGTGGTGCCCGGGCGAACCGGATACTTCGCACCCTTGTTGCCGCTGCTCGCTGGGTCCGCGAAGACCAAGTCGCCCACGTTGATGATGCGAGAAAGCCGACCCAATCGCCCGAAGAAGTCCAGAATATTGAAGTACGGGCCGTCCGCTTGCACTTCAAAGGGCATCTCGTAGTGATATTCCTTCGTCACAATCGCTTGCGACGTCAAGCGCCGCAGTTGCACGTTCGAAGCCGCCGCCGCACCCTGCACCAAGCGGATAAACTCGTCAGTCTCCTTGTCTTCCGGCACGATCGTTTTCAACGTATCTAATTGCTTGTTCAGCGCGTCCATCTGGGACTTCAATTCGCTGTAGCGCTGCCGGTAGACTTGCAACTGCGTAACTTCCTGGTTGAGTTGCGCGCGCTGCCGTACCGCTTTGTCCACTTCGTCGCGCTCCTGCGCCACAGGAGAGCCTGGGACGTAAACTCCCACAACCACCAAAACGACGGTAATCGCCAAAGCCAGGAGCACCTGCATGATCAACGACATGTCGCGTAGTGGGTTGGCCATGGCTCGTTACCCTTTCTTCGCCGGAGCTGCCGTATTTGCCGGAGTTCCCACGGCTTTCGGCTGCTGTGGACGTGCCGTTACCGGTGCCAGTTGCGGTGGGCTGATTTCCGCACTCATTTGAAACAAGAAGGTCTGTATTCCCGAGTTCTTTTCGTCCTGCTTTGTTTCCTTGATCTCCACCTTCTGGAAGTACCCCGAACGCTTTAGCGCGGTAATGAAATTGGCCACCGAATTCACAGAAGCCGCTGCTCCATCCATGGAAAGATTGTTTCCCTTGCGCGTCATCGTGATCAGCCAGAGATTTTCCGTGCGCGACACCGTGCTGGCGATTTCATCCAGCAATTCCTGGGCGCCTGTGCGGTCGCGCTGCAACTGCTCGATGGTCTGCACCCTCTGCGTTAAAATCTTCTTCTGTGCCTCAAACGTGTCCACTTGCTGCTTGATCTGTTCCAGGTCAGCTTTCTGGGCTTGCAGTTGCTTAATGCGCGTATTCTCGTCGTTTAGTTGCTTCTGCCAGGAGAGGTACAGCAGAAACAACGCCAGCACGCCCAACGCCGCTCCCGCGCCCACGAAAACGAGCGGCAGTGCCGCGCCGGTGTCGACTGGGCGCCGCGCGGCCCTTGGTCGCGTTTGTCCGAGAAGATTTATGCGAATCATGGCTAGTCAAAGCTCCTAAGTGCCAGCCCCACGGCTATTGCAAGCCGAGGGCCCATTTCGCGAATCTGGTCCTCACTGTGCTTGCTGGGGTTCACTAGCACTTTCCGGAAAGGATTCAATTCCTCGACCGGCATTGCGAATTCCTCGCGCAGCAGGTCTACTAAGCCAGGAACGCGCGCCGTTCCACCCGCCACCACGATGCGCTGGATATTCTCGCCGCTCGCCGTGGCGCGGAAAAAGTCGAATGTCTTCTGGATTTCCAGCGTCAAAATATCGGAGACGCTTCGCAAGATCTGCTGCTTCTGTTCGTCGGTGACGCTCGGCAGCGAATCGCCCTTCTTCAGCCGCTCCGCATCCTCAAAGCTCAGGTCCAGTTCTTTCTGCAGCGCATCGGTATATTGATTGCCGCCGACGCTTACGTCGCGCGTAAACAACGGCACGCCACCGCGCACGATGTTGATGTTCATAACGCTGGCGCCGACGTTCAGGAGCGCAACCGTTTGCCCCGCGTCAGGGTCGTAGTTCACTTCAAAGCAGTTCTGCAAGCCAAACGCGTCGATGTCTACCACCACTGGAGTTTTGCCGGCCTGCGCCAGTACGTTCGTGTGGTTCAGAATCTTGTCCTTCTTCACGGCCACGAGCAGCACGTCCATCTGCGAATCCATCGATTCCAACAGCTGATAACTCAAATTCACGTCCGCAATATCAAACGGAATATGTTGGCTGGCTTCCGACGGAATGCGATCGTAAAGCTCGTCTTCGGTCATCAACGGGAGCGGCACGCGCTTAACGATCACGGAATGTCCCGAAACGGATGTCGCCACATTTTTCGTCTTGATCCGCTGCGCGTCAAAAATCTTGCTGATGGCATTGGCCACCTGCGGCGCGTCCATAATCGCGCCATCTACCACCGTGTCCTGCGCCAAATGTTCGGTTCCGAAGCTCACCAGTTCGTATCCGCCCTTGGTGGCCTTCAGCTCCACGGCCTTGATCGAACTGGACCCGATGTCCAGTCCCACCAACTGCCTGCTCTTTCCGCCGAATAACGACATAACGCGGCCTCTTTCTCCGACCCTCGCAAAACTACCGGCGCCTTTGCACCTGGCTCATCTTGCGTTCCATCCAGCGATCCAGAATGGTTTTCCTAAGTTTCCAACGGTTGCCGAGTTTGAATGCGGGAATCTCGCCTTCAGTGATATAACGGTACAGCGTATCCGGGGATATTCCCAGATACTGCGACGCCTGCCGCACGTTCATCACTTCGCGCGATTCGCTCACGAGGAACACAACCCCTGGCGCACTAAGCCATACGCCGCTGGAAACCCGACCACTGGTGCACCCCAGTTGACGCTGCTAAACCTTTGGGGCACTCCCCGTGACAGAGGTTATGACACCGCGCTGCACCGACCGTCAAGGGATTCTAGGCCGCAGTTGCCCTAAGAATAGGGGGTTATTTCAGGCAATCAATGGGTATTCTGGGGTGGTAATCCTAGTACGTGGGTACTCTCGGCCACAAACCACTATTACTTGTGGTTTCGATGGTCATGGACCTGCCCGTTCGGACGGTTATCCTTTGTCTCCAACGGTTTGCGTTGGCCAATGCTCCGCCCTTCTTTACAGTCCCAGTGATTTCCAGATTGCATCGATTTTGGCCTTCGTCAGCCCGTCCATACGGATCTCATCCGGCCATGGGCGCGTAAATCCCTCGGAAGCCCACTTGCGCGTGGCATCAATCCCCATTTTCGACCCGTAATCCTGGATTCGCGCAGCATGATCGAGCGTGTCGGTCGGCCCGAACACAAATTGCACATCGCGCTCAGGGTCTAGCGCGCAGAGCGTCTTCCACACAACTTCGCTGAAGTTGTGAATATCCATGTCATGGTCCACGACCACGATCACCTTGGTGAACATTGCCTGCCCCAGCGACCAAATCGCGTTCATGATTTTCCGGGCGTGCCCCGGATACGATTTTCGGATCGCCACAATCATCAGATTGTGAAAAATTCCTTCCGCCGGCATCGCCACATCCACGATCTCCGGATATTGCATCTTCATAACCGGCAGAAAAACGCGCTCCACCGCATAACCCATATAAAAGTCTTCCTGCGGCGGCGGCCCCACCACCGTGGTCAGATAAATCGGATCTTTCCTATGCGTCACACACTCCACATGAAACACAGGGAACTCGCCTTCCAGCGAATAAAATCCGGTGTGATCGCCGAATGGCCCTTCCGTGCGCATTTCGTTCAGATTCACATAGCCTTCCAGCACAATCTCCGCGTTGGCCGGCACCTCGAGATCATTCGTCTCGCACGGAACCATTTCCACGGGATCGCGCCGCAAGAATCCCGCGAACATCATTTCGTCCAGGTCCGGCGGAATGGGCAGCATCCCCGCAAGCGCTGTCGCCGGATCGGCGCCAATCGCCACTGCGACGGGAATTCGTCCCTCGGGATTCGCCGCCCTCGCGCGGCGAAAATGCTCTGCACCATGCTTTTGCGTCTGCCAGTGCATGCCCGTAGTCCGCTCGTCATACAGCTGCATTCGATACATCCCCACGTTGCGCTTCCCTGTTTCCGGATTGCGCGTGAATACGAGCGGAAACGTAATAAAGCGCCCGCCATCCTGCGGCCAACATTTCAGAATTGGAAAATCGAACAGATTCACATCGTTCCCGTGACGCCGCACATCCTTGCAGTCACCTGTCTTCACGGTCTTCGGGAAAAATGATCCCAGTTCCGCAAGCTTCGGCAGCATTTTGATCTTGTCGAACAATCCCGCAGGCGACTGCATGTCGAGAAATCCTCGAATTCGCGCCGCGACCTCATCCAACTCGCTGACCTCAAATGCCAGGCACATCCGCCGCACGCTCCCAAACGTGTTCACGAGCAGCGGTACCCGCGAGCCGCGCGGCTTCTCAAACAGCAGCGCGAAATTCCCTTCGTGTGGAACAGCCATTCCCGGATGCCCGCTTTGCCCCCGCAATCCTCGTCCGCCGCCTGGTTCATGCCCCGCATCGCGCCCCACGCGCTGCACAATTTCCGTGATCTCCAAATTCGGATCGACTTCTGTCCGAACGCGCTTCAATTCCCCTTCTTTCTCCAGCTTCTTCACAAATTCCCGCAAATCCCGATACGCCAATTCTTCCTCCCGCAATCCTCGCAACCACCAGCCAACCGGAACCGCAAACTCTAGCACGAACTGCAGCGGCTCCAGCACTCCTGCGTCCGTGGCAAATCTCCTGCCGCCTTAACCACACCCAATTAGCTGCGTGGCGCATCAAAGGAGACTATTTGCATAAGCCGAGGGAAATAGCCAAATGCCAAAAATGAAGATCGCCGTAGTCCCCAAACCTGGCGCAGATTTCGAAATTCAAGAACGCGAAATCCCGCAGCCCGGCCCAGGCCAGGTCCGCATCCGCGTGCAAGCCTGCGGCATCTGCTTCAGCGACCACCTCGTCAAGGACGGGCTCTGGCCCGGCTTGACCTATCCGCGCTCTCCCGGCCACGAAGTTGCCGGAGTTATTGCCGAGCTCGGTCCTGACGTCACGGCCTGGAAACAAGGTCAGCGCGTTGGCATCGGCTGGCATGGCGGGCAGGACAACATTTGCCTCTACTGCCGTCGCGGCGATTTCGCTAATTGCTCGCAACTGAAGATTACAGGCTTCCATTACGACGGCGGCTATGCCGAATATATGATCGCGCCGGTCGAGGCTCTCGCCTCGATGCCGGACGCACTCGATGCCGCCGAGGCAAGTCCGCTTCTCTGCGCCGGCATCACTACTTACAATTCCCTGCGCCACAGTGGCGCTATGCCCGGCGACCTCGTCGCCGTGCAAGGCATTGGCGGACTTGGCCACCTCGGCGTTCAGTTTGCCAGCAAATTTGGCTTTCGCGTCGTCGCGATCTCCCGTGGCAAAGAAGCCGAGCCACTCGCGCGAAAGCTCGGCGCCCAGTTTTACATTGACAGCGCCGCCACGAATGCGGCCGCCGAACTGCAAAAGCTCGGTGGCGCTCAGGTAATTCTGGCAACAGCCCCCAGCGGCAAAGCCATGACCGAGCTCCTTCCCGGCCTCGCTCCAAGGGGCACCCTGCTCGTAGTCGGCGCAGGCCCCGACCCTATTGAGGTTTCAACCGGTCTCATGATTCAAGGCAGCAAACGCATCCAGGGCTGGGCTTCCGGAATTCCCACCGATTCCGAGGACACTCTGCGCTTCGCCGAGCTAACCGGCGTCCGACCGATGATAGAAAAGTTTCCTCTCGATCAGGTCAACCAAGCCTACGCCCGGATGACCAGCGGTAAGGCACAATTCCGCGTCGTCCTGACCATGTAAGTCATCGCACAACGCAACAACTCTGCTTGCAAGGCGGCGTAACAGGATTACGTATTGACGTTGACCTTGCGAGCTTCTCTTATTTCTTAAATAGCGCATCTAGGGCCGCCTGCGCGATGGCCTCATCGATCTCCGATTTCGCGCCGCTCGCCGCAATCCCACCCAGAATCCGCCCCTCCGCCACAATCGGCAATCCGCCCTGATTCGGGAAGAAGTGCGGGAACGCCAGCGCTTCGATGCTGCCTTTTTTCACCGCATCAGCCCCTTCTTTCGAAGGGCTCTTGTACATCGCCGCGTGCCGCGCTTTCTTCTGTGCGAACTCGATCGTATTGATCGGCGCCGCGTCGCCCTTCTGCAGAAACAACAGGTTTCCGCTGTCGTCCACAATGCAGATGGTCACATCAACATTGCGTTTCTTCGCTTCGGCTTCAGCGGCCGCTACCATGGTCTTGACCGCCGCAAGGTCCAAGTACTTTTTCGTTGGCAAATCGTTGGAGGGAGAAACACCGAACAAACTGATCAATGCAAGAAGTAGGCTCAACATGCGCGCGATGCTATCAATTGCACCCGCGTTTTTCCATGCGAAGATTGCGGAAAGTGGTGCGCCCGGGGGGACTCGAACTCCCGACCTTCTGGTTCGTAGCCAGACGCTCTATCCAACTGAGCTACGGGCGCACAGCAAGACACTTCACTCCAAACAGTTTACCAAGGTCTTCCAAGATTTCAACGTGGAGTTACGGCGCCGCGGAAACCACTGCTCGAAAACTGACAGACGCCCATCCGCCTCTGGCTAACGAGTCGAGATGAAAATCCGACACTAGAAGCTATAGGACACGCCGACCAGGGGCACCACGGTAGTCCGCAGACCTGCATCGTCTAACTTGATGAGCGCGTTGCCGGTCACTACCAAGTGGCTAAACAACCTGTACTTGAGACCAATCGAAGCGTTCGTAATGTTGTAATCCGTACTGGAGCGGACTCCAACGTCTGGATGCGCAGTTCCCGGCGTCACGGTCGTACAGTTGACGTCGCTGCACTTTCCAAAGTCGGTGAACGTAGTCGAAAACAGTTGTGGCACGCCAAATAAGCGCTGCCCATAAATATCAAATGACGCGGTCAGCCGCTTAACGATCGAAGCGTCCGCACCCACGATGTATACAAATCGATCCGGCAGGCCGGCCTTGGCATTCGTCGCCGTCGGTCCCACAAAATCGCCCGCCAGCGTCGACTGGCCGTTTTTTTCGTAGCCGATCTCCGCATGCGGCGAAACCCGCGCACTGTAGGAGAGGACTCCAAACGGGCGCACTCCGATCGCGCCCGAGCCGAGGAAATTTTGTTCGTCGCCGCTAGGCAAGCGCACATCTACGCCGGTTGCGAACCCGAAGTGTTCCCCTTGGTACACCTCGTATTTGCCGCGGAGCACCACGTCTCCGATCCCAGTGGCCGTTCGCGCACTGGAAAAAGTGCCATTGAAACACGGCGTTGTTGTGCAGCCTGCAACAATGGCAGGATTAAACGTGTGGAAGGCGGTATTGCCGGGCCCGAAGGAATTCTGCACGATGGTGGCGGCCGTATTCACTTTCATATTGACGTCCAGAATCGGCACTGCCACCGAAAAATCGAGATGGCGGGTAATCCCGTATGTCGCGTAGATCGTGTACTGGTGCACCCTCAGGTCAATGTTGTTCGTGGTTTCAATGAAATCGCGCACGAAGCATGGATTTCCCGCGTAGCTTCCCGTCATTCCGGTCTGGTTCGGGCACGATTGCAAGAAGCTCGGAAACGTCGGGCCAAGCGGAGGGAAAGGTTGATGCTTCAACACCGCGGGAATACTGCTGGTATTCTCTCCGTCGATCGAATTGAAATTGAAATATTGAAAGCTGAACGCTAAGTAAAGCTTGTTGCGCCCGATCGTAGTCGCGCGCTCCCCGAGAATCGGCCCCAGGGTTTCCTCCGTGGACGGCGAGAAAGTCTTAAGCGCAGGGTCGTACGCGAATGTGATGCCTGACGATGGAGAAGCAATCGGCAATTGCGAGACTTGGATGCCCACGGCTTCATTGATCGGTCCAAAGCTCGAAAGGAAATCGCCTTCGAAGTGAGCCTGATGCTGGTTGGCGTTTAGTGGTGCGCCGGGACCGCTCCCGAATCCAAAGGGTCCAAACGTCTGCGGAATGACGCAAACAAGTTTGTTGCTTAAGCTCCCGTTCAATGGACAGATGCCCTGCGCCAACGCGCTACTGGGCACAAGAATTAAAGCTAGAGTCCCCAGAAGCACGTGCTTGGACATCTCGTCCTCCCGAAATGGTCTGCTTTGCGGCTGCGCACCCCGCGCACTGGAGAAACTCAGATGCTGGAATTGGCCGGAGTTTATACGACCGCCAAAAATTGTTCAAGCGCGTAAAATTGCCGGCAGCGGTTCCCTACTGAAGCTGCGTGATTACCCACTTTCCGTTTGCTTTGACCATGTAAAAAACGGTTTGGTCTTTGGAACTCATTGTCTTGCCGCCGCCTTTCGGCGTGTAGTCTTGCGTTTGCACAGCGCGGACTGTAGCTGATCCACCATCAGCGCCCATCTTTACCTCGACGATCTCCACTTGCATCTGAATCGACTTGGCCGCTCCGAAACCTTCCTTGAATTTCCTGTACCGTTCTCCCATCGACGGCCAGATTTGGCGTAGCGCATCAGCGTCCCGCTGCTCGAAAGCCTGCCTATACCGCTGTACCACCGCTCGCACCCCCGCATCGCTCTCAACAGGGCTGACAGGCGGCGCTTCCCGTTTGGTCGGGGCAACCGGCGGTGCCTCCACGACCGGCGGCGCCGGCTTGTTCAAAGCGGTCAATTTAGCGTTGACCTCGTTCAAATACTTTTGCGCTTCGCCTGCATGCGGTCCACCTTGTGCGAACGGCTGCAGTGCCCCACTCGCCGACGTCAACGCGTTTTTATCGGATGCGCTAAGAGCCTGCTGATATTTTTGCACCGCCGACTGGAACGCTGCCTCAACCCGCTTGCTCTGTATTCGCGACTGAACATCGGAAATCGCAGTCGCAGTGTTGTCGAAGTACGTCTGTGCTTCCCCAGCCTTCGGCCCTCCAGCCCCTGCCAGCGCCTTGAATTTCGGCTGCAATGTCGATAGCTGCTGCACGGCGGCATCGTTGTCCGCATCTTTGAGCTGCCTGAATTCGTTCTCGAGCTGAGCCAGACGATCGGCTTCGGACTTGTCGATGTCTCCATTCAATTGACTTGCGTCGCCCCCGCTGCGCTGCACTTGAGCCGCTAAGCTCCGCGCCGAGGCGAAATCGCCTTGCCGCAACGCTTGCTGCGCTTGCGCCAAATACTTGCCTTGCTGCTGGAGCCGCGGTATGACTTCACTCAAATTGCTTTGAGCCTCGTCGCGGTGCACACCACCTTCCGGCAAGGCCAAAACCTGCCGCATATAATTTTGCGCTTCTCCGTACCGCTGCGATTTCATCTTGTCTGCTGCCTGCTGCCATAGCTGTGCTTCACGCTGGCGTACCTGTCGAAGCCGCGTATCCTTGATCGAATCCTCGATTTGCCCCTGCATCTTCTGAAGATCCGACGTCAGCGGCCCGTTGAGTTTCTCAGCCTCCGTAACCGTTCGTAACGCACTCTCCACATCATTCGCCGCCACTAGTTTTTCCGCCGCATTCATAGCGTCCCGCTGCTTGACCTCCAGCGGATTCGGTGGCGGCACGGGGGTGCTGGGCTTGGTTGAGACGGCAGCTGGCACCTTTACCTTCGTTTCGAGCTTAGGCCACAGGAAATATGCGCCAGCCGCGGCGAGGGCCGCCGCGACCGCTAACACAGCCGTCAGCACGGGCTTCTTCTCCGTGGCCTTGCGGTGCTTCGGCTCGACGCTCTCCGAAATTGTCGGCCGCGAAGGTGCCGCTTCCGGCTCGGGGACCGGTGTGGGTGGCGCGACCTTTCTTGTCTCAGCTGGTACGACCGATGGCGTCGGCTTCCCTGCTCCTGGAGGCTTTGCCGGCTCGGCCTGCTTCACGGGCGGAACGGATTCACGAGTCTTTGGCGTAATCGGCTCGCCGCCGCCCGGTGGCGAAACTTGTGCCGGCTCTTTCGGTTGCGGCGGTTCGATAGCTGGTGGCGCAGCAGCTGATGCAGAAATTACGGGCGGGGTCACCGCAGCACGCGCTTCGGGCGCGTCTATCAAAGTCGCGTTTTCTGGTCTAAGTGGAGTATCCACTTGCGGCGGTTTCTGAAGAAACGCATATTCCTTCGCGAAGTTCGGCGGTTGAGCCGCCTCGGATGGGGAAGGCTCTTTCTTAGCTGCGTTTCTGGACGCTGCAATCTCTTCGGCCGCTCGCTGCGTCCTCGAATCAAGTGGATCGAAAAGCTGCTTGGCAAGGGCGGCATCTAAAGTCTGCGTAGCGTCATCGAGTTTTCCCGACTCCACAAGCAGCCGGATACTTTCGATTGTCTTTTCCTGGTCTCTCTTCTTTTCGCGAGCCGCAATCTCCACTTGCGCGGATTTTCGCAGTTGGTTCACATCTGTGTCGGGCCCGATCGTAGCGATTGTTTCGTCCGCGAGAGCGATTGCTTCGCTGAACTTCTCGCGGTTGATCTTGACCTTGATTTCCTTGATCCGTTGCTCAATGTCCTGTCGCGCGAGGGTTTTCTTCCTTTGTGTTTCTACCTGTTCCCGCAGCGTGATCAATTCGCGATTTTCCGTATCAGACGTGAGGCCCGCATTGATTGCCCACAGCGCCTCGTTAAACCGATTTACCTTCAGGTGCGACTTCGCTTCGTTCACCGCTTTGCGAACAGCAAGCTCTCGTTCAATTTCAGCCTGCTGGCCGCGGGAGAACTCGACCAATCTCGCCAAGTCCGCGCTGCTCGGATGGTCTGCAAGCAGTTTGTCAGCCTTTGCGAGAACTTCAGGATATTTCTTCTCGCTCACTAATCTCTTTAACTCCGCGATGTCGTTCTTGAGCTTTTCAGCCTGCGCGTGTTTCTGTTTCTCTTGCAGAACTGCCGCGCGTAAC
>WNFP01005087.1_pt1 | contig 10563 bp, 10 predicted proteins | sample 5400201 | NCBI WGS metagenome assembly WNFP01 (sample SAMN13153355, study PRJNA577476) | soil metagenome | isolation source: 115 cm saprolite under Madrone tree | place: USA:California | collected 2016-06-14
GGTCGAAATAAGTGGTGGCTTCCGGATTGTGCGTGATCATGACGATGGTCTGGCCAAGATCTTTGTTCAATTGCCGCAGCATCTGCAGCACGATTTCCGAGTTTTTCGAATCCAGGTTTCCCGTTGGCTCGTCGGCGAGGAGAATCTTCGGCTCATTGATGATCGCCCTCGCGATGGCCACGCGCTGCTGTTCGCCGCCGGAGAGTTCCGAGGGCTTGTGATGAAGACGGCCCGCTAGACCGAGCATCTGGGTTACGACATCGAAGCGGTGCGGATCGAAACCGTCGCCATGAATAAATTGCGCGATGGCGATATTCCCTTTGGCCGTCAGCGTGGGGAGCAAATTGAAACGCTGGAAGACGAAGCCGATTTTGTGGCGGCGCAATTTGGTGCGCGCGGAGTCGCTCAGTTCGGAGAGGTCATTCCCGTCGACCAAGACCTTGCCCCGGGAAGCCTGCGCCAGGCCGCCGATCACGTACAGCAGCGAGGACTTGCCGCAGCCGGAAGGCCCCATCACGGCGACCGATTCGCCAGGCTGTACCGCGAAATTCACACCACGCAAAGCCGGGACTTCGACCTTGCCCGCGCGGTAGAGCTTCCACAAGTTTTCTGTTCTGAGTATCGGCTCCACGCTATTTTTTCCCTGGAAAATCAGCCCTTCGGCAGGTTCTCGTATTGTAGCTGCGAATCCCATTCGTGCCTAGCCATCCCGCCTGCTTCCGCGGCCCTTTCCACTCTTCTGCGTGTCCTCTGCGTTCTCGGCGCACTTCGCGCTGGATTCTTTATGTCCTAGTCGTACGACAATGCTTCAACCGCATCCTTCCGGCTGGCCATCCATGCTGGATAGCTCGCGCCGAACAGCGCGCCCAGGAGCGCGATGCCGGCCGCGCGAAGAATCCATCCGGAAGTGATCAGAATGGTCAAGGTCGGAAACTTCCAGACAAATCCGGCCCGCACCAAATAGCTCAGTCCGACGCCTGCCGCAATCCCGAGCACGCAAAGCGCCGCGGATTCCGAGAGCAGCGCCCGGACGACGAACCAGTGATTTGCCCCGAGCGATTTCAGAACGCCGATGTCCCTGGTGCGTTCGATCACCGTAGTGTACATGGTGAGAAAAATGACCAGCAGCCCGATGGTGATGGCCAGCAGGATCATGGCGTTGATGAAGGACTCCAGACCCGGAATATTTGTCGAGGTCATCAGGGAGAGGTAGTCCTTGAGGGGCCGGACAGTGTAGCCGGGAAGAAGGTGGCGCATCTCTTCCATTACATCTTCAGTGTGTTCGGGCCGCGTGCACTTCACAAAGAAGATGGTGGCCTTCTCCCGCGCGCCAACCAATTCCTGGAGCGTAGCGAGTGGCACAAAAAGGCGCGAGCCCTTCCCGTGCTCTACGATTCCTGTGACATGCCAATCGTGATCGAAGATGCGGTACGTCTGTCCCGGCTGTATCTTCTTTGTTTTCGCCGCAATGTCATCCACAAGAATGTCGTCGGGACCTTCCATATCGTGTCCCTGAAGGAACACAAATCCGCCCGAGACGGCTCGAAAGCTCTCCTGATCAATTCCGTAAACGATTTCTATGCCCGTTGTATTGAACTGAAAAAGTACGGGGGCTACGGATTGGACGTATTTCAGTTCTGCAAGCTTGTCCCCGATTTTGATGGGCATGGGGGCGCTGCCAAAGGCGAAAAAGATAGACGAGGATGGCGGTTGCAGCATGATGTCAGCCCCGATGCCTTCAATGCGCCTGGCCGTCTCGGTCAACAAGCCGCTGGTCAGGCCAACGATCAGGACGACGAGCGCAACTTCCACTGCAATTCCCATGGCGCCAATCAGCGTGCGCAGCGGGCGGTGCAGCAGATTGCGGAAGATGAGCTCACCCATCATGGCTGCTTGATCTCCGTGGCATCGCCGACGCGCACCAATTCCGCTCCCGCTGGTGGCTCGAGCTTGAAACGCTCGGCAGGAATCTCTTCGTTCAAGATGACCTTGGTGATCTGCAAATCGAGCTTGTAGTCATCGTGCGGCCTTTCAATGCGAATCGCACGCGGAAACGAGGCAATGCTGTTGGAAGGCGTGGCCGGAGCGCTCTGCCCTGTGGCACCATCCGGAGGCTGCCAGGCCGCCAGGCGAATATCCGACAGTAGAAGTCCTTTCGGACCGAAAATTTGCATGCGAGTAACCTGCAGGTCCGAGCGGTCAAACCAGATCTTCCTCAGAATCTCCGTCTGGTAACCGCCACGGAGAACGGTCAACACATAGTAGCGGCCGTTTTCATCGTTGAACTCTTCGAAGAGCACTGCTTCTTCTTTCCGGACTTCTGGCCAGAGCAGCGCATCCAGCAGGTGCTGCGGCCGCAAATTCTCGATGGGCTTGCTGCTGGCGCGCTCGACGGCCACCGATCCAACGAGGAATTTGTTCTTCGGCGGGATCGAAACCCGGAACGTGTCGCTATCGCTGGCCATGTCGAACACCGTGGTCCCGATCACCGGCGCCTGCCCGATCACGCGAATCACCGCCGGCCGAGCCGCCAGAAGGAATGCCTTGACCTCATGATACTCATCGATGACACCGCTATACTTTGATCCCGCCGTGGGCTTTAGCTCCATGGTGGCGTTCAGCGTTCTTGTGCCGAGCGCGATCCGATTGTATGCCTCGAGGAGTTCTTCTCGCGTGGCATCCCTCGCGACCGGCCTCTGCGTCGGCGGTAGTTCGGTGTGGCCTTTTACACCGTTTCTGGCAGCACAGCCGCAGGAAATAGCCGCCAGTGTCGCCAGGACCAGGCATATTTTCACACGTCGCATCAATCAGTTCCGTTCCCATTCGCACAGATGAAGCAATCTAGCTACCACTTGGATGCCCGTCAATCCATGTGGTCGCGGCTCGGGAGGCATTCAATTGGGCCGCGCAATGTGGATGTCAAATGGCTGAACCGCAGGCCGCACCCGGCGGATGACTTCGCTGGGCCAGAGCGACTCGCTCAGCAGCGTCACCCAGCCGTCTTCCGGCTCGCAAATGGCGCAAAACGTGTAGCGGGCGTAAGCCGGCTGGTACGCGTCCAGCCCGCGCTTTGACAGGTTGCCTTCGAGCGCGGCATCGGCGAATTGCGTCGCCGTGCCTGCTCGAATGCCAAATGTTTCGCCTTCGAATCGTTCAAAAACTTGCTGCAATTGTTCTGAATTCGGTTGCGGAAGCACGACGCAGCGCTCCGCCGCATCGCGTATCGCAATATCCCGCGTCTTGCAAAACTCTCTTACGCGCTCGATGTGGCTGAAAAAATCCACGGCGTACGATTCGTTCCCCGCAAGAGCAGGGAAGACCGCCGACCAGATTTCTGCAGCATCCTTGCCTCGTACCGGCTCGCGGTTTTCGGTTCCGACCAACTCGAGTCCCACCGCCTTCAAGTCGCCGCCGAGGTCCAGCGCCTGCACGTCCAGAGAAAAAGGCGGCAATTCCAGCGCACCGCTTCCTGGCGCCGCGGTACCTGGTGTGCTCATTCCTCGGGCTCCAACTGCGGAAACTTGGCGCGAAATTCGGGCGACTGCTTCCGAACGTCCAGCCAGTCGAAGAAGGCATCCGGCGTTTCCAGCCAGATGCGGAACCAGCCCGCGATCTCTACTTTTTCGGCGCGCTTGTGAGCTTCCACCTTATTGTTTCGCGAGATCATCTCTGCGCGGCGCTTGCCGAGCCGTGCCACATTCAAAACCCGCTCCACGGCCGCGTGTTCGCCCTGCGAGCTAAACTTGCGCATCAATTCATCCAGCCGCATGATGCTGACCTCGGCATCTTCCAGCGTCTTGAAGTGCAGCAAATCCTCGAATTCTTCTTCGTACTGTTCCTCGGCTTCTTCCTGCTGGTTAATAATTACTTTTTGACCCGCGTCTTTTAGTACGTCCGCAATGTATTCCATTCCGGTTTTGCCGGCCTCGCCATGCTCCGCCAGCAGGCGCCGGCGTAACTGGTCGATCTCTGCCGGCGTCCATTGCTGTACCTTGATCTCCCGGGCGGTCTCCAGGATCAGCGCCTTCTTCGTTTTCAAATCTTCGGTCATCGTGCTTTGCCTCGGTGTTGTTTGCCGTGTTTTTTCTTCGGACTGGGCGGCGGTGGTGGCGGCGCTGGTGGATCCGCCGGCAAACCGGCCAGCAACCGACGGTACTTCACCACATTCTTGTTGTGTTCCGCCAGGGTTGCACCAAAAAAATGCCCGCCCTGCGTGTTAGCCACAAAATAAAGGTAGTCCGTCCGCGCCGGCTGCAGCGCGGCGCGCAGCGACGCTTCACCGGGGTTTCCAATCGGTCCTGGAGGAAGCCCGCCGTGCTCATACGTGTTGTACAGAGAATCGAAGCTCAGGTCCTTCCCCATTAGCGTCCCGTTGTATTTTCCGAGCCGCTCCATTCCATAGATTACCGTAGGGTCGCACTGCAGGCGCATCCCTTTCCGGAGGCGGTTTTCAAATGCGCCCGCCACTAGCGGCCGTTCTTCCGGCTTTGGCGTCTCCCTCTCAACCAGCGACGCTAGAGTCACGATCCTGTTCACGGCCCGGTGGTCACCCTCGTCTGTTGATCCTCCCCCCGGCGGCGAGGCAATCTGCTTCCACTCCTCCTTGAACTTGTGCACCATTTCCGCGGTCAGTTCGCTGGCAGCAGGGTGCCTGGGAAGTTCATAGGTGGCAGGGAAGAGGAAGCCTTCGAGTGTCTGCGCGCCCGGAGCAAAATCGCGAATCAGCACCGGATCGCCCGCGGCAAAGAGAAAATCGCCCGCGCGCATGAACTTTGCGGCTTCCAGTTCTCGGGCGATGTCGAACATCGTCTCGCCTTCGCGCACCGTGAATGGCTGCTGGTACACCTGGCCGTTCGCAAGCTTCCAGAAGACCTCGCGGCCCGTCATAGCATGATCGAAAAAGTATTCGCCAGCCTGCAGCGTACGCTTCGGATGCCGCCTCACATAAATCTCAAAGGCCAGTGCGCTGCGCACCACGCCGTTTGTTTTCAGCACAGACGCCACGTGCCTGCTGGAAGCTCCGCGCGGCACATCGATGAAGACGCCCTCCGCCGCAAAGCCCTGGTATGGTTTCGTGATGCCGTACCACATCCACGCCGCGGCGCCCCCGGCAAACAGCACGATCAGAAGCAATAGGACGAGCAAAAACTTCAATTCAGCCTCACGGATTCATCTTCTTATTGCGTTCAAGCCTTCCCGGCCGTGTGTTCCTGCCGATCCAGGTATTCTTTCAAAATCACGGCAGCCGCCACGGCGTCCACGGTCATCTTAGCCTGCACATTCTTCGGTTTTTTACTGCCGGTCAGTTTTTCGTCGTGGATGAATCTTCCCTGAATTTCTTCCAGCAAGCGCTCGGCCTCCCAACTCGTGAGCCTTTCGTCCACCATTTCCACCGGAACGCCAATCTGTTTCCGCACGCGTTGCGCAAAGCGCTCCGCCTCTTCGGCCATGGAGCCGCGGGTGCCATCCAGCCGCAACGGCAGTCCCACGACGATCTGCTTCACGCCTTGCTCGCGCACCAATTCACGCAGTCGGCGCATGTCCTCGTTGCGGTTGATGCGCTCCAGCGTGCTCAGCGGCTGCGCCATCCGCGTCGCCTCGTCCGCAAGAGCAAGCCCCATCCTCGCACGGCCATAATCCACGGCCAGAATGGTATTGCGCTCATTCTTGGTCAATTCGGTTTTAGTGTTTGCCACGCTTCCAGTATACCGGGAAGGTCCTCGCCATATATGCGATGCGTCCCAATAAGTGCCTGTCACACGGGCCGCTGTGGAATGCAGATCGAGGAGGCTAGCGTTTGCGGCCGCGCGCGCCGCTTTGCCACGCATCCCAGTAACCAAGCAATTTGAGCTGCTGATCGAGGCCGGTTTCTCGGACGAGCACGTCCAGTTCGGCGCGCGAGAGGCGCTTGCCGAGCGGTTCGGCGCGGTCGGCGATGCCCCAAGCCGTTAGGGCAGCGAGCGCGGTATGCAGCTTCAATTCGCGCATATCGACTTTATCCAGCGTGTCTGATGCCGCGTGATAGTTCGCCAGGTAGTTGGCCTCTTCCTGATTGGCGACGAGCGTGGGCACGCCTTCGAGCATGAAGTCAAAATTGTCCGTGCCAAACGAGGCATCATAGGTGTGATTGTTCGCGCCCCAGGATTCCAGCGTCTTGAGGACTTCTCGCACGCCTGCTTCGATGTCGCGGCGGCCACCCAGCGAATACCCGGTGACGCGGCCGATCCCTGAATCATAAGTGATCATCGCGCGGATTCTGTCTAGCTCCTCGCGGTGCGCCTTCACGTATTCGAACGAGCCAACCGTACCTTGTTCTTCGCCGCTGAAGAGCACGAAGCGGATCGTCCGCCGCGGCAAAAGTCCCGTGGCCTTGATCGCCCGCGCCGCTTCAATCACCAGCGCCGCGTTGCAGCCGTTGTCGAGCGCGCCCGTGCCCAGCTCCCACGAATCCAGATGCGCGCCGAGGATGACGACTTCATCCGGCTTCTCATAACCACGAATTTCGCCCACAACGTTTTCTTGCTCGATGGGCCCGCCAATTTTGTTGGGCATGTCGAAGCGCACGCGCACTTTCCCGGGATACGCCGCGACGGTGCGCGCCAACCGCATGGCATCTTCGCGCGCCAGGACCGCCTGCGGAATCCTGTCGATCTCACCTGCAAGCGAATTCGTGTGGCGATAGAGCAACAGTCTTTCCCGCGCGCCCATCCACAGAATGGCCCTCGCGCCTTCCTTCACGGCATGCTCGATAGTCATAGGGGGTTTAAGGTATTCGTTGAAGAGATCGGCCCACGTTGATCCGATATCACTATGAACCAGCAGAATCGCGCCCTTGACCGACCCGCCTGCCCTTGCAAAATCGTCCTCGTTGCCGTTATTCATATCGACAACGTTCGCCTCTATCCCGCCCGCCGGCGTCGCCGGTGACCACCCCTCCGCTTTCAGCCGCACGGGAAATTTCACCGGGCCAAGCAATTCCAGCCGCGTGTCACCTTCGCTCCACGTAACCGGCAGCATGTACTTCTCCGTGTGAAGGTCCACTCCCGCGGCGCGAAAAGCACCCACGCCCCACTCCACAGCTTTGGCCATCTGCGGCGATCCGGTCACACGTCCGCCGACTTCATCCGTCAGACGCCGCAGATTCTCCTCCATCGGTGACGAACCCATCACGATCGGCAGAATCTTCGCCGCAGCCTCCGCGCACGACGATGCCTCCGTCGCGGAGCAACCCGCCTTTCCTTGCGCGCTTTGCGCAGGGCTCAATGGGTCTTTCTTCGCCGGCGGCAACTGTGCCCACCCAGACGGGATTGAAGTGAAAAAGCAAAGAAACATGGAAATTAGAAAAACTGTGCGGCGCGGCATGGGCTTGCTCTCTTTTCCTGGAATTTCTACGTGAAGCATTCGCATTCCGATTACGGGCGGATTATACCGAAGGAAACCTACCACCGGCATCTTGACCGTAGATTTCTCTGTATTTAGTCGTTTGGCCTTTGTTTCGGATCGAGGAGGCAATCGGCGACGCGCGCGACTTGCACCATTTCTTTGACGTCGTGAACGCGGACGATGTGCGCACCGTTCATGATGCTCGCCGTAACCGTTGCGGCGGTGCCCCAGATGCGCTCTTCCGGTGGTGCAGGCTTGCCGTCCCGATCCAATGTCGCGCCAAGGAAGCCCTTGCGCGAAGTGCCCACCAAAAGCGGATAACCGAGCTTCGCGAGTTGCGGAAGTTTTTGCAGTAGTTCGTAATTCTGCGCGAAGCTCTTGCCAAAGCCGATGCCGGGATCGAGGATGATTTGCGATTTCCGGACGCCGGCGTTGCGCGCGGCTGCCACAGAGTTGCGCAGTCCCCGCATTACGTCTTTCATGACGTCCCGCGCAAACCCTCCCACCTGCATCGTCCGCGGCTCTCCGCGCATATGCATCAGGATGAGCGGCACGCGGCGCCGCGCGGCGGCTTCCGCAATCCGCGGATCGCTTTTCAATCCGGATATGTCATTGATGATCTGCGCGCCGGCATCGAGCGCGGCTTCCGCGACTTCCCGCTTTTGCGTGTCGATGGAGACCGGGATTTTCATCCGCCCGCGCAGCGCCTGCAACACCGGCAACACGCGGGCCAGTTCTTCTTTGGCAGAGGTGCCGGCAGAACCCGGCCGCGTGGATTCGCCGCCGATGTCCAGCAAATCCGCTCCGGCACACTCCATTGCCAGCGCCTGCTCGATGGCGCGCTCTGCGTCAACAAACTTTCCGCCATCGGAGAAACTGTCGGGGGTGACGTTCAGCACGCCCATCACGAGCGTGCGATCGCCGAGCACGAGCTTCCCTGAACGCAGTCGGAGCTTAAATCTTTTCCTGGAGCTCATTCGGAGGAATCGAAAGAACACAAGATAAGTCGCTCTTCCTTGCGGGGAGGAAGGCTCTTCCACGAGTCACTAGTCACTCTTAATCCAAATCAAAATCGCGGATGGGTTTGCCGGCGGGTGCGTCTTTGGCCTTCTTCATGGCCTCTTCAAATTTCTTCGCCAGGATGTCTTCCTTGTTCGTTTCCTGGAACCAGGAATCCGCAAACTTGTCTTCACGCTGGCGGTTTTGTTCGGCAAGGATTTTCTGAGCGTCTGAGAGGTCGACGTTAGGTCCAGCCTTGACCGGTGCTTCGTGTGAAAGCACCGCGCCGAAAACTGGATCAACGATCAGCTTCCCCTGGCAGCATGGGCAAGTGATGTGGAGGTTTTCGCCCGAACGATTTCCCATGAAATCATTCTACACCCCTTCGCCCCGGGCGCGTAAAACCGCATGAGCCTCGATGTCCCTTGCGGTTGGAGATGCCGTGCTCGCCGGGCACACTCGAGTGAAACATCTTTTGACAAGCCCGCTTCGCGCAGAGATGCTATGAGCAACATTTTTCTGAGGTGTATCTATGTTCCTGTCGCCCGCTCGAAACACGTTTCGATACACACTTTCATGGTGCATCGCGGTGGCCCTGCTGTTGGTTCCCTTGGTGCTCTGGGCGGCTTACGATTTCTACCGGAGCCGCCACGTGGATTCGGTATTAGCGTTCTTCACCGTCGCGTTCGGACTATTGTTTGCGTACGCCTGGCTGTGGACGAAAACTAGAGTTACTCTTCATGAGGAAGGGATCTCCTACAAGTCTCCCTTCAGAGAAAAGGATCTTCGGTGGGACGAAATCAAGGAGACCCGCTACGGCCAGCAGCCAATTAACGCGGGTGCACATTTCGGGCTCCTCGGATGGCTTATAGCAGCAATGGCCCGCGGCAACAACAAGATGATCCGGTCCTTAGAATTGATCGGCCCGCAAAAAATCGCACTCAATTCCAACATTCGTGATGTAGAGGAGGTGGTACGGCTGGTCTTGGCAGCCATTAATCCCCGGCTGCGCCAGGATGCCGAGCGGGTACTCAACTCCGGCGGAACGGTTTCTTTTGGGAAGATTTCGCTGTCGCCTGCCGGCGTAGTATGGAAATCGAAGGAGCCAATTCCTTACGCGGCGCTTGTGAAATGCAAAATTGATGGCTCGATATTGCGCGTCAAAGCCGAAGGGAAATGGCTTGACAACATAGCCGTCACGGCCAAGAAGGTCCCCAATGTATTCATTCTCTTGGATCTGATCGAGGAAAAACGCTCAACGGCGCCCGGAAAAACAACGGTTGCAATGGCCGGCTCCTCGGCCAATCAATATCTATAATCACACAATGAGCCGGCACTGCGCTGGAGACGTCAAGCCTTCGCCGGGTTTTCACCACGGGTGAATCCCGGCGCGGGACGCAGCTCCGGACGCACCACCTTGGGGTCGGTGCTCGGCGCAGCCTGTGGCGGCGGCGTGGGGGGGGTGCGCGGCTTTTCTGGCAGCGGCTTGCCTTCCATAAGCAGTCTCACTTCATTGGCGTCAATGACTTCCCGGTCGAGGAGCGCTTGCGCGATGCGCTCGAGCGTTTCCCGGTTGTTCGCAAGGAGATTCTTGGCTTTTTCGTAGCCGCCGTTGACGATGCGCTTCACTTCCTTGTCGATCTGGATGGCGGTGTCTTCCGAATAGTCGCGGTGTTGCGTGATTTCGCGGCCGAGGAAGATAGCCTCGTCCTTCTTTCCGTAGGCCAGTGGTCCCAGCTCGCTCATGCCCCATTCGCAAACCATGTTTCGCGCGATGTCTGTGGCGCGTTCGATGTCATTGCCCGCGCCGGTGGTGATGTGGCCGAGGAATATTTCTTCCGCCGAACGTCCGCCCATCAGCACGGCCAGCATCGCTTCCAGGTATCCGCGCGTGTAGGTGTGCTTGTCGTCTTCCGGCAGCTGCATCGTGAGGCCGAGAGCCATGCCGCGCGGAATGATCGTCACTTTGTGGACCGGATCGGCGCCCGGCGTCATAGCCGCAACCAGAGCGTGGCCGGCTTCGTGGTACGCCGTGTTCTTCTTCTCTTCGTCCGATAGAATCATCGACCTGCGCTCGACGCCCATCATCACTTTGTCTTTGGACATCTCGAAGTCGACCATCATGACGAATTTGCGGTTCTGGCGCGCGGCCCACAGCGCCGCTTCGTTCACCAGGTTCGC
>WNFP01006418.1_pt1 | contig 10560 bp, 11 predicted proteins | sample 5400201 | NCBI WGS metagenome assembly WNFP01 (sample SAMN13153355, study PRJNA577476) | soil metagenome | isolation source: 115 cm saprolite under Madrone tree | place: USA:California | collected 2016-06-14
CGTTTCCCTCGTTAAAAATCGGCTGAGGAAGAACTGGTGTAGTGTGTTTTTTCATGGGGCGTGTTGTTGTTGAATTCACCGCTGCGCGTTCGCCAGTTTCTGGAAGCGTGGATTTTTTCGCAGCGACTCAAACATTGGATCGAGTCGGAGCAGCGCAGGCGTGAGCGGAGGGTTGGCTGCCAATGGTGCTTCGTAGGGGATCGAAAGGAGCTTCTCTAAGGTAGAAATGGAGCGATCGGAGTCTCCTGTGCGGGCTGCCACGCGCGCGAGAATGTCTAGCGGTCTGGGGCCAGTCAGTGCATCTTTTTCTATCGGCATCATGGCGAGCGCGCGCTCGGCCAGAGTTAGTGCAGCGCTGTTGTTACCAAGAGCCATGTTTGTCAGTGCGAGATCTCCCATCAGAACGAAATTTTCAGGTTGTTCCTTGAGCAAAGGTTCCAGTTCGCTCAGGGCCTGACGCCAACTTTCGCGCGCCGCAGCATGGTCGCCGGCAACTTCCTGTGCCCAGCCTAACCAAAAGCGGAGTTCACCATTATAGTAACCCAGTGCTTGATCGGGCTTGGCCAATATTTCCCTTAGCTGAGCAATGACCTGTGCGGGGCGGGACTCCAGGATTGCCTGGTAAACTTGTGTTTCTAACGCGTTGGCATAGTCGGCCCCCAGCCGGAGGGGAGCTAGAAGCGCCGAAGCACGCGGCAGGTCGCCCTCTGCTTGGGCAATTCGCGCCTTTAACACAAGAGTATCAATGTCGTCGGGTGTGATGTTGAGAATCTGCTCAAGCTTGGCCAAGGCTTCGGGGAAACGACGAAGGCAGACGTAGGAACGCGCGTGTTGAGAGAGCAGGTTAACGTCGCGTGGATCGAGCTTCTCGGCTTCGTTGAAGTAGGCCTCGCTCTTGTCCCAATTGCCGCGCCTTCGCTCGACGTACGCCAGCGCCTGAGGAATCTGACTGTTGTTCGGCAGAAGCCGATATGCTTGCTCGAAATAATTGACCGCAGTGTCGTAGTCCTTCAGGCAGGCATAGTGATAAAAGCCCTTGGCGAATACGGCCTCGCCAAGATTGGGCTGAAGCCTGAGTGCGGTGTCGGCTGCCTGCCGCGCTTCTTCGCGAAGAGCAACGGTTGGTTGCAGACTCTGTGTTAGATACCCGCTCGCGTCTACGTATGATAACAGCGCCCAACCGAGCGCGAACTTCGGGTCGAACCGCACCGCTCCTTTGAGGTACTTCTGCGCGCCAAGAGAGTTCGCAGGTGTAAAGCCAGTCTTTAGCGTATACGCAAGACCGCGCAGGTACGCATCGTAGGCCTGAGGGTTGTCTGTCGGCCTGGCGGCGATAACTTCCGCTTCCTGTCCCGTTAGTTTAGCTCGTAACTGACTGGCTATTGTCTTAGCCACTTCGCTTTCAACAGAAAAGATGTCGGTCAGCTTGCGATCAAACGTCTCTCGGCGACCTTGGATAGTCGCGTCAGGATTTCATCTTGTATTCCCTCAGCAAAATAGGCGTTCTCCTTATCGCTGCTCAGGTTCTCGAAAGGCAGCACCGCGATGGACCGTTCCATCGGAGTGAAGGGCCGCGCGCGCTGGTACAACCAGACGCCAAGCCCAGTTGCTGCAATTGCCAACATGGCCGCAGCACCCGCCAGTGCGACCCGCCTTCGTTGTGAGCGCGCTTCAGGGTTAAATCGTACGTAGCAACCGTGAACAGCAGAAAGTAACTCCCGTGCGGTTTGCGGTCTGTCCTTCGGGTCCGGGGCCAGCATCGATTTCAGCAGCGTAACAACCTGCCCCGGAAGGTGGAGACCCTTGAGCTGTTCCAATGGTAACTCACCGGTTTGTCGCGCGCGGATTTCTTCCATCGTACGCCCGACAAAAGGCGTCCGACCCGTAAGCAAATACCAAAGCGTAACTCCCAGCGAGTAGATGTCGGAGCGTGTATCAATCGGCATTTGCCCAGCGCCGATGAACTGCTCCGGACTGGCAAAAGCAGGCGTACCAATGAAGCCCACCCGGGTTTCCTCGGCCCCAGCTTCTGCCTGAGGTCCCATGACTTTCGCGACCCCGTAATCAATTACCTTTATGATGAGCGTCTCGCTCGGATCGGCCTCGAGCATGATGTTGGATGGCTTGATGTCGCGATGCACCACACCGCAGACTTCTGCCACAGCCAACGCGCGCGCGGCTTGCTCGATTACTTGCAAAGCAACAGCGAGCGGCATTGGCCCATCGCGGCCGACGCGGGCCTCGAGCGTTTCGCCTTCGACCAGTTCCATGGCATAGAAGCACTCGCCATCTTGTTCGCCGTAATAAGTCACCCGAGCGACATTTGGATGATGAATGTTCGCAGCGGCGCGCGCTTCGCGCAGGAAACGCGACCGCGCGCCCGGATTTTGCGCCATGCTTCGGTTAATGACCTTCAGCGCAACAGTCGAGTTCAACACGGTATCGCGAGCGCGATACGTGATCGCCATCGCTCCCGTGCCCAGCTCAACGGGGAAACCATCTGCACCTACTTCCACCTCGAAGTGGGCGTATCGTAGCAGTCCAGGAGTTAGTCGACCCCGTGCCGCTGGTCTTTCCGCCTGTTCGCCGTCGGCTAGAAAGCCAAGGCTAACAAGGCAACGCAAGCACTCCCCGTTCGGACCGCATTGAGTCAGCGGTCGTCCACACGTAGCGCAGGTGCCTGCGGCATGAGTCTGCGTTGTTCCGACATCGATGGCTTTGTCCTTCATCGAAAAATTAACTCAGGCCATGAGTATCTGATAAAGATGACGCAGCTCCAGATCGACATCTTCCCGATCAGAGACGGTGCTGGCAACTTCCATTCTCAATGATTCGCGATAACGCTGCCGGAGACGCGAAAGCCAGGTGCGCAAAGTCGCGATTGGCACTCCGAGTCGACCTGCGGCTCCTTCCTGATCCGGCGGCGTGACGCTTCCGCCCGCCACGAACGGTCTTAGCTCTTCAAGCCACTCGGCCTTACCTTCCGTTACAAAGTCATTTTGCAAACGCTGCCACGCGCGCGTGACGATGTTCGACGCCCACACGAGATCGTAGCAGGCGGCGTCGCTGAGGTGAGACGTTGCCAGCATCGCCGCTTCGGCTTCCGGTAGATGTTCCTCGAACGAGACGATCTGCCGGTCTCCACCTCTTTTCGCCGCTCGCACACGGTCATATTCATTGAACAAGAAATTCTGCAGCGATGTCAGCAGAAACGTGCGAAGCCGGCCCTTTTCCTGGTCCGCACGGCTCAAAGTGTTTTGCTCAAGCAGACAAGCGAAAAAACTTTGGACCAGATCCTGTGCATCAGCAGATGGATACCCGCGGTGGCGAAGAAAACTGTAAAGCGGCGGCCAATAGGCTTCGCAAAATCCGGCGAGTGCCTGCCGAGCGGATTCAGGTGACTCCGGCTCGCGCGCACGCAAGACGACCGTCCAATGCGTCGTTTGAAACGAAGCACCGCCCTCCTGCAGCGTTCCGGGAATTGCCTTCGTGGCTGCGTATTATCGCATAGCGGCTCCGCCTTGCGATACAAATCGAGTGACACCCGCCAGAAATCCTTTAGCCGGGGTCGGTGACCCCGGTAGCATGACTAATTTGGAGAGGACGCAGCGCCTCTATTTGAATCAGTAAAATCCGAGAACGTCGTTCGCGCCGCTTCCAGACGACGGACTGTTAGATCCTCGCGCCGCGATATGTTTCAGCCCGAGGTTGCTTGTCGCGACGTAAGCTTTGGGCCTGCTGCTTCCAAGTTGGCTCTGCTCTCGCACGATGGCACCCAAGCTCAAGACGCCGAAGGCTACTGAAATGGCCGCTGCAACTGTGGCTTCGGTAGATAAGCTCATTGCACTTATATGTTTTGCGGCGACGCCTTCAGGAGAAGTTCTTTCCAGCCGCCGCCGAAGTTAAAGCACGTCATGTTGAACACCAATAACGGATCATGCTTGCGGTTGGTCGCCCGCTTGAGCGACCGCCAAGCGCGACGGAGGAATTCGACAGGTTTCATATGGTCAATAGTCCCGATACATCAGGCTAATTGGCTGGTCTCGACGCGTTGCGCATTGCCGCAATTTGCTAAAACTCGCACGACCGAAGCCTGCACCTTACGGGAGACCCGGCCCGCCCGCTGCGACCAGTAATCGAGCCAGCCGAGCGAGGCATCGGCCAGAACTTCCGTACGGACAACGTCCGGCGAGAGGTCCAGCAATTTGCAAACGTTCACCAACGAGTAGGGCCAGGAAAAATCGTTTGCGGTGATCCAGCTGTAGGCATCGAGATACAGTCCCCACTTGAACCCCTTGGTCGCACCACGGAACCGGCGCAAATCGTGGGCTGCCTGTTTGAGCACACCCGCCGCCAGACCTTTCTCAGGCGTCGGCACCGGGGTTTCGGCTGGGGGAACAGAAAAATGCCCGCTGCGCGCGTTGTCAGATTGGGCGTTTAAGAATGCTTCCAGCTGCTTGCGTGACAGGCGCGAGCCTGATTTTTCGTCGAGGTTTTCGTGCCCGAAAGTGTTTGGAGACGGGATAAACTGATATGTGAAATCAGCTTTCTTGGTAGAACGAGGGTCGGCAATGATGTTCATATCGATTGTTGATTTGCTTCACCTTTTCTAAAGATTTTTGGAGCCGACATTTCAAAAAATTTTAAGATTTCTTTCGGCAATGGCCGGCGCGACCGATTCCAGGCGGCCTCGACCCAAGGTCGTGGGCAGGCTCATTGAATCGATCCTGCAGGTTCTGTAGGGGAAGCTGACAGCTTCCCCGGGCCCGACAGCGCTGTCCCCTACTGTTCTCGTTCCACATTGTAAACGAGCATCCCGCGCGCCTGATAATTTGCGAGCGCCTGCGGATGATCGCGATTACACGTATGGACCCACACGCGTTTGTGCGAGATTCGCCAGCCTTGTTCGATTGCGCTGGTTAACAATGCCCCACCCAGGCCACGGCCGATAAATTGGGGGAGCAAACCGAAGTACGCGACTTCGACGCCGCCTTCGCTGTCGCAGCGCAGTTCGTAGTAACCGGCAAGTGCGTCGTCATAGTACGCGGCGAAAGTCCGCAGCTCCGGCGCGGCCGCGTATTCTTTCCACCGCGCCTCAGTCCAGGGCCGTTTATCGATCCAATCCCACCGCTCGCCGACGCGAAAGTAGAGGTCCCGATTAAACCGCCAGTCGCGCTGCGTCTGCTCACGAATTTGAAATCGCGCATCCGCACACCGCTTCGGCCGCAACTCGTCCGGAGAACGCATTTCGAGATACGTTGTGATGAGCGGCCTTTTCTCATCACTTTTACCCCGTGAGATAACGTCTGAGGCGATTCTTAACATACCGTTTTCCCCATGCGGTCTTCAGGTACTTCTCGCGCTGGGCGGCATCGCTGTCGTTGCGACAGCCCTTCCCAATACACAAGCTCTAATGGTCGGCGTTTGTTTGTTGAGCTGACGCGTCCCTCATTGTGCGCGCGAAGCCGTTTCTGCAAATCTCGTGTAAGGCCAACGTAAAATTGGTGGTCAACTTGTGAACGCAAGACGTAAACGTAGCAATATTTCGGCACAGCTGTCGTATCTCACGGGGTGAACGCTTCTTTATTCACCACGTAGGGCATCTTGGTCGGGTCCCCGCCGTAGTTGCCTTCGAGCACGTCGATCAAACCCTGCACGCAACGGCCGGCCATGCCTTTTTCAGGATCGACATCGAGGCGCGTAATTCGCGCACCGCTGGCGAAATGGTGAAATACTCTGCAGCGATCGGCGATTTCGGGATCGAGAAGCGGTGAATCGGGCGGTAGTGGTTCTTTCTCGAAGACGTCGAGCGCGGCGCCAGCGATGACTTTTTCTTTCAACGCTTTCGCCACAGCAACCTCGTCCACGACCGGCCCCCGTGAACTATTGATCAAGTACGCGGTGGGCTTCATCAGTTTGAGCGTCTTCTCGTTGATGAGATGGTAGGTGGGTTTGTCGGTCTCCCCTTCCCGCAAGAGCGGCACATGCAAAGTCACGTAATCAGCTCCCCGCAAAGCATCCTCGAGTTCCACATACTTGATCCAAGTCTTCTCCTTTTGAATGCCGTGTGCGTGCCGGAGATCCATCAGCTCCTGGATCGACGCGATGAACTGGTCATTCTGATAAATCGGGTCGTAACAAGGGATATTCATATCGAACCCGGTGCATTTCTTGATGATCGCCAGACCGATGCGGCCAGTGCCGATAACCGCGATGGTTTTGCCCGTGACCTCATCGCCAAGGAATGGCAGAAACGGATGCCACGAAGGCCATTTCTGTTCGCGCACCAGGCGCTCGCTCTGCCACATTTTGCGCGCGAGCACGCCCATCATGAAAAACGCAAACTCGGCGGTGGCTTCGGTAAGCACGTCGGCGGTGTTCGTGAACGGGATCTCATATTTGTTCGCGTCGGCGCGATTGATGTTGTCAAAGCCGACTGCAATCTGCGCCACGACTTTGAGCGTCCCCTTCCCTGCTTCGAATACTTCAGCATCGATCGGGTCGCGCAACGTGGTGATTAACCCATCGATTCCGCTCTTGACCTTCTCTATGATTAGCTTTTTCGGCGGCGCTTCCGGTCCCTCGTAAACCTCGAGATCATAATCGCGTTCGCGAAGACGGCCCTCCGCTGCGTCGCCAATGCGCGACGTGGCAAACACCCGGAAATGCTGTTTCTCAGTCATGGCTGGAAAGATCTAATCAGAAATTCAGGAATGCAGGAATGTGTCTACTGTAGGGCAGGCCCGTCGCCTGCCAAATGCTTCAGTGCATCATATCGATTTGCCTACTGCACGAATACTGGGTGAGTGCCGGTCGGCACAGTCTTGCGCTGCAACACAAGAATTCATTCCGTAGCGCTGACACGACGCACCAGCGCCGGAATTTCTGAAAGATTTCCGAGCACATAATCCGCCTCTTTCTCGTAGTCGCGCGCGTCGACAAAACGCCTGTCGGGAATGGCGGCGACGCGCATCCCCGCGGCGTTACCAGCAGCAATACCGGAAAGTGCGTCTTCAACCACGAGGCATTCGTTTACGGCGACACCAAGTTTGTCCGCCGCACGCAGGTAGATGTCGGGGTGCGGTTTGCCGCGTTCGATTTCGTCACCTGTTACGATGACATCGAAAAACGGCGTAAGCCCATGGCGATCCAAAAACGGGCGGGCTGACGCGCTCACTGAACTCGTGCCGACAGCAAGCTGCACCTTCAGCTGCCGTAGCTCTCCGAGCGTTGCCCTTGCCGAAGGAAACAGCCCAACGCGATTGGCGAAGAACTCTGTCGCGATCTCGCCACGGCGCCGCATTAATTCCTCAACAGACGCAGACAGGCCAAGCGCCTTTTTGTAAAACTCGACCGCGAGACGATAGCTCACTCCGAGCACCTCGCGATGGTATTCGCCGCGATAGATGACGCCGTATTCGCTGAGTAATTTCGCGTCTATCTCGTTCCACCACGGTTCGGAATCAGCGAGAACGCCGTCCAGATCGAAGATCACAGCGCGAAATGCTTGAGACATCAGCTGCCGCACCTGTTACTCATTCGATGCGTTCGAGCAACACTGCGCAAACTAACAGACGCGGGAAGTCTATTTCGAAGCGGCCGCTTCTTTTGCGCACCGCGTGAGAACCTGCCGCGCTGCGCCGAGGCGTGAGGACCAAAAAAGTATTTCGGCGAATACAACATCGTTTAGTTTCAGACTAAGATGAAGGAAGAGAACGAAAAGGAGGTGGACTGGTCAGAATATGAGTAAGCCAAACGAATTTCGATCGTCAGACGCAACGAAGCTCGGCGGCAGCTTCACCTTTCCGGGTACTGCAATGACTGTGCACCGCATGGGCTACGGCGCCATGCAGCTCGCTGGTCCCGGCGTGTTCGGACCACCGCGCGATCCCGACGCTGCTGTTGCGGTACTACGCGAAGCAATTGCCGCTGGTGTGAACCACATCGACACCAGCGATTTCTACGGACCGCACGTTACAAATGAATTCATTCGACGCGCGTTGCATCCGTACCCGAAAGGATTGGTGATTGTCACAAAGCTCGGCGCTCGTCGGGGAGCAGACAAATCATGGATTCCCGCGCTTTCCCGCCAGGAACTAATCGATGGTGCTCACGACAACTTGAGAAATCTCGACGTCGACGTTCTCGATGTTGTGAATCTGCGCGTTGGAGGACTGGAGGTACCATCCGAGGGATCGATTGCGGAACCTTTGGCCGCACTCGTCGAACTCAAGCGGCAGGGATTGATTCGACATATCGGTCTGAGCAATGTTTCGCCCACGCAGTTGGCAGAAGCGCAAACGCTGACAGAAATCGTGTGCGTGCAAAACTTCTACAACGTTGCGCACCGAACCGATGACGCATTTATCGACGATCTCGCGCGGCAACAAATTGCTTACGTGCCCTTCTTCCCACTCGGCGGTTTCAATCCGCTGCAATCAGCCGCGCTCGATGACGTTGCCGAGTCGTTAGGGGCAACACCGATGCAGGTAGCGCTCGCATGGTTGTTCCAGCGTTCGCCAAATATTCTGCTGATTCCGGGAACGTCGTCAGTGCAGCATCTGCGAGAGAATCTTCAGGCTGCAACATTGGCGTTGCCATTGGACTCGCTCGCAAAACTGAACGCCATTGGCACGAAGTCAGAACAAAAAGCTAAGGAGGAAATTTAACAAGCGAGTTCGGGACTTTGCTCGCAATTCGTTAGGCTAAATCGAGCGAATGCTTCGAGCAGCGCTCTGCCTCGGTGCAACTCATCGGTTACGCGCACTGTGCCGATCGTCGCGATGCAAAAGGTCAGATGGCTCTCTTCACCGAAGACACACACTTCGTGGTCTACATGAATGCCAAAGATCCGACGCCGTCACAGGAATTGCACTCACGGGAGGCACTCGCGCCAGTGTTCGCAGAGTTAAACAAGTATGACGCCACTACGCACTTTGTCGGACAGAGCACGATCTTCACATTGACGCCTGATCGAGGCACGGGCGAAGCCTACTGTCTGGCACATCACGTCACAGTCGATGGTGGTAAGCGACGATTGATGGTCGCCTCGCTCCGATACCTCGACACGTTCGTGAAAATTGACGGCGCCTGGTTGTTTTCGGAGCGCCGACTCTACGTCGACTGGATTGAGGAGCGTGCACTGTCATAATCGCGACTAACGAAATGAAGCTAGTGTCCTTGAATTTGTGCGCGCTGAGCTGAGTCGGAGCTGGTGTCAATTTGAATCACAACGCACAATTCAATCCCGAAGCGATTTGAGAAGTTGAACGAATTCTCAACGAGAATCTGACGCATCGAGTCGAAACTGATGAAGCGAATCGTATTTCTACCTGTTGTCTTTGTGGCGATGTCGATCCAGCTCGTGCGTAGCGCTGAGGCACCTGCTCTGATTGAGCGACCCGCGTCAGGAAATGGGCCAACTCAGGTCTCTGTCGGAATCTGGATCGTGGACATCAACAATATCGACAGCGCTCAACAAAACTTTACCGCCGACATCGCTATCGTGTTGCGCTGGAAGGATGCTCGCCTTGCCCACACGGGAACAGGAGCGGTGCACTACGCGCTCGATCAAATCTGGACTCCGCGCGTGAGTATCGCGAATGAAACCAGTTCGGTTGTTCGCAAACTGCCGGAGTCGGCTGAGGTGGAGCCTGATGGAACTGTTCTCTATCGGCAGCGTTACGTCGGTTCGTTCACGCAACCATTACGGCTACAATCTTTCCCGTTCGATCGGCAGACTTTTCGTATTCAGTTCGTTGCGATTCGATATCGACCTAACGAAGTAGTGTTTGTGGCGGATGAAAACTGGATCCATGACGGACTCCTGAAAGCCGCCGGAATTTCGCGCTCCATCACGCTACCCGACTGGACGGTGGAGAGATGGGATGCCAAACCGGACTTCTATACCTTAATCCCTGGCTTGCAGTATTCAGCCTATGTTTTTGAATTCACTGCTTCGCGTAACGTCCAGCACTACATCCTGAAAGTAATTCTCCCCCTCATTCTGATCGTGATGATGTCATGGTCCGTGTTCTGGACCGAACCGACGAACTCGAACACGCAGTTCAGCATCGCCGTGACTTCAATGCTCACGCTCATCGCCTATCGCTTTGCCGTGGATACTCAACTACCGCGCTTGCCTTACATGACGCGGCTCGATGCTTTCTTTCTAGTCAGCACCCTGCTCGTTTTCTTGTCGCTGATCGAAGTCTTGGTCACGACCATTCTCGATAACAATGACCAAGTCGCGCGGGCGAAGAAGCTTGATCGCTACTGCCGGGTAATCGTCCCTATAATTTTCGTTATTGCGTCGCTTGCCATCTTTGGCCATCCGCGCAGCTGATGGGCGTGAACCGGTTTTAGTGCGGCGAGACGACCTGCGAGATTTTCCGCTGCGCTAACCTTTCGGCCAGGCACGCAGTGCGATTTGCGCGACGCGATGAAGTTGATCGGGACTGGCGCCGTCGGCTCCCTGAACCGCCATTCCGTGCAGCACAGTCATCACGTAATGGGATAGTTCGGCTGGGTCGGCGTTTGACGGAAGATCGCCTTCCCGCT
>WNFP01005090.1_pt1 | contig 10559 bp, 14 predicted proteins | sample 5400201 | NCBI WGS metagenome assembly WNFP01 (sample SAMN13153355, study PRJNA577476) | soil metagenome | isolation source: 115 cm saprolite under Madrone tree | place: USA:California | collected 2016-06-14
GAAAGCCGTGGCTGTGTGGTTTGCCACATTTGGCTTGGAAGAAAGGTTGAAGATACAACTGGGACGTTGTATATTGATCCATTATGCTGATTGAATCGCAAGAATCTCAAGTGAGTGTATGTGATTACAATGTAGTAACATTTCCGACCGTGGGCTGAAAAATCAATTCAAGCTAGGACGTCGGAAAGACTTTCCGACTGACATGTGTAAAATTAATTTCACATAGCGACATCGGAAGGATCTTTTAGCTTGAAATATGTACAAATTGGTAGTTCATTAGTCGCACTAAATATGATTAGGAACGTGTGCGCTTTGACGATCCCTCGGCTCCACTGGCGGCTCTATGACGCTTCGCCCATTGCCTGCTGTTGTGAGTAAGAGTGACAAGAAATAAAGTGAGAATAAACTCACAACTCGGGCACCGCCAGGATTGCATTAAAAATTCCTTCGACGTACTGAATATTTGATTCCCAGTCATTTCCTGCACCTGAGTGCTCGGCCTGCCAATAGATGCACAGGAGCAGGCCGAGAATGCCTGTTTTTCCTGGGCGGCACCAGATATTGTCCATCACAGTACCTCCAACTTTTGCGGTATCGGGCGGAAGCTGTTTGATGTAGTCCGTAAAGGTTTTTCCAAATGATTCCGCTGGTCGTCTGGCGTCGATCCTCATGATTTTCGCATTCATCCAATCCTTCCAGTCTTCAGGAATATTGGACTTTCGGACCTCGTCAAATGATAGATCAGTGCGACCGGACTTCGAGAGTGCCTGTTCAGCACGAAGCCACAGAGATCCGAGTGCACGCCATTTGGCTCCCATCGTCTCCCAGCCCAGCCCAGCTAGTCCGACCTCTTCACGAAGATAGTGGACCGACGGTGGCACGCCAGAGAGTCCCTGCGGGCTAGATATACATATTAGCCATCGGATACATTTACCAGCCTATGAATTGATGCTTACCGCTTACTACCCATGCCATCCGATCCCTTTTTCCCCTTCCCATGCGGAGCCGCATTGCCTGTGCTTTCTCCAGTTGCATTATTCCCTTCGGAAGCTGCATTCCCTTCGACAGCGGTATCATGCTCTCGGATAGCGGTTTCTGTAACTCTAGTATCGTCGGTTTCACCGGCTGGATCCTTTGTATTGCCCTTCCTAGCCGATTGTGCCTTCTGTGCTTTATAATCCTTAATCTCTTGAATCCTATGTACGTTGTTAGATAACTGCTACATGGTGGACAATAGGAATGGGACCGACGATTCTGCATACCCCGAAACAAGGTCGTGAAGCGTGTGACCGAGTTGTTCATATTCTGAAAACGGGTATGGACTGTTGATAATGTGAGCGGGTACGTCGGAATACTCTTCCGGAAACTGTGAAATCCAGAGGGCCCTGAAGGCCAGGCCATAACCTAAAGCAACAAGCTCGACCTGACTAGATGATGCAATCGCACTATTGTCAGCAGTGATCGGGTCAGTTTCGATCCATCGTGTAAAGGCCGAGAGCGACGAAGAGGATTTCGGATCGAAAAACGCTTCGGAAAGGAAGCGATCGGTGGATTGCCATGATACCCAGGCCGGAGGAGATCCCTCCAATAGTTCACCGTCCTATTCATCCATTAGTCAATGCACAGATCGATAATGTGTTTCTTACTTTGGTGGCGAGAAGAAGGAGCAGTAGTTTCTTGTAGTCCAGGTTGTCGGACAGAGAAGCTAGGAATTTTCGGCGGCTAGACCGAGTGGAGGCAACATCATGCGGTGATTTTGGAACCAATGGGCCATCGGTCCCGCCCTTCGCATTCGTCTGAGCAGCATCCGATATGCTATCATCGATGTTCATCTCATCATCTTCGTCGGGATCAATGTATCCGGGCTTTGACTTCTTCAAATTCCGTCGGTCCTTTATTGTCGGTTCCTTGGTTGCATCGCGGTTCCTATCCGACGGCTCCTTGAGCGCAAGAGGATGCTTCCCTTTCCTTTGCATTTTGAGCCAATGTTGAAGCCATGCATCGACACCACTGGACTTCATGTGCGACGGCTCTTCAAGCCGATAATCGGAATCTGGGCGTGACTTTTTTTTCAGATGGCGGGACGGGTGCTCAGCAATGTCACCCCACGGGATTCGGCCAGTAAGCTGATAGAATTCTGTATTTCACAGTTAGTACACGTCGTCTGAAATGGAATGAGATAACACATACGTCTCCCTGCTGCCATAAACTGTCTTAGAATGGCTTTCCGACGATGAAGTCGCATTTCCAGAACATTGTCTGGTAGTCGTGGGTACTGCTTATCATCAAACTCTAGTTGCTCTTGGCTACCTGCCTCCTCAGCGGACTCTGCACAGTTTGTATACATTAGTGACGAAAAAAAGAAGATGATTAAAACCGACCGATGTTAAAGTCTTTCCACATGTCAACAATGTTGTTGGCGCCTTTCCGATGCTCCTTTCTGGTTGCAAAAAACTGCAGTCCCTCGGTCTCATATCTTATAAATTATTAGCGCAATTATAGGGTCATAGTTAATCGGATTCCTACCTTGCATATGTCTGCTGGCCTTCTTCATTGGTATAAGCGGCAAATGCAATGAACGCGGCTCCAGTCCGATCATTTATGAACTTCAGGAAATCCGTGACCTCCGTCGGAATTGTCTTTGACAGTCTGGATGCGCGTTATTAATAGATCATTGTGAAGAATTAACATAACCTACTTGCGTTGAATATCATCGGGGAGAGGTTTGTTATTCCACTCGATTGCGCTGTCTTCACACTGCTTTACTTCCTCCTCACTGAGGTCGTCGAAGACCTTGGATAGAGCAGCGCGATACTTTCCGATGTCTTTTTCTCCCCCGTCGGAAAGCGCCTTCTGCTCGATGGACACTTGGTCCGCAAAGATATGGCCGCAGGCTGACTTGGCCGTCCATGCCCTTGCTGATGTCGGATGACCACGTGTATCCGACTTGGACCTTCCGGGCCTGTCATCCTTCGCATTTCCAGATGCATAGTTGCCAAACCAGGTACGGAGAGACTGAGCATGTTTATCAGTATGTCGAAATGAAATTGCTATTAGATATAATAACCTTCTCCAAATCATCCGGTAGTGTCACCGCCTCAACCTGTGCATCTGCAATGCTGGTGATCTCTTGGGCGACGCGGGTAATCAGTTTGGATCGCGTTTTGTCGCTACCACGATCGCTAGTATCCAGGTAATCATTACAATAATCTAGTAGTGTTTGCCTGAACGATGAGTGGACCCAACGACTGTACGGAGCCATGTTGGTGTGTTGAAGGGAAGTGGAAATCAACAAGGTTCCAAGTCCGACAAGGCGGAACACTTACCCACGGTTCATAACATAATTTTAGCCACTCTGCAATTCACACTGTTCTGTATTGTTACTGGTCATATTGATAAGTACCTTCCGGCCTTCTGAAGAGGTCTGACATCGTTGGAATCTGCATTTGCGATTCTGACATTTTATTCCGCCATACCCTCAGTCGGTCTCAAACCACCAATGACATGCATTTATATTTCCATTTCCCCATTTCCTCATTAACAAAAGTGTTATGCCTTTATTAACATTGTCTATGTCACAATATCCCTTATTACCGTCGGATTCTGCCATACATATTGATCAAATATGTTCCGACTGAGTCTGAAACGGTCGGAAACAGTCGTAGGCTATGATCCATGTTGCAATTAACCTCGCTTAACGTATGAAACATTGTCTACACGGCACTATACAAGGATTAAGGATCTAAATGTTTATAGAATGTTGCTACATGTCTATGTCTCAATATCCCTTATTACTGGCGGAATCTGCCATACATATTGATCAAATATGTTCCGACTGAGTCGGAAATGGTCGGAAACAGTGGTAGGCTATGATCCATGTTGCAATTAACCTCGCTTAACGTATGAAACATTGTCTACACGGCACTATACAAGGATTAAGGATTTAAATGTTTATGGAATGTTGCTACAAGTGGATAATGATGTTAAAATCAAAACCAGAAGATGTCATCACAAAATGTTGCAAGGCCAAACAGTGTGTCATATCATCCATTGTGGATTCATGACCAATGCAACTCAAAGCAGTTTCTGACAGTAGCGGACACTACCCTACATGTACCCATATATGTTAACTTGTTTGAAGATAGAAAATGTACCTTCAACATCGGCCGGCATTGTGTGTGGGATCTTTCTATCTGAAATACCCATGACTGGCACACCATTCCTTATACAATACATACTGTGCATCCAGTATGAAACATGCCATCTGCATGTACATGTGAGTTGTGTATTATGCATTGCATCAGAATAATGGTATTGGCACATCCGAGGTAGATGTGTGTCATTGCTTATGCCTGAGGCAATTCATCCATACATCAGTTGAAACAGAACTCCTGTCCACACAGGTACATTGTAGCAAATGTACATTTCCACTGATTATAATAGTCTTATATAAATTATAATTTCAATTGCCTGTGACTATCTTCATACAATCTCATGCAGCAACTCCTGCAGCATATGTAAGAGTCATTGAATTCAAGCAGATTGAATGCACATCCAAGATTGGCCAATGTATTATTGCATTCCAGGATTCTTGTGACAAATTCATTATGAGTCCTTAGTTTACTAAGGATTCATCTTTAATCTGAGCGGGGCAGAGTTCCCATGTTTCGAAAATTGAGTACCCTGGGAATTTGATTTTCTTACCATGTGAATGCTTTGGCCCGAGTTGAAATGCAAGCTTGCCTGGCAAACCTCTGGGGAGTCCAATGAGTATAACCAGAAGTTCGGGTGTTCAATTCACTGTGGTGTTTTTGGTTTTTGAGCAGCAACATGCTTCATGTAGTTCATTTCATGCCTGTATGTGCCAGTATCTCTTGTTGAAATATTTCTATACACTAGATTCATATTCTTGATTTGTTACAATTAGTGGATGTGGCGCAGCGCAACTGGGAATTAAATCATTGATTAGGGACAAATTCTGATTCTGTAATTACATATTTCCCTCAAAAATAATCAACGAAAACACGAATTAACACTGCCATCCCAATTTTGCTTGGACTAAAATTGTTGGTACTAGACATGTAGGCCTCTGTCATGCCTATCGATCCATCCTAGCAGCAAGTGGATTAGATTCTAGTTGAGGGAGGTATCCATAATCACATTTTTTTTAAAATTATTTTCAGGAAAATTAAGTAATTACAGAATCTGTATTTGCATTTACCTTTTTTACCCTCATCCATAATTAAAGGAACAGAATTTAATTATTTCCCATCTAATTGTCCTTTGCAAATGCAATCAGATTTCAATTGGAGGACAAAATCAGATTCCGTGATTACATATTTACTATGTACGCTGGTTATGTAAGCCTTAATCAGGCGATTTCCTACAGTGATAATCTCAATATTTTCGGGGGGAAATATGCTTTTATATCTCAGGTGTAAAAATGAAAGCAATATCAATAGTACTAATTTGACTGAAGGAGACTAAAAATATTAAAGTGCTATTTGAAAAATTGTTTTGGCACACAACAAGACTGGTAGAAACTCTAGAAAGGACAAAGGACTCGTTTTTGCCATGCGAAGCATCGGCCCACTTTCAGCAAGTGGAGGTTAAACGCAAATCGGATCGGATTCCTCGTGTCCGAGGCATCTGGCCTGTCCATTCATACATTTCAATGAGGCAGGTGACTATCCGCCACGAGGACGGACATAGCAATAGACGAACCACTGCACAGGTTCCGAAGCTGTTCAGTTGATTAATCAATCGATAACAAGTTTCCATCTCTTCCGATTGTACTCTACCATTCCCCCATACACCTGTCGTTCGATGCCAAAGATAAGAGACTCCGGACAAAAGCCCGACATATTTGAAGTCGCAGTCACACAAACCCGACGAGGCAAACGAATAACCCATGTTCCAGTGAAGGATCCGATTTCATTACCGTCTCCCTCACGCACTGCATCTCCTTCAAAAAAACGTGCATGGTCCCCTGGAGCACATGAGCCCGACGTTGCTTATGACTCTGTCGCAGATCCCACACCCAAGCGTTCCAGAACTTCCGGAAAGGTATGTATCAATGTTTAAACAATATATTAACATCTGACTGCGGTTTTCAGACTCAAAACGAGTTTCTGCGAGAATATTTAAGTCGGCGGCATAGTATTCTGATAGAACTTCTTCGACAGGAATCCTTTCCGTCGAGGTCCATTTGCTCGACTTGCCAACAATCTGCTGGCACGTATAGGTGTCGGGACTGTTTTGGATCGAGCATTTGGTGTGGTACCTGTTGTGTTTCCACTCATGTGCATCTGCCATTCCATCGGATTCAGATGTGGAATGGCACCTTCTTCGAGCGGTCGGACCTTCTCGAACAGAAACATATTATAAATCTCTGCCACTATCCGGACGATTGCCCATCTATTCCGGAGAACCAGATGATGTTTGATCCCGATGTATCCGACGAGGCCGAAGAGCTTTGGGATGATCATTTACCGGATGGGCATCAGCCTTCAGGAAGTTCCGGATCAACGACACATTTTGGATCCCGATCCAAACTAATCATCGTATCATCTACTGGAATTTTTAAGCGGTCAATCCGATGGTGCCATTGTGCTAAATCTGCAGATCAATATGTTGAACTTCTCCTTCGCGCAAAGCTCTTCCCGGCAAGTTTCAAAAACCCCAAAACGGCATTTACTTTCGAGGTTCTCGATCATTTTCGACTCGATGCACTAGACTGCAACACATCGGCGATGAACTTTATGAACAAAATTTCCAGAATCACTGACGAGGCGTTTCCATCACGGGTGCCAGTAAGCTGTCCGATCCATCGGATAACGTTTCCGCTCTGATCATGCTGTGCAGGATCGCTATCGCGAGCTACTCAGAGTGTCCAGAGAGTGGCGGGATCTGCATAATCGAATGCGGGCTGGGTTTGCTCATGATAGACCTGATGCGCCTGTTGATGGTGGTCTTGCACTATTCTGCCCCGCATGCCCACAGATTGATATCAACATACCTCCGGAAACCGAATGGAAAGCCGATGACAGGTGAGGAAGAGCATTACGTTCCTCTGCACTGACAATTAATCCGCATCGCAGATTGCTCTACCGCCCGCAGCTCGTTGTTGACGGAAATATGAAATTAGTGCATCAAATCCAGAAGCGACCGGATGATGATGTATCACTGTCCGACGGTCAGATGTTTATGGTTAAACGAGCGCCTTATGCGGAACATTTATCCCATGCACCTCAAAGACAGCCGGTGAGTCCCCACCAAAGCGGAGGTAATTTATAAGCTAAAACGAGTTCAGAAATCGAAATGTCGTAATCACAGGGCACAAAATAATGGAAATACTCATCGGGATCATTTAGACTGCACAGGTAAAGGTGCGTGTGCATGTGCACGACATGGCGCCTTTGTGCCACACTGTGTAGTGGATTTTCAGAAGGGAGAGCGGTGGGTATATCCGACACTATGACTATAATGGTATGACTGATCGGACTATAGGCAAATTAACATAGACTATTCAATCTGCGAAGCACTGAAGCGATTTCCAAACCATATTCGAGCATTAATCATTTACGATATCTGCTGTCAATGGAGTATTCATTTCCGACAGCGCGTATCAGAATCGGAATTCTTGGAACTTTTCGATTCCTTGGAGATTATTGGTGCCGTGGGGAAGTGGCACCTTGCCGCACACATTCCGGAATGCTTTCCGAAGTTCACACTCAATTTCGTTGAGGGTGTCGCTCAGGTGGATGGCGAGATTCTGGAGACTTTGTGGTCCGGACTGGATGAGGTTGCACCGTTGGCACAGGCGATGTCAATTGCTCATCATCAAGAGTTTCTGGATGATAAAATGAACGATAGCAACTGGCGGAAAATCATTCGGATAGGTAGGAGTACACATTCCATTCATCGCTCAATTGCGCTGACATTATGGCCAGTGGATTTACTGCGCGAAAAGTGGTCCCGAGCTAAGGATGGTGTTTCCGAGACCAAGCCGGCCTTCGAACAGTTAACCGAGTGTTTGGATGCAGGGTTAGTGCAGGAATGGACTGAGCAAGAACGCGTTGCCATGGAACAACGTGGCGATCATCTAAAGATTTATGAAGTGGCATCGAAGAAATGTGGGTAATGCTTTGGTCTTCTTGGGCTATACATTGCTCATTGTTATCAGTACCGACGCTAGCGGATATACGATTGAAGTTGTCGGAAACGGAGGTTCGGCACGGGAACCTGTCCGGTTCAGTTTCTGCACTTACCGAAGGCCTTGCGATAGAGCAATCACAGTAGGCTGCAGATTCTATCATATGAAAATAATTTAAATTAACATCTGACATTAGGACGTTGCTTCAACGTCATGTGGCATCGCTTGGAAGTACATGTTCAGTTGCCCAGAAGAATGAGCTTCTGGATCGGCGACGGAAGCTAGAAGCAAGAATTTCCGCCTATGAACAACTGGTCTCGGTCATCATTAAACTAGATGAAGAGACTAAGTGGTCGACACAGAACGGAACGATTGAAGATATCGACGCCCGAGCAGGGGAAGCGTCGGATGACCTTTCTGACATGTATCCGGACGAGTGGTTTACGCCGGAAATGGAACGAATCACGCTGCCCTCCGCATTAGCACCCGGTGAAATCGATCGTCTGTCGCTTAACTCAATTGCAATGATCGAGGCTGAGCTACGCAAGGGCCAGGTGACGGATGCTCTTGAAGGACTTCGCCTTGCCCTTGGTGAGAAATCGCTTCGTTTCCGAACTGAAGTTCGCAATGCAAATAGCCAGAGGACCACAAATAGAGCATGGGATAACATTCACAAGTTTGATGTCGAGGCTAGGAAGTGTCGGTCTACGTATAGACAAGCTCGGATGGCGCTGCGGCATCTATCCGTTGATCCTGAATACTTGGCGACACTTCGTGACATTACTGATGACGATTTAAAAGTGGCTGGAGATTTAACTGATGAGCGAAGGGTCGGACAACGGTCAGATTCTCTACCATGGTTTTGGCGATTTGGGGATGCAGTCGAATCCGGTGGTCCGCGTATGCAGGAATGTATGTGTTCCGTTTGTCAGATTCTTTCTTTCCGACTAATCTGCCTTTAGTCTATCGAGTGAGTTGGCTGAGGGCAAAGGCGCGCTTTTGCCGATGGTCGGAAGAATGGCGTGTGGTGGAGTATGAGATGCAATGGACGGTTAATTGGTTTCATTGGAAGGCAAATCAATGGAGACAACGGCTCAGAGATGTCGATGACGATGAAAGGCCACCTGGATTGGATGCTTATTGTCATAAGCAGATAGCATTGTGGGGCTCCCTTGCAGATCAAGCGCAGGATAAATTCTCTAATCACCTGGGTAGACCTTTATTTTGGTAGTATTATGTAGGGTTGAAATTCCTGGAGCTCATGGACACCGTCCTTGATAAGATGTTTTATAATTCATAGTCCAGTCGTTAATAAACCTATCGGATTCAATTTCAGCCAGTCCGATGTTATCTGCAAAACTGTATCCGGTGGTCTCCCAAGTTGATAGACTACTTCAACCCATACAGACTCTGTTAGGCTGACCAATAGATACGCTAGGTGCATATTCCGCTCATGTATACAGATAGGCCTTCAAGCTGACTAATTGATACACCTATGTATCCGGCCAATCCGACAGCACCATTCACATGATATTGACAACAGTTGAATATCAGATGTGTATCCGGCTAATTTGGCTGTACCATCCAGGTAATATCGGATGGCCTGTCAGACTCCACAATTGATACACCAATTGAATATTCAATCCGTATACGGTTGATCCGACCCTACCATCCAGACAATAATGGATGGATTATCATGCTAACCATTGGATTCACCAAATGAATATTGAAATGGTATTCAGCTGATCCGACAGTACAACCCACTCAATATTGGATGGCCTGTCAGGTTCAACAATTGATACCCCAATTGAATATTCAGTCCGTATCCGGCTAATCTGACTGTACCATCCAGACAATATCGGATGGCCTGTCAAGCTAAACAGTTGATACACCAACTGAATATTCAATCTGTATCCGGCTGATCCGACAGTACAACCCACTCAATATTGGATGGCCTGTCAGGCTAAACAGTTGATACACCAATTGAATATTCAGTCCGTCTCCGGCTAATTCGACTCTACCATCCACTCAATATTGGATGGCCTGTCAGGCTAAACAGTAGATACACCAATTAAATATTCAATCCGTATCCGGCTGATCCGACTGTACCACCCACTCAATATTGTATGGCCTGTCAGGCTAAACAGTTGATACGCTAATTGAATATTCAGTCCGTATCCGGCTAATCCGACTCTACCACTCACTCAATATTGGATGGCCTGTCAGGCTAAACAGTCGATACACCAATTGCATATTCAGTCCGTCTCCGGCTGATCCGACTGTACCACCCACTCAATATTGGATGGCCTGTCAGGCTAAACAGTTGATACACTAATTGAATATTCAATCCGTATCCGGCTGATCCGACTGTACTATCCAGACAATATTGGATGGCCTGTCAGGC
>WNFP01005094.1_pt1 | contig 10557 bp, 8 predicted proteins | sample 5400201 | NCBI WGS metagenome assembly WNFP01 (sample SAMN13153355, study PRJNA577476) | soil metagenome | isolation source: 115 cm saprolite under Madrone tree | place: USA:California | collected 2016-06-14
GGCAACCCGATCACGACGCCGTCTCCACCACCGCCAGCAACGCGCGCACATGCTCGGCATGGCACCCGCGCCCCACCAGCAGGCTCCAGCCATTCTGCAACCGGATTTCAACGCACGAGTCCCCGGCCGCCTTCGGCGCAGCCTCCGTCAGTTGCACTTCTAGGAATTTCACCGCCGTGTCTTCGCGCAGCCGTTTCTTCCACGCGAAGAAATATGGTCTACATAGCCCGCGTTCATGGCGGAACGCAGTAATCGTCTGCCCGCTACGCGCCTGTTCGGAAATCAGCCTTCGCCACTTCGTCCATGCTTTCTTTCTGCGTTTGGTCATGTCGCAACATTGCAGTGCGACACGATCTTTTACAAGACGGGGTTCGGTTAACGCTCACGGGTTATTCCCGAGAAACTCGTCGAACCAGGTATATATTTGCTGCCACATATCGCGTATGTTCGCAGGTGAATCTAAGCTGTGATTTTCTCCCCAATAGCGTATGAAGCGAGCGCGTTTCCCTTGCCTGTACAAGCCGGTAAAAAACTCTTCTCCCTGCTGGATCGGGACGAAATCAAGATCACCTTGAATAATCAATAGCGGAGTCTCAACCCGTTCCACATAATTGATCGGACTGTTTCTTAAGTAGCGGGCAAGATCTTTCCACGGCGGGTTACCCATCCATCCGTTTTCGCCCTGATGTATGCGAATCGGGTCTTCATGGGGAAAGGTCCCGTATCGTTCACTCCCAGCAAAAGTACCGTACCAGCTCACTAAGTTCGAGATTCCAGCTAATGCCACAGCGGCCCGAAATCGCGTGGTCTGTGTAATTAATCCATACGTACTATATCCGCCGTAGCTATGCCCCATCAATCCGATTCGCCCTGGATCGGCGATTCCAAGATCGACCAGCTTGTCAATCGCTGGGAGGACGCCTTTCGTTAGCTCTAAATACGGATCGTTTGTTTCGCCCCATGGTTTAAGTGGCATGCTCGGTAACAAAACTAGGTAACCATGCGCGGCAAGCAATTGGAGGTTAAACGGGTGTATCCCTTCATTCATGCGAACAAAAACAGCGGGCGGCGGCTCGTCGCTGTAAACCGTGCTTGCGTAGACCCATGCGACGACTGGGTATCGCTTCCCTTCTTCGTAACCGAAGGGTAGGATAATCCAAGCATTCAACTTCTGTCCGTCGAGGCCTCTATACTCAACTTTTCGAAGTTCTCCCTCATAGATATTGCGGAGAAACGTGTTGGTTTCCAATATATTTCCAAACCTTCTCTCCTTCCGCCTCTTCACCCACAAATAGGTTCCCGTACGGTCATCCAAACTAAAAACGGTCGTTCCACTATTTGGATCATAAGTTAAGAGCTCCGCATCCTGAGAAGGTTTCTCAACTGGTATAACTCGACCGGATTTCAACTCCAAAGTATAGAGGTCGGTCACGGATGTATTATGTACACCGAAAATCATGTGTGACGCGACCGATGTATCTCTAGATTGAGGCGATTCAATGGATGTTATCTTCCGCCCAAAGTTTGCCGTCAGATTTTGAACTGGACGGCCAGTAGAGTCAATTCGCCAGATACTTCCGTCGATGATTCCTATCAAATCCGTTCCCTCGATCTCCGAACGTAGATTGGCGAGATCGTCTGTTGCGCCGACCAGAACCTCGCGTGTGTCCCCTTCGTCATCTACAGTCCACAATTTTGCTTTCACAGGCTTCGGCTGCTTCGCGGTTTCCTCTTTTCGGGCGAGGATAAGCAGGTTGTGTTTCCCGTACCACAAAAAAGGATGGCTTGACGGGGGCACTACACTTGCAGTATTCGGGGATGCACCAGGTGCTAAGCGTTTGTCAGTTGTGGCCCGACAGATACCATTGTTGGCTCTACATATAAATAATTGCTCTGTGTCATTTACCGAATCCTTAGGATACCCAATGACAGCAAGTTCGGTGCCGTCATGAGACCACGCAAGCGATCCCCAGAATACCTCTCGTGCCCCGGTCATCGTGACGGCCCGGAAACCGTTCCGAACGTCGATTGCTTCTAGTTGGTAAATCTCTGAGTGGAGATGTTTTACTGGAACTTGATTTGGATCAGGATGCCACACGCCAATCTGTTTAAGAAACCCAAGGAATCGACCATCCGGCGAAGTGCGCAAGGTTTGAAACGAGAGGCCGCTGGCGATAATTTGCTCCCTACCACTTCCAACATCCACAACCACCATCTGCTCCTGCGGTCGGCCATCTATGGACGGCGGGCTACCGCTTTCCAGGATGCTGACTGTCGCTTCAAGGCCCCTCGATGCCCTCGCCCATTCCTTCTCAGTGACCTCAGCAATCTCACGGTCAAACTGTAAGAGATTCGCTTTCTTTCCGTTCGACAACATCGGGATTGCTAGTTCGTGATCGGAAATCCATTGAAGGTCATCGGCCAACCAGAGATTCGTGCCACGCTCTGAAAGCATCTCAAGGTGACTGGAGGCTTTGTTCCAAACCCATACTCTGATGTTGCCACCTCTGGTCGAGAACATAGCGATCCGTTGGCCGTCCGGTGACCACTTCGGCGCCCAAAATCCCGAGTTATCCCTCGCGCCATCTGTAATGTTCTGTGGATGATCTTCGCCGGATGGCACAACCCATATATCTGCATGAAAGAGCTCATTAAGAACAAGAAATCCGAAGGACTCAGCCGTAATTTTGGGGCGCCCGAGTACATAGGCGACGCTTTGGCCGTCCGGGGAAACCGCTATTGGAGAAGGAGAAGACGTCCAACTTGGGCCACTCTTAAACGACTCCAGATGGAACAGATCATCAGGGGTTAGCGGCCTCTTCTTCTGTGCAACCATTCCCACCACTGAAGTGATGAGCATTATGCCCGCAACACATACACAGCATGTGACTCTCCTCATCCTAACCTCTCTCCAAACAGACAAATGGCCAATCGAGGTACTGTGGTCCACGCTAGAAAATGAATTTCAGTGCAAACTGAATCGACCGAGGACCGCCAATCTGATAGAGAGGACTAAAGGATCCGCCGCCGAGATTGTCGTTATTAAGACTCTGCCCTAACATCTGGCTTGCTACCCCGAAGCCAGGAGCTCCCCACACTGCAGACGGATATCCACTCGGCGATCCAAAATTGGGGTGGTTCAGGACATTGAACATTTCTGCGCGGAACTGCAACTTGAACGACTCGCGAATTGGAAATTCGCGATGAACAGCGAAATCCCACTGGGTGGCACCGAAACCCCTGAGCGCATTTCGACCGACATTACCCTGCCGGAGGGGATTACCCGTGCTGGGGTCAACCGGTGGATCGGTGAACGCTGCTTGATTAAACGCCTTCCCGCCAGGATATTGTGATCCATGCAGGTAAAGAGGCTGTCCTGGAACCAGGTCAGGTCGAATATCTGCCAGGGCCCCGTTGTTGAATCGGAAAAAATTCTGGTCAGAAATGTCAACGGGCGGGGCGGAACGAGCCAAGATGAAGCTTTGGAGCGACCAGCCGTGTAGTATCACATTTGTGAAACGGCTTATCTTCGGAGCCGGAAGTTCATACGTCATCCCGGCGGAAAACGCGTTCCGAATGTCGAAGTCGGAAGCTCCCCGGTTCGCGTTTCTGGTCGAAGGCACAAGAAGATTGGACACATTAGCGTAGGAACCAGCGGAAGCATCATCAATCGAGTGCGACCAGGTATAGGAAGCAAGCGCTTGAAGCCCCCGTGACAATCGCCGCTCGAATTGGATCTGGAGGGCGTCGTAGTCGGACGTGCCCGCGTTGGTTACCAACCACGCGCCAAAAAACGTGGGGTTCGGTGAGAGGATGGTGGCTGTTTGTAGAAGCCGTCTTCCTGCCGCGCCAATGTACGAGGCGGAGATCGTCTGCTGCTTTCCCAACGCTTGCTGAAGGGCAACATTCCATTCAAGCGTGTAAGGTAGTTGAAGGTGGGGATCGAAAGCATAAAGCGCTCCAGAATTACTTGCGTTGGGTGGCGTGATGGGAGGCGGGGAGGCCATCGCAGAATTTAATGGGAATGTGCCACCAAAGTGGGCAACAGTACTGCCAAAGGGGTAGTTCCCGGCAAAAACCTGGCTGCCGAATTCGGAAGTCGCAAGGTCATAAAAAACACCAAATCCTCCGCGCAGGACCGTTTGCCAGTCTTGATACTGAGAGAGTTGGTAGGCTAGACCGACGCGGGGCGCAAAGTTACCATAGGTAGTCCCGTAGGGCGGGGTTCCGACCGGCGCCAAAGCTAAGTTTGACAAATCGTTCAAATTGAAACCGGTCACTGCATTAAAACTGGGGCCATCGATGGACTGGGGAACGGAATCAACGTCCCATCGGAGACCATATGTCAGGGTCAGACGCGGAACGATATGCCAGGTGTCTTGCACAAATATACCAAGATCCTGGAATAAGAATGTCGAAGTCAGGTTAGATCCTGTGCTGCTAAAAAGAAAACCTCCGTTTTCTGCAGCCAGCACATTTCGGAACAATACTAGCTGTTGATACGCATTGGGGTGAAACACTGGAGACAATCGGCGAAAGTCAGCTCCGAACTTAAAGCCGTGTGAGCCCTTTTGTATAGATAAGCTGTCAACAATATTGATTTGTCGCTGCAGGTTCTGTCCGTTCTGTCCCTCACGTAGAGAACCGTGCAATAAGGAGAAATTACCTAAAAAGAGGAGCCCATTCCGGGAGGTGAAGGAACTGGGAAACGGCAGCGATGTCAGCGGAACAGCCCCGCCAAAGTTATCCGTGTGATAGTCGCTAGAGGCATCAGTCCTGCTGTAATTGAAACGCAGATCATTCGTTGTTATTGGAGAAATAACCAAAGTACCTCCTACTGTTGCGGTCTGCGTCGTGATACGAGATGCAAAGAGCGTACTTAATGGGCCCGCCGCATGTCCTCTCTGAAGAATTTCTGAAGGGGAGTAATTGTATCGCCCAAAGAGTCTGAGATTCTCCCTCAGCTTGTGATCAACCCGAAGGCTGTAGGCATCTAGCGACGCAGGATCGGAATAGCTGGCGTTGAACCGAGCGACACCGTTCCCCAGGTCTGGTTGGTTGGGATCAAAAGGGTACGCGTTCAAGAAAGGCTGCATGGCTGGTACTGCATTTTGCCGCGCAGAGAGATCGGGAACAGTCGTAAATGTCGTTTGTGGTAACCGCAGACGAAGTCCTTCGTAAGAAAAGAAGAAGAACGTTCGGTCCTTGAGAAAGGGGCCGCTGAATGTCCCACCAAAATCATTCTGTCGCTCCTTCGCTTTAGAGAGCGCCGGTGTAACCGACGTGTTGAACCAATTATTCGCGTCGAACACGTCATTTCTGAAATAGTCGAATGCACTCCCATGAAACCGATTCGTGCCCGAGCGCGTAACGATAGAAATCTGACCGCCAGGAGTCCTTCCAAATTCCGGTGCGTAAGTCGATGTCTGGATCCGGAACTCCTGCAGGGCGTCAACTGATACCAGGCTGTTCGTTCCACCGAAGGCGCTGAAAGACCCGAGGGTACCGCCTAGCCCATTACCGGCATAGCCGAATGAACTTACGCCAATTCCTATGTTAGCGCTCACACCATCCACCATCCAATAATTGGACACGGGGCGTTGACCGTTCACGCTGAATTGGCCGTTATCGTTAGAGTTGCTCACCGTGGGGACTACTCCCGGCGTGAGTTGGATCAGGGTTTGAAAGCTCCTTCCGTTCATCGGCAGGTTCTCTGCGAATTGGCGGTCCACGACGGTGCTCACCGCAGCGGATTCGGTGTTGATCAGCGGCGCGCCCCCTTCGACGGTGACGGTGTCGGAGACAGGACCCACAGGGAGACTGAAGCCGATTGCCTTGGCGTCTTGAACATTGAGAGTAATATCAGGATGGACGACCACCTTGAACCCAGGCTTCGAAACCCGAACGTGGTATGTGCCGGGAGGCAGATTCGGGACCGAATAAATTCCTTCGTTGTTCGTTTCAGTTGTCGAGCGGATTCCGGTCGCGTCGTTAATCACCTCCACTGTCGCGCCCGCAATCGCTCCACCCGAACTATCCCGCACCTCACCGTTCAGAACCGCCGTGGGTGCCTGTGAAAGTCCGATGGCTGAGCAACACAACAGAACTAGGGCGAACACACCAAGGCGGTGCTTCACGGAACTCCTCCTTGAAATTTTTTTGGTGCGGGGCAACCTTATAGAGTCTACAAAGCTACGACAGCAATTGGGCCACCAGACCAGATGGTTTTTGTGTAGTTTTTCGACTCGAGGCTAGAGAAGGTCCAAAGAGAACGTACAAAGGCAGCTCAGCTAAGGGTGATTAGGCTCTTCGTTTAAATAGGCAAACAACACTTGCTTCCCTTGCGGCACGCGGCTCCCGCCACTGGGTTCAACTGTGACAAACACCGCATTGATTTGTGCAAGTGCCGAGGGGTCGTCAAAGCGCAACACCCAACGTTTATTCGTAGAATTGTCTACGTACATGACTCCCAGGTTGAGTGCGTTTTTGCGATCTGGCCCGTGCAAACCCCATGCCTGGAACGTGCTAGCGTTCTTCAGACCCGATTCCTGGTCCAAATTGTAACCATAGAAAATTAGAGATTTCCCTTTTGTATAAAAGACCCTTCCGTACGGCTTCTTCGTTTTGCCATTTGTGCCGACGTCGTACACCTCCGCGATATAGAGGTCACGCGCACCCATGAGATCGCGAATGTCGCGATCTGAGTCAAGAAATTGACGCTGTTTCGCAATAAGTCGCTGCTGTTCCTCAAGAGTAGCCTCTTTTTCCGCAAGTAACTGGGACATATCGCGCATCTCGTTTTCGAGACTTGCCTTCTCAACGCCGCCCTTCGCACTTGCTTGCCGGAGGACGTCGAGTTGTTTTTGCGCCGCCGCGAGAGTCGCGTACTGCTCATCGAGCTTTCGAACAAGCTCGTCGCGTTGCGAGGAAATCTCCTGTGTTTGCTCCTTGCCCTGCCGTTCTGTTGACAGCAAACTCGTCTGCAACGCGGCGATCTGCGTCCGTTGTGTCTCGAGATTTCGTCTCAAATCGGCGACAGTGCCCTCTCGCTCCGCCAAACCACGCTGAATTGCATCCCTTTCCCCCTGAAGCTTGCCAACTTGCGCTCGGTGAGCTTCTTCTTGTCGCTGTAATTGCTCGACGGTCTGCGATTCTTTCAGGGCACGCTTCTCACCCAAGCGGTAAATCGACCCTGCTAGGCCAACCGCCAGAATGATTGATCCACCGACCGTTAATGTAGTCCGGAGATATGGTTGAGGGAGGAGAATCGAAACTCGCCCCCTCAAGATACTCCAAAAAAGGAACAGATGGCCTAGCGCGCGGTCAAACTTTGTCCTGTTGGGAGCTTCACTTTCAAGGGCGGCGTACAGCCTGCTCTTGCCATCCTCAATGGACCACGGCAAGACTGGGATCTGCAAATCGTCTATCATCTCGTCGGTGATGCTGGCGAATCTATACCGCAGGTGTTGGTATTGTTCCAAACGGGACTGACATTCCGTACATTCTTTGAGATGTCTCTCGAAAGAAGCTTTCGTTTCAGGCGACATCTCGCCCATTAAATAGTCTAGGCTAGAGTCGTTCCCAAGATGCTGCGAGTTCATCACGCTCTGTCGGTTGATTGGCATTTTCTTCCCACAGTTGCTTTGTGGCAAGTTCCAGAAACGGTTCCTTCGAACACAACAGCTCTCAAGCGATCAATGCCGCGGTAAACGTGATGCTTGACTCTGTCATAGGACCAATCCAACTCTTCAGCGATCTCTTTAAGTGTATAGTCTCTCAGATAGTATAATTTCAATGTCAATTGCTGCTCCTCCGAGAGACTTCTGAATGCAGCCTTCATGCGAGGATTCCAAATGATCGAGTCTGTCGGGTCGGTATTCTGGCTCGGCTCGGGCGGATTAACGCGCGCCCCGGGTTCTTCGCTTCCATGCAGCTGTCCATGGCGGGCTTTCAAATAGGCGCGCCGATTAAAGCAGCTTTGATACGCCAGTTGAACGAGCCAGGATCGCGCGCTACCTTTCTGTGGGTCAAAGGACCTGCAGCGTCTGTATATGCAAATGAAGACATCGTGAACGAGGTCTTCGGCCTCGGCTTGATCTCTAAGGATGCGCACGCACACCCAATAGGTTAATCTTGCATAACGCTGATAGAGCAGGCCAAGCGCTACTACATCTTTCTTCTGGAGCTGGAGTATAAGGGTTTCGTCGCTATCCCCTACCTCTGCGATTCCCGTTACCCCAGTGTCAGTCGTCAAACTCGCGACGTGTTCTGGACTTTGATTATGTCTTCCATTCCCGTTCCTCCTCGCAAGGATGCCGGGAAAGTGGCGGGCAGCGGAGGAGGAATTCACACTGCCTCCGGCACGAGTGGATTCTTACTTCTGACTTGAGCACCAGCAACAGGGATTAAAGCAAGTAAGGCTGACCAGGACTGACGTCGGGTGCATGAACTTCCGCTGAAAGCTTCACAGAATCCAAGAAGATTCCTTTGACAGCCTCCCACGCCCTCATCCCCTAATGTGTTGAGGCCCATCGCTAAAGGCCGCGAGGTTTTGATGCCGGCGCTGCGCGCCGAGCAACTTGTGGCATTGTACGGATCGACACCACACTGGAAAAAATGGTCGGGAAACCGACCACTATGAAATGCACAAAGAAGCGGCCGACCGCGTTGCCGACTGGTACTCAAGATCTTAGTCCTCTCCACTCTTCGTCAAGGGTGCGGGGACCCAACCAGTTGCAATTCGAGCCGAGGCTAGACACCTCGACCTTCCTATACTGCAGGTCATGTTTCGCTCAGAAGAGCCTTTTGTCAAGGCCGTACTGCGTACGCCAAGTGACAACACGTTACAACTAAAGAGTTTATTGGCAGCTTGGATGGTCGACGTCTTGTAGCAACTTCTTAGCGGCCGTAACAATGCTGATCTAACGTCACTCGCAAGCAGCAAGCGACCTAAATGCTTATCCTGTTGTGTAGGGATGGGCAAAGAATTGACACGATGCAAAACGCCGAGGCAAGATGAACATTCCTCAACAAATGAAATCGACTCTGACCTGCTGCAACTTGATACTTTGCTCGGTTTTCCGACCAGGCAAAAGCATCGAATAGCTCCTGGAAGAGCTTCACCTGCTCGAGGAGGTAGCCAACAGACGGGAGCTCGTCTTGGCAATCCGCGAGGGCTCACACGGCCCTCTTTGTACGCCCGCCCCTACTGTGGCCTGTATCCAGTGCTTCATGTAGTCTTCTCGCCTCAGAGTCAGCGCAGTGGCGAACCCATTCGCCAGCTTCCATGGATTGTGAATCGTAACTGCACGCCTGTCGGCCGATTGCGACTAAAATGTTGTTGACAGCTTGCTCGTAAAGACCGCGCTTGTTTCCGAAACAGCTGATGGCCGCCGCTCTTATTTCCCTTTCATAGCGCTCGTAGACAGAAATCAACACCTCCGCATCTCTTGGGTCAGTTGCCAGACGCCTGAGCATCTGTGTGTTCGTCAGGACCTTCCCTGGCGACCTTTTCCGTCCGTCGCGCCCTGCCCCGAGCATCAGAGAAATGTTGGTTATGACCCGTTGGTTTATAACCATCACACCCCCAAACTAAAATCCAGCATGCCGCTTCACCGGCAAGTTCAACCGAAATCAGGGCCCGAAAAGGCCTTTGGAATTGTCTTGCGCGAGATTCGGGAAGTTGCGGGCATGTCGCAAATGGATGTATACGAACGCTTCGGAATCGATCGTACGTACCTGAGTGCCATAGAGCGCGGTGTCCAGAGTCCTACCCTCAGAATGATCGTGCGGTTGTCAAAGGCCTTTGGCGTCGCTCCGTCCCACATGATGAAGCGCATGGAGCGGTCCCGCTATTACTAGGTGTGGTTGATAACCATCACAGCGCAGAGTATACCGCAACCGTAGAATCTGTCAACACTAATATACTGCCCAGGCACTATGTTTGCCCACTCTTCCAAACTAATGTCTTTGCAGCATGAGCATCGACACAGCCAAGTTGTTCAGAGAGCGCCTTCGCGTTCTAAGGGAAGCTAAGGGACTCAACCAAAACGAACTCGAAGAAAAGATCGGGAAGGAGGCCAATTACATCAGTCGAGTTGAGACGGGACGTATCGAATGGCCGCCTAGCGACGTCATCGATAAAATCTCAGAAGTCCTGGAAGTCTCTCCGAATGAATTGTTCTTCGGCGAAGGGCTAGACGATAACCCAGAAGTACTCCGTCAAAAGATCCAAAGTTTGCTGAGAAAGGCGACCACGGAACAACTACGAAAGTTCTATCGCCACATGCTTGTTTCGCTTGAGAAGTGACCCTGTGGCTGGCGAATTGTTATTTCATCCACGATTCCTCAGGATTCCCCGCCCTGCTACCATTCTTTCGATGCGCCATCTCGTGGTTCTTTTCATCCATTTCCTTGCGACCCTGGTCCGCCTGCTCGGACCTGGCGGTGTCCGTTCCATCGTTGCTGAGTCGCTTCTCCTCAAACACCAACTCCTGCTCCTGAATCGCTCCCGGCAGCGATCTCCCAATCTCTGCGCGTGGGACCGTATTTTTGCCG
>WNFP01018245.1_pt1 | contig 10557 bp, 13 predicted proteins | sample 5400201 | NCBI WGS metagenome assembly WNFP01 (sample SAMN13153355, study PRJNA577476) | soil metagenome | isolation source: 115 cm saprolite under Madrone tree | place: USA:California | collected 2016-06-14
ACGAGGTAAATGCCCGCTACTCCGAGATGCTGGAACGAATGCCGTGGCCGGTCTTCCTGGTGGACAATGACGCGCGCATCCACATGTTCAATTCGGCAGCGCAAAAGTTCTTTGGTTTCGCGCAGCCATCCGCAAAAGGCATGGCCTTGTCACAGCTTCCGCTCGATGGACGCACCCGGCAGGTCATGGCCCGCCGCCTTCGCGAGGTGGTGCGGACGCGCAAGCAATCGGCCATTCGCGACTGCCCGCTGGTCACCAATAGATTCAGCGGCATCGCGGATATTTACTTCACTCCCCTGGTGACGGAGGATGTCGGCCACGCGGTGATCGTCATGTTCCAGGTTAATCGCCAGGTCCTGAAACGGCCCGCGTCCAAGCCGAAGCCGCGAGGCGGAATAAAAAAGCAAAAAATCTCAAACAGAAAAAAGAAGCACTAGGTTTTTCCACAATTGTGTTTGAGTAAAATGCGCCGGAACGTAGTTATCTGGGAATAATCCCTGCCAGTGTTACTCTTCCAGTTTGCTGTCGGATCCGCCTTCCAGAATTTGGCGGGGGGAGGACGATTCGGGCTTGAAGTGCCTGGTGTCGAAAAAGTGGCTGATCCCGTTGTCGACCTCACCGAAACCAAACTGCCGGGCGCGCAGAACGGAAGTGAGCTGCCGCATATGATTGACCTGCAACCAAAGCCGGCGCGAACGGGAGAGCAATTCGTCAGTCCTCGCGAGCAAGATGCCGGTATTTTTTTGCAATTGGGCGCGGCCCATTGGATTGAAGTCCGGATGCAGGGCTTTTTTGTTGTTGGACGATTGGAGAAGCCAGTCATCGAGTTCGTGCTGAATCGCCATTACTGCGCTGCGATCTTTGCCGCGTGGCCGGCGGACCGGAAGTCCAAGCTCCCGCTCCCACCGCTGCACCGTTCTAACCCCACGCCCCAGGTAGTTGGCAATCTCTTTCCAGGAGTTGAGGACTATTATGCTGATTGGCTGATGGTTATGCATACCTTAGCTGCTCGTTAGATGCAGAGCACCGGGCGGAAGTTGACGCGTTTTGGCCGAACCCGGCGCTTCCCTAGATTCTAGCGCCCAAGTAGGGTCGCCGCAGCAACAAAATTATGGACCCCATTACCACGGCCTTTTACGCCCCCCGCCGGCCTACCGCTCGGCGGATACGCTGTCTTGATCTTGGCTTTACAATGCTGACCAACTGCTCCAGCCCCCGTCCCGGAGCACGGCAACAACCCGGCCTCTGCCATTTCTTTGCCGGAACAATTCGGCGTACTCCTCAGAACCGGCGGAAGAAAGCGTGCAGCACAGCACCAGGGTATCGAAGGTAAGCGTGCGCAGGGCCTTAGCGTCTCCATTCGGCTGCGCGGCGCCAGGGCTTCGCAGCCTGGCCCATAAGGGAACGACCAATGCTCTTCAGTGGATAGGCGGAGGAGTCGCCGCGATGGTCTGCAACAACTGCCGCGAATGGACGGGCTTGGCCACAATCTCGACCTGCCCGGAGAACGGACGGTTCAGCAGGAGAAACCTTGCGGCCGCGACCTCAGCCGTGATCAGCAGGACCCGGCATTGTGGAGAATAGCCGCGGACCTGCGATGCGGTTTCCACTCCATCGATTCCGGGCATCGTCACGTCGCTGATCAACACATCCGGCCTGAATGTACGGGCGATGAGCAGGGCGGCGGCGCCGGAGTACGATTTCTGCACGATGTGTCCATGCAGCGTAAGCAGATCCGCCAGCAGATCGGCAATCAAAGGCTCATCGTCAACCACCAGGATTTTTCTGGCACACAGGTAAACAGGAACTACATTGTCCGCGAGCGCCTGACTGCCCATAGGCATGTCAAGCTGCCTGTATGGGTCCAGCAGCCGCGAGCATATCGCGGACAGCGGCCAGTATCTGCTCTGAGTAGCAGCGCACGGTACGCGTCCCGTAGGGATATTTGCGGCCCTCGAGATCGGAGATGATGACCACCGGCGTGGACGGGCTGTAGTTCCGCACAATGCCGGCGAAGCGTTGCCGCTCCTCATTGGTCAGCGAGTGGCAGAGAAGCACGAGGTCGAAGTCGCCATTGAACATGTCTTCAATGGCCTGGCGCGGGTCTGTGGCGGCAACAACGGTGTAACCCGCACCGTTCAGGGCTGTCGTTCTTTTTTTGAGTAACTGAAGATCACGTCCGACGGAGAGAATAAGTTTGGGCATAGCAATCTCGTTATTGCTGAGCTTATGCTCAGCATGAGACGGACGAAAGCGCCAACTTCCGCCAGCAATAAATACCAGTGACCCTACAAAAAATACCAGTGACCCCTACAAACCTTGGAACTATCTCTGCCGCTCCGTATGGGAAAATCTTTCAATCCCCGTAGCACAGCGTTGTGCGTGCCCGGTCAAGCGAATGTTTTTCAGAAATCGCCCAGCATCCAGCCGACCGCTTTGTGGATGAAATCTTCTGTTGCTCAGCGGCATTTCCGCCACTTGCAGAGTGGGCTGATCTCGCCTTTGCGGATAAACCGCCAAATGGAGACAAATGGCGACACGGCGGTACCAAATGAGCCGGTAGAACCGTTTTTTCTCGCGCGAACCTGAAGTGCGCCGCCTTCACAAAAGGAAGCCGGCAATTACGGCTTGAGCGTCTTCATGTTCAAGACCTTGACGCAGGCGGAGAGTACCTGTCCGGGATCGTCGTTATATTCCAGCACTGCCATCTTGAGTATGAGCGCCAGGGTGCGCTTGTGCAATCTCATGCTGATGCGTACGAAATCGGGCGCCTTCATACGACAAAACGGTTCCACCTCAGGAGGTCTTTCCATGCGGATCAACACTTCCGCCGCAACCTGGAGCGCGCGGCCCTGAGAACCATAAATCGGTCCGACTTTTCTGATCTCCTCGGCTGTTTCAGTCAGTACCCTGCATTTTGCGACAACCACGCTTCCCGAGTCGCGAGTCTTGCTGACTTGCCTTTGTTGTGTCCAACTTTTCATTTGAGATCTTCAAAATTTTATCACTCTCTGGAACACTTGGCCTGCCGAAGCTTCGATCGAGGAAATTTTTCAGGCTCCATGTTCTTCGCGGGCCGAGACCGGTCGCATCTTCCGAGCGGGCGAACTGGTTCCTGGGCTCGGACCGGGCGTGGCGTCCATTCTAAAATGTCAGGAATGCAACTAACCTAAGGTGCGGCTACTCTCATCTACCTAACTTGGCAGGAGGCAGGAATGACGATAGTACGGACGGCGAGCGTTCTGGTTGCGCTCAGCTTGAGTATGGCCGCGCAGAGTGCGCCGGTTCCCCAGACGAGGTCAGCAAACCCGCAGCCGGCGCCGGCCGCAAACTTAAACTCGGTACTGACCGAGTTGCAACGCGTCTCCATTGCCGCCAACGGAGACATTGGCCGCCTGCGCATTGATAAATGGAAGACCGAGGGCGCGCAGCGCCAGCAGATGCAGCAGGTAGCGGACTCATTGCAGCGCAATCTGACCACAGCTATTCCGGGCCTGATCAGCGACGTGCAAGCCGCTCCGGGCAGCGTTTCCCGCACATTCAAGCTCTACCATGACACCAACGTGGTGTATGAGTTTCTAAGTTCGCTGGCCGAGGCTACCGGGGCGTTCGGCAAGAAGGAAGAATATGATCCGCTCGCCGCTGACGCTTCCGCGCTGGATAATGTCCGGCAAAAGCTTTCTGCCTACATCGAGCAAAGCGCCGCGGCCCTGGAAAACCAGGTGCGCCAGGCAACGGCCATGCAGGTGCAGCCCCAGACCCCGCCGAAAAAGGTGATCATTGACGACACCACCCCCTCTAAGACCCGCAAATCCACGAAAAAGAAGACCACTACGCCACCCCCGAACCCTCAATAAATGACTGAGTTGCTGGAACCTTTTTCCCTCTACGGGGTCTATATAGATAGGTAACGGCGCGAGTACGCGCGTTACCGCCGTAATCTCGGGAGAAGGTTGTAGCTGTGGCCCGAACTTGATACTGTTGAGGTGACGCCATGAAGAGAATGGCGGGAGCAGTAACATTGGGCAACATAGCCAGCGCGATCGCCGTCAGGGCCGAAGAAGCCTCCATTATCGCGGAGCTTAAGTCGGGTTCTGAGGAAGCGTATAGCTGGCTCATTGCGCACTACCATCAGCCTGTCTACAGTCTGGTCTACCGCATCCTGGGTGATCAGGCAGACGCCGCGGACACTACGCAGGAAGTCTTCCTGAAAGTCTTCCGCGGGATGAAACGTTTCAACGGCGAGTCCAGCCTGAAGACATGGCTGTACCGGATCGCCGTACACGAAGCCTCAAACCAGAGGCGCTGGTGGTTCCGGCACAAGAGCCGCGAGACCTCCATGGAGGCGCAGCCGGATGCTGACGGCAACTCCTTCGGGCTGTGTGACATTTTGGTGGACCAGGGTGAATCGCCCCTTGAGGCCTGCGCGCATGAAGAAGTGCGCGCGCGCGTGGAACAGGAGTTGAAACAGGTTCCCGAACCGTACCGCACCACGGTGGTGCTGCGCGATATTGAAGGATTGTCGTACGAAGAAGTTGCGGAAGTTTTGCAAGTTTCGCTGGGAACGGTCAAGTCCCGCCTGATCCGCGGACGCGAGGCCTTGAGAAAGAAACTGGAAGGTTTTGTCCGCGAGCTGGGCCAGCGCTCCGCGGAGAAAGGACCCTCGCAAGAGGATTGAAGTGGAGGCACAGCAATTTATGAAATGCCAAGATGCTCGTCCTTTGTTTTCGCCCTGTCTGGACGGCGCAGCTACGGGTTCGGAAATGCATGAGCTCTCCGCGCATTTGCTTCACTGCGCGGAATGCCAATCGCAATACCAGATGCTGGAGAAAACCCGCTCGGCGGTATCGTCCCTCGGACGCGTACAGCCGCCTGCTGACCTGGCGCTGAAAATCCGTGTTGCCATTTCCCAGGAGCGTTCCCGCAACTTGAATGGCTTGCTGCAGAGCTATGGCGTTCATTTTCAAAATGCATTCAATGCATTCATGTTCCCGGCCACCGCTGGTCTGGTAGTCGCCGTCCTGTTGTTCGGTGTTCTCATGGGTGCGTTTGTCCGGGCGCAGGCCCAGGGTTCTGACGATGTTCCCATCAGTTTCTATACGCCTCCGCGGCTCGAGCCTTCCGTCTACGCCAATGCCATGCTTAATCTGGATAGTTCCATCGTGATTGAAACGGACGTGGACGCGAATGGCCAGGTACAGGACTTCCGCGTGCTGTCCGGACGCGACGACGAAGAAACCCGCCAGCAGCTCAACCGCGCTCTTCTGTTCACCAAATTCGTGCCCGCACAGGCTTTTGGACACCGCGTCCCCGGGAAGGCCGTGATCTCCTTCTCGCACGTCAGCGTAAGAGGTTAACTCGGGCGCGAAAACCCATTCGCAGTCCTCACAGTGTGCGCATTGACCCTGCGGTTTCATTGGCCTAAACTTGAGTTTTCCCGCCAATCTGGAGGGTCTCTGAAGGCCAAACTGCACTTATTTCTCTTCTTGACGTTCACGTTTGCGCTGGGCGCCACCGTGCCTGTGTGCGCGCAGAGCACGAAGGCGCAGCTTGAGGTGAGTGAAACCATTTTCTCCCTGGCAACCGCTCTCAATGCCTGCGGCTACGATGCCGGACTTGATAATTCCCTTCCGGTGCGGCAGGCGGTCCGCTCGGAGGTTCTGCAAGCTACCAGACGATCGCCCGAGGCTGCCGCATCTCTCAGCGCTATTTGCCAGTTTCAGCGCGAACACCGGCCCGCCGAAGCAGGACGTGATATTCCCCAGTACGTTTCATTGGCGTTGGAACTGGGTGATCCGCCTGCATTCCAGCCTGCTATTCCTGAATCCGATCTTCCGCCCGACGCGGCGCACGTTCAGGGCGTGGTCCCGCTGCTGCAGAAGTTCTATCAGGCGGCCGGCCTTCACGAAATCTGGCTGAAACACCAGACCGAGTATGATGCCCAGGTCGCGCGCTTCCATGATCCCGTGGCCGGGGCGATCACCGGCACCGATCTCTACCTGAAAATGCCGTTCACCAGCTACGCGGGCCGGCGGTTCGTCGTCTTTCTGGAGCCCATGCTCGCGCCGGGACAGGTCAACTCCCGTAACTATGCCGACAATTACTTTCTTGTGGTCTCTCCCGGCGCGGGAAATCTGGAAGATGCGTTGCGGCTGGAAGAGATTCGCCACACTTACCTGCACTACGTCACCGATCCACTGGCCCTGAAGCACACGCGAAGCTTGAAACGTCTGGAGCCGCTCTCGGAATTCATACAGAAGGCGCCATTGGAGCAATCGTATCGCTACGATTTCGCGCTGCTGGTGAATGAATCGCTGATTCGGGCCATTGAAGCGCGCACCCTGCTGGCCGGCAAAAGTAACTCCGATGCCCGCAACGAATATGTAGATCGCTATATGCGGCAAGGCTTCATCCTTACGCGTTACTTTTATGACGCCCTTATGGATTTCGAGAAAGAATCAACCGGGCTGAAGGACGCGTACGGCACCTTGCTTTTCAACATCAGCATGGAACAGGAAACAAAGCGCGCGCGCAACATCAAGTTCGCGTCTGAAGCCGCTCCCGAGGTGGTGGTGCGGGCCAGCCTGGCCCACAATGAACGCCGGCTGCTGGACGAAGCCGAGGCCCAGCTCGCCCTGGGAGACAAAGCCGGCGCACAGAAGCTCGCGCTTCAGGTAGTGAACGATCCCAAGAGCAATGAAGATCAGGGCCGCGCGCTTTTCATCCTGGCCCGCAGCGCCCCCGACATCCGCAGCGCTCAAACTTATTTCGAGCGGGCTGTGCAGGGGGCCCATGATCCCCGGACCAAGCCGGCGATCCAACGCCGGACACAAAAACGGCGGCCGAGAAGGGCCTGGCTGCTCCCTATCAGCTGCCGAACCGGCCCAAATAAGTACGAGAGAACATGCAGAAGCTGTCTATCACTTTCGCTATGTTTGCAGTGCTGGCTTGTTGCGCCACAAGCGTCACAGCGCAGCAGGCAACAACGGCGCCGCGCACATCGCCACCCCAGGCCAAGACGCAAAAAGAATTCGCCGACTATAACGCCGCCTACGCCACCACTGGCGGCGCTGCCGTGGAGAAAGCCGCGGACAATTTTGCCGCAACCTATCCGCAAAGCGAGTTGCGATCCTATCTCTACGCCAAAGCCATGCACGACTATCAGAACGAGAACAATCCCGACAAGATGCTGGCCATGGGCAACAAAGTAATCGGGCTGGACCCCGATAATTCGGTCGCCCTGGTGCTTACCGCCACCCTCTTGGCCGATAGTCTGGCGGATTCGAAAGACGAGACACTCGAGAAAGACCGGGCACAGAAGATCGCAGCCATCCAGAAAAATGCAACTCACGCGCTCGACGCCGTAGATGGCTCCTTCACGCCGCCGCAAAATTCTACGCCGGAACAGATTGCCGCTTACAAAAGCAAGCTTCGCTCCATGGCCAGGTCGGCTCTCGGGATCATGGAATTGAAGAATGGCAATGACGCCCAAGCGGAGAAAGACTTGCAGGAGGCCGCGAGTTTGAACAAAGTAGCGCCCGATCCGTATATCTGGTACCACCTCGGTCTGGCGCAGGACCAGCAAAGGAAATACGCAGAAGCTCTGGCCTCGATCAATCAGGCGTTGCAATACACTGCTTCCAATCCGGACCTGGAGAAATTGGCGAAAGGAGAGCGCCAGCGCCTGATGGATCTTGCAGGCCCCGCTCCCGAGTCTCCGCAGAAACCTCCGCGGCGGTAAGGAGCGGACCAACAATTGTGATCAAGCGATACATATTGACGATGCTGGTGACGCTGGCCGGTTGCGCGTTACTGGCGCAGTCCCGGTCCGCGTTCCGGCCGGTTCCCCAGGCAAAAACGCAACAGGAAGTGAACGACTACAACGCCGCTTACGCCTCCGCGGGTGGCGCTGCCCGCGAAGCCGCTGCCGACAACTTTGCCGCGAAATATCCTGAGAGCGAATTGCGGTCTTATTTGTATTCACGGGCCATGCACGAATACCAGAATGAAAATAATCCCGGCAAAATCCTGGCCACGGGAGAAAAAATCCTGGCGCTTGATCCCGACAACTCCGTCGCGCTGGCTTTGACCGCCACCGTGCTGGCCGACGGCCTGACGGAAAAGGATCCCGATCGCGACCAGAAAGCGGCCCTCATCAAACGGGATTGCAATCGCGCTTTGGACACACTGGAATCGTCCATGGTGCTGGCGCCCGGCGTAACTCCGGAAGAAATTACCGCGTATAAAACGTCGCTGGGAGTGATGGTGCACTCGGCATTAGGAATCATGGAATTGAAAACAGGAAATGATTCGGGCGCGGAAAAAGACCTGAAGGCGGCGCTGAAGCTCAACCGTCTCGCTGGGGATGCTACTGTTTATTATCATCTCGCGCTGGCCCAGGACCATCAAAAGAAGTATTCCGACGCGCTGGGTTCCGTGGAGCAGGCGCTGCAACTCGCCAGTTCCAATCCTGAGTTGCAAAAACTCGCGGAAGCGGAACACGAGCGCCTGCAAAAGCTGACCGGCCGCCGGCCAGGCTCAGGACAGTCTTCGTCGCAGTGAATGATAAATGAATGATGAGTGACCTCACGGCCCTTGAAAACACGCTCGGACACAGCTTCAACCGTCCTGAACTGCTGGAGCGCGCGCTCACTCACAGCTCCCACGCGCACGAGGAATCCAAAGCCAGCGGACAAAACGGCTCAGGACCGGAAATACTCGATAACGAACAGTTTGAGTTTCTCGGAGACGCAGTGCTCGGCCTGGTGACCAGCCAACTATTGTTTGAACGATTTCCTGATTTTCACGAGGGCCAGCTTTCGAAACTCAAGGCACATCTGGTGAGCGCGGGACATCTCGTAGGCGTGGGCGAGCGACTCAACCTCGGCCAACACCTGCGCCTCGGACGCGGAGAGGAACGCAGCGGCGGCCGCACCAAGTCAACTTTATTGTCAGACGCGGCGGAAGCCGTGATTGCCGCACTGTATCTCGACGCAGGCATGGAGAAGGCCCGGACCTTCATCATCACGCAGATTCTGGAGCCGGAACTGGAACGCATTCGCCGCGAGAATGAGGGCGACTTCAGCCTCACCGACTACAAGTCCGCACTGCAGGAGCTTCTGCAAGCCACCGGACGCTCACAGCCGGTTTACGCCATAGTGCGGGAAGAGGGTCCGGACCATCGCAAAACGTTTACGGTGGAAGCTCGCATCTATCCTCAGGGACAGAGCAAGCCTGAATACGTTGGCCGCGCGGAAGGCGCGACCAAGAAAAAAGCGGAACAGCTTGCGGCCAAACAGGCGCTCGATCATCTGCGAGCGAATTCGGGGACCCCATGACCGCGCCCTTGCAACAACCGGAAACGAACAGCAAGAGCGGCGCAAGTTTGCGTCACCGCTCGCACGCAAAGTCGTTCGTGGGCATTGTGATCATCGTGCTGTTTGCCATCACATTCATCGTGCAGGCAGCTGAGGTCCCGACCGAGTCGATGGAAAACACTCTCATGACCGGCGATTACGTGCTGGCGGACAAGCTGCACTTCGGCATTGGCGGATTCGGAAGCTGGCTGCTGCCCTACCGCGCTATTCGCCGGGGCGACATTGTTGTCTTCCATTTTCCCCTGGATCCTTCGCAGTATCTGGTGAAGCGCGTAGTGGGCGCTCCCGGGGACCACATTCGGCTGCACGACGGCATTGTCTATGTCAACGGCACACCGCTGCGCGAAGAGTACGCCACCCACAAGCGCAGCAACTTTGACCCGTTCCGTGACAACTTCCCTTCCCAGCTCTGGGGCGGGGCGGTGACCGTAAGTTGGCGCTCCCGTCTGGCCAGCTACGTCTCGCAAGGGGAAGTTGTTGTTCCCGAGGGACAATATTTTGTTATGGGCGACAACCGCGACCACAGTTGGGACAGCCGCTACTGGGGATTCGTGCCGCGAGAAAACATTGTGGGACGTCCACTGGTGGTCTATCTTTCGCTGGCTGACGACCGGACAGCGCTGGCCGGCGGGGCAAATGATAAACTCTTCCATTCAGGAAACATGTTCACGCATGTGCTGCAGTCGGCGCGATGGAAGCGTATGTTCCTGCTGGTACGCTAAGTCCGGGGAAAACTAGTGGATAAAAAAGAGAAGAAAAAAAAAGAAGAACATCACGAGACTCCGTCTGAGTCCATCTCCAGCTTTGCCGCGACCTTCGTCTCCGGCCTGTTCATCATTACCTTTGTCATCCAGTTATTTAATATTCCTTCCGCGTCCATGGAGAAAACGCTGCTCGTCGGCGACTACGTCTTCGTAGACCGGCTCACGCCCGCCGCTAAAGCACGGTACACCGGACCTCTACTGCCCTATCGCGACGTCCGTCACGGAGACATTGTAGTTTTCCTCAAACCCTCGCAACCCGGTTTGCATCTGGTGAAGCGAGTGATTGGACTTCCCGGTGACCGAATTCATCTCCGCAATGGCGTGGTGTACCGCAATGGGCAAAAGCTCGATGAGCCATATGCCATCCACAATCCGCAGGACCAGCAACCGGTCCGGGACGACTTTCCCGCATACCC
>WNFP01005096.1_pt1 | contig 10556 bp, 7 predicted proteins | sample 5400201 | NCBI WGS metagenome assembly WNFP01 (sample SAMN13153355, study PRJNA577476) | soil metagenome | isolation source: 115 cm saprolite under Madrone tree | place: USA:California | collected 2016-06-14
AGCCTGCCCTGAGCGAAGTCGAATGGGTCAATCGCCCCAACCTGACAAATCTCACCTCGCCATTGCTTGCGCGGCCGCGCCGTGTCCTGCTATCATGCGGTATGCGCTTCCGCACTTACAAAAACACGGAGCTGACGGTCAGCGAAGTTGGTTTTGGTTTGTGGACGATTTCCACAGGATGGTGGGGAAATTTTACCGAGGGCGAAGCGATCGCGCTGATGCACAAGGCGTTCGACCTCGGTATCAGTTTATTCGATGCAGCTGACACGTACGGAAACGGATTAAGCGAAGAATTGATCGCGAAAGCGTTTCCGAACCAGCGAGATGAAATCGTGATCGCGACGAAGGTCGGCTACGACTTTGTGCATCACGGAGAAGCGCGCGGACGCGGGCAGCGAGAAATTCCGCAGGATTTTTCTCCGGAAGCAGTGACACGCGCGACAGACGCGGCGTTGAACCGATTAAAGACGGACCGAATCGATCTGCTCCAGCTGCATAACATTCGGATGGAGCAGGTTTATGACGATGCGCTCTGGACAACCCTCGAGAAATTAAAGTCCGAAGGAAAAGTTCGGTATTACGGCATCGCACTTGGGCCGGCGATTGGCTGGCTGTACGAGGGAACGAATTGCATTCGCGAGCGCGACGTCACCAGCGTGCAGCACATCTATAATATGCTGGAGCAGCATCCCGGGCGCGCCTTTCACCAAGCCGCAACCGACGCGAACAAAGATACAATGTTTCTCATTCGCGTGACGCATTCGTCCGGAATGCTTGAAGGAAAATATACTGCGGAGACCACGTTTCCGCCGACCGATCATCGCAGCCATCGTCCACGCAGTTGGCTGCTTAACGGGATCAAGAAAGTTGAACAATTGCGATTCCTTGAAAATTCGCAGCGAACCCTCGGACAGGCGGCATTGCAATGGTTGCTCGCCGACGAGCGCGTGGCTTCGACTTTGCCGAATATTTACAACGAAGAACAGCTCGTTGAATTCGCCAAGGCGCCCGAATGCCCGCCGCTCACCGCGGACGACATGGCAAAGATCGACGAACTCTATTCCGAAAATTTCGGCATCGAAGAGGAACCGCCGAAGTTCAAGGGAACAATGGAGCTGCCGAAAGAAACTGCGGCTGCGTAGCGCGATATGGAGACGGCCTGCCCTCAGGCCGTTCGACACCCCTGCAGGCTCCTTATGACCGAACATCGGCATTTGCCCCACGTTTCCTCGTTCCGTGACAATCCAATCGTATTCTTTACAACCTGCACGCATAAGCGACGAAAGCTCTTAGCTTGCGGCCAAAGCCACGCCATTTTACGTGGACTATGGGAACGATCGGCAGAACGTGATGGCTGGTGGGTTGGTCATTACATTCTCATGCCCGATCACGTTCATTTCTTTGCGCGTCGTGCACCTGTTGCGCAGCCAATGGCGGAGTGGATGCAGATGTGGAAGAGCGTCAGCTCCCGCCAGCTGATGGTCGCGTTGGACATCGCGCCACCTATTTGGCAACCGGATTATTTTGATCGCTATCTGCGGTCGTGAGAAAATTACGGTCAAAAATGGAATTACGTGGAGCAAAATGCCGTGCGAGCGGGATTGATTAAAGAAGGCGAGGAATGGCCGTACCGCGGTTCGATCTTTGATCTGATGTGGTAAACGCGCGGATTCTCCCACGGCCTGAGGGCAGGCCGTCTCCATCACGGCGGCGGCATAGACACGAATTTCACGAATTCACACGAATTAGCTCGGGCGGGTTGAATCACGGTTGTGAGATTCGTGCCGATTCGTGTAATTCGTGTAGCTAATCTGACTCGTCTTCTTCCTCCACCGGTTCGGCCCGGCGGACTTCCGGTTGTTCACGAGCGCGCGGCTGCTGCTGGCGCACGACCTTTTGACCCTGGTAAATTTCCTTAAACACATCTGCGATCATAGGCGCAGCAGCAGAACCACCATGGACCTTGCTGCCAACATCGCCCTCGTAAACCGCCGCAAACGCATATCGCGGTTGATCGGTGGGCAAAAATCCGGAGAACCATGCTGCGGTGCGCTCTTTGTTTTTTGGTCCCCATTGCGCGGTGCCGGTTTTTCCTGCGACTTCAACATTATCGAGACTGGCCTGGTGCGCGGTGCCGCCTGCGCCATTCACGACATTGGTCATTCCCGTGCGCAATTGCTCCAGCGTCTCGGACGAGAAGTCGAGTGTGCGTTTGGCGCGCACCTGGTACGCGGTCACAAGTTGGTTATCGAATCTCTGCACCTGTTGGACGAGCCGCGTTTGATACAACGTTCCGCCATTGGCGACGACGCCCATTGCCTGAGCCATTTGCAACGGAGTGACTTGTATGTCGCCCTGACCGATCGACATGTTTGCGATATCGCCGTTGAGCAGTTTGCGGCCGTGAGTTGCCTTCATGTATTCGTCATTCGGAATGCGGCCTTCCGCTTCGCCGCGCAACGGGATTCCGCACTTCGCCCCAAAACCAAGCTTTAACGACCAGTCGATAATCGGCCCCGAACCAGTCTTAATGCCGACCTGATAAAACCAGGTGTCGCACGATTCAGTGAGCGCCTGGACGAAGTTTAGCGCGCCGCGATCGCTCTTCTTCCAGTTGTGGAAAGTGACATTGCCAACCTGAATTGCGGGCACGCATTGGTATTGATCGTCCGGATAGACTGCATGGTTTTCCAGCGCCGCAATCCCCACCGCAATTTTAAATGTCGATCCAGGCGGATAAGACGAACGATACGCTCGTGGCAAGAGTGGAATGTCGGGATCGTCTTGCAACGCCTTGAATTGTTCGGCCGAGATCGATGGCACAAACAAGTTGGGGTCGTAAGTAGGCCAGGACGCCAGTGCGAGAATATCGCCGTTGTTTGGATCGATAATCACCATTGCGCCGCGTTTTGCCTTTGCTTCCAGCGCCTTTTCCGCCAGTTGCTGAAGGTGCAAATCAAGAGTGGTGACTACGTTGTATCCAGGCTCAGGCGGGGTGATGAGTTTTTCGGAAGTCTTTCGACCGTCCTTGTCGAAAGTGAGTTTGTATTCCCCGTGCTTGCCTGTGAGCATCCCATTAAAGGTTTGCTCCAATCCCTCGCGTCCCTCCGTTTCCGGCCAGAGCGTTTCGTGATTATCAACGATGCCGTCAGGATTTCGCCCGGTCTTCCCGGTGTACCCAATAATCTGACCAGCAAGTTTCCCGTTCGGATAAATCCTCACATAAACAGGCCGCACCATAATGCCGGCCGGTAGATCACCTTTGATTTTTTCGTACTCTTGCTGGCTAAGATTCTGCGCTATCTCCAGCGGCATGATTCCCCGGTTGCGATAGTGACGAAGAATCGTGTCATCAGAAATCCGGAGCTCGCGGCCAATTAACTTGCGTGCCTTGTCTATCTTTTCCCGGGTAAAGCTGAGCGCCTGCGCATCGGAAAAATCCAGCGGCGTTGGGAAGTTGATCACGAGATTGTAACTGAGCCGGTTTTGCGCGAGCGGCGCGCCGTTGCGGTCTGTGATCTGCCCGCGTGGAGCCGGAACATCGAGAATGTAAGTGCGCGCGAGCTTTTGCGTCTCGAATGTCGGGATGATCGTCTCCTCTTCGGACGAAGCACTTGAGCTCGGCGCCGCAGATGGCGCCAGCGTTTGAGCACGCACCATGGGGCACGCGGCCAGGATCGAGAAGGCGATCCAAAGATCGCCCATGGTTCCCCAGATTGACTTCATTCGAAAGAATCTGTGTAAATCTGCGAAATCTGTGGACAAATCAATGCTGCTGCAAGAAGCGATGGACTTCTTCGGCGAGCTTTCGGCCAATCCCCTCGGTGGAGGCAATCTCCTCAACGCTTGCTTTGCGGAGACGACTCACCGAGCCAAACCGCCGCAGCAACAGATTTTTCCGGTTCTGGCTCACGCCCGGGCAATCATCGAGAATGCTTTCTTCGATGCGTTTTTTCATGAGTAGCTGGTGATACGCGTTGGCGAAACGATGCGCCTCATCCCGGATGCGCTGAAGCAATCGCAAGGCAGGCGAATCCATCGGAAGTCGCAACGGCAACGCGCGGCCCGGCCGGTAAATTTCCTCGCGCTCCTTCGCCAGGCCGATGATGGGAAGATCGTGCAAGCCTAATCGCTGCAATTCACGACACGCGGCCGAGAGTTGCCCTTTTCCGCCATCGACAATGATCAAGTGCGGCAAACGAACAGGCGCAGGAAATCTCTCATCGGTGGATTGAGCGTTGGATGTTGGGCGTTGGAAGTTCAGCGTTTCCTTTTCGAACCGGCCAGAAATTGTAGGGCAAGCGTCCGGCTTGCCATCCGCGGGATGGGCAATCGAAGCGGTCGCCCTACAACGTTCAAGCGCCCCCAGGGGATCCTCCTGAGAAAATTCCGCCGCCTCTGGATTTGCATCACGCGCTTCGAGCAAAATCCGTGAGTATCTCCGTCGCACCACCTCGGCCATGCTGGCGAAGTCGTCCTGTCCTTCGACAGTGCGCACGCGATAGCGCCGGTAATTGTTCTTGTCGGGTACGCCATCCCGGAAACAAACCATCGATGCAACGACGTGTGTCGTGGAAATATTCGAGATATCGAAACACTCCATGACGCGCGGGACATCGGGCAGTTGCAGCGCATCGGCCAACGCCTGCACGTCCGCCATGGGATCGATTGTGCTGGGCAAACTACCGCGCGTGAATCGACGTGTCGGCCTTGTCGTGCTACGCAAATCCTCAATCATGTTGCGAAGCTCTGCCGCTTTCTCGAAATCCATTTTCCCAGCTGCCTTATGCATTTCGCTTTCCAGCGTCGAGATCATTTCCCGCGAATGTCCCTCCAGAAAATCGCACGCCTGCGCGACGCGCTCGCGGTATTGGTCAGCGCTAATTTCGCTCAAGCGCACCGGCACTTGATAGGTTGAGGATTTCAATTCCCGCTCCGTCGGCGCGCCCCGGCCAAAGGTGAGCACACCGAATTTTTTACGCATGAAATTCAATGTCTGCCGCAGCGCACCTGCATGCGCGTATGGACCAAAGTAGCGGCTGCCATCGTCCTTTTTGAATCGAGCTAACCGGAAACGCGGCCATTCTTCCGAAAGATCGACCCTGACCACGAGGAACCGTTTGTCGTCGCGGAAGGAAACGTTATACCGCGGCCGGTATTCCTTGATTAGCTTGCCTTCCAGCAAAACTGATTCCGCTTCGCTCCGAACGGTATGCGTCTCAAAATCCCACGTCGCCTCCAGCATGGCGCGCGTTTTCAAATCGGCCTGCGCCAGCTTGGACGGCAGGAAATATGAACTTACTCGCTTGCGCAAGTCGCGCGCCTTACCCACGTAGATCACGCGGTTGAACCGATCACGCATCAAGTACACACCAGGCTTGTGCGGCACTTCGTGCACCTTCTTTTGCAAATCCGGTTTCCGTTTTTTGGATGCAGCCATGCGGCTGCAAATGTACGTGAGATGCAGGCCGGTGAAAGCTCGACTACGCCGCGCGCCATCACGGGGCGCGCGGGTATTCGGGAATGACGAATGCCGAATGTCTAATGACGAAAGAATGACGAATTTCGAATGACGAGGAGAAACAATCGGCGCCTCATATCATTTCGGCATTTCTGCTTCCTTCGTCATTCGTCATTCGTGCTTCGTCATTTACTCAGGGTCTGGTCGTTGTGGTGGTCGTCGTTTCCTCGTGTTTGACCACGACAGGCTTGGCCAACACAACTTTGCGCACTACCACGCGGTCGCCGACATTTGTATAATAGATCGTCGCCGGCAAGTCTGGACGAACGGCCGACCAACTTACAACGCGACCTTCCGGATCAACTACACTCGTTTCTTTGGTGTAATAATAACGCACAGGCGCCACATCCGGCGCTGTTCGGAACGTAAAGTAATCCGACTCCGGCGTGTAGGTCACGATGTTGCCCGCAGCGCTGGTCGTTGTCTGCTGCGTTGTTGTCGTGCCCGTGACAGGGTCTGTCGTAGTTGTGGTCGTTGTAGTCTGCGCGAGCGCTGCTCCCAGTGCTACCCCGCAAAGCATGCCTGCTGCCAATATTTTCGCTAATCTCGTTTGTTTCATATTTGTCCCTCTGCTTTGATTAAACGGATGTTCTCCATCGTGTATGTCTCCGGCCCCTTAACGCCGGAGTTTCTTCAGTTACGCCTTCGTATCGTAACTTCGGGCTCGTGCGGTCGCACCCAAGGGCTTAATAGACGTTGTAGCCACGGCGCTGTGTCGCCGTGCCAGCCGCAGCAACGACGCCAGCGCGCCCCGACTGAGCGGGGCGGCTACAGCATTTGTGGATTACAAGGCAACGCGTAACGCAATGCTTATGCAAACACTGCCGGGTTTCCGTGATTTCCTACCCGAGGACTGCGCAAAACGGAATTACATCTTTTCGCGGTGGCGCGAAGTGGCCCGCCGCTACGGTTTTGTGGAATGGGAAGGCCCTCTACTCGAGTCCACCGAGCTGTACAAAAAAAAGAGTGGCGCGGAAATTGTCGATCAGCTTTTTAATTTCACAGACAAAGGCGAACGGGAAGTCACACTGCGCCCCGAGCTGACGCCTACGCTCGCGCGCGTGGTCGCCGCGCATGAACGCGAGTTTAAAAAGCCGCTCAAATGGTTTTCCATAGGCCAATTCTTCCGCTACGAAAAACAGCAGCGCGGACGGCTGCGCGAGCATTTTCAGTTGAATTGCGATATCGTCGGTGAATCGGATCTCGGAGCGGATATCGAGCTCGTCGCGCTCTGCATCGATGTTTTGCGTGCGTTCGGATTCACTGAGAAAGATTTCGTCGTCCGAATCAGCGACCGCGAATTCTGGACCGACTTTCTGCGCGAAAAAGGCGCGCCGGCAGATCGCTGGGACGAATTCCTGCAGGCCATTGACAAATTTGGGCGCGAGCCGCGTGAGAAAACGGCCGAGAAACTTGGCAATCTCGCCGAGCCTGTGTTTGCGACTTTAAAAAGCGGCGGCAAAAGCGAGAAACTCAGTCAACTGATCGATGCTCTGCGCGGTCGCGGCTTGGCGGATTTTGTGGCGATCGATATCGGTATCGTTCGCGGGCTTGCTTACTACACCGGCATCGTATTTGAGGTCTTCGACCGCGCCGGAAAATTTCGCGCGATCGCCGGCGGCGGACGCTACGACAACTTGATCGCGCAACTTAGCGACGCGGCCGTTTCGCTGCCTGCGCTCGGTTTTGCCATGGGCGACGTCGTCCTCGGCGAATTGATCAATGAAATCCCTCACGCGCGCGAAGCGATGCAGAAAGCAATTGCGACCGACAGTAAGGTCGACATCTACGTCGTGATCGCGAAGGAGGAACGCCGCGCCGATGCGCTCGGGCACATTCAACAACTTCGCGACGGCGGCTACCGTGTGGACTACTCACTCACGCCAGCAAAGGTCGGCCGGCAATTTCAAGCCGCTGAAGAGGCACGCGCGTCGGTTGCGCTCCTTTACGGCGATGAATGGCCACAGGTGAAAATAAAGAATATGGCGACGGCTGACCAAGAACTCGTGCCGCACGATCGCCTACTTGCACACTTGCAAGCGCTACCCAGCTTGTCATCCTGAGCGCAGCGAAGCGGAGTCGAAGGATCCCGCGCCTCTATCCTCGGTTTGGCAACGAGATTCCTCGACTTCGCTCGGAACGACAAAAGATGTTTCGTACACACAATTGCAATTCACTTCGCAAGAGCGACATCGGCAAACAGGTGACGTTGGCCGGCTGGGTAAATGTCACACGCGATCACGGCGGCGTTATTTTCATTGATCTGCGAGATCGCGAAGGGCTGACGCAGATTGTTTTTCGCCCGGAGGAAAACGCGGAACTCGCGAAGGAAGCGCACACCCTGGGCAGCGAAGACGTAATTGAGGTCTCGGGGCGCGTCGCCGCGCGTCTGCCGGGCACCGAAAATCCGAATCTCGCGACCGGCGATATCGAACTCATCCCAAATCGGCTACGAATTTTGAATCGGGCCGACACACTGCCCTTCCCGTTCGACGCTGAGCCGCAGAACGAAGATTTGCGAATGACACACCGGTACTTCGATCTCCGGCGGCTACGCCTCGCACGTAATCTGCGGCTGCGCCATCGGGTCGCGAAGGCGACGCGCGATTATCTCGACAGCCAGGGGTTTGTCGAAGTGGAAACACCAATTCTTTCCAAAAGCACGCCGGAAGGCGCGCGCGATTTTCTAGTTCCAAGCCGAATCACGCCTGGCAAATTTTACGCTCTCCCACAGGCGCCGCAGCAATACAAACAACTTCTCATGGTAGCCGGCGTGGAAAAATATTTTCAGATCGCGAAATGTTTTCGTGACGAAGATTTGCGCGCCGACCGCCAACCGGAGTTTACGCAGATCGATATCGAAGCGTCGTTCGTTACGCCCGATGATATTTTCGCGGTCACCCAGGGAATGCTGGCGGCCATTTTCAAGGCCGCACGCAACATCGACATCAAAACTCCGTTCGACCGGCTTACGTATCGCGAAGCAGTTAGTCGATACGGCAGCGATAAGCCGGACCGCCGCTTTGCAATAGAGCTTGTCGATCTTGGAGAAATTTTTCGCGAGAGCAGTTTCAAAGTTTTTCGCAGCGCGCTCGATGCCGGCGGCGTTGTGAAAGCGATCAACGCAAAAGGATTTGCCGGAATCACGATCGGACAAGCCGATGAATTAACTGAAATTGCAAAGTTGCACGGCGCAAAAGGCCTCGCTTTTATCAAGATTGAGAATGGGGAATGGAAATCGCCCATTGTGAAATTTTTCTCCGACTCTGAAAAGAAGGCGCTGGAATCGAAACTCAACATTCAGGAAGGGGATTGCGTTTTCTTTGGAGCGGACAAGCGGGAAATCGCGTGCGAAGTGCTCGGCCGATTGCGGCTGCGCATCGCAGAAATGCAAAAGCTCACACCTGCTGCTGAAATTTGGGATTTCCTTTGGGTCACAGACTTTCCGCTCTTTGAATGGAGTGCCGAGGAAAACAAATGGAACGCCATGCATCATCCCTTTACCCGCCCCAAAGCGGAGGACATGCCGCTGTTTGAAACGAAGAAATTCCCAGACGTTCGCGCCGAGGCTTACGACATCGTTCTGAACGGAGTCGAGATCGGCGGCGGCAGCATGCGAATTTACGAGCCGGAGTTGCAGGAAAAAATGTTCGAAGCGCTCGGCATCAGTGCGGAAGATCGGCAATCACAATTTGGCCACCTGTTGCGCGCACTTCGGCTCGGCGCGCCACCGCACGGCGGAATCGCGCTCGGCCTCGACCGGCTGGTCATGCTCATCGCTGGCGAACAAAGCATCCGCGATGTGATCGCGTTTCCTAAAAACAATCGGGGCATGGATCTGATGACCAATTCGCCTGCTGAGATCGATGCTCGCCAGTTGCGCGATTTGTCGCTCAAAGTGGAGAAAGATAAGAAACTGTAGCGGTGGCTGTATCAGCCCCATTTCATCCAGAACCGCGGGCTGGTCACTTAATAACCTAAAGCCTTTTTTCGCTCGGCGGCGGTCGGAAGCGGGTCCTTGCGTATTGTGATCGCCTCCGCGCCCGAGTCTTTCAGCTGATGCGACTGAGTCGCGTTGAACTCGATATCTTTCGCGAATTCCGGCGGAACGTCGTCCTCCGCGTAGATGGCGTGCACTGGGCACACGTCCACACATGCCATGCAATCAATGCAATCCTCCGGGTGAATCACGACCTGGTTGTCCAGTTCGTAGAAGCAGGCGACGGGACACACCTCCACACAGTCGGTGAACTTGCATCCGTTACATTTGTCAGTCACGATGTGGGGCATGGGAGTGCGTGGTTTGAGAGTTGCGTCAAAAGGCTGCTGTTGGCGCCTCAAGTAATTGGGGATGCCCGTGCGGTCAATTCCTGTTTCAATATCGCGCTAAGCCACGCCTGGACGATATTCACTGCCGGTCCGGAAAAGAATCGCTACCGAGAAAGTGACGAGGTTGCGAAAGCGACACGCTAAGGCCCGCTTGCTCAAGCGTTCGACGTCGACCTGATATGCGCTCCGGCAGTCGCGATCTGGCTCTCCGGCGTACGGAAAAGGATGCTGATCGCAACCGTTACGAGGCACCCGACACAGACGAACCAGGGCCAGGCGATCTTCGGCCACCAATCAGGCATGAACCAGCCGAACTTCCAGTCCGCTTGCTTGAACTCGCCCCGTAAAAGTGCACCGACATCGAACGCGGGCAGCGCGACTTTGCACAGGATCAGTACCGATGTGATGCCGGCGATCATCGCGATGACGTTCGCTCCGTCGCGGCCGCGACTGCGCGTGAGCATCCCGAGAAGAAAGACGGCGAGCAATGCTCCGTAGGTGTAACCGAGAATTCCGATCGCAATCGGTATAATCGTCAGTTTCGCGTCCTGCAAAACCGCGTGAGCAGCCATCGTGGCGACGAGGATCATGAGAATACCAAACACGGATGTGGCGATCCGCGCGGCACGGATAGCCTGCTGGTCGGTTGCGTTGCGGTTGATGTAGGGAAGGTAAAAATCCTTTGTGAAACTCGTGGCGAGCGCGT
>WNFP01012272.1_pt1 | contig 10555 bp, 10 predicted proteins | sample 5400201 | NCBI WGS metagenome assembly WNFP01 (sample SAMN13153355, study PRJNA577476) | soil metagenome | isolation source: 115 cm saprolite under Madrone tree | place: USA:California | collected 2016-06-14
GTGCGCTGGGAGCATCGCCGGCGCGATGCGTTGACCGTCCCCATCGCCGGCGAAGTCACCGGCCTGACGAACAGCGTGACGATCCAGCTCGGCCGACAGCTCTCGTCCCGGCTGTTCGGCACGGCCACGCTCGGAACCGCGAACTATTCCGCAAACAGCTCCTACCCTGCCCCCGGCACGCTCGGCCCCACCTACCAAACCTATGGGTTACCGGAGTACGATCTCGCCTCGCGGCCGGCTCATCCCCTGCTCGGCGCCATCGGCGTGCGGTGGACCGCCAGTGCGCGGACGTCGCTGTGGTTTACCGCGACTGGACAGCGTGTCGCGCCCTCGAAGGAGGGGCTCACTTCGGCATTCGGGCCGACGGGATCACGCAGCCTCGTCACCGCGAGCTTTGGAGTGAGACTCTCGCCGCAACCCAGTCACTGAACGCCGCAGCAAGCTCGTTCATGACGTCTGACTCGGTCTTACCGGTTCGTTTCGGCACCTTGAACGAATGATCTCCCTCTTCGACGAGATGCAGCGTCGCCCGATCGCCCAGGCCCTTCACGACCTGCTGCAAGAGATCGAGCTGCGCAAACTCGTCCCGGGTTCCCTGAAGAAATAGCATGGGCACGTCAACGGACGTTAAATGCTCGGCGCGCGTGGTGCTCGGCCGGCCGGGCGCGTGCAGCGGGAAGCCGAGGAAAACAAGACCGCGGACGCCCGGGAGCGGCTCGTGACCCTGTGCCTGCGAGGTCATTCGTCCGCCGAACGACTTTCCGCCGGCGATGAGCGGCAACCCGGGCGCGGCATGCGCCGCTGCGGCAACGGCCTTACGCACGGCAGCCTCGGCCACGCCCGGAGAATCGGGCCGGCTCTTTCCGGTCTGCATGAAAGGAAACTCGTACCGGTAGGTTGCGATGCCGCGCCCGGCGAAGACGTCGGCGGCCTGCGCGAGAAAATGGTGCCGCATCCCCGCCCCGGCGCCATGCGCGAGCACATACAGCAGCCGGGCATCGTGCGGCCGCACGAGCAGCGCGTCGTCAGTCTTCGCCAAGGAGCTTGTGGAGGCGTTCGAGAACGCCCATGAGCTTGGGCTTCAGCTCGAGGACTTTGACGACTGGATCGTGGCCCAGCTTCTGCATTCGCTTCATCGCGTTGGCGATCGTGAAATTGCTGTTGTGGAGCCTGCCGTTGACCTCGTCCCATTCGATCGGCATCGACACCGGCGCACCGGGTGAAGGGCGCACACTGTAGGGCGCCACCATAAGCTGGCCGGCCCGGTTCTGAAAGGCATCGACATAGACCTTGCCTTCGCGCTTGCTGATCGTGCGCGCCGTTGTCGCGATGTCGGGGTGTTGATCGGTGACGAGCCGCGAGAACAGGATCGCGAGCTGCAGGCACTGCGCGTACGTCAACTGGCGGCCGAGCGGCAGCATGATGTGCAGCCCGGACTTGCCTGTCGTCTTGATGAACGCCGGCATGTCGACCTCTTCGCACAGCTTCCGCATCGTCTTGGCCAGCGTAATGACGTGCGCGAACGGCGCGTTCTTGGGATCGAGATCGATGAGACACCAGTCGGGCTTCGTGAGATCGGTGATGCGGCTCATCCAGATGTGCAACGGAATCGTGCCAAGGTTGACGAGATAGACGAGCGACTCCACGTCGTTGCAGACGAAGTAGTTGATGTCGCGCTGCGTGTCTTCGCTCCAGATCGGAATCGTCTGAATCCAGTCGGGCACGAAGCCCGGCGCGTCTTTCTGATAGAACGACTTGCCGTTGATGCCGTCGGGATACCGCGTGAGCACGACGGGACGGTCTTTGAGATAGGGCAACAGCCACGGCGCCATCGATCTGTAATACTCGATCAAATCTCCCTTGGTATATCCTTCCTCTGGCCAAAAAACTTTGTCCAAGTTCGAAAACTTCACTTCGCGCAACGGGACACGGGACACGGGAAACGTGGACGACGCTTTAGGCTCCTGCCCGTCTCCCGTTTCCCGTTTCCCGTTTCCAGGCATTTCGACGTCCTCCGGCTTCTTATCATCCCGAAACCGTAAGAAGACGGATTGGCGCAAGAGACCGTCCTTCGTGATTTCCTTATAGCGCACATCACAAATGAGCTTCGGCTCGACCCAGGTGTGATCGGGACCCTTGGGGAGCGCGCCGTGCTCGGGTGGCTCACATGGCGGTGTCTGCCGCACGAGCGATTGCAGCTCGGCGCTGATCTCGTCCAGCTGCGCGCCGCTGAAGCCGGATCCTGCGCGCCCACAGTAGATCAGCTTGCCGTCTTTGTATGCGCCGACATGGAGCGAGCCGAAGCTGCCGCGCGATCCTTTCCCCTTCGTGAACCCGACCACGACGAAGTCGTCGATGCGGTCGGCGCGAATCTTCAACCAATCGCCGGATCGGCCGCTGCGATAGGGACTGTCTGCCTTCTTGGCCATGATGCCTTCGAGTCCCAGCTTCACGACCTGCTCGTACAACGCCTCGCCGTTCTTCTCGAAGTGCTCGGAATAGCGGAGCGGACCAGTCTGCGGCAGCACCTTCTTGAGAATCCCCTTGCGTTTGACGAGCGGGAGTTTGCGCAAGTCATAGCCCGCGAAGGCGAGCAGATCGAACACATAGAGCGTCGCCGGCGACTCGATGGCGGCGCGCTTGGCTTCACGCGCCCCCAGCTTGGCTCGCGTCTGCAGCTTGTTGAAGCTCGGATGACCGGAGTCATTGAGCACGACCAATTCGCCGTCCAGGATCACGCCGTCGAACGGAATCGCCTTCACCGCGCGCGCGATCTCCGGAAATGACTCCGTGTAGTCGAGTCCCTTGCGCGAATACAGAATCGGCTCGCCGTCCTGACAGGCGGCGCGCATCCGATAGCCGTCGAGCTTGACCTCGAACAGCCACCCATCCTTGGTGAAGGGGTCGGCACGCGTCTCCGCCAGCATCAGCTCGGTGTCCTCCACACGCAGCGCGCGCTTGGGCGCCCCCAGCTGCTCCAACTCCTTCTTGATCGGCTCGGCGCGCTGCTTCGCGTTCCGTAGCTCATCGTTGGTCAAGCCGGACAGGACCGACTCGTTCGAGTACGGCTCCGTCGAGACGTACTCGTCACGCTCTTTGATTAGCAGCCATTCCTTCTCGGTCTTCTTCAGCTTGATCAGCGTCCAGCGGCCGCGCAGCTTGTAGCCCCGCAGCTCGAAGAGCAGCTTCCCCTTTTCGAACCCTTCGCGCACATCCTCGAGGGGCACCCACACGCCACGATCCCAGACGATGACGGTGCCTGCGCCATAGTTCCCATCTGGAATGATCCCCTCGAAGTCACCGTACTCGAGGGGGTGGTCTTCGACTTTTACGGCGAGGCGCTTGTCGGCAGGATTGGCGGACGGCCCCTTGGGGACGGCCCACGATTTGAGGACGCCGTCCATTTCCAGGCGCAGGTCCCAATGCAGGCGCGTGGCGTCGTGCATGTGGACGATGAGCAACCCACCCGGTTTGGGCGCCGGCTTGGGGACTAGCCCCCCGGGTTCGGGGGTCTCATCGAACGCGCGCTTCGCGCGATATGTGCTGAGCGCGTCACCTGCTTCCGGGCGGGCCTTCCGACGGGTGGGCATCAGCGCGTATCATACCCCGATATGGCCGCCCATTCCATCGGTTCCGCCACGGTCTCGTTTGGCCTCGTGTCCGTGCCCGTGCAGCTGTTTGCCGCCGGCGAGTCGAAGGCCGCGATTTCGTTCAACTGGCTCCATAAGAAGGATGGGGCCCGTCTCAAGCAGCAGTACGTCTGCTCCAAGGACGGCGAAAAGGTTGAACGCACCGACATGATCAAAGGCTATGAATTCCAGAAGGGGCAGTACGTCACCTTCACACCCGACGAGTTGAAGGCGCTCGAAGAGCGAGCCACCGGCGCCATCGATATCGTGGAATTCCTGCCGGCCGAGCAAGTCGACCGCATCTGGCTCGACCGCACCTACTACCTCGGACCGGACAAGGGCGGCGAGCGCGCGTACAAGCTCCTCGCCGAGGCGCTCGAGACGATCCCCAAGACCGAGGTGAAGAAGCCGGAGCTCGAGCTCGCGACGAAGCTGATCGAGCAGGCGGCCACCGACGAATTCCATCCGGAGAAGTACAAGGACAACGTGCGCGAGCGGATGCAGGAGCAAATCGAGCGCAAGGTCGAGGGCAAGCAGATCACCGAGGAGCCGGAGGAAGCGCCGAAGACCAGGGTGCTCGATCTGATGCAGGCGTTGAAGCAGAGCCTCGAGGGCGCGCCGGCGGAGGAGAAAGAGAAACCGGCCAAGCGGCGCAAAGTCGCGGGGAAGCGCTAGCCAAAGAGGGTCTGGAACTCCGCCGCCAGTTTGGGGCCGACGCCTTTCTCCTCGTGCTTGAAGAAGATGTACGCATCAGTCCAGGACTGGCCCAGGTCCTGGACTTTGTGTTTCCATTCCTGAAGCCCCTCGGTCGAGTAGCCCTCATCGCGGAGCCGCACGTACCCGAAGTCGGCTGTTCGCACGAGCGGGGTCGTCCCCTCCTCTGTATCGGCGATGCACAGCCCGGTGTTCGTGCTCCGCAGCAGCTCGTAGACGTCATCTGACCACCACGATGCGTGACGGAACTCACATGCCGCGCGGACATCGGCCGGGAATTGTGTGAGTAGATCACCGAGCCGTTCGATGTCTTTCGCAAAATTGGGGGGTAGTTGGAATAGGACTGGGCCCAATTTGGTGTTAAGCTTGCGGATCAAGTCGAGGAAGAGGCGGAGCGGTTCGTCGATGTTTCGCAGGCGCGCGAAGTGCGTGATGCGCTGCGGCGCCTTCAGAACAAAGGTGAATCCCTCCGGGGTCGCTGCGTTCCAACCGGCGATCGTCTTCTCGCTGGGCATGCGATAGAAGGTGTAATTGATCTCGACCGTGCCCAATTGTTGCGCGTAGTACTCGAGCCACTTGGAACTCGGGAGCTTGGGCGGGTAGAAGCTTCCCTTCCATTCAGGGAAGTTGTAACCGGACGTTCCGACGTGTAGCCGCTGCATCGCGGCAAAAGTAGTGTCACCATTCTCGATGGGGGAGTCGTCCCTATGAAGATGCTGCAGCTCACATCCGCCGGGCTGGCGCTCGCGCTCGTCGCCGCCTGCGGCACCTCGGCCGAAACCGAGCGCAAGCTGGCCGAGCTCGAGACGGCCAACGCGCAGAAGGATAGCCTGATGCAGGAAGTGGCCATCAGCTCGCGGCTCATCAGCGACGTCAACGCCGAGCTCGCCAAGGCGAAGATCCGCAACAATCGCCTGCACATCTCGAGCGAAAGCCCGATCACCGCGTCGAACGACACGCTGCTCGCCAAGCTGCGCTACGTCGTCACGCGCGTCCAGCAAACCGAGACCGCGCTGAACGAGAGTCGCGAGCGGATCAAGAACCTCACGGCGCTGTCGGACAGCCTGCGCGCGACGCTCGACTCGACCGTCGGCAACCTGCAGTCGGTGATCGCGTCGCAGAAGACGACGATCGACCTGTTGACCGACCGTGTGAACGCGCTCACGGAAGAGAACGTCGCACTGAAGGACAGCCTGGCGACCGGCTACTACATCATCGGCACGCGGGACGAGCTGAAGAAGAGAGGCATTCTCACCGAGCAGGGCGGCGGCCGGGTGCTGTTCATTCTGTGGCGCACGGGCAAGACGCTGCAGCCGGCGCGCAACCTCGACCCCAGATTGTTCACGTCGATCGACACGCGCCAGGTGACGCAAATTCCGCTGCCGAGCGCCAGCGCCGAGTATCGGGTGGCGTCGTTGCAGGATCTGTCGTACGTCGCCGAAGAACGCCAGAACAACAAGTACACCGGCGTGCCGAGCCTCACGATCACGTCGCCGGTCGACTTCTGGCGGACGTCGAAGTTCCTGATCATCATCCGAGAAGGGTCGGCGACCCGCGTGGCGGATCAGCAGGTGAGCTCGGAGTCTCAAGTCGTGAGTCACTAGAAGAGTTGCCCAGACGCGAAGGTGCCAGAAGATATGGTAGGGGCGCAGCATGCTGCGCCCCTACAGTCTTTCCTGGCCTGTTGTATTTCGTGCTAGTTTCGTCACATGAATAATCGTTGCGGGTGGGCCACATCGAATGAACAGATGATTCTCTACCACGATACGGAGTGGGGCGTGCCGGTACACGATGCCCGGCAGCTCTTCGGCAAACTCGTGCTCGATGGATTCCAGGCGGGACTCTCCTGGACGATCATCCTGCGCAAGCGCGATGCATTTCTCAAAGCCTTCGGCGGCTTCAACCCGGACAAGATGGCGCGCTACGATGCCCGGCAGATCGCCAAGATCCTCAGAGATCCAGGAATCGTGCGCAACAAGCAGAAAGTGAAATCCGCGGTCGGCAACGCCCGCGCCTTCGTAAAGATGAAGGACGCGGGCGAGTCATTCGATCAGTTTCTCTGGCAGTTTGTCGGCGGGAAACCGAAGGTCAACGCCTGGAAGACCCTTCGCGGGGTGCCGGCCGAGACGAAAGAATCCACGGCGATGAGCAAAGCGCTGGTCGAGCGGGGCTTTCGCTTTGTGGGGCCGACGATCTGCTACGCGTTCATGCAGGCCGTGGGGATGGTAAACGATCATCTCGTGACCTGCTACCGGTACGCCGAGCTTACTTCGCCCGCTCCAGGTATTGCCCGGAGCGCGGGTCCACGCGCACCTTCTCGCCGGGGCTGATGAACTCCGGCACCTGAACCGTCACACCGTTCGATAGCTTCGCCGGCTTGGTACTCGCGGTCTTCGTTGCCGTCTTCATCACCGGCGAGGTCTCGACCACCTTCAGCTCGATCACCGACGGCAGCTCGATGGCGATGGGCCGTCCATCCAGCCACTCCACCTGCACCACCATCTCCGGCTGCAGCCACGGCGTGTCCTCGCCGACGGCGCGCTCGTCGAGCGTGAACTGCTCGTAGGTCTGCTGATCCATCACGTGCACGCCGCCCTGATCCTGATAGAGGACCTGCATCTCTTTTGTATCGAGACGCGCCTCCTGAAGAAAGTCGGTCGCGGCGAGGCGCTGATCGAATGTGTTGCCCGACACCAGATTGCGAAAACGCACCTGCACGAACGCCCGGAGGTTGCCGGGCGTGCGGTGCGTGAAGTCCATGACCCGGCACGGCTGGCCGTCGATCATGAGGACGTGACCCTTGCGAATGTCTGTGGCTTTCATGGGAGCGGGAACTTAAACCGGCAGCCTTAGCACTCCAAGGCCCCGAGTGCTATCTACTTGCCCCACAAGCCCGTGTTTACTAGCGTGAGCAGCCTCACAGGTTTCTGAGCCTAAGGCATTGCACAATAGCCAGATAGATGACAGGCACCAAGCTTGCCTCTCGAGTCGTAAGGAGGGAAGCATGATCAGGCCCATCATCCATCGCCAACTGACCCGCGGCGACCTCGCCTGTCTGGTAGACGAGATCGCACGGATGGATGTGTCGGAGGGACGTGAAGCCGACGAAGCCCTGCAAGCGGGCGCCGTCGACGTCGTGCTCGATTCCCCCGCGGCTCTCGAGGCGGTCCTCGGTCGCGGCGGCGCGCCTGCTCCGCTGCCCCTCACCCTGCTCTGGTACATCCCGATCCGCGCGCAGCTGCGGACGCGCGGCGTGACCGACATCCTGCTCGCCGACTACGCCGCCACGCTCCCTGTCGTGTTTGCGACTTCGCACTCGCAGCGCGCCATCGCGCAAGGCGAAAACGGCATGACGGAATGGTGGCGCTACGTCGCCGCGCTGCCGCAAGGCACGGTCGCGCAAGCGGAAGCCGCAGCCGACGCGGCGGCATTGGCGTTGTGGTGGGCGGGCTGCTTCCCCGAATGGGTGGAGCGCGGCGGCGAAGGCCGTGGTATGGTGCGCGCGTACGTCACATTCGCCGGCCGCATGCTCGCGCTCGCCGCCGATCTGCTCGAGGTCTCCGCCCCCGAAGAAGCGTCGCTGTGCGCCCGCGCCGCCGAGGCACGCACCGAGCTGCACGCCGCACTCATCGAGGCACGCGTTGACTACATCGGCGAAGATCCGCACAGCAGCGAAAGCCGCCTCAACCGGTTTTTGAGGCGGCTCGCCGACAATTAGTACTCTTCTACCATTTCGGGATCTGATCCTGGAACTGCTTCGACCGCTCCGTGAGATCGACCGCCGTAATCGACGGATCCTGCTTCACCAGCTCGACACGCTGCAGGTTCGACACAGCTTTGCCGTAGGTCCCCTCGATCGCCAGCGCCGCGCGGTACTGTTCGACTGACTGCTGATAGCGGCCCGTCAACTCTAGTGCCATGCCGAGGTTGTTGTGGAACGTCGCGACCTTGTCCTCGATTTCGTTGGCGCGAGCGAGCGAGCCGATGGCGTCCTCGAACCGCTCGAGCCGGATGTACAGCGCACCCAGGTTGTTCATCGCCCAGGTGTCGCTGTCGTTTTTCACGATGGCGCGCTGGTAGGCCACGATCGCATCATCATTCTTCCCCTGCGCTTCGAACACGCGGCCTTGTAGGCGCAGCGGCTCGCTCGACGTCGAATCGAGAGCGATGGCGGCTTCGATGTGCACCAGCGCACGGTCGGGCTGGCCTGACTCGAGCAACACGCGGCTCAGGTTGAGGTGACTCTTCACGTGCGTCGAGTCGAGCGTGAGCGCCTGCACGAATGCGCTCTCCGCCTGCTCGCGAGCACCCGACTTCCACGCCGACAAGCCGAGCATGTAGAACCCCCATGCGTTGTTGGGCCGGCTCTCGGTGTAGGTCTTGAAGAGGACGGTGGCGTCATCGTAGCGGCGCCCGCGATAGGCGGAATCCGCCATCTCGAACGTGACCGGACCGCTGATGACGAGCGCCGGCTTCTCAGTGCTGCCGGTGCTGACGGGGACCGTTGTAGACGTTGTCGATCCCACGGGCTCACTAGCGCGAGCCTGGTCGGGGTTGCGGTCGCCGCAGGCGGCAAAAGCGTAGACGGCGATCACGGTGCACACGATCCCAGCCATCAGAATGACCGGGAACCGCAGCGAACGATTGGACTGATTCAGCTCGAATTGGTACGACATGGCTCCTCCAGGGAGTCGGGTTCGCCCGGAGGAAAAGCAGACCATGGACCATTTGCTAAGTGGTTGAATTACAACGCCGTTGTTCGACGATTGTGTCTCGACGAACACGCTCGACGCCCTTAGGAAGCGTCTCGCTGGACACCGAGCCGGCGCATGATCTTCAGCAGGCTGGCGTGGTCCGACAGGCCCAATTCTTTCGCCGTCTTGGTGACGTGCCACTCATTGCGCTCTAGCGCCTGAATCACGATCTGTCGCTCGGCCTCCTGTTTCTGCTCTTCGAACGTGCGTCGTCCGTCGTGCGTCGTGCGTGGGGCTGTGTGTTTGGAATCTCGGATCTCCATTGGCACTGCAGCCTTGGTTAGCTCATCGCCGTCGGTCGCGATCAGCATGCGCTCGACGACGTTGCGCAGCTCCCTGATGTTGTTGCGTCGCCAGTCGTACGACATCAGCGCCTCGACGGCATCCGGTGCGACGGTCTTCGTCTTCATACCGAAGCGTTCGCAGGTCGCGGCGACGAGGTGCTCGACCAGCGCGGGAACGTCGGACAGCCGATCGCGCAGCGGCGGCACCCGCAGCACGTGTACGTTGAGCCGATAGAACAGATCCTCGCGGAACCTGCCCTCGGCGACTTCCTTCTCGAGATCGCGGTGCGTCGCCGCCACGACGCGGGTGTCGACGTCGATCGTCTTGTTGCCACCGAGGCGTGTCACTTTCCGCTCCTCGAGCACGCGCAGCAGCTTGGCCTGGGCCGCGGGTGGCAGATCGCCGATTTCGTCCAGGAATAGCGTGCCCCCGCTGGCCGCCTCGAACGCGCCCTTGCGCGTGGCGTTCGCGCCCGTGAACGCGCCCCGTTCGTGGCCGAACAGCTCGCTCTCGACGAGCTCGTGCGGCAGCGCGGCGCTGTTGAGCGCGATGAATGGGGCTTTGGGGTTGGGGCCCAGGCGATGGAGTTCGCGAGCAACCAACTCCTTGCCGGTGCCGCTCTCACCCACGATGAGTGCGGGACTAGGCACCGGCGCCACCCGGACGATGGCTTCCTTGAGCTTCGTGAGCGCGGGACTCGTGCCGACCAGCGGTGATTCGAGCCCGAACCCGTGGCGCAGCAGCCTGACTTCGGCGGTCAGCCGGCGCCGTTCGATCGCGTTCTCGACTTCCTGCGCCACGCGCTCCATCGGCTCGGCCTTGTCGATGAAGCTGTAGGCGCCGAGGCGAATCGCCTGGGCGCAGCGGTCGTAGTCGCCCGTTCCCGTATAGACGATGACGGGCACGCGGAGTCCCAGCCGCTCGACCGAGCGCAGCACCTCGAACCCGTCCATCCCGGGCATTTCGAGGTCGAGGATGACGCAGTCTACCGAATCGCGCGTGAGGCTTTCGAGCGCCGTGCGGCCGCTCTTCGCGATGAGCGTCTCGTAGCCGCGCAGCCGCTTGAGGTCGTAGGCGTACTGCTCAGCCATGGCCGGCACGTCGTCGACGATGAGAACCAGCGTCATGAGAGTATTGGGATCTCCACAATGAACGTCGACCCTTCCCCTGGCT
>WNFP01005102.1_pt1 | contig 10549 bp, 5 predicted proteins | sample 5400201 | NCBI WGS metagenome assembly WNFP01 (sample SAMN13153355, study PRJNA577476) | soil metagenome | isolation source: 115 cm saprolite under Madrone tree | place: USA:California | collected 2016-06-14
CGCAGGGGAAGGCCTGTCGTTCCGTCCCGTCGGTGAGGCAACCCCGGTCGTCCACTAGCGAATCTGACACAACGCACGGCCGGCCCACACCGGGTCCGGCGGGAGAATAACAACTTGAGTTTGGGGGCGCGGCCTTGACGACCTCAGCGGCCGCTCAAAGAAGAGTCTGTTCGCCGTTTGGGTTTTTTGCGGCTCGAGTGACGTGGATCATCGCGAGTGTGTTTCTCTTCGCGATCGCGTCACCGGCGTCGCCGCGCGATAATTCCCGCCCGGATGCATCCTTATCTACAGGTTCCTATCTTTTCTCCGCTTCCTTTGATTACTCTACCGGCAAAGAGGTTATAGAAGACCGGACCAAATCGGATCCCCAGGCCGCCGCTCCGCAGCGGCAATTCGTCATCGATCGTATTGATTTCATCGGCAACCGCCGCGTGCGCAGCGACACTCTTAACGCGCGCATCTTCACCCGCAAAGGCGACGTCTACAACGAAGAGACGCTGCGCCGCGATTTTCAGGCTCTCTGGAATACCCAGTTCTTTGAAGATGTGAAACTCCGCGTCGAAGATTCACCGAACAGCACCAACGGAAAAATCATTATCTTTGAAGTGAAGGAACGCCCGCAGATTCGTCGCATCCGTTACGACGGCACCCACTCCGTTTCCGAATCCGACATTCTCGATCGTTTCAAGGAACGCAAAGTCGGTCTAAGCGTCGAAAGTCAGTTTGATCCCACCAAAATCAAGAAAGCCGAAGTCGTGTTGAAGGAATTGCTCGGCGAGCACGGCCGGCAGTTCGCGAAAGTAACTCCGCAATACGAACGCATCGCTTCGAGCAACGCCGTCATTCTTGTCTTCAAGGTCGAGGAAGGCCCGAAGGTCAAGGTTGGCAAAATAAAATTCACAGGAAATCACGCGTTCAGCGACCGCAAACTCATCCGCGCCATGCGCCATGACCGGCCTTATTCAATTCCTCTTTATTTCTGGAATATCTCCGTGCTCTCGAAGACCTACGACCGTGAAAAGTTGAGCGAGGACCTGGAAGTCGGCGTTCGCGGCCTCTATCGTGACAATGGATATTTCAAGGTGTCCGTCGGCGAACCCGTCCTCGATAACATTGACACTCAAGGCTATCGCCTTGGCGTTCCGCTCGTCACCGGACACAGTCACGGCAAGGCCGTCAATATCACGATTCACATCGAAGAAGGCGAGCGCTTCCATATGGGGACGCTCAAAATTGTCAGCTCCGATCCGGACAAAGCGCTGTCCCTTAAGGTGGACGCGTTGAAGGCCGCATTCCCCCTCAAACAAGGCGATATCTTCTCCACGGAAAAAGTTCGCAAGGCTTTGGAAACCTACGGGAAAATCTACGGCGAATATGGATTCATCGATTTCACTCCCGAGCCGGACACCGAAGTTGACGACGTCAATAAAATCATCAACCTGACCCTGCGGTTCGACGAACAGAAACAGTATTTCGTCCGCCGCATTGACTTCAGCGGCAACACCACCACGCGCGATAAGGTCATTCGCCGCGAGCTGATGATCGACGAGGGCCAGCTCTTCAATAAGCGTCTCTGGGAGCTCAGCATCCTGCGCCTCAATCAGCTCGATTACTTCGACAAAATCGAAGCCGACAAGGCCGCGGAGATCAAGCGCAACAATAAAGAAGGTACGGTTGACATCAACCTCAAGCTCAAGGAAAAGGGTAAACAGTCTATCGGCTTGCAGGGCGGTGTCAGTGGTCTGGCCGGCAGCTTCATCGGCCTTACCTATCAGACCAACAACTTCCTGGGTCTCGGCGAAACTCTTACTTTTTCCGCTCAGTTCGGCGACCTTTCGCGCAGCTTCTTGTTCGGATTCACCGAACCCTATCTCTTTGACCGCCCTATCTCTTCCGGCTTCACGATTTTTTCCAGCCGTTACAAGTTTGACCAGGCTCGGCAGGCAGCGCTCCTCACCGGTCAGTCCGTCAGCGTCAACCCGCAATTCATTCAGAATTACAATCAAGACAGCACCGGCTTTACGCTCTTTGCCAGCTATCCCGTCCGAAAACTCTCGTTTACGAGAATCGGCCTGCAATATGGGCTCACGCGCACGAACATCACCGCTTTCAACGATGCTTCGAAGCTCTTGTTCACCCAGGTGCAGTTCCGCAGCATCGCTGGTCCCAGCGCGCTGAACGGCATCGTTTCGAGCACCATCACGCCGACGGTCACCTACAACACCGTGAACAATCCGATCAACCCCACGGGCGGAAAGAGCTACTTCTACTCGCTCGGGTTTTCGGGTCTCGGCGGCAACGTCAAGAGCATCACCAACGTCGTCGATTGGAAGTACTACCATCCGGTGAACAAGCGCCGCAACGTTATCGGTTTTCACGCTTCCGGCGCATTCATCACCGGCTACGGTGGAGGGGAGCCGCCTCCCTACAGCCGCTTCTATATGGGCGGTGAGTCTGACATTCGCGGATTTGACGTCCGCTCGATCACTCCGGTCACTTTCATACCGGTCGCGTCGTCGCAACAGTTCACCTACACCTGCGGAACGTGTCTGAACGGATTCGGCCAGCCCACCCAGCGGACCGTCAGTGTGCCGGTGCTCGGCTATACCATCACTTTTCCGGGTGGCGACACGCAGGGCTATGGAAACGTTGAGTACCGGATTCCGATTATCGGGAACACGTTCCAGACCGTCTTGTTTTTCGATGGCGGCACCAACGGCATCCTTCGCAAGAATGCTCTGCAGCTCGACCCGACCGGTTTCGACAACCTCATCACTCAGTTCCCGTCGGCAACGAAGGATATTGGTCTTTCTCGGCAGCTCGGCATTGCGCCGGGAACGAACTTCCGCTTGCGCGGTTCCACGGGCATCGAGTTCGTCGTGCAATTGCCGATCATTCAGGCGCCCTTCCGCGTTTATTACGCCTACAATATCCATCGTTTGCATTCGCAGCTATTGGCGCCCCAGGATTTCATCGAGTCCAGCGAGATTTGCGATCCGTCTCTCGGTGACAAGTGCAGCGCGCTCGGCCGCCTCCCCGCCACGTTGCCCCCGGACGTGTGGAGGTTCCAGGTCCGGCCGACGATCGAGCAACTTCTGAGAAATCCAGGGAGTCTCAATTATTTCGAGCCGGCGCGGACTTTCCGCTTCACCGTCAGCCGGACTTTCTAGGGTGTGAAGATGCGAGCGATTTTGGAAAAACTTGGGAATTCAGCAGCGTTGCAGAGGCGAACCACTTGCCAAGCGCGCAATTGTGGGGGAGACAGACTGTATGAAGTGGCATAAGGGTGCGAAAAATTTCCTGCTGGCGATGACGTTCGCCGGCCTATGGGTCAGCGGGTGCGGCAGTAGCGGCGCCGCCAATCAGGTGGTTGTTTCCGTCACCGGCCAGTTCTCCGTGATGGTGCCGACTCAAACGCAGACAATCACTGCATCGGTTACTGGCGCGACAGACCTCTCCTCCACCTTCGATTGTTCTTACACCACGACGCCTAATCCCACGGACGCCACTCCCAGCCCGAAGCCTTCTGCTTCTGCTGCCTGCGATACCGCCAAGACGACCAACGGCGACCCCGCCGTTGGTGCTCTTTCCAACATTCAGAACACCAGCACTACCGTCGCTTCCACGGCCACTTTCACGGCCCCAAAGGTCTTTCCGGATCAGACCAAACTCCCCAACGTGATCGTCACCATCACCGCAACGTCCAACGCTGATAAAAAGAAGACCGGCAAGTTCAGCTTTACCTTTGATTCAGGAATCCGCATCACCCTTACTCCCGCAACTGCCACTCTCGGCACTGGTGAGACGCAACTCTTCCTCGCCAAGGATCTCAACGGCAATGTGGTCCCGCCGGATCAACTCACTTGGGGCGTGACTTTCGAAGTCACCGCCAAAACCGGCAGCGCCAGTTGCAGCACCGGCAGCAACAGTTGCGGTTCGATCGATGCGACCGGCCTGTATACCTCGCCTGCGGCCGTGCCCACCGCCGCTACGGCTTCGACGACCACACCGGTCAATGCTGCCGGCATCGTCACGGTCTTCGCCTTCTCGAACGTGGACAATGCCAGGATCGCTCAGGCCGCCGTCACTATCGTCAAAGCCGGAGACATCGCCTTCAGCGGGATTTCGCCTTCAGTCGCCCCCCAAGGCGCTTTGCAACAGGACATCTTCCTCGCCGCTACCAACGCCACTTCACAGATCGGCGTCACCCTCAGCGGCCCCTGCGGCAACGTCACTTTGGATCCGCAAACTCAGATCAAGGTCGTCTTCGCTCCGGGCACGACTACCTCTTCGATCGGCGCTCGCGTTCGTCTCAACAATGTTCAGTTGACGGTTGCCGGCCATTACCAGGTCCAGGTCACCACCAGCAATCCTTCCATCAACGTTACCGGTGGACCGTTTCCCATGGACATTGTTCCCGTTCGGCCCACCATCGTCAGTTCCACTCCTGAGAATCTTCAGGAAGCCACTCTGGCTCAGGATGCCATCGCCATTGACGGCGGATATTTCGGCACGAACACCGGTTCACTGAACACCTGCACGGTTTCGCCGACCATCACCCCTCTCTTCAACAACACTTCATCTTCAACGCCGCCTACTCTCGTGACGGCTCGGCGTCTGTCCGGCTTTCTTCCCACTCCCAGCGCAAGCAACCCCAACGCCGGGTTATTTCCCCTCAGCGTGAAGTATTCGACCTCCCCCGGGCCTTTTGCCCCACCCAGTTCGACTACTGCCTTTACCAACATCGCCGTAGTCCCGGATTACGCCACCAGCAATCCTCCTGGCACGCTTACCCAACTTGCCCTTCCTGCCTCCTCCGTGCCCAGCGCCATCGCACTCGATTCCACTCTTGGGTATGCCGTCGTCACTCTGGCGGGACAGAACGCCTTCTTGCCGTCTGCTCCCACCGTCAACACCTCCAACAACGTTCAATTCATCAATTTGGCTGGCGGCACGCCGGCACTGGGCGGATCGGTTTCCACAGAGGGTTTTGTGGCTACTGGTGTCGCTGTTGACGACCAGTTGCATCTCGCTGCTGTCGTCAATTATGCGAGCCGCTCGCTCACCGTTCACTCCATCCCCTCTGGAACCTTGCAGGGTAGTGTGGATTTGAGCAACGTCATTCCGCCGCCGGCTACGGGTGGTTCAACTTTTGTTGCCCCTTTCCCTTATTCCGTCGGTATTGATCCCTTTTCTCATCGCGCCGTCGTCGCCTTTGCTTCCACCAACGTCGGCCTGATCATCAATTTGGACACCAGTTCCGCCGCCAATCCCACCTGCATTTTGCCCGGGCAGGTAGCCACTCCGAAGTTGTGTCCCATCGCCTATGTCACTCTGAACACGGGCACAAATCCTCAGATTGCCTTTGAATCCGGTGCTCATCTTGCCTACGTGACTCCCGGGGGCAGTGGCTTGCTCTCTGCTGTGAACCTGGCAAATCCTTCCGCCAGTTCCGTTGGCATCACCAGCGCCACCCGCGCATCCAACGTCGTTACCATCACGACCGCTGCCGCCCACAATCTCAACCCCAGCAATCCCGGGACGGTGCTCATTAGTGGCTTGGCCGTGGGTACCACCAACAAGACGAATTTCGATGGTTCTTTTTCCGTGGGCGCTGTACTGGACGCCACGCACTTTCAGTATTTTCAGGCGGACAAGGACGACACCGTCACCTGCGCTACTGGCTGCCTTGCCAGCTCCGGAGTCCCCTTCCTCACCTATACGATTTCGCCCACCACGGTGGGCATTGCTTTTAACGCGCTTACACGCCGCGCCATCCTGGCGGACCCCAACGCCACCGCCAGCCAGATTAATTTCCTCGATCCTATCAGCCAGACCGTGAACTCCATGACCGTCTTTATTGGCGCTGCCGGCTCGATCAGCACCGGTGCTCCCGAGCTCGGTGCCGACACCACCGCGTTCCAGCCTTTCAGCAACACCGCGCTGTCCTTCAACTCGAGACGTAATGAAGTCTCGCTTCTGGATCCCTCGCTGTTGCAGCGCATTCGAATTGTTCCCACTGGTCAAACGGCGGACGGTGTCGCCAGCTTCACACCCAGTGGCTCGACGACCGCTCTCACCGTCAACTTGCCCGGAGCGCTTGCCGTCGATTCCATCGACAATCTTGCGATGGCCGTGAATTCGGGCAGCAGTAATATCTCGATCTTCCAGCTTGGGATCATTAAGCCACTGCACATCGAGCGTGTGGTATCTCCGCCTGTTGATAATCCGGCGAATATTACGGTGCCATCGAGCCTCGCCGCCGCCGTCAAAATTACTCTCGGCGCCCCCTCTCCTGCTGTCGGGCCGGTCAGGATTTTCGGCTCTGGATTTAGCGGCGCGTCGCAGGTCCGTCTGGATATGACGGACGTCACCACGCTCGGCGCTACCGTCGCCTTGAATGGCACCCAGGAACTGGACGTTACGTTTCCGGCTGGATTCTTTACCGGGCCTCAGCACTTTGCTCTGGACGTGGCCAACAGCGCCTTCGTCACTTCGAACGTCATTGACTTCATGGTGTTCGAGGAAATTCCTCTGGCTCCCTGCAACGTCACCACCGCCGCGCCCAACGGCACTCCCGCGTCTCCAGGCGCCGTCGCGATCGACGAAGTTCATAATCTTGCCGTTGTCACCAACACCGGCACCGGCTGCAACCAGGTTTCCGTCTTCAGTGTGAGCCCCGCGAACATTTTCAATCAGACTGTCAAAACTATCGCCACCGGCGATACGCCGACGGCCGTCGCCGTGCTCCCGAGACTCGCCTATACGGGACAAGTCGCCGGAACCTCGGGCGTCGCTGTTGTCACCAACAATGGCTCAAACTCCGTCTCCTTGCTTGACCTCGTCAATGCCGCTCCGGTGCTGGACGCTTCTGGAAAACCCATTACCGTCAATGTCGGAACTGGTCCGACCGGTGTAGCCATCGATCAGGAAACCAACCTCGCGGTTATCGCCAATACGAGTTCGAATACTGTCTCCACCATTGATCTCACCCCGCTTACGGCTTCTCCTATCGGCACTGCTATCCCGGTCAGTGTGGCCGTGGACCAGAACCCCATCGCCGTTGCCATTGACCCCGATCGCGGCACCAATGGCCGAGGCCTGGCCGTTGTCACCTGCTTGGTCCTCAATGGAGCTTCCTCGCCTTTCGGTGCTCTGGATGCCGTTGACATCGGCGCATCCACCCCGATCAGGTCAACCACTGCCTCTACCTCTTTCCTCTCCTCTACACCAACTGGCGTGGTGTTTGATCCGGCTGTTTCTCCAGCGCTCTTTTATGCTGTTTCCACCCAAGGCAACGTGATCACCGCCTTCAATCCGGACACCGGGAGCACGCAAACGATCAAGGTTGGCATCAATCCCAATGCTCTCGCGTACAATTTCCAGACCGGTACGATCCTGACCGTGAATTCCCAGAGCAATACCGTCTCGGTCGTGGACGTCCAGACTTTTGCAACCAAGGCAACTCTGGGCATCGGCAGCACGTCGAAATTTGCCGCGGCCATCCAGACCTTTACGAATTTGGCTGTCTTAGCCGACCAGGCCAACAATCGGGTGATCCTGCTCCCGCTGCCGAAATGAGCTCCGGCATGGAAGCATTATTGACGCGAGGGCCGTCCGACGGTCCAAGCCTCCTGCTTTCTGATTGCGGGAAGCAAACTGCGTCGGCTATACTTCGAAGTTTACAATGTGCCCGTTTATCCCGCTGGGAGCGGAATCAGTTTTAAGCCAAGCTGACTTGGCGCGGGTTCGTCCCGGTTTCTTCGTGGCGAACCAAAAACAAGGAGAATAAAGTGAATTCTAGATTTGTAGTTCGTACCGTTGCCCTCGCCGCTGCGAGCATTTTGAGCGTCGCATCTGCTTGGGCACAAGCACCCGCCCCGGCTGGTTCGTCCACATCGGGCAAGGTCGGCGTCATTAGCATCCGCCAGGCTATCGTTACCACTGCGGAGGGTAAAGTCGCTTCCGCGGAATTGCAATCGCAATTTGCTTCACGCCAGAACGAAATCGAAAACCTCAACAAACAGATTAACGATCTGCAACAGCGCCTCTCGAGCAGCGCCGGTAAGCTGAGCCCGGAAGAAGAAAACCGCCTCCGGCAGCAGGGCCAGCGGCTCGCGCAGCGCCTCGAGCGCATGAACACCGAGTATCAGGAAGACGTGAACGCGGCCCAGGCCGACGTCATCGACCGCATCGGCCGCAAAATGGTTGATGTGCTCGACCGTTACGCCCGCGAAAACGGCTATGCCGTCGTTCTCGATTCCTCGGCGCAGAGCACTCCAATTCTCTACGCCTCCACGCAGATTGACGTGACCCAGGACATCGTCCGCCTTTACGATCAGGCCTACCCGGTCAAGGCCGGTGCAGCTACGCCGGCCAAGCCAGCCGCGGCCAAGCCTGCGCCAGCGACTGCGCCGCCCACTTCCAAGCCCTGATTTTCAGGCTTTGAACAGCGCGATTTTGATCCATCTCAAGCGCCTCCGGCCCCGCCGGAGGCGCTCTCAATTTTCTGGCGCCCTCTTCGCGATTCTCAGCGTTTCTCTCGTCTGACCCTCTGGTCAGGTTCCTGATGGAAACGGCCCTGTACCATTTCTCCGTTGCCTTCTTTTGCAGCAGCGGATTACTGTGGTGGTGTAGCGCGCCTTTCTCCTAAAGACAATGGAATCCCTGTTCGGCATCCGCGGCAGCAAACCACATTCCTCGCCTCTTGCGGGGACTGGGGCTTTCCGCGCGCAACACGCGGAATCCAGCCTGCGGCAAATCGCGCGGCGCGAGTGGTGGCTTTGGGTCTCCACCTTTTTCGTCGCCACTCTCTCGGCGATGGCTTTCCTGCTGTCTTCATTCCCGGCATTTTTTCGCCATGCCGAGCATTTCTACGAGATTCGTTCTGATCAGGCTCGCTGGGCAACCCTGTGCCTGCTTCTGCTCTTCAATGGATGGATGATCTACCGTCAATGGTCGTTCCGCAGACAGCGAAAACAACTGAGCGCGCAGAACTCTGTCGCGCAATCAGAACAGATTTATGGCGGCTCCTCCACGACTGATCCCGCCACTGGCTTGCACACGCGATTCTTCATTGAGCAACAGCTGGGAAAAGAGATTGCGCGCGCGCGGCGGCAGAATTCGGCGCTGAGCGTGGCCACCGTTCATCTGGACGAATTTGCAGAGATGAATAAACGGTACGGCCTGTCGGCGATGGACGAGGCTTTGAAAGAACTTGCACGGCGCTTGAAGAAAGCCTGCCGCGGTTCTGACTTCGCGGTGCGGCTGGCCGACGATGATTTTCTGCTGGTGCTGCCCGAATGCAACGTGGGTGAAGTCCAGGCCGTCCTGAACCGTCTCGGTGTTCTCGAAATGGTTTGTGGCGGCCGCAGAATCAATCTTGCCTACACTACCGGTTGGGTTGACTATCAGGCCGGCGACATGCCTTCGGACTTGATCAAGCGCGCCGCACAGCTTCTCCACCTATACGAAAACGCCGCCAAGGACAGCTTTGCCTCGACGCTCGCGCCGCACTAAGAAACAACTTCACTCGACGAGCGAGCGCAATAGCCTCGTCGCTGCGGCTTGCCCGCGATGCTTGCGCCGCGTATTGCTTAGCTTCCCGTTGGGGACTGCAGCCAGCGGACCGCTTTGCGCCAGGGCGCGACGCTTCCCGTGCTCATCGGTGTCTGCAGCCACCCAATCACGCCGTGGCGTGCGGACGCCCAGCGGCTCGGACCGCTTTCTGGAAGGTTCAGCTGGTTAGCCGGCGCCACTTCCGTGGGTGTGAGCCAATACGGGCTCGCCGCTGCGAACGATCGTTCGGCGCCGGGATTCGCCGGCTGCCGCTCGGTGATCGCGCCCGTGACTGAAAGTTTTAGAAGCGCCCCGACCTGCTCCTGGGACGCCCGCATCGTTTTCAGGATTTTGCGCGCGAACCAGATTCCGGCAGCGAGAAACACAAACTCGCTGACCAGGGTTCCCACCTCATACCAATTGGCTTGTATCCAAACGGCGAATTCGTTCATGGCCTCACCTTTCAACTGGGTACCCTAACTTACAATTCGGCTCCGCTGCCGGAAACTGGCAGGAAGTCCAGTAAATGGGCAGGCAGTTACCCTGCACGCGCAGGCTATTCAACAAAGGGCGCCTCCGGGACTGGGTAGTAAAGTAGTGGCTGGTGGGTAGTGAAGGAAGAAATCCGCTCCACTTCCGTTGCGATGGGAAAAGTGCGCAAGCGATTGAATGGAAAGAAGATACGGGATGCCCGGGCCGGAAGAGTGCGTAAAGATTTGAATAGCGAGATAATGTCCGGCGAATTAGCGTAACTTTCCTTTTATGAAAATTCTGGGGCGGCAAATTCGACTTGCGGGGTCAGACCTCAGCAACCACCTCGCGTGCCGGCACCTGACCACGCTCGATTTGCAAGTAGCGCGAGGCGAGCGGACGGCGCCGGATTGGGCTGCGCCAGACCTGAAGGTGATTCAAGAACTGGGGCTGCGGCATGAGAAGGCGTATCTCGCGCACCTGGCTGCGCAGGGACTCACGGTCGAGAATCTGGGGAATA
>WNFP01011993.1_pt1 | contig 10549 bp, 9 predicted proteins | sample 5400201 | NCBI WGS metagenome assembly WNFP01 (sample SAMN13153355, study PRJNA577476) | soil metagenome | isolation source: 115 cm saprolite under Madrone tree | place: USA:California | collected 2016-06-14
AGTCGGCGGCCCAAATACTGGTCCTACGCGACGGAGGAAATACTAGACAGATCTTTACAGCACGTGCTGCAGTGCTTGGAGAGGGTGGGGCTGCCATGGCTTGAGTCACTTAGGGATACTCGAACATTTGCTACGAATGTCGATCCCATGGCCCTACTCGACGCGGCTATTGCATACGAGGAAGCCGGTGATACACAGAAAGCTAGAGCATTTTACGAAGAACTCATGCGCCGTCACTTAGTGGCTATTACCGCTTTTGGCGAGAAGATGGCGCTCGACCGGTACCACAATGCGTTCATCTACACTGCGATGAAGCTCGGCGTCGAACGTGAGCGCAGGGAACGGCTACAGCAACAAATTAATTATTACCCGACCGTACAGCGACTTTAAAATCCGCAGGCCTGGTTGATGCATAGCCAATGACGACTGTGGTCAACTGCTGACTATTCGACTCGGCAATTTCCCACAGCGTCCGTTTCCCTTTTTTCATTTTCTCTTCGCCGCGCCAAATCGAATCACCGTGTAATCGCGGCTCTCTTCCAGCCGAAATCCGTCCTTCTGAATCTCTCTCGCGATCTCCGGCATATGCGCCGCGCCCCATGGCACAACGATATTTTCAGTTTCCAGCAGTCGCGCCTTCATTTCATCCAACAAACGTCGATTCCGTTTCCGGAGTAGATCATCGAACAACTCCTTCTCGAATCCCGGCGGTGGTGAGAATGACATCAGCTCCATCAAGCTCGCCGCATTGAGGCCTTTGGAATGAATTCGCATGACCAGATTGAGAAAGCCGATCGTGTTCGGTGTAAATTCTTTGACATCTACATCCGCCCGCTCCATTTGCTCTTCACTCGGTTTGAACTCCTTCTGTTGCTCGGAAAGCCCAAGCGTCGCCGCCATTTTTTTGTACGTGATATGATTTGTGAGCAAATGATCGCGATCGGTCACACCCTCCATCAGCACAATCGAATTCGTCGGGAACGATTGCGAAATCGTCTGATAAAAATTGCGGTCTGCGACGTGCGCCATCGGATACAAATGAACCGACTTGCCATCACCGCGGACGTATTTTCTCACCTGCACGCTTAATCCACCCGGATGCAGCGTCACAAAGCCTTCGCTGAAATGCCCCACAGCCAAAGTGCCGCAAAAGAAAAGGTACACCGCCACTGCGGGCAAAAGCACGACCGCGTTTGCCAGCACAAACCCACAAAGATTCAACCAACTAAATCCTCGCGGATTCAGCCGCTCTTCCGAAACCAATGGCATGTGGAATTTGAATCCATCTTGAACCATGCCGAGAATCGCGACCGCGCAGAACACTTGAAAAACCGAAATCGCCCACATTACGATTTGCATTCGCCCGGAGAGATAAATCCAAAATGGCAATGCGAGCAACGCCGCCAACGGACTGAATAGCGCAACCAGAATAAACTTCCGTTTTGGAATCATCGGCGTAATTCCCATCAAAGCGTAAATCACCAGCCCAATCACCACCGTAAAAAATCCGACGATCCCGCGAAGCCCCGCCAAAAAATGAACGTTGAAGACCAGGATGAACGAATCATCCACAGCCGAGATCACCGCATCTGCCAGGAACAATCCCAGCGCGAGACTTAACACAACCGCCACCAGATGCCGCCCCCTCCAAAAACCACCGTTCGCCTTCGCTGGTGGCTGCGGTTGCGCTGCGACCGCTTCTTGCGCGCCGCTCACGGGCGGCTCAGACGGAACTAACACCGGCGGAACGCCACTTTCTGATACCGCCTTGGGAGGAATCTCTTCTGGCATAAATTTGACTATCTTAAAGCAAATTTAATCTCCTGTCGCGCCGAATTCCGATCCCAAAAATTGGCTCGCCAATGGCGACTCCTTCCACTATAAGTAACTTATGGCGAGGCTGCGCTGGCCCATTCATTGGCTAATCTTCTTCGAATCTCAGAAATAATGCTCAACGACCTTCTATGAAACCCATCAAAGGATTAGCAGGGATTATTGCTGGTTCTCTCCTTATAGTCGCAGGCGGCCTTATGATCGCCTTCCCAACGACAGCGATTTTTCTTCATCCCGGCGGAAGCGAAGACATTCCCGGACCGGTTTTCCTTGAACGAGTCACCACAGAAAGCAGCCGAATTTATGGTCTCCTGGGATTGCTCATTGGCTCGGGGCTGATCTGGTTCTCTGGTTGGCCAAGATGGAGCGCACGGCGGGCAGCTATCGAAGATTGTGTCTGGACCCTCTCACAGGAATTGTCCCGGCGCTTCGGGACAAAAAAGTTCTACAGTGTCGAGGATGTAAGTCGCGTAGCAGCCGAAACCTCTGTCAGCATGAAATACATCGCCTACGCCCACGCTATGTTTTGCAGTCCCCGTGACTTCGACTCGCACTACTCTGCGTCCAGCACCTCCGGCAATTACGATGGTCTTCGAGCTGTAATCGCCCGACGTTATTTTAATGGAGCGTCGGGATTTGATGCGTCAACTGTAATCCGTTTTGCGACACCGCCAAGAGAAGAAGAATACGATGCCTGCGAGGTTTCCGGCGGATGAGTCGCTCAATCCTGAAATCTAATCCCCGTTGGAACGCATTGCACTGAGATAGGACGCGTTCAACGCTCCCGCGAGTTTCCTCCCATCGGCTGCTTCGCTCAAATGAATATTACGATCACGAATTACAATGACCGGTCCCACCGCAGCGAGGTCATCGCCTTATGGGAAACAGTTTTCGCCTACGAAACGGCTCACAATCGTCCCGCCCTCGTCATCGACAAAAAGCTCGCAGTCAACGATGACTTGTTCTTTGTCGCTATCGCTGACAACACGGTCGTCGGCACAATTATGGCCGGATACGACGGCCATCGCGGCTGGATTTATTCCGTCGCCGTTTCACCTTCTCATCACCGGCAAGGTATCGGTTCGGAACTGGTCGTCCACGCCGAACGCGCTTTGATTGCCAAAGGTGCGGTGAAGATCAACCTTCAAATCATGCAAGGCAATGAAGCCGTGACGGCGTTCTACGCATCCCTCGGCTTTTCAGTCGAGCAACGCATCAGCATGGGCAAACCGATACCGCAAAACTGCCAACCTACCAGCTATGAAAAAATATCCCGTCAAAGTCATTGATGGCCCGGTGCCACCCGGCCTGTGGCGGTCGCCCAACATGGAACCGGCTCTCACAACCGCGCCGGAGCTCAATGAAGTGCTCCGCGAATTGATGGCTCGTGAACCTCTTTTTCATCGACCTGAGTTCGGCACGACCCGCAAAGATTTCGATAAATTGATGGCTCCCGAATTTTGGGAAACGACTGCATCAGGCCGCCGAGTCAGCCGTCAATTCGTCCTGGAATTCCTCGAAAAGAGATATGAAACCACAACCGAAGTCGTTTGGGAAATGGAAGATTTCCGTTGTCAGGAGATTGCCCCCAACAACTATCTCGTCACTTACACTTTATTTCAGGGTGAACGGGCCACTCGCCGGGTCGCCATTTGGCGTCGCACAACTGACGCTTGGCAGGCCGTATATCATCAGGGCACCATCATCGCGCAGAGTTAGGTTCCGCTCGGCGCGCACTAATGACTCGCAGCGTCAGATACGTCTCTTTCTCGCCCGGTTTTTCCGCCAACATCCCCACAATCCCTCCGCATCCTAACAGCGGAGGTTTTGGCGATGTGACCACAAATGTCACCCTCAATGCCGGTTGCTTATTCAACTCCAGCAACATCGGAAAATAAAACACCGGCGCATTCCCCGCGGATTCCCACGCAAACGAATCGGCCCCGCGAAATTGTTCCGTTTGAAACGTCAAATTGGGCGTCACGCCCACGTGCCGAATCATCGACCAAACCGATGGCATGTCCACCACTTTGAAACAGATATCCTGCAACCCGGGGGTGTGCTGGACAAAATCGAAATACGAAAGCAACGCCGGGCACGATCCGCACAGCGCGCGCTCGTCCTCACTCGTGATATGGGTAACTTCCGCAAGCTTTCGGCCCTTCGCGATTTCCGATTCACCAAACGGTTTGGGGCCAAAAGCAAAATTCCCATGTTCCTTGTTCTCTTTGAACTTCAAAACCGCTGCGACCGCCCTATCAAGCCCCAGGCCCAGGAAGCCTTTGTCCAATGGGAATCGCGCGCTCTCTTCCTCCACTTTCGGCTTTCTTTTCTCTCCGGATTCAACAAACGGACCGACCGTTCGCACATTGACCATCACCGGCGCTGAATTAAATTCCAATTTGTTTCCCAGCGTCGTGTAGAAAACCGCTGGCTGAGTTCTCTTGCCCATGTCATCGTTCGGTCCCGGCGTCGCAATTTCGGAATAGACGATCCATTGCATTTGCCGCGCGCCCTTTTCGTGCAGCGTCACAAGTCCCGTTATCGAATCACCCGGATTTAACACTTCGCCATCGACCGTTGAATCAATTTGATTCAATGGGATCTTCTTCGTCTGTGCCCAGGCAATCGCCGGCTCGCACGGCTTGATCGGCCGAAATTTCTCGAGCACAGTCTCGCCCTCGGCCGCTAATCCATGTCCAATTCGAAGAGCGACAATCGCAACAATCACTATAAGTCGGCGCATGTTCGTCAGACACTGTATGGACTTCCGTTGTTCAAGTCTCGATTTATCATTCTCCAACGGGCAAATCTCATTTTTAACACCGGTAGCGCGGGCGTCCTCGCCTGCGAGGTCCGGCACCGTCTCGGTGCCTGCTAAAAATGACATGCTTCCCAGATGGGTTTTCCCCCTCGGCGTCAGCGACCTGCACACAATGGACAAAGCGCTTTATCCGTTTCAGGGAATTTCGGCGGAGGAAAAGCCTCCATCCTCGACGCAGGGCGGAGCGATTTATGAGCATAACCGCGGGAACCCCAGTTGGAAGGCGAAGTTCGATGGCTTTGAAAGGTGCGTCAGCAATGGTTGGCATTATCCAACGATCAACGTCGCGATGAACAAACTCTGTTACATCGATCAACACGCGAGCTTCAAATATTACTTGCACTCAATGACGAATCTAGAAGCTGGGTTTCCTCAAACCGTATTCGTTTACACCACGATGCCGTTGATGACGGATGCGGATGCCGATAATTTCCTGCGCAACGCATTTAACGAGCGTCTACGCGAGTGGACGCAACAAAATGGACGGGTGTTATTCGATATCGCCGACATCGAGGCCCACGCCGCGAACGGAAAAGTTTGCACGTTCCAATATCGGAACAAGAAATGCCAGAAATTGTGCGACAGCTATACCAAGGACGGCGGCCATCTGAACGAGGCAGGCAGGCAGTTGGTTGCCAAGGGCTTTTATGCCCTGGCCGCGGTGCTGACTGAGAAAGAGCGAGCGCCCGCGCTGAGCGCTGACCGCTAGCAGCATTCTCAGAATCAACACGAGGCTGTTCCAATTCGGTACACCACGCTGGCTGTAAGCAGTTCGAACTCCTGTTGTCCAAATTCTGGGACGGCCGCCGTTGCCTTCTTCCCCCATGCTCACAGTCGCAAATGGTATCTGGGCAATTAGCCCCCCAGAGAAAATGGGCTCTTCGCTGTAGAGGGCACGACAATTGCGCTCATTGCCTCGGCTATGAACAATCACTACGTTGCTTGCGATCTTGGTGCCGAAAGCGGGCGCATTGTCCTCGGCACACTTTGCAATGACGAGCTATCCCTCGGCGAAGCTCATCATTTCCCTAATACGCCTGTTGAAGAAGACGGGTCGCTGCACTGGAACATTCCTGAGCTTTATGAGGAAACGATTGAGGGCCTGAGAGTGATTGGAGGTTACGAAGAAAATATCGACAGTATCAGTTGCAATTCGTGGGGCGCGGATTACCTGCTGTTCGGTTCAGACGGGTCCTTGATCACACCGACGTTTCATCATGGCGACCGGCGCTCAGCGGATGGAATGAAAAAAGTTTATTCGAAGGTGCCATTGGAAACGGTTTATGAGGAGACGGGGGTTCAACAGATGTCGACGAATACCCTATTCCAGTTGGGCGCGGAAAAGTGGCTGCGGTTGCGCAAGGCGAGTCATTTGTTGCCGGTTGCTGATGCGTTCAACTATCTCCTGGCGGGCGTGCCACGCGTGGAGATGTCTCTGGCCAGCACGATGCAACTTTTTAACCCGGTCACCAAAGCGTGGTCCGAGCGGTTGCTCGAGGCAGTGGGCGTGCCCGCAAAATTGCTTCCTCCGCTCGTTCATGCGGGAACGCGGATTGGAGAGCTTCGCCCCGAAATTGGGAAGGAAACTGGTTTGGGAGAAGTCAGTGTCGTCGCTTCTTGTTCACACGAAGTTGCCGCGGCATTGGTAGGCCTTCCGATTCATCCTGGAGAAACGTGGGCCTACTTTGAACCGGGCAGCGTTGCGACCATCGGCACCGAACTTCCAATTCCATTGATTAACGAGGCGAGCAGGAGCTTGAACTTCACGAATGAAGCAGGTTACGGCGGCACTGTGCATCTCTACAAGCCCGTGCCGGGGCTTTGGATTCTAGATGAATGTGCGCGCTTCTGGCAGGAAAACCAACGTGACATGGACATGGACGTCCTGATGCATCTAATGGGTCCGGCAAATCCATTTGAATCGCTGATCGACCCGACCGATCCGCGGTTTGTCGAACCGGGCAATATGCCAGAGAAAATACAAGCCTACTGCAAAGAAACGGAGCAGCCGGTGCCGCGAAAGCCCGGAGCGATTGCGCGCTGCGTTCTCGAAAGCCTCGCGTTATCGTATCGAAAAACGTTGCGTGAGATTGAGGCGTTCACGGATTCAAAAATCAGCCGGCTTTATATTCTCGCCGGCACTTCAAACATCATGTTGAACCATTTCACCGCGAACGCTCTTAACGTTCCCGCTATTCTCGCGCCGCCAAATGCCGTGGCGATTGGCAATGTCATGGTCCAGGCGCTGGCGCTCGGACATATCAAAACTCTTGAAGAAGCTCGCGAAATTGTGCGAAGAGAGCGAAGCAGACGTAGAGAATTGAAAGCATTAATCGAGACGAGGAACCGAAGGACTGAACGAGTCTTTCTCGTAGGAGTAGAACTAAAATCCCGGAACGGCAGGGATACCCACGATTCACTGGAGGAACTTTCCGAACTGGCCACCACCGCTGGTGGGCAGGTCGTCGGAGATGGTTTGCAGCGGATGGTTGCGCCTTGCGCGACCACTTTCATTGGCAAAGGTAAGGCTGACGAATTTGCCGAGCATTGCCGCCTTGCGGATGTGGACACGGTTATCTTTGACGACGAACTTTCTCCTGCCCAAAGCCGCAATCTGGAGCGGGTGTTCAATTGCAAAATCCTGGATAGGACCTCGTTGATTCTTGATATTTTTGCGCAGCGCGCCCGCACAAAAGAGGGGAAACTGCAGATTGAATTGGCGCAGTTGCAACATTTGTTGCCGCGGTTGACTCGGTTTTGGGGCCACTTGTCGCGGCAAAAAGGCGGCATCGGGATGCGCGGCGGTGAAGGCGAAACGCAGTTGGAAACGGACCGGCGCCGCGTTCAGGATCGCATTGCCCGAATCGAACGCGAACTTGAAGTGGTGCGCCGGCAGCGATCCACTCAACGCAACGCCCGTCAGCGAAACCATTGGGCGCTAGCTTCAATCGTCGGCTATACGAACGCCGGCAAATCCACTTTGCTTAATACATTGACCGGAGCGGACGTGCTGGCGGAAAACAAATTGTTCGCAACGTTGGACCCTACGACCCGCCGTTTGCGTCTGCCCACGAATCAGAACGTGTTGCTGACGGATACGGTCGGTTTCATTCGCAAATTGCCCCACGGCCTGGTTGAAGCGTTCAAGGCGACTCTCGAAGAAGTTGTCCAGGCCGATTTGTTGTTGCATGTCGTCGATGCCAGCCATCCGCAGGCCGAGGAGCAGATTCAAGCTGTCGATGCCGTGCTCAAAGAGATTGGGGCGGACGGCAAACCCACCCTGATGGTCTTCAACAAAGTCGATCGACTGAATGGGAATCGGGATTTGCTGAGCCGCTTTACTGAGCGGCATCCGAATGCGGTTGCGATTTCGGCCACCAAAGGCGAAGGCGTGACGAATTTACTGGCGGAATTAAGCAGCCAATTGCGGCCGATTCGCGAATTCATGGAATTCGCCGTGCCACACGACAAACCTGAGGTGATAGCACGACTGCACGAGGTTGGGCAAGTGATCGAACGCAGTTACGGAGGGAAGCAGGCTCGGCTCAAGGCTCGGATTCCACCGCATCTGCATGAAGAATTCGCGCCGTTTATTGTTCGCGAATTGCAAACGGCTTAATTTTTCCGGTCGCCAACTCTGATGTTTTTCCCGTCGCGGTAGCCCATCTTGTAACCGCGCTGGTAGGCTTCGCTCAGGAGAATCGCGTAATTCGTGGCACTGGCTTCGTCCTGGCAAACCAGGACTACGTTGCCTGAATCATTCAACACTTCGAACTTTCCGTCGCGTTCGTTGACGCGATGCAGATGAGGGGTTGGATCCGCCATGCAACAGTTTGCAGCCGAATCACTCCTTGGTGTCTTCGCCCGAGAGCTTTCGATAGAGCGTCGCAAGGCTGACCCCCAGCACGAGGGCGGCTTTTTCTTTATCGCCTTCGCACTGCTGCATCACTTTATTGAGATAGGCTTGCTCCTGCTCCCGAAGATAGTTTTTTAGAGAAACCGTTTGTGCCAGCGAGACGGGTCCGGCCGAGTTGGGATTGCTGGTGGCTGGCCCATTGTTCGAGTTCAGTGGGTAAAGAGCTGTTTCGGGCACCGACGGAAGTATGGCGGTCAGGGTGGCATCCGCATTATCGGAATTTTTTGCGCCGGCCGCGACGTTTCGAGGAAGGTCGGCAGCCTGGATGACATCGCCTTCACACAACGTGGCGGCGCGTTCAATGGCGTTTTCCAGTTCGCGCACGTTTCCTGGCCAATCGTGAGCGGACAAAAGGTCCATTGCCTGGCAGGTTAACTGGAACGGTTTGCCGGAACGAGGATTGGTTTTTCCCTTAAGGAAGTGGGCTACGAGCAGAGGAATATCTTCGCGACGTTCACGCAAGCTGGGCAATGGAATCGGGATAACATTCAAACGATAGTAGAGGTCCTCGCGGAACGTGCCCTCCTTGATTCTTTTCTCCAGCGGCTCGTTTGTCGCCGCAACGACTCGCACATTTACAGAAAGGAAAAGGCCTTTTTTGTCGTTGATTGCGCCAGTGAAGGCGCCGCGGCGATGCCCGAAAAGCTCGGATTCGAGCAAGTTTTCAGGCAGCGCACTGCAATTGATTGGCACGAAGGGGGCCAGTTGCCTGCGGCTGTTGAAATGTAACGCGCGCGCTACCAGCTCTTTACCAGTGCCGCTCTCACCCAGGATCAGGATGGTGCTGTCGGTATCAGCCACGCGCTCGATCATTCGGAAAACTTCGCGCATGCCGGGAGCACTGCCGATGATTTGGCCGAATTGATAAGTTTTTCGCAGTTGTTTGCGAAGGTAGGCCGATTCGGTGATTGCGGCAGTGTAGGAGAGAGCGCGTTGGACGCAGAGCTTAAGTGCGTCCACCTTGAATGGTTTTTCAAGGTAATCAAAAGCGCCCTTCTTCATGGCATCGACCGCCGTCTCGATCGTGCCGAAGCCGGTGATAACAATTACGACGGCAGGAGGATTCAATTCACGCGCTTTTTCAAGAATCTCGAGGCCATGGGCGCGCGTTTTGTCGAAGTAAAGATCAGTGATGACCAGTTCGGGCGAGTGTTCGGCCAAGGCGGATACGGCCGCATTGCCGTTCGTGAAGGGAAAGACTTCGTGCCCTTCCTGACGGAGTAACTCGGCAACCATTTGGACCATCGTCAGGTCGTCGTCGACCAGGAGCACTTTTGCCATTGGGGCCAGCGTATTGCAGCGCGAAGAACCGGGCAAGCCGGATTCGTAGAGGCGCGGAATCGTTAAAACGTAAAATCGTTGAAGCATCAAAGCGGTCGAATCAACATGTTTGGTGAAGTTAGGTCAAGTTAGGTGAAGTTAGGTCAAGTTGGGTGAAGTTAGGTCAAGTTGGGTGAAGTTCGTGCGTAAGGACCTTCAGCGTCGTGACACCGCGACTTTAGCGAGAAAGCCTTTCACTGGAGTTGGGTGGACTTGGCTGGACTTGGGTCGAGATTTGGAGGATTGGTGACTGGTAATTAGTAATTAGTGATTGGTGACCTGCACCAATTCGTAGAATTTTGTGATTGGAGGAACCCCTCGGCCCTCCCGATCCGATGAGGAGAGGGAGCAAGTGTGAGGGGCTCCAAGTTCTATGTTCGCAAAGGCTGGGCAGCGGTGCACCAATCCATTTGGCCAAGGGCCGAGCAATCGATTTATACGTTTCCATAATATGAGTCTCTAATAACAGGAGGGGTGGCTAGTAGAAATAACACTTGACGTTCGAAGTTGCTGAGCTGCAATGGTTTAACCCTACTATACAGTGTATAGTAGGGTGGATAGTTCGGGGGGCGAACAAAATGACCAGAGTGGAATGATGGAATAATGGAAAATTGGAGTGGTGGAAGACTGATCGGAGCGTTAAGTGGGCTTATCGG
>WNFP01006174.1_pt1 | contig 10548 bp, 6 predicted proteins | sample 5400201 | NCBI WGS metagenome assembly WNFP01 (sample SAMN13153355, study PRJNA577476) | soil metagenome | isolation source: 115 cm saprolite under Madrone tree | place: USA:California | collected 2016-06-14
AACATGAATGATGCCGGGCCGTACCAACGCGAGATCTTCGGCAGTCAGATGGAAGTTGCTCAGATAACCGGGACGTTTGTTGGCGAAGAACACGTCGGCATCTTTAAGCAAAGTCTTGAGCTTTAACATCCCATCAGGCTGAGCAAACTCAACCGTCGACGATCGCATGCCAACGCTCGCGGAGTAATACGTCTGGTCGAGCTCGAAGTCAAAAGGTCGCCACAGATTCAAGACGTCCGCTCCGTGGTATGCCAGGGCCCGGCCCAAGCCGGCTCCGGCTATGACGTGACCGGTGCCAAGCGCGCGGACGCCATCGAGAGGTGTCTTCGGATTTTCGGCAAATGGCTCCGGCTCGGACTCTCCGATTTTCTCGATCGTGATCAGCGGCCGCTCAGCGAGATGAGCGAATTGTTCGGTCGCGAGGAACTCCTCCGCGCTTCGGATCACGGTTGCCTGCAGGCCCGCGCGATTTGCTTCCTCTTCAAGCTCAAACGCGTTCCATTTTCGTGTGACTTCGCTGATAGCCTGGTGATTGTCCGCGCAGCCAAAGAAGGCCAGAGCCCGAGTCTTAGCCTTGGGATAGATGTTCAGCAGTTGTATCCGGCGCGCATCGCGGGTCGGGTACATGTTCGTGGGGTAGAAAGGATTCGTGGGGTCGCTGGGGGAGGACGGCGCAAAGCCGTTCAGCAACTCCCATTTTTGATCGTAGAACGGACACAGCCTGTGGGGCGCCTGACGTAGATCAATCGAAAGATCCTGGCCTCTGCCGGTTCTGTATTTCCAGACGTCAGCGATCGCAACCGCTTTGGCCATCAATCCCACTCCGGCCATCGTCGCTAGCGGCCAAGGGCTCCTAATGATCGGGTCCTTTCCTTGAAAGGTTACGGACCCTCCGCAAGCCGACGGTTCGAGCCCGACCGCCGCGAGTATTTGCTTTAGCTCGCTGTGTGGATCGAGAACAGCGTCGGACGTTATTGGCGACGCGAGGGCTTTGCGGATCTTGTCTGCAATGGGAGTTTTGTCGTGGCCATTGTTCATGAGTCGTTTCCTCCGCTCTCGTGTTCTCGCCTACGGTATCTGCTTGGCTTTCGCTTTCATCTGAATCAAGCTGATAAGGATTTCGTCTCGTTGTTGCACGGTTTCGTCGAAGGAATACGGCTTGAGATACTCTTTGGTCTCGGCGACCGCTTTCTTGTTGGTCCCAAAAGTCCCCATCGCAAGCCGGGGCCGTAGGAAATGGCGGTATCGATATCGGCGACGCTGGCGATGCCTTGTTCGACCAGCCACAGCGCCTCTTGCCACAAGGCGGCTTGAAGCCGATTTGTGATGTGACCTTTTATCTCCCTGTGAATGTGAATCGGTTTCTTGCCGATGCTGGCGTAGAACGCGATGGTTCTCGCGACGGCGTCCGGAGATGTGAGCTTTCCTCCCAATACTTCGACGAGCGGAATGATATGCGGAGGACTGAAAGGGTGACCAAGGACGACGCGTTCCGGATGTTTTGCCGCATCCTGAATGGAGCTGATCAGAATGCCGGAGGAACTTGTCGCGATGATCGCATGATCCGGAATCGCGGCATCGATACTGGCAATGAGCTGGCGTTTTAGATCAAGTCGCTCGGGTCCGTTCTCCTGAACAAAATCGACGCCCGACAGGACTTCGGTGACGTTCTTGCTGAACGTTAGGCGTTTCTGTGATGCGGTGCTCGAAAGGCCAAGCTTTTCGAGCGTAGGCCAGTAGCTCGCGACGAGTTCTCGCAGACGACCTTCGGCGCCATCGGCAGGATCTGTCGCTCGAACATCGAATCCACGGGCGAGATAGAAGGCGGTCCAGCTAGCCCCGATGACGCCCGTTCCAACAACTCCAACAGTTTTCACATCCATTTTGTTTCCTCCTTCAAGGTGTGCGCACAACGATTTCGTTAGCGCTGTTCGGCACGTTCCCAAACCAAATCAGCCATGACCTTTGCACCCGCGGATTGAATTGGGGCCGCGGTACTGAGATGAAGTCGATTTCCCTCGATCTTCACAACGCGAGGCTGCGTTTGGCCGATCCAGCCCGGATACAGCGAGACTGTCATGGAGTGAGTCAGAGCCTGCTTTGCTTCGTCGACGTGGAAGGGACCGGAATAGGCGATGTAGCCGCCGCCTTCTTCGCTGTACTCGTCCGGAGTTCCCTTAAACCAGTCACCGGATGCAAATTGGCGACGTCCGGGTGTCATGAGTTGTGCCGACATGTAGCCGTCAGGGGTGTACATGATGATCCCCTGGGCGTTTTCGCCCATGGGGAATCGTTTCGGCGAACCGTCCACTGGCGTCTCGACGTAAGAAAGCAGCTTCCACGCGCCGATCAATTGTTCTCGCAGACTTTTTTTTGCCACGGTATTCCTCCGGCTTTCGCAGTCCCTTATCGTGTGCAACGAACTGCGATCCAAACGCACACGGTTGCGGCTGATATTCGCGGCGTCTCGCATAAAAGCGATAGCCGCTGCAATGAACGAGCAATGGTTACTCGGCAACGGTTTTTTGTTATAGAAGAAAGCAACCGCTTTTGCGTATTCAGACTGCGACGTCACGCGGCCGGACGGAGTCTAAGAAATAAGGAAACGGATTACAGAGATGCCCAACGATTACCGAAGCGTGACGGCCAGAGCAGGCATCGGGTGTGCTTTGGGAATGTGTTTAAAATGAGGTGGCTAGATTCGCGAGGGATGAAAAAGCAGAGCAGCTGTAAACTGCCGTACGAGTCGAAGGGAGGCGCTGGCAGGGTCTGCGAACACAATATGGATTCTGCCACCGCTCAACAAGCTCCGTCCTGAACGACAATTTAGTGGTGCAGGGAAATCACGAACTGAAACCAGAGGGTGTTCCCTCGAGGTTTGTTCTGCACCAGCGTGTCGCGTTCCCACTTGAAAGCCATGCCACCTAGTTTTCCGATGGGCAGCGTGGCCTGAACGCCAAGGTCGAGGACACGGCCGCGATTTCCCAAGCTGGTCGACCCGTCGGCATTAATACTCACCGCCGCTTTTCCGCCGACCGTGTCGTTGGTTGTTTGCTGATAGAAATAGCCGATAGCGCCGATGGAGCCTCTGCCATGAAAGAGTTCTTTCCGGGCGTCGAATTCCGTAAGGAACTCGTTCCCGCTGTGGTAGTGGGTTGCGTGATCCGGGTTGTTAATCACGTAATCGGCGCGCACGCCGACCTCGCTGATGATCCGGCGTGGACTAATCGTAATGGCAGCGCCTGGTGTCATCGCCATGTTGTGCTGGCCTATGTTTAGACTAGCGCCGCGCAGATATCCGGCGCCCGGAGTTTCAAACTGCAGTTCGTAGAACCAGTGGTAGATTCCGCGGTGATAATAGACGGTGAACGGCACAAAATTGCAATTGCCGATGCCGAACTTGGTGAACCGCCCGCTCGGAAGATGCAATTGCTCATACAGGAAGGGAACGGACGCCCAACTCCCAATTTGTCCGCCCAGAAACGGAACACCCCAGTTGTGCGCAACCTTTGGGGCGTTGGCAAAGACACGGAGCTTGAAATCGGAGATCGATACAGCGGTTCCGTGGGAATCGTCGAGTTCGTTGGCGAAATAAAACGTCGTGTACCAGTAAAACCAGGTCTGCCCGGCGCGGGGAACCGCACTCGCCATGGCGACCGATTCGGCGCCGGCCGGCCAAACCGAGCCTCCGTTTTCGGTTGCGGACGCCTCGAATCCGAAGAGCAGCAAGATGGCCGTCAACGCAGTAGCACCGCGGCCGCAGCGGTAATTCGTTGTCGACTTCGCTGTATTCAAGATCATCCGACCTAACGGAGCGCACGCTGCAATCCTTCGTCACGATGGCTGTTCGCCTGCGTCCCGTCTTGAGGAAATACACTCTTTTTGGCGAATCGCATTTATTCCTTTCGACTACTCGGGGTGAGGAGACTATTGGACTATTCCGACGCCCGCTTGCCTTGCCCGACCTTCTGTCGTATAAAGATGACCAGTCGTCTTGAGGAGGGCAAATGGTACAGCCAAGTGTGCCTCCCGGGGGGTTGCGACCCTCTGAAAAGTCCCTTGTCCCTTCCGTTTCCTTTTTTCAATTGACCGAACGCACGCGATCCAATGTACCTGCTGTGTGGAAGAACGGGAAAAACTTCACGATCACAAGGCTTCAGTCTCCGTGCGGGCTTTCTCATCGAATCGTGAAGACGTCGACAGTGAAGGCTCTGCTTGTTTCCATCAGTCTCCGCTCCATTCCCATAGGCGAATATCAGCTCTGGGCAGACGGAAAAGAGGTGCCGATGTCCTACGTTCCGTCGTTTCGATCGAACGTAATCGATTTCGACGCCAGTCCGGCCTGCTGGGCGGAGAGGGCATTCGACTTCATTCACTATCACGTGCCCCGAGAGACTCTCAACGATATTGCGTACGATTTGGAATTCGGGCCGGTTTGCGAGTATCGCCAAGCGACGTTTGAACAAGACCTTGTTCTTGCGCAGATAACCAGGAACATCCTTCCTTCCATCACGCGAGAGAATAAACTTGGCTCGCTCGCCTTAGACCAGTTCGAACTGACCTTGGGGGCTCATCTACTGCAGAGGTACGGAGGCATGGCGAGGATGCATCCCCCGAAGGCAGGAGGACTCGCAAAGTGGCAGAGGCAGCGAGCGATGGAACTCCTGGGCGAGAATTTGAACGGTAACGTTCGGCTCGGCGATCTCGCGAAAGAGTGCGGACTTTCCGTCAGCCACTTTGCCCGCTCATTCAAAGCCGTCTTTGGAGTTTCAAGCCACCAATGGCTGATTCGTAAGCGGATCGATCTCACGAAAGAGCTCCTTACGAAGACGACTCTGCCGCTCAGCGAGATTGCGGTCCAGTCCGGATTTGGAGATCAGGCCGCGTTTACGCGAACTTTTCATCGCATTGCAGGAGCGAGTCCAGGGCAGTGGAGACGAGCGCATCAGGCCAAGTAGTTGCAGGTGTACCTTCTTTCTACGGCACGACGAGGCGGAATGGCGCGAGGCGACTCAACCGAAGAAAAGCTTTTAAAGGCAGCTCTTAACCTATTCCACGAATTTGGGTACAACGGCACCAGCGTGCAGGACATTGTCAGTGCGGCGCGAGTTCCGAAGGGTTCGTTCTACAACTACTTCAAGAGCAAGGAAGCGCTGGCGATCGCCGCGTCGGACGTTTTCTACCCGCGCGCGCTAGAATTTCTGGAACTGGAAAACAGCTCATCCCCGTTACGTAGGCTTCGCAAGTATCTGCGGCGGACCTTAACGGAAATGCAGAGGTACGGATACGTGCGCGGATGCTTGGTGGGAAACTTCGCCTCCGAGATTACGAACGCGACGCCGGCCCTCAAAAAGCGCGTTGCCGAACTGCTCGACGAGGCCACTCGCCGTATCGCGGTTGTTGTTTCCCAGGCCCAAGAGGCGGGAGAAATAGATTCCGGGATACCAACGATGGATCTGTCCAGGTTCATCTTGAATTCATTTTATGGCGCGATTTTCCGCTCAAAAACCGACAGAACCGAACGTCCGATGAAACTTCTTGAGCGATTCGCGCTGGAACCCTTCTTACTCAAAAAACGCTAACCTGATGAATCAGCCTGGCCTTGGGCCCCATCCTCGCTGCAACAAACGTCCGAGTCAGATTCAATAAAAAGAGTAGGATTCATCAAAAATAATAAAATTCATCAATCTACTCTCCAACCGCAACTATTAGAGTACTGGCCACGACCTTTTGCGTGTGGAGACCGCGCGCTCGAGGCATTCGTCGTCCGCTGATTCCTGTGGACTGGTGCCCGATTCGCTCAGCTATCCGTCGAACTCGTCCGATTAGTACGAGAGGAGGGCCCCAGTGCGACTGTCCGCGGGTTTTTCTTTCGGTGCAGCTTTCGTCTTGTTTGTCAGTTCTTCAACTATAGTCTCAGCCCAGACCGCAAGTACGGGAGCCCTGACGGGCATCATCACCGATCGGACTGGCGCGGCTATTTCCGGCGCCAAGGTCACGATAACGAATAACGATACCGGGCAACAGCGCGCGTCACAGACAAACGTCGGTGGCTCCTATACTTTGTGCCTCCTTCCCCCCGGTTCCTATATGGCGCAGTTCAGCGCCACGGGATTTAAGACCGCCGAAGTGGAAACGGTAAGGATCAACGTGACGGAAACCCCAGTGCTTGACGAAGTCCTTGAAGTGGGACCGCAGCGTGAGCAAGTTACGGTGGAAGGCAACGTTGAGGCTGTAGAGACGGCAAGTTCCAGCTTCGGAAGCGTTGTGAGTGGGAGCCAAGTTTCCGGATTGCCGCTGACGACGCGCAACTACACGCAGATTGTTTCATTGGCCGCGGGGGTCAACGCGCCGGTTAACAACGCATCCGCTGTGGGTAACGGTTCTCTGGATGTCAGTGTGAACGGGCTGGACCCAGGCCACAACAACTACCAGATGGATGGTGTTTCAATTACGACGTTTGGAGCAGGCCGTCCAGAGCAAGGATTCTATTCCGGGATCGGAATACCCAGTCCTGATGCAATCAGCGAGTTCAAGATACAAACGTCGCTGTACGACGCGAGCTACGGCCGCAATCCGGGCGCGAACGTCAATGTGGTTACGAAGTCGGGAACCAACGCGTGGCACGGAACCGCCTTCGAGTTCTTCCGTAACACTGACCTGAACGCAAACAGTTTTTTCCAAAACCGCAGTGGCGGCGGCAAGCCGCCGCTGAATCAAAATCAATTTGGGGGCGTTTTGGGAGGCCCGATCAAAAAGGACAAGCTGTTTATCTTTGGTTCCTATCAAGGGACACGTCAAAAGAATGGCGTTGATCCGACAGGAAATTCTACTGGCGTCACGCTTCCGCCTATACCCGCCGGAGACCGGAACGCCCAGGGATTTCAGCCTGCCCTCGGGCAAGCATTTTGCGATGACCCTACCTTCAGCAGAGAAATCGGGCTTGGCGGCGTGCAAGTGGCTTGCGACGGGTCCAACATCAACCCTGTAGCGCTGAACATACTTCGGCTCAAAAATCCGGACGGGACCTATTACATCCCAGGCTCGACGACCGGCACCTATTCGACAGCAACCTTCATCGACCCCGATATCTACAGCGAGGATCAGTACTTGGTGAACGCGGACTACCTAGTCAGTCGCAGTAACACGATCGCGACGCGCTATTTCTATTCCCGGGAACATCAGTCGCAGGGCTTTAACTGCCTGATTATGGCGAACGCGTGTGTTCCGGGCGCTGGTCAAAACGATCGCTTCAACAACACGGCGGCCGTGTTGAAACTCACATCGCTCCTTACAACTACGCTGGTCAACGAGGCGCGCATGTCATTCCAGCGCAACGAGTCCTCTCTAGGAACCAAACAACAGTTCACGGATACCGGCGTGGGAATCACGCCGGTAACTCCACAGACTGATCTTCTGGCGCCGCTGACCGTTCTCGGACAGTTCGATTCAGGCGGTTCGACGGAGCCGAACTTCAACCTGACCAATCAATTTCAATGGAGCGATCAGATTTCGTGGTCGCACGGGAAACATACAATCCGGGCGGGTGGCGAATTCGAGCACATCCAATGGCCATGGGTGTTTTCTGGCATTTCGAAAGGATGGCTGTTGTTCCAGACGTTTCCCGATTTTTTATTGGGTTTGTCGGCCTGCGCGCCAGGCACATTTCCCAGCAGCTGCAATGGCGCCAACTCCGGAAGCACCAACGGCACGCCGCTCAGCAATATAATCGCGACAGTTTTGGCGGTGCGCACTCCCCCTGGTGGAATCGTGCACGGCTACCGGGTAAACGACGCGAGTGCCTTCGTTCAAGACGATTTCAAGGTCACTGGGCGTCTAACATTCAACCTTGGCTTGCGGTGGGAGTTCGATGGTTATCCCATCGACAAGTACGGCAATCTGACCAACCTCTGGCTGAGCCAAATTCAGTCGGTGCCGGTCCCGGGAACTAGTTCTGCAGCGGGCACGTATGCCGGCTTCGTTGTTCCTGCAAACTACAGAGGAGCATTGCCGAACGGCATTCTGAGGAATTCGAGTGACGGCCCAACACGCACGGGAGCACCGTGGGACAATCTCGCTCCACGCGTCGGGTTCGCCTGGCAGCCGACGGCCAACCACAAATTGGTAGTGCGTGGAGGCTACGGTTACTTTTTCGATCGCGTAAATGGAAATTCGGTGATACACGCGGTAGAGCAGAGCCCGCCGTACTCGCTCACGCTGGACAATAGCGGCCCTGCGCTCGGCTATGCCACGCTGGCAAATCCTTACGCCAACCAGCAACTAGGCTGGGGCGATACTCGATGGGTAAATTCTCAAACCGGCGCTTCTTCCAATTTGAATTACCCGTTCATGTCCGAAAACTTCACAACTCCACTCGTTCAATCCTACAACCTGGGCGTGCAGTACCAGTTCCTGGCAAAGTGGGTGATTGAAGTCGGTTATATCGGCGCCCACGGGATCCATCTCGTGGATTCTGGACGGCAGGTGAATCTGTCCCAGCTTGCGAGTGTCAGCCATCCTATCAACGGAATAATGACCAATACGGTTGAAAACGGATCTTTACGGGTTCCATTTCTGGGTTTTGCTCCCAATGGACTGCAGCAGTCGGGGTCGGACGGAGACATGAAATACAACAGCTTGCAGATCACGCTCCGCAAACAGTTCTCGTATGGGTTTCAAATGCTAGCCGCGTACACTTGGGCGCGCGCGTTCACGAATTTGCAAGCGAACGCTTCAACGAACTTGGACAGCAACAATCCCAACGATGCCCGCCAGCAGTACGGACCCGACACGGGATACCGCCCCGCACGTTTCGTCGTGAATTACACTTGGGACCTTCCCTACAAATCGCAGAATGGATTTACCGGAAAACTGCTCGGCGGATGGAGCTTGACTGGGGTAACGACGGTGCAAAGCGGTCAACCGCTCACCGTTTTCGACTCGAGAGGCGGTTCGATTTACTGCGGTGGCTGCCAGGCGGCCTTTTCTAATGTTCAGTCCCGGGCACAACTTGCGCCGGGCGCTACATACGCTGACGTTCCGACCCAAGGCGGGGTGGAGGCCCGGCTGGGTGGGATCAGTGGCGGACCCGGATACATCAATGCCGCGGCCTTCGGTGCGCTGCCCGTTATCGGTGACGGCACCGGGTTTGGCAATTCTGGTATCGGCATCCTTAGGGGTCCAGGCCAATTCAACTTTGACGCTGCGGCGATCAAAACGACTCGTGTTGGAGGACTGCGGGAAGACGCGACCCTGCAATTCCGGGCGGAGTTCTTTAACATCTTTAACCACCCGCAATTCGCGAACCCGGTGAGCACTGACGTATCGCAGCCCAACTTCGGCTGGATTACCGCCACTTCGGTGAACCCGCGTCTAGTTCAGTTAGCCCTGAAGTACTCGTTTTAGCAATCGGTCCAGCTGCCGTGCAACTCGCGGTTATTTCAGTCTCGCGTAGTCCCTTCGTGCCCGCTGCAGGATCGGGATATCGGGATCGGCGTCCTGCCAGAAAGAGAAGAACTCCTCGTATGTTTTCCTGGCGCGGGCCGTATCGCCGATCTGCGCGTCTGCGCGCGCCAGCAGAACCTGGGCCGCCGGGTATACCGGTCCCCAGTTGGCGGCCTTACGCTCAACGATCACTGAGAGGATCTTCGCCGCGTGTTCCGGATGACCATCGGCCAATAAGGCCATGCTGCGCACGACCGCCGGCGGGCCTTGGATGGCAGTCTCCCCTTCGGCGTCCTGTTCGGCCAGGAACCGCTTCGCCGCCGCAGGATTGCATAGAGCGGTGACTACGGGCGGCTGGCGGGAACCGGGGCGGGGGCAGTTTCCCCAAAGAGCCTCGGCGGTTGGGCCGGCATTCAGGTAATCCTTAGGGAAGACGATCCCGTCTGTGATGTGTCGTGAAGCCAGATCCACGGCTTCGCGGAACAGCACCCTGGCCGCCTTCGCATGGCCGCGGGCAGCAGCATCGTTGGCCTGGTACAGGAACGGAAGCTCACGGGAATGATTATTCCCAAACCACTCAGCTTCCCGCGCCTGTGCCTCACGATCACCTTCGGGAAAGCTGATATACAAGAGCCGCTCGTGAACGCCAGGACCGTCAAGTCCGTTCTCGATTGCCTTTTTCAAAACTGCGCTGGCTTCCTGCAATCGGTTCAGATCTAGCAGAACCATCGCCACCGCATAATAACCCTGGAGAATCCGTGGACCGTTTTGGAGGCCGACCTGAGCCTCGACGAGTGCCTTTTCAAGTTCGCCGGCATCAATGTAGGCCTCAGCTAAGTTGTTACGGAAAACCGGGTCGCGGGGAAACTTTCGAACAAGCAATTCTGCGACCCTCTTCCTTTTCTGCAAATCGCGAGACACGTATGCGTCCACAAATTCGATAAACAAACGCTCATACTCCGTTACGTGGTCTTTCAGTGCCGTGGCCCTGCCGATAGCGCCCGCCGCCGCCGCCTTATCGCCCATATGCATATACCCGATCGCAAGGATCGCAAAGGCCTGCGCAAAATTCGGGTCGATCTCGGTAGCGCGCCGGAAATAAGG
>WNFP01021535.1_pt1 | contig 10548 bp, 8 predicted proteins | sample 5400201 | NCBI WGS metagenome assembly WNFP01 (sample SAMN13153355, study PRJNA577476) | soil metagenome | isolation source: 115 cm saprolite under Madrone tree | place: USA:California | collected 2016-06-14
CGTGAATCAGTTACTTCAAATCGCCCGCTCGAGCTATTGGCAGTGCCTAAGGCACGACCTCGCGAAACGAGCGTTGCTTTTCCTCATTGCCTGCGCTCCCGCTCTACTTGCGCTGCGAGCCCAGGTGACGCATTGGGTAAACTTGCCGATATCCGACGAGTGGGATTCTCCTGGCATTACTCTGTTGCACTACGCACAGCATCGGTTGACTTGGAATGATTTGTGGGCGCAACACAATGAGACGCGCCTGGTCGTGCCGAAGCTAATTCATCTCGCCCTGGCGTCGATCGCAGATTGGGACGTGCGGCAGGGTATGGTCATTACCTTCATCTCTGTATGCCTGGCCTCAGCTGCAGCTTTCTTCTATTTGTACCGGCGATGCCTCACTATCACCGCTTCGTTGCTCATTTGGTGGCTATTCATAAATCTCGTGCTCTTCGCCCCATCTCAGTATGAAAATCTTCTTTGCGGCTTCGTCTTCGAGATTTATCTGCCATTCCTCTGCGCTTTTGGCTGCCTCGCGGTGAATTTAGGAAACATCAGCTTTCCAATTAAAGTATCAGCGAATGCCGTTCTGGCTCTTGTCGCTAGCTATAGCTTCAGCCATGGCCTTCTCCTTTGGGTTATCGGGGCTCCTATCCCATCTCATCCTCGATGGCCGCGCCAGCGCACTCTCGCGTTCTGTTATATCGCCTATCTGGTCATCGCTATTGCAGCAGTTTGCTTTTACTTCATGGGATATAAACATCCGCCCGTTGCGCCGCCTTCTGCTTCCCTTGGACAGCTCCCACAGATCCTGGATTTCCTCACCGTCTGGTTGGGAGGAGTTCTACGATCCAACTGCATGAATGCGCGGGTCGTTGGAGCGAGTGTGCTGTTGCTAGCGCTACCTATTGTTCTTACCGCCATCATCAAGACGATTCGAATGCCAGCATCATGGAGAAACTATTACCCCTGGCTTGCATTGGTCGCCTTTGCTGGAGGGGCCGGTTTGCTCACTGCCATTGGCCGAGTTAACCTTGGCACTGATCTCGTTTTTAATAGATCCATTAATCTGTTCTCTGGAATGCGCTACAACGTCACCGCTGCATTCTTCTATGTCGCGATAGTTGGGCTTTCATTTAATCTGTACGCTGATTGGGTTCGTCTTAGGTCGCGTTGGCAGAACCGGCTTTTAACGGGCACTATCGTCTGTAGCACGCTCTTAGCGCTAGCGTGGACTTACACGTTTCTGGAGGAGCGGGTGCGGCTGCCCCTCTTTAAACAAAACCGAGAACGTGCTCGCACCGCCGTCAAGTGGATCACCGCTCTTCCCCAAAATCCTGATATTTCGCTGGCCTACCCTTATCCGGACGGATTTTGGGCCCGGGTAGTCGAGATGCGTCGCTATGGTATAATTCACCTTGCGCTAGCTGAAAAGGAGTTGCGGCAGGCAATTTCCTCATCCCCGCACAGCGATAATGTGGCCGCCGGGCACCTCGATCTGCTCAGGACGAAACCAAACCGCCGGTGCCATATCGCGGGATGGACCAGGAATCCAACGACGAATCGCCCTGCCGAGTATGTCGTCCTGGGTTGGGAGCAAACCGATGGCGTCTTTCACCCTTTTACGGCTTTACCTACCGGGCGTGTTCGCTCCGACGTGGCCCGCACCTTTGGAGCCGACTCCATGAAACTCGCCGGTTTTGACGAATTGCTGGATTGCTCCAAACTACCTGAAAGCGCGGAGATAAAAGGGTGGGCTGCCGACTTTGACCATCAACAGGTCTTTCCGATGGGCGGAAGACTCAGGCTTCGAAACTAACAACAAAGTGGATAATGCGATCGACTAATGTAGCTTCCTCATCATGCATTTGGTTCGGTTATTATAGGCCAATCGTGCTTCGACAATTAAGCTTAGTTAGTCACTCTTTCGCCCGAGAATAAGATGAAAACTGTTTCTGCTTTGCCGGGTTCGTCTCCGAAAAACCTGAAGATTCTCATCGTTAGCACTCCTAAGACCGGTAACATATGGCTCAGATACCTCTTGTCTGCGGTTTACGACTTACCGATCATCGACTTTGCAATGCCGGAACTACGGGATTGCTTCGATTATAACCGATATCACCATCTTGGACCGCGTTGGGTTGCACACCAACATTTTCCGCCCGTTAGCTCCTTTGTCCGCTGGGCGCAGGATGAAGGCGTTGTGCTAATGACAAGTACCCGTCACCCGGGAGATATCCTGGTGTCGATGTATCACTACGTCCAAAACTATGCTGGGCGGGTTCCGATCGATCCTCAAGCGGTGCGGCTTCTTTTTTCCCGCGATACTACGACAGATAGGCTTGCGTCGATTCCCTTGACTGAAGGCTTGGAGACGTATGTCAGAAACAAGTTCTTTTATTCGTTAAATTACTCCATTGCCTGGCTGGCTAGCGGCTTGAGCTATGGCGTTCGGTACGAGGACTTGTGGCAGACCCCAGTTGAAACGCTGCGCGCATTAACGCAGCAAATCCAGCCAGTGCCCATGCAAACGATAAAAGATGCTGTCGAACGATGCCACATCGACACGTTGCGAGTCAGTGGTGAAGAAGGGCAGCCATTTTATCGCGCGGGCGGAGTCGGCGGCTGGAGAGCTAGTCTTCCGCCTGCAATAATTGATCTATTGCGCCAGCTCGCTCCCTACCCTCAGCAATTTAAATGGCTTAACTATGATTTGCATGTTCCGGAAGCTAGCGATTCGCAGCGGCCGCCGTTTAATTCTTTTCGCGGCCAGCAGCTTTGTGATGAACCCGCTCGCGATTGGTTAACTGCCCAGATTTATCGCTCGTTTAGGGAAAAGAACCCGCCACGCTTTCATCTCAAGCCCCGCAAGGGTCGGAATGACTTTTACTTGTGGCTTAATGCACCAGCTGAGGATGATCCGGGGCGAGGAAAGATTACTCCAATTATCACCAATCTGGGAGCTTATCTTTATAGCGGCCGGCCTGATTTGCAGCAGAACTTTCCTGATCTGTATGGTAGCGATCGCGCCACATTCAGCCACTGGTTTGTGGAATACATGCCGCTCGATTATCCGCAATTGGACACGAGATTTGTCATTCCGGTATGCGAATCATGGGTTCGCAGTCCCAGGCCAAAGTTTCGCCCAGTGCACATTCCTCGAAGGCTGCGTCAATCTCGAGGTAGCATTGGCATTATTAGCCTTCCAGCCAAGGTCGGGTCCATTCTATGGCTGAATGCTCTTATCGATTGGGATCCGCTGGTTCCCCTAATTCAGGCCTATTGGTCGTCCACAGCGTAGAAGAAGAACACTAAAGTGCCTTCGTCACAGAGACCTTCGTGTTTGAATTTCGCACAACGGTCATCGCCCAGTTACCGAGGTCCTGACATTCGCCGCTATATTGGTGGAGCTTGGAGCATGCATTTGCCCTTCGCCTGGGATTTGGTGCGAGAGTTTAGGCCAAGAACTTTTGGCGAGGTCGGCGTCTATCGTGGAGAATCCTACTTCACCTTTTGCCAATCGGTGGATGAGAACCGTCTGCCCACACTTTGCTATGGTGTTGATACCTGGCGCGGAGACGTTCACATGGGCGCGTACGGACCCGAAATTGGCGAACAGGCCGAAGCTTACAACGCAAAGTACGCGAGATTTTCTAAATTGCTTAAGATGACCTTCGATGAAGCAGTGGTTCACTTCGCCGCTGGTTCGATCGATCTACTCCACGTCGATGGTGCTCATCGGCATGAGGACGTCAAGCGGGATTTCGAGACCTGGCTGCCTAAGCTCTCGGTTCGCGGCATCATTCTTTTCCACGATGTCATGGAACGCACGGACGTTTAGCTCTAAGGTGAAGGGTATAAGAGCGAAAGAACACCGACAATGGATAACGAGGCAAAAAAAGCACTGCTCCCAGATCTCGTCCAACTAGACACACCCAAGTACACCGGGCCGAGGATCCAGCGTTACTTTGCTGGGGCTTGGAGCATGCACTTGCCATTTGCATGGGATCTCATGAAGGAGTTCAAGCCGAAAGTCTTCGTCGAGCTTGGCGTTTACAAAGGCGAATCATATTTCACGTTTTGCCAGTCTGTCGAAGAAAACCAGCTGTCGACCTTGTGCTATGGAGTGGATACTTGGCAGGGCGACGTTCACACCGGCTTTTACGGCTCAGAAGTCGGTTGGAAGGTGGAAGCCCACAACAAGAGATACTCAGCGTTTTCACACTTGCTGAAGATGACTTTCAATGAGGCTCTTTCACATTTCGCCAATGGTTCTATCGATGTGCTCCACATTGACGGGGCCCATCGATATGAAGATGTGAAGCACGATTTTGAGAATTGGCTTCCGAAGCTCTCCGAGCACGGAGTCGTTCTGTTTCACGACGTGACGGAACGGCAACGGGACTTTGGCGTCTGGCAATTATGGAAGGAAATCGCGCGACCGAGAGCGTCTTTCCTCTTCCCATTCGGTCACGGCCTGGGGATATGGAAGAAAGAGGAAGTGTCGGAAAAGGATTTGCGGTTTGTGCGGAAACTATTTTTGGCGAATGAAGAGGAACAGCAGGACATCGTCAATCACTACGCCATTGCCGCGACAGCGATTAATCTAAACGCCAAACTTGAAACGGCCAGTTTGGACGCGATTACCACTTCACTGCAGATTTTCGCTGGACGCGATAACATTCCTGAGGAACATCGGTTAACAGGCTGCGACTTCACGGCGGGGAAATGGGAAAGGCTCTGTGTAAGCTTGCCCTATGGTGCTGGAGATGGTGACGTCCCGCTTCGATTTGATCCAGGAAGTGAACCTGGGGTCATCGAGATCGAGCAGATCGTAATCCGCTGCACTGCGAGTAACGAGGTGCTTTGGCGCGCCGCGGGAGTGGAGGAACTTTCGCCGCTTATTGTCGGCGGAACTGCATTGGTTGTCCCGAACGGTCGCGTTTTCCGCATCCTTAATCTTGGAGCTGACCCACAGGTTCTCGTTCCGCCCCTAGGTAAAAACGCATCCGAATCGCCGCTCACTTTTGAAATTTGGATGAGGCTGAATACCTCTGCGCAAGAGATCACTGCATGTTTTGCGAAGGTTCAATTACTAGAGCGTGCTTTAGAAGAGCGGCTCAACCTTCAGTTGCGCGAGAGTGAACTGCAACGGCTTAGTCTGGAAAATGAACTACGCGAGAGTGAACGGCAACGGCTTAGCTTGAAAAATGACTTGCGCAGCACAGAAAAGCCAAGACCGAGCCAGCGGCCGACGAAATTGTTTTCGCGGTCGATGGTCCCGGCATTTGGAATGCCCGGCGCGATTCGGTTGAGCTCACCGGGTGGTGCTTCACTCGCGGTGGCCCGCAGATCGTCGGCGTGCGCGCGAAGATTGGCCGCAAATCATACTTCGGGCGCTACGGCTTGCAGCGGGCGGATGTCGCGAAAACGGCGATGGCTGACCCGGCAACACTCTACAGCGGATTTTTGCTGCGGATTCCTGTCACGCCCGAAACTTCGGTTATCCGCCTGGAAGCTATTACTCACAATGGGCCGTGGCGTCTCGTGCTGGAGCACTCGCTCGCTGCGCCTGCTCCGCCGCGTCACCGCTCGACCTCAGCTCCTGCTATTGAGCCTCCTCCTCCTGAGCGGCTCGATCGGCCGATTCATGCTAACGGCAGCCAACCGGTGCTCTATCCCAATGTAAGCGCGGATGAAGTTCTACCCCTGCTGGGACCCCATATTCAGCAACATCTTGCTCGTGCCAATGTTGCCAAGCCGATCATCACAGTGATTACTCCCACTTTTAACACTGCACCGCGATGGTTCGTCGAGGCCAGCGCAAGTCTGCTGAACCAAAGTTTCGCCGATTGGGAATGGTGCCTGGTCGATGACGGCTCACAAGATGTGCAGACAAAACGAATATTAGAATCTCTTGCCCAGGCGCATCCCAACATTCACGTGAAGCTAAGCTCAAGCAAAGGCATCAGCGCCGCCGCTAACGAGGCGCTGGAAATGGCGCGCGGTGAGTTCGTTTGTTTTCTGGACCACGATGATCTACTGGCGCCACAGGCGTTGCAGGCAATGTACGATGAACTGAGCCAGGGTTTTGACGTCGTTTATTCCGATGAGGATAAGCTGGACGATAGCCGCAGGCTCTTAACGGAACCATTCTTCAAGCCGGACTGGTCGCCGGAATATTTTCGCGGGGCTATGTATGTAGGTCACCTGCTTTGTCTTCGGCGCGATTTAGCTTGTCGGGTCCGCTTTGATACTAACTTCGACGGGGTGCAGGACTTTGAGTTCATGCTGCGGGTTGGCGAGACTGGCGCTCGCATCGGTCACGTGCCCAGAATTCTTTACCATTGGCGAAAAACTCCTGGAAGCATTGCTGAAAATTCGGCAGCGAAGCCTTAAGCGGCAGTTCTTCAAGAAAAAGCCGTTAATGCCCACCTCCAGCGAGTTAATTTGCCGGCCGAAGCTAGGGCTGGATCAGCTCCCCATCGGCTTAGAATAGTTCCAAAGCCGCGTTCTTCTTCTCCAAAGATCAGCATCATTGTCCCTACAAGAGATAGCCCGGACTTACTTGCGCGTTGCCTTAAAAGCCTTTTTGAGACTACCGCGTACCCAAACTACGAAGTAATTCTGGTAGATAACGATACAGGCGACGCTCAGGCACTCGAGCTCATGCGGCACTATCCAGTTACTCGCATTTACCTGCCGAATCCGTTTAATTTCTCTCGCGCCAACAATCTCGCCTCAAGGCGTGCCGAAGGGGAATATCTCGTCTTTCTCAATAACGATACTGAGGTCATTTCCCGTGAATGGCTCGATCACCTGCTCTATTATGCTGAACAGCGCGACGTCGGCGCAGTCGGAGCTCTTCTCCTGCACGACGACGGCTCGGTGCAACATGCCGGAGTAATCCTCGGGATGCGTGGAACCGCCGACCACAGTATGCGGGGTTTTAGGGCGAAATCGGATGGTTACGCCGGCAGCCTCTCCTGTGCGCGCGAAGTATCGGCTGTTACAGCCGCTTGCATGGCTATCCGAAAATCCACCTTCTTCGAGGTCGGAGAATTGAACGAACACTTCTTTAGCATCTATCAAGACCTTGATTTCTGCCTGCGTTTGCGCGAGCGCGGTCTGCGCATTATTTGGACGCCGCAAGCAGCGCTTCTGCATCACGAATCTTTGTCGCGACAGAGCTACTACGACGTAGTTGATCGATATCTGTTACTCGACCAGTGGGAAGAGGTCATCCAGCGCGGAGATCCCTACTATAACCGGAATCTCAACGTAGAGCGTGGTGACTACAGCCTCGCTCCTGAACGGTGAATATACTTTTCGTTCTTTATCACGATTTCGGAGCTAATAGCGCGATTCACGTCCATAACTTTGCAAATCAGCTGGTGGCGTTTGGACATCGCGTGGCAGTTACCGTGCCAAACGACAAGATCAGTTGTGAGAACCTCGGACTTCGTAATTATGCCATTGCCAATTTTTCTGAGATTAACGGCGACTGGTTACGATTGTTTAAGGATGGTCGTCCGCCCGAGTTGGTGCACGCATGGACGCCCAGAGAAAACGTGCGGCGTCTATGCGAAAAACTAAGCCGCTTGTGCTCGTTCGAACTCTGTTTACACCTCGAAGATAACGAAGAGACGATTTTCGAAGCGAATCTCCAGATGCCGTTCGCCGATGGGGCAGGCATGCCGGAGGAAGAAATTCCCTCTTCGCTTGTACATCCGCGGCTTTACCGGCGGTTTATTGCGGAGGCTTCAGGCATGACCATCATCATGGATCGGCTGGAGAAGTTCGTGCCTCCGGCAACTCCGCGCCTGCTTCTCTGGCCGGGAGCGAGTTCGGAGCTATTTTACGCCCGCCCGAAAGACAAGGTTCTTCTCAAGGAATTGCGCATCCCGGTGAACAGCATCGTCCTTTCCTACACCGGTAACGTCCATGCCGCGAATGCACGTGAAGTACGGAGCCTGTACCTTGCGGTAGCGATGCTCAATCGTGAAGGAGTACCAACTACCCTGGTGCGTGCAGGCCGAGACTACTACCCGTTTCTCGGAACTGATGAGCAATGGGCGCTAAAATATTCGGTTGAATTAGGCTACGTGAAACATACCGAAATTGGGCGCGTTCTTAGCCTGGCTGACTTTCTGATCCAGCCTGGGACTGCGGATGAATTCAACGAATACCGATTACCGTCGAAACTGCCGGAATTTTTTGCGATGGGGCGGCCAGTTGTCCTGCCGCGAACTAACGTTGGTCGTTTCGTTCAACACGGGGTACACGCATGGGTTTTGCCGAAGGTCGATGCGTTGGGAATTGTGCAGACGATAATCCACTTCCTAAAGGATCCGCCCTTGGTGCAGCGCCTGAGTGAAGGCGCGTTGAACTTTTACGCGCAAAACTTTGATTGGGGAAAGAGTGCCCGCATGCTCGAAGGTTTCTACCGCCTGATCGTGGACGGCGCGGCGAAATCTGGAGAGGGTCCTCAGCCTCTCGGCGAGAGGACGGGTGCCGACGTTTCGCTGCAGTGACCGGGTTATTCCAGCGGCAGCTCGATTCGTTCTTCTACACGTGCAGTAAGGTGATTCTTCTCGATCATGCGCAGGCAGGTATTCCAGCGCAGCAAGGCATCGTCATGTCCGGCGGGGCGAATCGCTTCTGCCTTTTCGAACCAATCCATCGCTTCACGGAATCCATCGTACGCCTGATGGCCGCAACCGGGGGAGGATCCCGCTGTAATAGGCATGCTCGTACTCTCCTCTGATTCTCGTTAGAATTTGTTTGGCTTGGGTATCGCTCACCCCATAGCTCTTGCTGAAACGATCCGTCACTGCGAGTAACAAGGTAATTAACGCCTGCTGGTTTTCCGGCTCCGTCGCCAAAACGTCGAGACAAATGCTTTCCGCTTCGGCCGGTTCGTTTAAGAGGCGATAGCGTTCCGCTTTTTCGAGCGCGCCTGGGATCGCGTCTTTCGAAAGTATTTTCAGCTCAGCCATCGCTTTGCGCTTGTTTTGTTAAATCGTTAAATCGTTGTCTCGGAGATGACAACCCGATTCACGTGTCACGAACTACGATTCACGTTTCTTTTACCTTTTCGACCGCCACAACCATCCCAGCGGGTCATAAAACTCGTCTACCACTCGTTCCTTCAACGGAATGATTCCGTTGTCGGTGATCTCAATACTCTCCGGGCAAACTTTCGTGCAACATTTTGTAATGTTGCAGTAACCAATGCCGTGTGCATTTCGCAACTCCTCAATACGGTCTTCAGTGTCGAGCGGATGCATTTCCAGTGCTGCGACGTGAATTAGGAAACGTGGCCCGATGAATTCATTGTATTTCCCGTGGTCCCGAAGAACGTGGCACACATCCTGACAAAGAAAGCATTCGATGCACTTCCGGAATTCTTGCACGCGATCGATGTCCGCCTGCTGCATCCGCCAGGTGCCGTCCGGAGCATCCGGCGGACGCGGCTTGAACTTCTTGATCTTTTTCTTCACTTGGAAATTCCAGGAAACGTCCGTAATCAAATCCTTCACGATCGGAAAAGCTTTCATCGGCTCGACCATGATCGGTTTGTCGAGTGGCAATTCGCTCATTCGCGTCATGCACATCAGCTTCGGTAAGCCGTTCACCTCTGCCGAGCACGATCCGCACTTGCCCGCTTTACAATTCCAGCGACAAGCGAGGTCATTCGCCTGGGTGCGTTGAATGTCATGTACCGCGTCCAGCACGACCATGCCTTCGGAAATTTCAGTTGTGTATTCGTGAAATGCGCCGCCGCTCGCATCGCCGCGCCAGATTTTGAAGGTAACGTTCATTTATCTCCTCAGTGTCCGCACAATGTCATCCCGAGTCGCACAGACGACGAGGGACCTCCCACAAGCTGATTGGTTACACAACATAGCTCGTGTGATCGACACAAGGTTGTGAGGTCCCTCACTTCGTTCGGGATGACAACAATGCGCGCTCATTTCATCTCCTCGATCACCTGCTTGAGATAATCCGGCATTTCCGGCAGCGACTCTAATCGTATTTGCATTGATCCGTCCGGGGCTTTCGAGATCATAGTGTTCACTTTTGCGAAGCGTTCGTCCTTGTTCGGATAATCCTCACGGAATTGTGCGCCCCGGCTTTCCTTTCGTTCGAGCGCGGCGCGCGTGATCGCTTCGGAAACCGTCAGCAGATTTTTTAGATCGAGCACGGTATGCCAACCGGGATTGAATTCCCGATTACCAGTAACACCGGCACGATTCGCGCGTTGCCAGAATTCTTTTAGACGTTCCAACGCGGATCTCATTTCGGATTCGTTCCGTACGATCCCGACATTGTCCTGCATTAGCTCCTGCAGATCTTTTTGAACTTGATAAGGATTTTCGCCGCTATTTCGTTCAAACGGCGCCACGGCTTTGCGCGCTACAAGGTCAATCTTGTCATTATCGATCTTGCCGTGTTGATTCAGCTTCGAAAAACTTGCTGCAAATTCGCCCGCGCGTTTTCCAAACACGAGCAGATCGGAAAGCGAATTGCCGCCGAGGCGATTGGCCCCATTAATGCCGG
>WNFP01005689.1_pt1 | contig 10547 bp, 9 predicted proteins | sample 5400201 | NCBI WGS metagenome assembly WNFP01 (sample SAMN13153355, study PRJNA577476) | soil metagenome | isolation source: 115 cm saprolite under Madrone tree | place: USA:California | collected 2016-06-14
TGGGTGGCCGCAAGGGCCCGGAGTACCGCCACGCGGCGGTCGCCGGCCTCGAGCCCGTGAGCAATGCCTTCCAACATCCAGGCGCGGCTCAAGTTGAGCCCATCGATGTGCGCAAGCTTTGGATCGGCGCGATCGGTCACCACCGCCGGCGGCAGCCACGTTGAGTCCGCCTTCTCCGGAATCCCCGGGAGGAATTCCAACAACCAGCGGCCGAACGCCGGCGGATCCAACACCCTGCGCATGAAGTCCGCCTCCCCGAGGCAGGGTGACAAGAAATCCTCGCCGGAGGGCTCGTAGTCAATCGGGCAACGGCGGTCGTTGAGATAGAACCTGCGCGCAGCGTCCGCAAGCACGCCGCGCATCTGCGTGTCCCCGGCGACACCTGCCCAATCCCACATCAAGCCAAACGAAAACGCCGTCTGATCGTGCTCGCCGATTCGAATCGGATACTGAAGCTTAGGCACCCAGCCCTTCAGCCGCGCAGCCGCTTCGGCTTCGAGGGGCCGGAGCACGCTCGCCCACTCGCGCGCCTGCGGATCGTCCCAGCCGCGCAGCTCCGCCGACAGCTGCAGCAGCCACGCAAGCCCATAGGGCCGCTCGAAAGAGGCACGATGCGCACGCTGCAGATACGCCATCTCACCGGCAATATTCTCCGCGGTCAGGCTGCGGGCGAGTTCTGCCCGGCCCATCTGCGCGAAAGGCGCATTCGGAAACGCTCGCACCAAGCGCACCAGCAGCCAGTGGCCGTGGACATCCGAATGCCAGTCATAGCAACCATAGAACGCTGGATTGAGCGCATGCGGAGGACGGGCATCGGCATCGCCGTCCAGCGTATGACTAAGGTGGTTGGGATACTCCGCGTGCAGGCACTTGAGCGCGAGACCGGCGAAGCGCGCGGTCGCCGCTGGGTCCAGTACCATCGCTTGATCGCCATTGACGGGTGCCGCCATGGCGGTCGCCCAGCTCATTGATACTAGAACCGCCGCAAGGTAGGTTGTTCGGCGCATGACGTGACATCCTTTGACATGGGAATCGAGATGACCAACTCAATCAATCCGCCCTGGCCGAAGCTCGAGTTCGACGCATGGCAGGATACGCGCACCACGCTGCAGCTCTGGACGCAGATCGTCGGCAAGATCCGCCTGATGCAGACACCCTGGCTCAATCACGGCTGGCACGTGCCACTCTATGTCAACTCCAAGGGGCTGACCACTTCACCCATTCCGCACGGATCGCGTTCCTTCGAGATCCAATTCGATTTTACCCTGCATGTGCTCGACATCACCGTCAGCGACGGCAGCGCGCGGCGTCTCGCGTTGCGGCCGCAGAGCGTCGCGGAGTTTTACGGCGCGGTCTCGGCGGCGCTCGACGATCTCGGCATTGCGGTCGCCATCAACGAAAAGCCCTGCGAGATCGCGGCAGCAACGCCCTTCAGCCAGGACCGGATACACGCCGCGTACGATCCCGATTACGCGCATCGCTTCTGGCAGGTTCTGCTGCTGACCGACCGTGTGCTCAAGAAATTTCGCACCGGCTTTCTCGGCAAGTGCAGCCCCGTGCATTTCTTTTGGGGAAGCTTCGATCTCGCGGTCACGCGCTTTTCCGGCCGCCGCGCGCCGCCCTTTACGGGCAAGGCCCCGGGAGTGTCATCAGAGGTGATGCGTGAAGCCTACTCTCACGAGGTCAGCAGCGCCGGATTCTGGCCCGGCGGCAACGGCACCGACTTTCCCGCCTTTTATTCATACACCTATCCGACGCCCGCCGGCTTCAAGGAGTTTGCCGTGGAGCCCGAGGCCGCCTACTTCAGCGAGGCGCTCGGCGAGTTCCTGCTCCCTTACGACGCCGTCCGCACCGCGGCCGATCCCGACGCGGTCTTGCTCGCCTTCCTGCAAAGCACCTATGAAGCCGCCGCCCACACGGCGGACTGGGATCGCGCCGCGCTCGAATGTCCACAGGGCCTCCTCTGCGTGCCCCGCGCCATCTAGGTAACCTTGCTGCGCAAGGACATCGACTTCGACCCACAATCGGCTTATATATGGCTCCTATTCGGGGGAGTCATCTCATGACGCAGCACAGCGCATCGACACTTGGATTCCTCGTGCGGCGAAGCACGTGGCTGGCCCTTCTCTGCACCGCCGCCGCCTCGTCGCCGGCCCTGCTCAGCCGCGCACACGCGGCCGATGCCGCCGCACCGTCGCAGGCGCAGTTCGGCGGCCAGTGCACCGAGGCCCTGGCCGAGGGCCGGCATGTCGCGACCAACTGCACCAGCACCTGGACCGACAAGGATGGCAAGACTTATTGCTTCAGCAACGACGGCGCCAAGAAATCGTTCCTCGAGAACCCCGCCGAGAATCTGCAGCGGGCGAGGAGCTTCATGGCCGCAAGCAGCGTCGAGTCCACTGAAAAGGCCATGCAAGATTTCACCGGCTCCGATGCGGAAGCGCTGGTCAAAGAAGTGATCGCCGGCAAGGTCAAGGCGAACAACGGAATTTTTCCCTTCGACGACCCGCTCAATGGCGAGCATCTGAAATTGAGTTATGACGACATCGATTTCACCCGCACGATCGACGGCTACGGCTTCTTTCCCGACGTGAAATTCCACGATTCGCAGGACGCCCAGAAAAAATACCTGGTCGATTTCTGGGTCATCCCCGAGGACGGTAAGCTGCAAGTGCAGGAGACCCGCATCTACAAGGAACCGCTGAAGGTGGACGGAAACTGGACCACCATGGCGCGTCAGCCGATCCCATGGTGGTGGATACCCGCGTCCGAGCACCCAGGTCACCTGGCCACCAAGCGCGGCTGGGAGGTGATGTCGGCCGTGGAACACCACGCCGTGAAGCAGAGCCTGAACAACCACGGCGTGTTCAAGCTCAAAGACGACAAGACCGGCAAGGACCTGGAGCTAGAGTTCGTCGACACCCACCAACCCGTGAGGCAGCTCGACGACGGCCATTACTTCGCCTGCACCGACTTTCGGGTCGTCGGCACCAAGGACCAGATTTACGACGTCGATTTTTGGGTCAGCGACAAGGACGGCACCATGACCGTCGATCAAACCAAGGTGCACAAAGTGCCCGAGCTCAAGAGCGGCCAATGGATTCAGGTGCCGCGTTACGAGTGGAAAGACCTCGGCAACTCCCATGTCGTGCCTTAAATGCGGGGCAAATGCCGTGCCACAAATGTCTGGGCGCAGATGCCTGGCCATTAATGCCGGGCCGCGAATACCGAACGGTCAATAGCGAGCCGCTCATTTCCCGCGGCGGGAATTTGCCACCAGCCGCTTCAGGCCATTCACATCGACCATGCCCGGTACGAGTTGCCGCCCCACCACGAGGCCCGGTGTCCCTCCGAGGGTGAGTGCATGCGCTTCCTCGTCGTTGCGCTCGAGCAGTGCGGCAATCTCCTTGGCATGATTGGCACGGTCCTTCTTCAGGGTATCCATGTTCACGCCCGCGCTCTGCAAAATGGAGTCCACCTGGTCGTTCCGCGCCAGGCGCGGGCCGTTGATCAGCGCATCGTGAGCCAGCAGGTACTTGCCCTGCCACCCCGCCGCCAGCGCGGATGATGCCGCATACACGGACACGTCGCCCAAGATCGGCCAGTCCTTGTAGAGAACGGCTATCTTGGGATCTTGGGCAAGCAAGGCCTGCAATGCGGGAACCAGCTTCTTGCAATACGGACAGTTGTAATCGAAGTATTCGACAATGGTCACGTCTGGATGGCGTGCGCCCACGGCGTCCGTGCCCGGGCTGGCGAGCATTTGCTTCTGCCCGGCGCGGGTGATGATCTGAACGTCCTCGGCCGATGCCGCACCGAGCAGCAGCGCCCACCCGAGCACCGACAGGACGAGCAATCCAAATCGGCGCCGAGCCGAATCTAGTCTGACGCATGGCATTGGCTCATCCTAACCCATTGACATCCGCCCCAGCCCAAATGTCCGTGTTCCCTATGACGGCATTGGGTCGCCGTCAATAAACGGGAACAATCAGCCCCGCATCGTCCGCCTCGGTGGAGTTGACCCGCGGACTGACCGCATGAGCCTGCATCCATGCGGCATTGTAGGGTTGGAGTGCGGCCTTTGCTTGGACAGGCGTCCCGCGTAGCCAGGTGTCGTAGTCTTTGCGCCTCAGGATGGCCGGCATGCGGCCGTCCGAGCGGGCGATTTCAGTCAGAAGATCGTTCGCCGGCACGCGGATGATGGTGCAGCTCTCGATCACATCGTCGTCCTCGGCGACGGAGCGATCCCAGACGGCAGCCAAACCGAACACCGTCCGATTGACCAGACGAACGAAGTAGGGCTGGCGGTAATTCGCGCGGGTGAGCTGCCATGCATAGAAGCCCGACACCGGCAGGATGCAGCGCTGACCGCTGAGCCAGGGCATTCGATAGATAGGCGAGCTCTCAATGCGATCCATGTCGGCGCAGGCCGTGGGCTCGCCGGTGGGCCGTCCCTCGGCCCATGACGGAATCATCCCCCAGCGAAGCATCATCCCTTCGGATTGCCCGTCGTGGATGCGGATCGCGGGAACGTACTGCTGCGCCGCGACGTTGAATCGTTCCGTGAATCTCCACCACGCCTGCGCGGGCAGAAACTCGCGTTCCGCGGCCGCTGGGTCCGGAAGGGCGTAACGATCACACATGGCAGGGCGAGGTTACGGCCATTGGTCGTGCGGCACTGTGACGCACCTTGGGTCTTTGGCAATTCTCGTCCGCCCCAAACGGTTGACGCAGCGCGGAATCCTGCCTAATCCCAGTGCAAGCCACGATGCGGTATGCTCGCGTTTGGGGCGGTCGTCGGCCGGCGCAGACAAAATAATCCGTGGTTCGCAGCCAAGTTGCGCGTGGGATTCGCAGCGGACGGCCCCTTCGGGATGCGGTATATCAGCACGTCGAGAGATCGCGCAGCCACGCGCAGCGCATCGCCCACCATGCCGAATGGCGGAATGGGAATTTACTGGTACGGTCCTTGCAGCTTCGACCTCACAATTCAAACAAGGGGAGATGCAACCTTCATGAAATCCATCGAACTTCTGTCCACACCCTGGTCGCCTGCTCAAAACTACAAATTCTGATGGGCCCCCCTCGCGTCTACCGGCGCGAGGGGTTTTCTGCGCCTGAACTCGCGCCGTTGGGAGGCTGAGTGGATTCGCGCGAAACTCTGCCCGCCGTCGAGACAGTGGACCTTGCGCGCAAGGTGCGCCGACATCTCCTTCCCCTGTTGTTTCTACTTTACGTCGTCGCCTATCTAGACCGCATCAACGTGGGCTTCGCCGCGCTGAATATGAATCGCGAGCTCGGCCTGTCGAGCGAACAATACGGGCTCTTGTCCGGGGTCTTTTTCTGCGGCTACTTCCTGTTTGAAATTCCGAGCAACCTGATTTTGCATCGCGTCGGTGCCCGCTCGTGGATCGCCCGCATTCTCCTGACGTGGGGCCTGGTCGCAGTTCTGACCGGTTTCGTCCAGAACGCGCCGCAACTTTATGTGGCGCGCTTTTTACTCGGCGTCGCGGAGGCCGGCTTCTTTCCCGGAATCCTTTACTACCTGTCTTACTGGTTTCGTCAACGGCAACAAGCCCAGGCGATCGGATTCTTTCTGACGGCACTGCCGACGGCAAGTATCGTCGGTGGACCCTTGTCAGGTTGGATATTGGACCACGTGCATGGCTTTGGGCTGAGCAGTTGGCGGTGGCTCTTGATTCTCGAAGCGCTGCCGGCTATCGCCTGTGGGCTTCTGACCTATCGCCTGCTTCCCGACCGCCCGGCCGACGCGTCTTTTCTCACCGCGGAGGAAAAGACGCAGATCCAAGGCGCGCTCGCGGCCGAGGCAGCCGCCAAGCCCAAAGGGGGGCAACTGACCGTACTGAAATCGATTACCCATCCTCGTATTCTGCATCTGACGGGGATTCACTTTCTGTTTCTGATGGGCCTCTATATCTCGGGCTTCTGGATGCCGCAGTCGATCAAGGCGGTGGCCATCGGCTATTCGAACACGACGATCGGCATTCTGGTGATGATCCCGAGCGCTGTCAGCTTGGTCGCGATGATCATCGTGTCGCGGAGTTCAGACCGGCGAAACGAGAGGTACTTCCATGCCGCGATTTCGCTGTTGATTGCCGCTGCCGGGCTATATTTCGTCGGCGCCACGCCCTCCCTGACCGTCCGCGTCGCCCTGTGGTGCGCCGTAGCGTCCGGGCTAGCCGGCTATCTCGGTCCGTTTTGGGCCTGCCCCGGTGAATTTCTGGGTGGGCGCTCGGCGGCGTCCGCGCTGGCATTCATCAATTCCTTTGGCAGTCTCGGTTCCTTCTTCTCCCTGTCGATCATCGGATCGATCGCGAAGAGAACGGGGAGTCTCGAGGGCGGATTCCAAGCAGTTGCCATCGCTCTCGTGTTCGCCGCGGCTCTCATGCTTGCGCAAAAACTATACCGGCCACGCATTGCCGCACTCGCCGCAGTGTGACCGCATGGATCACGGACTATGCAGCCATACTGGTGGCCTGTGGGGTTGAGGTGCCGCCGCGTCAATCGTCACCGGCGGCAAACAATGTCGGTTGTTGGTACACCTTAAGATGCGGCGACTCAGAGCTTCGAGCCGCCGTCCACGTGCAGCGTGTCGCCGGTGATCCAGCGAGCCTCGTCGGAGGCGAGAAATACGACCGCGGCGGCGATATCATCAGGTTGGGCGATGCGTTTCAACGCTTGTATTCCCAGCGTGAAGTCGCGGCCGGTATCGCTCCGTGCAAACTTCGACATGTCGGTGTCGACCACACCGGGCGCGACGGCATTGACGCGGATGCCGCGGCCGCCCAGCGCCGAGGCGAAGTGCTTCACGAGCGTGTCGATGGCACCCTTGGTGGCCGCATAGGCGGACAGCGTGCCGACGGTCGCATGCGCCGCCAGCGACGACAGCAGCACGATGCTGCTGTTCTTGCACAGAGTGGGCAGAAGCTGCTGCACGAGAAAATACGGCGCACGAACGTTCACGGCGAAGAGGTCATCGAAATCCTCGACGGTCGTCTCCTCGAGGGTGGCCGCCTTCGCGATGCCCGCGTTGGCGACGAGGATGTCCAGCCGATCGCCGACGATGGCGCGTACGCGCGCGGCCAGAGCGTGCGGTCCGTCTGACGCGCGCAGATCGGCGGCGACCTTCTCGGCGCGGCCTCCGGCCTGGCGGATTTCTGCGACGACCGCCGCCGCTGCCTTCTCGCCGCTGCCGTAGTGGACGAGAACCTGCGCGCCGGCCTGCGCCAGCGCGAGTGCGCTGGCGCGACCGATGCCGCGTGAGGCACCGGTGACGAGCGCGGTTTTTCCCGAAAGATTACTCATGATCATACCTCGTGATTGCTGCGTGGATTAGGCAACGGAATGCGCTGACGAGCCTTACTCGCTCAGGAAGCCCGAGACGTGGCGGACGAAGCGCTCCGGGTACTGGTACTGCGAACCGTGGTTGGCGTCCGGGTAGATGATCAACTGAGCGTCGGGGATGTTCTGCTGCAGAATCCAGGAGTTGATGGAATAAACGATCACATCGTTGTCGCCGTTGACCACCAGCGTCGGCTGCCGGATGGTCTTGAGGTACTCATAGGAACCCTCGCGCTGCACGCCCCATTTGCCGATTGCCTCGATCTGGGCGGGCGCCACTGTCTCGTTCACCTCGGGATCGCGGTTTTCAGTGCGGCGGCTGAAGCGCTTTAGGAATTCGCGGCCGGCGGCCTGACTGTCTTCCGAATCGGTGAAGTGGACCTTGAGCCATAGCTCCTCCGGCACTTTGTAGGTGGCGCCGAAGATCTGTTGCGCTTCCGGCGTGAGGGTCGCCATGTTCTGGCCGCCGCGCGGGCCGGTGCCGACCAGCACCAGGCGCCGGACCAGCTCGGGGGCCTGCAGCGTGATCTCCTGGGCGACGAAGCCGCCGATCGAGAAGCCGAGCACATCAACTTGCTTCAGCCGCAGCGCCCTGATGAAGGCGATGGCGTTGGCGCCCATTTCCTCGAACGTGGTAGGCACCTCGCCCGAGCTGGAGGAAATGCCCGCGTTGTTGAACAGGATCACCTCCCGCGTCGCCGCGAGACCGTCCGTCACCAGCGGGTCCCAGTGATCCATCGTGCCGGTGAAATGCATGTTGAAGACGAGCGGCACGCCGCCCGGTTTGCCGAAGCGCCGGTAGGCGAACCGAACTCCGGCCGCCTCCACGAACTGCGTGGGCGCTGTCTGGTGATTGTGCTGGTTCATTGCGATTCCCTCCTGCGATGGTGCGAGAAGACCGTCGCTTGGCCGGGCACGGAGCCAACCTCCGTGCCCCGGCCAAGATCAGTTGGCCGAGTGACCCCCGTCGACGTTGAGGATATGGCCGGTGATGAACGAGGCTTCGTTCGACGCGATGAAAACGATCGCGTTGGCAAGCTCCTCCGAGAGGCCGAGGCGAGCCATCGGCACCTGCGTGACCAGAGCCGCTTTGTTCTCCGGCGTGTGCGTGAAGCGGGTCAACATACCCGTGTCCGTCGGACCGGGCGCCACGCCGTTCACACGGATCCCGGACTTGGCGATTTCGAGCGCCACCGACTTGGTGATGCCTTCGACGGCGTGCTTGCTGCCGACATAGACAGCGGCGCCCGCCGCACCCTCGTGCCCGTAGGTCGAAGAGATGTTGATGATGCTGCCGCTGCCCTGCTTTTGCATGACGCGCACTTCGTGCTTCATGCTCAGAATCACACCAAGAACATTGGTGTCGAACGTCGCGGCATAGCTGTCCGCGGTCTGGTCCGTGATCGGGCCCACCTGCCCTTCGGTTCCGGCATTGTTCACGGCGACATCGAGACGCCCAAAGCGCGCGACGGTCGTGTCGACCAGAGCGCGGACATCATTCTCCTGGCGAACGTCGGTGTTGATGAACTCGGCCTCCGAACCGAAAGAACGCAGCTCCTTCACGAGCGCCCTGCCGGCCTCATCACGCCGACCGGCAACGACCACCTTCGCGCCCTTCTTGGCGAAGGCGACGGCGGCGGCGCGGCCTATGCCTGTGAGGGCTCCCGTAATCAAAACGACTGGCACGTTCATTGCGTTACTCCTAAAGACAGATTGATGCGTTTAACTTCTTTAATAACAATGACTTGTCCATCGATTACCCTGCTTCCATGGCAGTCACTCTAAGCTTGGGTAGCGCGCACGAAAAAGACTTTGTAAGCTGAGGGGCATACTTCTCAGGCATGGAATGACGATGGAATTGAGGCACCTGCGTTACTTCATAGCCGTCGTCGAGGAAGGCAGCCTGACGACGGCCGCTGAGCTCCGGCTCCACACGTCCCAGCCTTCACTGAGCCGGCAGATTCGCGACCTGGAGTACCAGGTCGGGGCCGAGCTGCTGTCTCGCAGTGTTCGCGGCGTCGAGCTGACCGCCGCAGGCAAGGCCTTTCTCGACCATGCCCGGCTCGCGCTGGCGCAGGTCGATGCCGCAGTGGAAGCAGCGCGCAGGGCCGCGCAGCCTGCAAGAAAGACCTTCGCCATCGGCTTCCAAACCGGTCACGAGATGAATTGGCTGCCGAAGAGCATGAACCTGCTGCGCGACGAGTTGAAGAACATCCATGTCACGATCACGAGCGACTACTCGCCGGACCTCGCCGAGGCGCTCGTCCGCGGCCGGCTCGACGTGGCCTTCATGCGCGCCGAGCCGACCTTCGATCTGGGCTATGAGGTGGTGGACCACGAGCCGCTCATCGTCCTGATGCCGAGCGACCATCGCCTCATCAGCCGCGACGCGATCCACCCGCGGGAATTCGTCGGCGAGGTCTTCATCGGCGGTTCGAACAAAGCCACGGTACTGGGCGCCGTGACCGAGGAGTACCTGCGCCGCTGCGGGCTCAATATCAAGCTGGATCACGGGGTGGACAACATGGCGATGGCCATGTCGCTGGTTGCGTCCACCCGCGGGTTGGCGCTGATGCCCGCCTATGCGAAGAATCTGCTGCCGTGGTCCGTGGTCAGCCGTCCGCTCGAGGGCGAAGCGCCGACGATCGATCTTGGCCGGCTATCGTTTGAATCCCTACACGGCGTCAGGTCCTTCCGTCGGATTGTTTGTGCGCGAAGATGTCGGATAGCTTTGCCTCCAGGGAGGGAATGAGAATATTGGAGAGATCAGCCAATTTATCGTAGAGCGATGCGATCAAAAGGATTTGCGCTTGTGACTCGCGATCACGCATCTCCGACGCCATCGATCGAATGTTTCGCGCTACTTGACGGTAATCCTGATTTTTATCCGGCGGCTCGGGGCACACATTCTATCCTCCCTTGAGAGTTCGGGAGCCTAGCAAAGAGATTCTGTAGGAGAGGAAGGGGCGCTATTGCTGAACGCGCGTAGGAATTCGCTGACGAATCATCCATCTTGATCGTCTTTGCGCTGTAGCTTTTGTGGCTTTCATTGGCTGTGTAGTCCAACCGGCGCACGCCGACGGGGTTCGGGGCGCTATCGAGGCAGCGAACGCACAGTTCTCGGCGGCTGCGGCCAAGAGCGATGGTGCCGGGCTGGCGGCGTTGTACGCGGCGGATGGGCAAGT
>WNFP01015450.1_pt1 | contig 10547 bp, 7 predicted proteins | sample 5400201 | NCBI WGS metagenome assembly WNFP01 (sample SAMN13153355, study PRJNA577476) | soil metagenome | isolation source: 115 cm saprolite under Madrone tree | place: USA:California | collected 2016-06-14
TGAAAATACAGATATTTTTAGCCAGAGCCCTGCACGCGGCTGATACCATAGTGCCCTGTGTCTCTGAAATCGGCGCTCGCCGTCTGTTTGCGCGGCCAGCTGACCCGTTGGGTTCGCCCCGCGCTCGCCGCTGCAGCCCTGTGGGGACTCCTCATACCCTCCGTGGCTCCGGCCCAGCAGACCCCCTTGTCCCTCCGCGACCCCAGCGGGGAGACCAATGTCGTCGCCGACCGCCTGCAACAGATCGGGGGTGAATCGGCCCTCTGGCTGGCCACGGGCAATGTCGAGGTCACGCGCGGCGGCAGCCGGCTCTTGGCCGACCGGGTCGAGCTCAACCGCGCCACGGGCGAAGCCCTGGCGCAGGGTAAGGCCGTGTTCTTCGACGGCCAGGATCGTCTGGTCGGCGAGCGCATCGATTTCAACCTCAGGACAGGGACGGGCGTGGTCTACAAGGGCTCGACCTTCGTCCCGCCGTACTACCGCCTCTCGGCGGACCGCATGGACCGCCTGGGGGAGAGCGTCTACAGCATCCGGCAGGGCATCTTCACCACCTGCGAAGGGGATGACCCGGCGTGGTCGTTCCGGCTCGGTTCCGCCGAAGTCGAGCTCGACAACGTGATCACGGGCACCAACACCGTGTTCCAGGTCAAGGGGGTGCCGGTCATCCCGGTGCCGTTCTTCGCGGCATCGATCCGGAGCGAGCGGCAGACGGGCTTCCTCTTCCCGGAGTTCGGCTCCAACTCGCGCTACGGATACCTCGCGCGGATCCCGTACTACTGGGCGATCAGCGCCAGCCAGGACATGACCGTCGCCTTGGATACCTATACCAAGCGCGGGATAGGCGCCGATATCGAGTACCGCTACGACCTCGGCGCGGAGACGCGCGGGCAGCTCTTCGCCTTCGGCATCAACGAGAGCCTCGCCGATTCCCGGACCACGCAGGGGTTGCCCCAGAACCGCGGGTATTTCAAGTTCCAGCACATCTGGCAGGCGACACCGAGCCTGTCCTTCAAGATCGACTCCAACGTCACCTCGGACAATAATATCTTCAAGACGTACGCATTCACGACCGCGGACAGGGTCACGCAGCGCGCTGAGACGAACGTCTTTGTCACCCAGCGCTGGGATGCTTTCACCCTCGTCGGCCGCGTCCTCTGGTACCAGGACCTGACCCAGACGCGTGGGGTCGAGCTCCAGCGGGCTCCCGAGATCAAGCTCACGAGCTTGCGCCAGCCCTTGCCCGGGGTGCCGGGGCTGCTCTACGAGAGCCAGACGTCCTTCGTCAATTTTATCCGCGACGTCGGCTCCTCGGGCATCCGGGCGGACTTTCACCCGCGCCTCTACATGCCTTTCTCGGTCGCGGGACTCTTCACGGCGACGCCCTACGGTGGCGGCCGCCTGACCTTGTATAATCAGGAGGCGATCGGACAGCAGATCTCCATCGGGCCGCACAATAATCAGGAACAGGTCACGATCGAGCTGACCAGGAACACCGCACGGCTGCGGCAGCAGGCGGAGGGCGGCGTGCTCCTCGAGACGCAGGCTGCGCGGGTGTATAACCTCGAGCCCGGAGGCAGCATCGCCGCGCTCCAGCACGTGATCGAGCCGCGCGCCAACTTCATCGAGATCCGGGGCCTCAACCAGAAGGCCAATCCACAGTGGGAGCCCGGCGGAGGCCCGACGACGCGCATCGACCCGGGTTACGAGGCGCGGACGGGCATCGATTCGATCAACAAGGCCAACGAGGTGACGTACCAGCTGACGAACCACCTCAACGCGAAGACCCCGGCGGGTCCCAACGAGCTGCCGGTCCGCTGGGAGCTGGCGCGGTTCACCGTGAGCCAGACCTACAACTTTCTGCCGGTCTCGCAGCCCTTCAAGGACCTGGTCGCCGAGGCGATGTTCCAGCCCAACGAGCATCTCCGCTTCCGCACGGATGCCCGGTACAATGTCTACAACCTGGGGCTCCGCGACGCCAACGCGGAGATCACCGCCATCTACCGGGATTTCTCGGCGAGCGTGGGACCGCGCTTCAACGAGCAGCAGGGACTTCGCTTCCTGAGCGCCAGCGCGAGCGCGCGGATCTCGCGCTTCGTGGACGCGACGGCGAGCACGGCATGGGACGTGACCAGCGGACTGGCGACGGAGGCCCGCGGGGGGCTCGACATCCACTTCGATTGCTGGGCGATCAAGACGGAGTATATACACCGCTACGGCCAGGACAGCGAGTTCCGGTTCTCGGTCAACCTCCTGGGCGTCGGCCAGGCGAGCTCCGGGGCCAAGGGGTTGGGCTTCTGATCCCGCAGATCGATCTCGCGCGGCAGCACGGCGCGCTCCGGGCTCCGCCAGCGCCGTCGTGATGATCCAGGCGAGGCCGGTCTTCGTCGATATCGACCCGGTGACCTACAACCTCGATCCCGCCCTGGTCGCGCGGGCGCTCACGCCGCGCACGCGCGCCATCGTGGCCGTGCACCTCTACGGACAGCCCGCCGCCATGGACGCGATCACCGAGATCGCGCGCCCGCGGGGTGTCGCCGTCATCGAGGACGCGGCGCAGGCCATCGGCGCCTCGTACGCCGGGCGGCCGGCAGGATCGTGGGGAGACGCCGCCTGCCTCTCCTTCTACCCGACGAAGAACCTCGCCGCCTGCGGCGACGGCGGCATGGTGCTGACCGCCCGCGAGGACGTTGCCCAGGCGATGCGACGGCTCCGCGATCACGGCTCGCCGCGGAAATACGAGCACGTCGAGCTCGGTTACTCGAGCCGGCTCGATGAGCTCCAGGCCGCGTTCCTGCGCGTGAAGCTCAAGCGCCTCGGGACCTGGAACGACAGGCGCCGCGCGATCGTCGCGCGCTACCGCGAGCTCCTGCAGGGCGCGCCGCTCGCGCTGGCCGAGGAGCGGGCGCCCGCCCATCACGTCTATCACCAGTTCACCGTGCGCACGCCGAAGCGGGACGCTCTCGTCGGAGCGCTCGCCGATGCCGGCGTCGGCACCGCCGTCCACTACCCGATTCCCGTTCCCGCCCAGCCCTTGTTCGCCGTGCCCGACGTGGACCGCGCTTTCCCCCACGCCGCGCGCGCCGCCGCCGAGGTGCTGTCGCTGCCGTGCTTCCCCGAGCTCCTCGACGAGGAGGTCCGGACCGTGGCCGACGCGGTTCGCGCGGCCATCGAGAGGATCGCCTGACCATGGCGGACACAACGGGGGCGGACGTCACGGGCGCCGCGGACGGTCGCGAGGGACGCGTGGCGGCGGACCTCATGCAGAGGCTCGAGCGTCGCGACGCGACGGTCGGCGTCATCGGGCTCGGCTACGTCGGGCTTCCGCTGGCCGTGGCCTTCGCCAAGGCCGGCATGCCCGTGATCGGAGTCGACGCCGATGCGGGCCGCGCATCGCTGATCGGGCGCGGCCAGAGCCCGATCGAGGACGTTCCGAGCGACGATCTTGCGCCTCTCGTCAGGACCGGCCGCCTGACGGTTGCCGGGAGCGTGGGCGCCCTCGGTCCCGCCGACGCCATCATCATCTGCGTGCCGACGCCGCTCGGGAAGAGCAAGGAGCCCGACATCTCGCATATCGTCGCGGCGGCGGACGAGGTGGCCAAGATCCTCCGACCCGGCCAGCTCGTAGTCCTCGAGTCGACGACGTACCCAGGCACCACGGAAGAAGTCCTGCTCCCGCGTTTCACAGGGTCCGGGCTCAACGTCGGGGAGCAGTTCTTCCTCGCCTTTTCCCCCGAGCGCATCGACCCGGGGAACCGCACCTACGGGCTCGCCGATATTCCCAAGGTCGTGGGCGGCCTCACGCCCGCGTGCCGCGGGCTCGCGTGCGCGCTCTACAGCCAGATCGTCGAGCGCGTGGTGCCGGTCTCCACCCCGCAGGCGGCCGAGATGGTGAAGCTCTTCGAGAATATCTTCCGCAGCGTCAACATCGCCCTCGTCAACGAGCTGGCCATCATGTGCCGGCGGTTGGGGCTGTCCGTCTGGGAGATCATCGACGCGGCCGCGACCAAGCCCTTCGGATTCATGCCCTTTTACCCCGGGCCGGGCATCGGCGGCCACTGCCTGCCGAGCGACCCGTACTACCTCTCGTGGCGCGCGCGCATGATGGGGTATGAGGCGCGCTTCATCGCCTTCGCGGACGAGATCAACGGCGGCATGCCCGCCTACACGGTGCAGCTGGTGGCCGACGCGCTCAACGACCAGGGCAAGCCTCTCAAGGGCTCGCGCATCCTCGCCTTGGGCGTCGCGTACAAGCCCGGGGTGGGGGACGTGAGGGACTCCCCGGCCGTCGAGATCATCGACGCGCTCCTGCTTCGCGGCGCGCGCGTCGACTACGCGGACCCGCACGTGCCGGCCCTCACAGTCGGCAACCGGCGGCTCGAGGCCGTCCCGTGGGCGGCCGCCGACCTCGCGTCCTACGATCTCGTCGCGGTGCTCACCGCGCACCGCCAGTTCGAGCCGGTGCGGCTCTGCCGCGAGGCCCGCCTTGTCATCGACACGCGCAATCTGACCGGCCCGGTGGGCGTCCAGCCGCATGTGATCCGGTTGTAGGCGGTGCCGGCGTGCGCCTGGCCCTGGCTCTGCTCGCCTCGCTCCGCCCGCGCCAGTGGGTCAAGAATCTCTTCGTCTTTCGGCTTCGGCGTCCTGCTGCTGGCCGGATGCCTGGCCGCCGCATTCGCGCTCTCGCCTGCATTCGGGCTCGTCTCGCTGAGCTACGGCGCGCTCCTCACAGCCTACTCGCTCTGGCTCAAGCACATCGTCATCGTCGACGTGCTGACGGTGTCCATGGGCTTCGTGTTGCGCGCCGTCGCCGGCGCCGTGGCGGTGGACGTCGAGATCTCGGGATGGCTGCTCATCTGCAGCATCCTCATGGCTCTCTTCCTGGGCCTGGGCAAGCGCCGGCACGAGTACCTGTCGCTCACGGGTGATGCCGCGGCTCACCGGCCGATCCTGGCCGACTACAGCGAGGGATTCCTCGACCAGATGATTTCGGTCGTCACGGCCTCGACGGTGACGACGTACGCGCTCTACACGATGTCGCCCGAGACCGTCGCCAAGTTCCACACGCGCCTTCTGCCGTTGACGCTGCCCTTCGTGCTCTACGGCATCTTCCGATACCTCTATCTCCTGTACCGGCGCGATTTGGGCGGCAACCCGTCGGATCTCGTGGTGACCGACCGGGGCCTGTTGCTCGACGTCCTGCTGTGGATGCTGACGACGCTCGCCATCATCTACGGCCCCAAATGGCCGGCCTGAGCTTCGAGCCCGTCGCGGGCTGGGGGCGACACCCCGTCGCGCAGGGAACCGTCGCGCGGCCGGAACGCCTCCTGCTGCCGCCCGGCGGAGGTTCCATCCTCCCGCGCGGGCTCGGCCGGTCCTACGGTGACGCGGCCGTGCCGGCCGTCCCGGGCACCCTCGTCCTCGAGACGGCGCGGGCCGACCGAGTGCTGGCCTTCGACAGGGACAAGGGCACGCTGACCTGCGAGGCCGGGCTCTCGCTTGCCGAGATCCTGCGGGTCTTCCTGCCGCGCGGATGGTTTCCGCCGGTGACGCCCGGGACGCGCTTCGTCACCGTCGGCGGCTGCGTCGCCTGCGACGTGCACGGCAAGAATCATCACCGGGATGGATCCTTCGGTGGCTTCGTCGATCGCCTGGCGGTCCAGGTCGCCGACGGCAGCGTCGTCGAATGCGGCCCGCAGCTCGAGCGTGAGCTCTTCCTCGCGACGGTCGGCGGCATGGGATTGACCGGGCTCATCACCGAGGTGACGCTTCGGCTACAGCCCGTGGAAAGCGGCTGGATCCTGGCGGAGGCCGCGCCGGTGCAGGGGCTCGCGGCCATGCTCGACGGCCTTCGTGATTCCGGCAAGGACTGGCCGTACACCGTCGGCTGGATCGATTGCCTCGCGCGGGGCGCCGCGCTAGGGCGTGGAGTCCTGATGCGCGGCCGCCACGCCTCACGGGCAGAGGCCCCAGCCGGGCCGCCGCCCGAGCCACGCCGGTGGAGCGTGCCTCTCGACGGTCCCGGGTGGCTGCTGAGCCCGGCCCTGATGCGCGCCTTCAATGCCGCGTACTACCTGAGATACGAGTGGCGCGATGGCAGGAAGACGCTGCCAGTGCCCTATCACAAGTTCTTCTACCCGCTCGACGGGATCGCCGGGTGGAATCGCCTCTACGGCCCGCGCGGCTTCCTCCAGTACCAGTGCGTGGTGCCGCGCGCCGCCGGCCCGTCGGCCGTCGCGGAGCTGCTGGACCGGCTCGCGGCGGCGAAAGCGGCCTCCTTCCTCGCCGTGATCAAGGACTGCGGGCCCGAGTCCGACGCCTACCTGTCCTTTCCCCTCGAGGGCACGACGCTGGCCCTCGACCTTCCCTATCGCGGGACCGAGACCGAGACCCTGGTCCACGAGCTGAACGCGTCGGTGATCGCCGCTGGTGGCCGCGTCTATCTGGCGAAGGACGCCGTCACCCTCGCCGAAGAGTTCGCCGCCATGACACCGCGCCTTCCCGAGTGGCGCCGGGTCCGCGACAAGTGGGATCCCGCTCACCGCTTTCGCTCCGCCCAGTCGGTGCGGGTCATGGGAGATGCGCCGTGAAGGCCGCGGTCGTCGGCGCCACGCGCGGCATGGGACGAGCGCTGGCGCGGCTCATGGCCGAGCGCGGCGACGCGCTCTGCCTCCTCGGGCGAGATGCTGGCGAGCTCGAGGCTTCCGCGCGCGATCTCGTGGCTCGCGGCGCCCGGGGCCCTGTGGCGACGGGGCGGCTCGACCTCACGCAGCCAGGAGGTTTCGCCGCGGCGCTCGACGCGGCCGACCAGGCCTTGGAGGGCTTCGACGCGCTCGTCGTGACGGCGGGCGACTTCGTCACGCAAGATATGCTCGAGCGTGATCCGGCGCGGCTCGAGCGGCTGCTGGACGTCAACTTCACGGCAACGGCGCTACTGTGCAAGCAGGCGGCGGAGCGCCTGGCGCTGCGAGGCGGCGGCACCGTCTGCGCTTTCAGCTCGGTCGCCGGCGACAGGGCGCGGCGGAGCAACTATCTCTACGGCGCGTCCAAGGCGGGGCTGTCGGCCTTCCTCGAGGGGCTCGGGCTCGCGTATGCTGACCGCGGCGTGCGCGTCATCTGCGTGCGTCCAGGCTTCGTCAAGACCGCAATGACAGCTGGCCTGCCCGTCCCGCCCTTCGCGGGAGAGCCCGACGCCGTGGCGCGCGTCGTCCTTCGCGCAATCGACCGAGGATCGCCGGTCGTCTACGCCCCGCCGATCTGGCGCTGGGTGATGCTCGCCATCCGCCTCCTCCCTCGCGCAGTGATGCGACGCGTGCGCTTCTAGCCGGCCGCCTTATCGAATCGCAGAGCTTTTGAGACGGAGATCGTCGACGTTCTGGACCGGCACTTCCTAAAAAAAAGCGAGCGGCCTAGACCCGAGTAAATTCCCGGGCGGTGTCCAGCCGGAGCGGCAGCAGCTTCGCAAGCATCGGCGGAATGTCGGACGCCTCTTAGCCGAGTTTAAGCACGCTCTAGAATCCCGCGCCGTTGGAAACTTCTGGCTGTCCCGAACTGCTGGACGGCTTCGCGAGCGCCCCGAAGATATCGCCCAGGGGCTCCTTGCCCTTTTCTTCAAGGGGGTGCTACTGCATGGGGGCGGGTACGTGCTCCGGGAAATCGAGTCCGGTACGGGCTACGTTGATATTTCACTCGCTCTTTCCCGTGTGCTTCACGTCATTGAACTGAAGGTGCTACGCGGCCGATTCGAAGGCGTTGCACAACTTCTGGTATACATGAAGCAAGAAGGGCGGCGCGAAGGATGGCTCGTGGTGATTGATGCTCGCCCTCCTAACCGAAAGAGCCAACTTCCGCACGAGATTAGGACGTCAGGTTGCGTCGTGCGAGTCATTGTCATTGAAATTAACCCGATTGCTCCGAGCCGAGCGCGACACAAAGGAGGGCCGCCGTAGGGACGAGGGTCTTACTCGTGCTTCAGGTAGAAGACGCAGCGCCCGCGATGCGTGGCGCCGGGTGCCGTCCCGGCCCTCGATGTGGAAGTAGGTCTTGAGAAGATCGAGGACAGGGAGATAGGCAGTGGCCTTGCCATAGGAGACCGAGCCGCTCTCCGGCTCGAAGAGCAGGTGCGTCCTCCCGTCACTCCAGGGTCGCTTACCTCGATCCGCACTCGCCCGTCGGCCAGGCCCCGGAGGCGATTTTCGGCCAGAGGCGTTGGAGCAGGTAGCGGCACAGCTGCTCCAGCCGCGCCTGGTCGTTGGAGCTTACCAGAAGTCCTGGATGCAGAGGCTGGTTGCTTATGCCGTCGATTCGAAGGTCTGCGCCGGCGTCCAACCGATCGCCCCTTTTGACCTCGCCGCGCGCAGCCGCGTCCTCATCTCGGTTGAAACTCGGGACAACTGTAAGTCTGCCCTCGAAGCCTCGAGCAGCTCGCCCTCGCAGGCGGGTGGCCCGGCACGGTGAGAGTGCCACGGAACTCGCGGATCTGATCGCCGGTGAGATCGTCCACCATGCACTTGCGGATGAGCCCTTCCGTCCCCTTCGTAGAGCCGCTCGAAGTAGTTGTTGGTGTGGTAGGGGTGCGCACCCCATTCGAAGCCGAGCCAGCGGATGGTCTATGTGCCCGTCTCCTCCCCGACCGTGCCGAGGAGGCGCCTGACGGGAGGCACGATGGCGGGCACCACCATGACGGCGAGGGCGATCACGAGCAGCGTGGTGGCCAGCGGGCGCGTGAAGAGGATGTCGAAGTGCCCGTGGGAGATGAGCAGGGACTGCCTCAAGGACTCTTCCGCCATGCGCCCGAGCACGAAAGCCAGCACTAGCGGGGAGGCTTCGTAGCCGTACTTCTTCATCAGCAGGCCGATGACGCCGAAGGCGAGCATGACTACGATGTCCCACACGTTCCCGGCCTCGCTGTACACGCCGATGATGCAGAAGAGCAGGATGAGCGGAAAGAGCAGGCCGTACGGCACGCGCAGGAGCTGGACCCAGAGGCCGATCAGGGGCAGGTTCAGGATGAGCAAGATCACGTTGCCCACGTACATGCTCGCGATCACGCCCCAGAACATGTCCGGGTGCTCGCGGATCAGGAGCGGGCCGGGCTGGACGCCGTGGATGAGAAAGGCGCCGAGCAACACGGCCATGACCACGTTGGGCGCGATGCCGAGGGTCAGCAGGGGGATCATCGCGCCACCGGTGGCGGCGTTGTTGGCCGACTCCGGCGCCGCCACGCCTTCGATGGCGCCGTGGCCGAAGCGCTCCGGGTGCCGCGAGATGCGCCGCTCCAGCGCGTAGGAGATGAAGGTGGGGATGATGGAGCCGATCCCGGGCAGGATGCCGAGGAAGAAGCCGAGCACGCTGCCGCGGGCGATGGGGGCCGCCGAGGCCTTCCAGTCCTTCAGGGTGGGGAGCAGGCCCTTGATGCGCGTTTCGAACACTTCCTGCGTCACGCCCCGCTCGATATTGAGCAGCACCTCGCTGATGCCGAAGAGCCCCATGATGATGGGCACGAGGCCCAGGCCGTCGCCGAGCGTGACGCTGCCGAAGGTGAAGCGTGGGGTGGCGAGGATGGGGTCGAGCCCGACGGTGCCCAGCAGCATGCCGAGGAGCGCCATGGCGACGGCCCGCAGCTTCGAGCCCGCGGTGAGATAGGTCACCATCGTGAAGCCCAGGAGCAGGAGCGCGAAGATCTCCGGCGGACCGAATCGCAGCGCTACCGACGTGAGCGGTGGCGCGAGCAGCATGATGCCCAGCACGCTCAACGTGCCTGCGATGAACGACCCGAAGGCGGCGATGCCGAGCGCGGGTCCCGCGCGGCCCTGCCGCGCCATTTGGTAGCCGTCGAGACAGGTCACCACCGATGCCGCCTCGCCCGGGATGTTGACCAGAATGGACGTGGTGGAACCGCCGTACATCGCCCCGTAGTAGATCCCGGCCATCATGATGATGGAGGCGGTGGGAGACATGGCGTAGGTGACGGGCAAGAGCAGCGACATGGTCGCCACGGGCCCGATGCCGGGCAGGACGCCGATCAATGTGCCGACGAAGACGCCGACGAAGCAGGCAAAGAGGTTCGCCGGCGTGAAGCACACCGAGAAGCCGTACAGGAGCCCGCCGATCAGTTCCACGGCCCCTCCGGCACGCGCACGTGGAGCGCGCGCGCGAAGACGAGGTAGGCTAGCATGGACACGGCAACCGCGCCGGCGAGCGCCACCCACCAGCGCTGGCCGTCCAGAACGCGGAAGAAGAAGAACAGCAGTGCCGCAGTCGCCAGCACGAAGCCGAGCGGCTCGAGCGCGAACGTGTACGCGACGAGCGCGGCCAGGCTCACCACCGACTTCCAGCGCGCCCCCGGCTCCGCGATCGGCGCCGGCAGCGCCGGCTCTGTGAGCGCACGCCAGAGGAGGAGCAATCCCACGAGGGCAAGCGCCACGGCCAGGCACAGCGGCACGAATCCCGGCCCGGGGGCCGACAGGCTGCCGAAGCGGAGCTTGCGGGCCTCGTTGACGGCGACGAGAGCGAAGACGACCAGGAGGAGGGAGCTGACGCGATCGGCG
>WNFP01005105.1_pt1 | contig 10546 bp, 7 predicted proteins | sample 5400201 | NCBI WGS metagenome assembly WNFP01 (sample SAMN13153355, study PRJNA577476) | soil metagenome | isolation source: 115 cm saprolite under Madrone tree | place: USA:California | collected 2016-06-14
CTCGAGTCCGAGGATCCGGACAAGGACATCAACCTCTACATCAACAGCCCGGGCGGGTCGGTCACCTCGGGTCTCGCGATCTACGACACGATGCAGTACGTGAAGTGTCAGGTGTCGACCATCTGCATGGGGCAAGCGGCCTCGATGGGCGCCCTGCTCCTCGCCGCCGGCGCCAAGGGCAAGCGCTACTCGCTGCCGCACTCGCGGATCATGATCCACCAGCCCAGCGGCGGCTTCGGCGGGCAGGCCAGCGACATCGAGCTGCACGCGAAGGAGATCCTGCGGCTGAAGGCCAAGCTGAACGAAATCATGCAGAAGCATAGCGGGCAGCCGCTCGACCGCATCGAGAAGGATACTGATCGCGACTACTTCATGGGGGCGGGAGAGGCCAAGGAATACGGGTTGATCGACGAGGTGGTCATCAAGAAACCGGCCATCGGGCCGAAGTAGGGTTAGATTTCAGGTTGGCGGGGGCCGGAAAGGCGGAGCTTTTGGTCGACAAGCGGGAGAATCACACCTTGTGCTGCTCCTTCTGCGGCAAGTCGCAGAAGGAGGTGAAGAAGCTCATCGCCGGCCCCACGGTCTACATCTGTGACGAGTGCATCGGCCTCTGCAACGACATCATCGCGGAGGAGATCGACAAGGAGGAGGCGCGGGACCAGAAGCTGCGCATCCCTCGGCCTTCGGAGATCAAGAGCATCCTCGACGAGTACGTGGTGGGACAGGAGCGGGCGAAGAAGATCCTCTCCGTCGCCGTCCACAACCACTACAAGCGCATCGAGAGCAAGGTCTCGATGGACGACGTCGAGCTGCAGAAGTCGAACATCCTCCTGCTCGGCCCCACCGGATCGGGGAAGACGCTGCTGGCGCAGACGCTGGCGCGCATCCTCAACGTCCCCTTCACCATCTCCGACGCCACCTGCCTCACCGAGGCGGGCTACGTGGGCGAGGACGTGGAGAACATCATCGTCAACCTGCTGCAGGCCGCCGACCACGACATCGAGCGGGCGCAGAAGGGCATCGTCTACATCGACGAGATCGACAAGATCGCCCGCAAGAGCGAGAACCCCTCGATCACCCGGGACGTCTCCGGCGAAGGCGTGCAGCAGGCGCTCTTGAAGATCATCGAGGGGACGGTCGCCAACGTGCCCCCCAAGGGCGGCCGCAAGCACCCGCAGCAGGAGTTCCTCCAGGTCGACACCTCGAACATCCTCTTCATCTGCGGCGGCGCCTTCGGCGGGCTGGAGAACATCGTCGCCCAGCGGACCGAGGGCAAGAGCCTGGGCTTCGGGTCCGACGTGAAGAGCAAGAAGGAGAGGAACGTCAGCGAGCTGCTGCGCGACGTCCAGCCGGAAGATCTCCTCAAGTTCGGCATGATTCCGGAGTTCATCGGCCGGCTCCCGGTGGTGGCCACCCTGGAGGAGCTGGACGAGAGCGCGCTGGTGGACATCCTCACCAAGCCGCGCAACGCCCTGGCCAAGCAATACCGGAAGCTGCTGGAGATGGACGGCGTCCAGCTCAAGTTCACCGAGGGGGCGCTCAAGGCGGTGGCGAAAGAGGCCATCCGGCACAAGAGCGGAGCGCGCGGCCTCCGGGCCATCCTCGAGAACGCGATGCTCAACGTGATGTACGAGGTGCCCTCGCACAAGAACATCCGCGAGATCGTGCTGAACGAAGACTGCATCCTCAAGAAGGAAGCGCCGCTGATCGTCTACGAGAAGCAGGCCGAAACCGCGTAGCCGTGATCGTCGACGTGATCGTGGACGGCGACGTGGCCGTGAACGGCTAGGCAGCCACAAAAGTGATGTCCAGCTTCTTCGCCGGCAGCTCCTTGTGCTCCAGCTGATCGGCAAGCGTGCGCAGGACCAGGACCTCCGCCGCGCGCAGCGCCTCTTCTCTCGTCTCTCCGAAAGCGACCGCGCCGGGCATGTCCCTCACCTCGGCCAGCCAGCCTCCGTCCTCCTCGCGCTCGACTTCGACCAGGTAGCGCATGGGTACCTCGCCTGCAGGCTGCGCGCGCCACGTAAGCAGAGCTTCGCACGGCGCGCAAGCGGGCGAGGGCTTGAAACCGGGCCACCCTTACTGCACGCACCCCACGCCGTTGTGCCGGCAGTTGTGCTGCTGCGGGGTCAACTCCAGCCAGTGCACGTCGCCGTGGGGCAGACCGAGGCCGATGCTGAGCTGCAAGGGCTGCGCGCCCACCGGCAGGGAAATGCCGCTGATCATCGTCTGGCGCGTGTTGGAGTTGATCGAGACCACGGGCGTGGCCTCCTGCGGGGCGACGATCGTGTCGCTGCGCACCGAGCGGGCGGTGGCGGTGATGCTCGTGCCGCCGCTCGACCCGCAGGCCACCGTGCCGAGCGCGACGTCGGACTGATAGGAGAAGCCGTTGTCGGGCGGCAGCGTTCCGCCGCAAGTCAGGACCTGCGCGGTGTTGGGGAGCAGCGTCTGCCAGAGGGAGCAGCCGCCCAGCACCAGGGCGCTGGCCGAGGTCTTCTCGTCGCCCGGCAGCGAGGTCTGGCCGGTGACGGTGTTGATGTGGCGCACGTACCAGCCCAGCACGTTGTTCGGCCCCGTGGCGTTGCTCGCGGGACAGGTGTTGTTGCCCAGGCAGGTCTTGACGCCGTTGTTGTCCGCGCTGACGTCCACCAGGTTGGTCTCGGTCAACACCAGATTCGCGTCCCAGCTGTCGGCAGTGGACTTGTCGGCGAAGGGCACCCGCTTGCCGGTGGGCGTGCTGGAGGTGCTCGACATGTCGAACAGCGTGAACGAGTAGAAGCGGCTCGACTCCATGGTCACCGCCGGCGTGTAAGGGATGCTGGTGCCCAGCGGGCGGCCGGTGACCACCGGACACTCGGAGCCGCCGTCCACGCCGTTGCTCCAGTCGCAGTAGACGACGTCGTTGTAGGTGGTGGTCGTGCCGCCGCAGGTGATGTTGTACTGGATGTTCACGTCGGCCGGATCGGTGCAGCTGCTCTGCTGCCCCAGCGTATCGGCGGTGAAGGTCTGCGGGCTCGTCGAGGTCCCGCTCGCGCTGTCGTTCCATTCGCCGTCGTAGAAGTGGCCGCTGGTGGCGCCCTGCGGAGCGGGGCCGACGCGGTAGGTGTTCTGCTTGACGTCCACCGTGCAGTTCTTGCGCAGGCAGGAGGTGAGGTTGGCGATGCCGCAGGTCCCGCCGTTGCCGTCCTTGATCTGATCGCGATCTCCCGACCCGAGCAGCACGCGGAAGATCGGTCCCGAGGTGCCCATCAGGCCGGCGAGGCCCGGGCTGACCCTGGCGACGGCCGCGCGCTGCATGAAGGGATGGCGGTGATAGAGCGCGCTCCCCTTCGACTCGACGAAGACGCGGGTGCCGAACCAGTTGGTGAAGAGGCCGTTGCTATCGACGGTGTAACCGCCCGGGTCGAGCATGCTGATGGCCCAGATCTGTCCGCCGGTGTCGGGCGCGACCAGGGTGTCGAAGAGCCCGTCCCCGTCCGTGTCCACCATCGAGACGGGCGCGGAGACGGGCCACAGGTTCGACTTCGCGTCGCTGGTGCTCGCCGCGTCGACCTGCCGGAACTGGTAGAGCAGCTGTCCCGTCCACGCGTCCACCACGTAGATCCCCCGGCCGCGCACGAAGCTCGGATCGAATCCGCCGCCGAAGGCGAACACCCAGCGCTCGGAAGCCTTCTTTCCGTTGACGTTGAAGGGACCGTTGGGATTGTCGTAGACGGCGATCGGTCCGATGGCGGGCGCGCTGGGCGCGATGTCGTCCCACGACTCGCCCATCTCCAGCGACTGCGCGGTCCCGGGCGGCGGGAAGCTCCAGAGGAACCTGGGCGTGGCGGGATTGGAGACGTCGAGGGCGAAGAAGTGCCGGCCTCCCTCGCGCTCGCCGAAGATGGCGATGGTGTGGAACTCGTCCGCCTGCTTCTGCCGGTCGGCGGCCGTCGAGCCGCTGCCGTCGACCCAGATGTCACGCACCATGGCGGTGCCGTCCACCAGGACGTCGTGGCGCGTGTTGAGCACGTAGCGCTGGATCTTCGGCATCATGTCGGGCGGGATGAATGCCCACAGCTCGCGTCCGGTGCCCAGGTCGTAGGTGGGCTGCCCGAGCGCGTCGACCGCGGTGAACGAGCCGGCCTGGAAGGCGTGCACCATGCCGTCGTCGGCGCCCACCAGCACGAACTCGTCGCGGTTGAGCACGCCTCCGTCGAAGTTGGCGTTCTTGTAATCGGTGTAGGCCGGGCCGCTGCTGGGCGTGGCGCTGTGGTAGAGCGTCGACAGGCACTGGTTGGCGACGCCGAAGTCGCAGAGGAAGGTGTCGATGGGCGGCTGCACCAGCACCGGCGAGGAATGGAAGATGTCGCCGAGGATGTTCGGCCGCGCGAACATCGGGTTCGGCGGCGGGCGCGTGCGGTTCTGCGGGCTCTGCAGCATGACGTCTTCGCCGTTGAGGAAGCGGATGACGTCCGTGGAGCAGTCGTCGTCACTCGCGTAGGTGTGCCGCGTCACACCCTGCAACTCGGTGCAGAAATCGCCCTTGTAGCCGCCGAACTGGAAGAGCGGCGTGATGTTCGAGACGTTGGCCAGGGTGATCGGCACCGGCGTCGGGCCGTAGGTGCCGCCGTCGGGCGCGACCGTGAAGATGTTGCGCACGTCGGTCGACGTGCCGGCGAGGATCTGGTTCTCGCGGGCGGTCAAGAGCGCCGCGGCCTCCCAGATCGGCACGGCCGGGGTCGTGCCGGTGCCGCCGTCGGGCAGCGCGCCGACCTTCACCGGCCAGCCGCCGTCGTACGGCTTGCTGGTGTCGAGCAAGACGAAGGAGCCGTCCGTGTCCTCGCCGACGAAGTTGCCGTTCAGGTCCTTCAGGTACACGTCGGTGCAGCTGTTGTTGCCGTTCGGGTTGCAGGTGGTGACGTGGCCGAGGTCGGTGGTGGTGCACCCGCAGGAAAATTCGTTGAAGAGGTTGAAGCGCAACAGGCGCCCCTCCCACTGCGCTCCTTCCAGGGGGCGGAAGCGGGGGATGAAGGCGAAGGTCGAGCCGCGCGTCTGCACGGTGCTGATGGCGGCCACCGAGAAGGAGGTGGCGCGCTTGATGATGTCCAGGAACACCTGCTCGACGTTGTTCTCCAGGTTGAAGAAGTCGTCGGCGACCACGAACATGCCGCCGCCGTTGAGGGCCACCGCCTTCAGGCTGCTCATCTCGCCGTAGGTGTTGTCGGGGTCCCCGATGGCGACGACGTACGTCTTGATGCTGGTGCCCGGCGTCCCCTGGGCCACGTCATGGGTCGCCATCCACAGCGACACGTCGTCGGCAAAGTCCATGTCGCAGGTGCCGCCCGGCGTCTGCCGCACGGTCAGGCCGGTGATGGCACCCGCCACGTCGGCGTACTTGGTCGGGTCGAGGTAGTCGTCGCCGTCCATCTCGCTGCCCAGGCCCGCGGTCAGCGGCGTGGAGCAGTTGGAGGCGGTGGCGGTGCAGAACAGGTTGGGAGGGACGGCGCCCAGCGCGCAGGACGGGTTGGCGGCGTCGCCGCGGCCGTCGGCGAAGATGACCTCGAAGTCGGCATTGCAGCCGTTGCAGGGTCCGCTCTTGCCGCTCGCCATCGCCAGGCTCGACCCGGTACCGAAGATCCAGGGCGACTGCTGTCCGCCCATGTACCAGGCGGTGTTGAACATCATCTCGGCCAGCGGGTTGGCGGTGCTGGTGTAGGCGAGACCGTCGATGGCGCCCAGCTTCTGGTTGAGCGGGCGCCCCTGCCCCTGGCACGACTGCGGCAGCATCTTCTGCACCACGGTGCCGCCCGTCGCTCCGTTCATCGCCACGACCGCTTCACGCAACGACGACAGCAGGGGGCCGTTCACCAGCCGCTTGTAGGCGAGGTGCAAGAGCTCCCACTTGGGCGGGTTGAAGTTGAGCCAGTTGCCCATGAAGATCGCCGCTTCCGGGTTGGTGTTGTTGTCGGCGATGTAAGGGTTGAGCCAGTACCCGGAGTTGTTCAGGCAGGCGATGCAGGTGTTGAGCTTGATCCCGTGGTCGTTCTGGCCCACGGCGTTGAGTGCGGCAGCACAGGCGTTGGCGGGCGTCTGGGGAGTGCCGGCGTCATTGGCCGGCCACTGCTGGTATTCGTAGGCGCTGGCCGCGGCGAAGCCGGCGTTCACTCCACCACCGCCCGAGTAGGTGGTGTCGGGGTCCGGATACGTGGTGCCCGGCTTGTAGGAGCCCTGCAGAGTGGCGGCACCCGCCGGTGGCGTCACCGTCGTGCGCATGAAGTACTGCCGGTTGTTCAAGTATGCATTGGTGCAGCCGGTGGGACCCGAGCCGCCCAGGTCGACGCGGATGCGATACAGCCGCTGCGCAAACTCGCGCAGCGACTGCTTCGCGGGATAGAGCAGCGTCACGTTGCCGGTCTGCGCCACCACGGTGGTGAAGAAGGTGTTGTCGCCGTGCTCGGGCGGGTTGGCGAGGTAGTCGATCCGCTCGAGGTCCCGGTTCCAGCAGGCGTTGGCATTCCCGGCCGGCGGGGATCCCCCCCCGGCGTGCGCCGGCGAGGCCCAGCAGAGCGGAACCACCAACAGGCAAGCAGTGAGGAATCTACGCGTCATGGTCGTGTCCTCTCAGAGCCCGTAGTTGAGGACGAACTCGACTTCCGTCTGGCGGCTGACGTTGTTGGCGTCCTGGCAGACCACCGTCACCCGGTAGGGAGTGGTTCCGAAGCTCAGTTGCTGGATCTTGTTGGCGACGTCCGTGGCGCCGCCCGAGCTGGCGCCGCCGCTGGCGCCCATCAGCGGAAGGACACCGCCGTCCGCCATGTATCCGCCGCCGTCGGGAGGCGAATAATGGCCGGTGTAGAGGTTGAGATTGGTCACCGTGACGTTCATTCCCAGGGTGGCCAGGTTCGCGCCGGCCTGGGCGAACTTGGACAGCACCAGTTGCCGCGCAGCCTCGGCGCAGGAGGCGGTCAGGTCGTAGTGGCGCTTGGCGGAGACGGCCTCGACCTCGCTGTTCGTCCGCTTGACCAAGGCCAGCGCCACGATGGACAGCACGGTGAGGAGGATCAGGGCGATGATCAGGGCGGATCCGCGATCCTGGCGTCGAAGCATCGGCATCGTCGGCTCCTCAGAAGAGCAGGTAGGGGTTGGCGGCCGTCATGTTGCGGGTGGCCACGCTGAACGTCTGCGGGTAGCGCTTGAACTGCGAGGCGGCCGTCGCGGTCACGTCGTTGCGGTCTTCCGAGGTGAACGGCGCATCGCCGGCGTCCGGCGCCAGCGAGGTGTCGACGCTGCGCGAGCGCAAGACCAGCGTGACCCGCACCGCGCGGATGTTGCCGGGATGCAGCGTGCCGCTCGAGGCGCCGCCCTGCGGCGGGGTCGCGGCACTGGAGGGTTCCTCCTGGTGGCCGGGATCGTCGCCGACGACCCAGTTGGTGTTGCTGTCTGGGGCCGGAACCGTAGCGAAGGGTGGGCTGACCGCCGGACCGATCTGATAGGCGACCTGCATGTCCTCCAGGTCGCGCGCCACCGGAACCAGATCGTTCACGTCCGTGGGCGGGGTGGTGCTGTCCTGGTTGTAGTCGAGACCCGTGTCGAGGACGAGCCAGGGCTCTCCTGCGAGCGTGGTGACGAAATAATGGAACTTGTCGACGAGGAAGAGCGCCGAGCCGGCGCCGATGTGACAGGCCTGGAACGCGTTGCCGGCAAAGATGCCCGCCGCATTCGTATTGATGGTGACGTTCAGCGTCATGACGCCGGGTCCCTGGACCCGCCCCGTGGAGGTGGCGAAGACCGGGCTCGCGCCGTTGGCGCACACCGCGAGCAGGATGCGGCCCTTGTGAATCACGTCGTTGGCGCCGAGGGTGACCTGGATGGTGGTGGCGGTGGTGGCGGTAATGGGCCAGATGTTGCCGCCGCCGAAGCATCCGCCCGCCGTATTGCAACCGAGCGCGGCGTTCTGCGGCGTCCAGACGTACTGCGGGTTGCGTGCGTAGAAGGTGATCTCGTCGGGCGCGTTGACGCGATCGTGGCAGTTGCTGCCCACGGGGCAGGTGAAGTCGAACGCCACCGCCGGATCGATGCCGAAGCCCGCCCGCTTGATCGACGTCTCCATCTCCAGCACCGCGTCGCGGCCGTTCCCGGTGGCGTCGCGCGCCAGGTCGAGCGACACGAACGTCCGGTTCTGCGAGAGGAAGATCGCCGTCACCATGGCGATGGCGAAAATGGAGATCGCCCCGGCCACCAGCATCTCGATGAGAGTGAATCCGCGCGCGCGCATCAGATCCCCGAGAACCCGGCCGGGTTGGTCTTGAAGGTGGTCAAGTTGATCTGGCGGTAGCCCAGCGACGGCTCCTTCCAGCGGACGAAGATCTGGACGAGGAGGCCGTTGGAGGTGCCGTCCGCGTACGTGTAGACGTTCCAGTACCTGACGTAGTCGGGACTACCGTTGTGCAGGACGTCCGCTTGCAGGCCCTGGTAGTTGGCCGCGAGCACGCCGCGGTTGGAGGCATTGACGACGTTGGTGTCGCCGGGCAGGTCGCTGTACTCCGGGCTGTAGCTGGTGGCAGCGGCGCGTCCCAGGTCCGAGCCGAGGATCGCGGGGTCAGTGGGCCCGGTCGCGGTCGCGAGCGGCGTGAGGCGGGTGTCGCTGTAGTTCCAGTTGTTGATCTGCTCGGCCAGGTCGACCGCCAGCGCGCTCGCCTCCGACATCCGCTTGCTGAAATGGTTGGCGCGCACGCCCACCACTTGCAAGCCGGCCAGCCCGAGCAGGCCGATGAGCAGCACCACCAGGGCGATCATCCCCTCGATCAAAGTGAAGCCGCGGTCGGATCGTCGCGAGGTCATTGGGAGGTCTCGAAGTTGGTGACGGCCCCCGTCCGGGCGATGACCGCGACCGTCATGATCTGGAGGCCGCTGCCGCTCGGCTTGGGGGATTGAATGGTGAATTGATGGCCGACGGCCGCCGGGCCTCCGCTGAACGCGACGCCCCCGGAACCGTAGAAGGTGATGGCGCCGAAGCCGACGGGACCCCCGGTGCTGCAGAAGCTGCAGTAAGCGAAGTTGGGCGCTGGGCTCGAGCTCGCGGTGGAGGGAACCCCCGCAAACGGCTGCGGCAGGGCGGCGCCGTACCCGCCGGGCGGACCTGCGGGTCCGAAGGTGACGCCGGTCGCCAGCGTTCCAGAAGCCAGCAAGATGTCGTTGCCGGGATTTGGCGTGGCGGGGTTGAACGAGGCGAGCGTGAAGCTGTTGTCGAGGTCGGCGATGCTCCACCAGCGGCCTCCCACCGTGTCGACCACGAAGATGCAGGGCGCTCCACGGCCGAACGCCTCCGCGCGCGTCCGCCGCACGCCTTCGAGCACGTCTCCGCTGGAGGAGACGAACCTGCCGCGGTTCTTCAGGCCGCTCAGCGCGGCGATCGACATCGCGCCGAGGACGGCGACGATGGCAACCACCGTCGCCATCTCGACCAGGGTGAACCCCCGAGCTTGAGAGCGGTCCATGCAGGACTGCAGAGCAAAAGCGGAGCCGCGGCCAACCTCTGGCAATCAGGGACGCGGTGACCGTTCGTCGGACGACTAATCTTTTCTTGACTCGACTACAAAGGTGGCGTGGGTCGGCGCCGCATCAGACTCGCGTCCGCCGCGACGGAGCGTGAGCCAGTGGGCCTCCAGCCGCTCGCACTTTCGCGCACCTGGTCGTGGCCGGACCGACGGCGGGAATCAAGGACCCACGCGGATCCTTGAGAGTACGAGCAGTGAATTGCTGACTTCGCAGGACCGACGCGCTACCCTCGACGAAACGCAAGCAGGCGAGCCCCCGGAGGCCAGGCCCCCGATGTTCTTCCGCAACGACGACAAGAAGGATCCCAAGAGCAAGGGCGGGATCCGCACGGTTCCGCTGCTCCCGCTCCGCGACATCATCGTGTTCCCGCACATGGTGGTACCGCTGTTCGTGGGTCGCGAAAAGTCGATCGCGGCGCTGGAAGAGGCGATGTCCCACGACAAGGACATCCTGCTCGCCGCGCAGAAGAAGGCGAAGACCAACGAGCCCACCCCGGACGACATCTTCGAGATCGGGACGCTCGGCACCATCCTCCAGCTCTTGCGGCTGCCCGACGGCACCGTGAAGGTGCTGGTCGAAGGCAAGAAGCGCGCGCGCGTCCGGCGCTACGCCAACCAGGAGAAGTTCTTCCTGGTGGAGGCGGAAGAGGTCGACGAGATCAGCGAGCGCAACGTCGAGGTGGAGGCGCTGGTCCGCTCGGTGCACGCCACCTTCGAGGCCTACGTCAAGCTGAACAAGCGCATCCCGCCGGAGATGCTGATGTCGGTGGCCACCATCGACGACCCGGCCCGGCTGGCGGACACCATCGTCGCCCATCTCTCCCTCAAGCTGAACGACAAGCAGGCCATCCTCGAGGAGCAGTCCGCCGCCAAGCGGCTGGAGAAGCTCTACGAGCTGATGCAGGGGGAGATCGAGATCCTGCAGGTCGAGAAGAAGATCCGCACCCGCGTCAAGAAGCAGATGGAGAAGACGCAGAAGGAGTACTACCTCAACGAGCAGATGCAGG
>WNFP01005114.1_pt1 | contig 10540 bp, 11 predicted proteins | sample 5400201 | NCBI WGS metagenome assembly WNFP01 (sample SAMN13153355, study PRJNA577476) | soil metagenome | isolation source: 115 cm saprolite under Madrone tree | place: USA:California | collected 2016-06-14
TAGTCTCCTTTCTTAAATCTCGATTTTCAAGTGGTTTCAAAATTGAGTTGTAAATACCAGAGCCGTGTCGTTCACTGATAATTATTGATTCGTTTGCCCCCGAAATGCCCCCCTTTCTCTCCTATTTGCCCCCATGCGCCCGCTGAAAATCCATCGATATTTCAAAGGCGTTATTGTAGCGACCTGCGTTGCTTTATTCTGGACTTTGGCGCAGCCTGTACAAGCTGGCAGTTTTGCACTGAACGAGCAAAGTGTAAGCGGTTTAGGAGTTGCCTATGCGGGAGGCGCAGCTCAGGCCTCCGATGTTTCCACGATTTTCTTTAATCCCGCCGGAATCGCGTTGCTCAATCAGGGTGAATTTCAATTCGGCGTTCAGTTTATAATCCCTCAGGCGAATTTCACGAATGAAGGATCGCGCTACAAATTGCCAAACACCCCTTTTAATAACCTACCCCTCAGCGGCGGAAACGGGGGTGACGGCGGAGTTAACCATCTTTTGCCGAATATTTATCTATCACAGCCGATTTTCAGAAGCGCCCAGTACGGAGACCTCACAGTCGGCATTGGTCTCAGCGTGCCGTTCGGACTTGAGACCGATTACAGCCCGGGCTGGGTGGGGCGCTACATAGCGTTGCGAACGAAGCTCACCACTTTTGATATTCAACCAACCATCGCCTACCGCGTATTCGACCGGCTCTCGTTGGGAGCAAGTCTCGACGTTCAGTATGCATCCGCCCGGCTTACAGAAGCCATAGACTTTGGCTTGGCCGGAGCTCAGGCGCTCGGACAGTTCGAACAGGCATTGCCCGCTCTCTTGGCTGCCCGCGGCGTTCCGGCTCCTGCCATACCCGCTGTGGTGAATGCGACCCGGCTGGCCTATAACAATGCAGGTTTTGTTCCGGAAGGGCGAGACGGCGTATCAGAAATAACCGGAAACGATTGGAAAGTCGGTTTCACCCTGGGAGCCATCTTCGAGTACTGGAAGGGCGACGAACGCGAATTCTTTCAGGATGGGCGAGTCGGTGTTAGCTATCGATCCGGGATCGCTCACGATATTCGGGGAACGGTGAGTTTTCGCGGCGTGCCCAGCCTCACGGCCGCAGGCGCGCCCGTTCAATTTCCGCAGCCAAATATCTTTCAGAGTATCTTCCCTGATCAGAACGCGGACGCGGAGCTGAGCCTGCCGGAAATCTATCACTTCAGCGCATATCAACGGTTCGCCCGGCAATTCGCGCTGATGGGTGACATTGCCTGGACCCGATGGAGCCGGCTCCAAAATGTGCCGATTACTTTTCAGAATGCGAGTACCCCTCCGGAGGTACTACCCCTCCAGTACAGGGATGCCCTGCGTTATGCAGTGGGATTTGAGTGGTATGCAACGAAAGATCTTACGCTCCGGCTCGGCTTTGCCTATGACGAAACACCCATACGCAGCGCCGATACGCGAACGCCGCGAATTCCTGACAGCAACAGGTATTTCCTTACGACCGGTCTTCGATGGTCCGTCACCCGTTTTTGCGATATCGATGTGGGCTATGGGCATCTGTTTGTTCTGGATCCGATAGTAAATGTCACTGACACTCGGGGACACAATCTCCGAGGGAGTTTTGACGCCTCGGTCGATATTGTGAGCGCAGCAGTGACCTTCCGCTGGGGCGGACCTCGAGAGGTTGTGTCCGTCGCGCCGCAACCGCAAGGTAAGGAGGCCGTAAGCTACAGAAAGTAGCGCATAATGGCGAAAATCTCCGCAAGGTAAGTCCGATTTCGGCGGCGCTTGTAATCCCGGGGGCACGGTCTACGTTTCGTCCGACCATCCTGCGCGGTTTTCTTTCCAACTCAACGTCGATGAAAAGTGACAAACCAATCGGACAAGGTGTGCGCATCGGCCATGTGCATTTAAAAGTTGCGAATCTTGAGCGAGCCCTTGACTTTTATTGTGGCGTACTTGGATTTGAACTCACGGTGCCTTACGGCGGCGGAGCCGCGTTTGTCTCGGCTGGAGGTTATCATCACCACATCGGTCTTAACACGTGGGAGAGTCTCGGCGGGTTGCCGCCGCCGCCCGGCGCGACCGGACTTTACCACTTGGCAATCCTTTACCCGACTCGCGCCGAGTTGGCCGATGCGCTCAGGCGAGTGATGCGCGCGGGCATCAGGCTCGACGGCGCGTCCGATCACGGTGTGAGCGAGGCCCTTTACTTGCGTGATCCTGACCAGAACGGCGTGGAACTGTATTGGGATCGTCCACGCGAGCAGTGGCCGCACTCGCCTGATGGCGGGCTGACCATGTTTACGCGACCGCTCGACCTCGACGGTTTGCTGGCTGAGGTAGCCGGTAGCTAGCTTTCACAAGGACCTGCGAATTCACGACTTGTGCTAGGAACTTGAAATCGATTCCTGCGGTGCACAAACTTGGCAGGGGCAGATCTCCGAGCTGCCCGCCGAGAATAGCGCCCTTGCCTTACGAGTGTGCCCTGTTAGAACGGCCGGCTCCGGAGATCCGGCCCTACCTGTCCGGCTTGCTAGAACGGTCCCCTAGGGACACGACATCACCGACAGCGTGAGGTATGAAGCTCTCACCGTTTGCGGCGGCTGAAAACGACCTGTGCGATTACATTTGAAATCGTCACCAGAACGACAAGAACGAGGGACGCAGTCCACGCCATCTGGATTTGGTAATCGTACGGGAGCGTAGAAAAATTGTAGATGAGCACGGACAGGGAGCCGGCCGGTTGCATCAGGGATTTGAGCCAGTAGTTGCTGAAGGCAGCGGTGAAAAGGACGGGAGCAGTCTCTCCAGCCGCTCTGGCGACGGCGAGCATGATGCCGGTCATGATGGCAGGAGTAGCCTCAGGGAGCACAACGCGAACAATTGTTTGGAATTTCGTCGCACCCAGTCCGTAAGACGCCTCGCGTAACGTCTTAGGAACGCCAAGCAATGCTTGTTCAGTCGTCAGCAGGATCGTCGGCAGCGTTAGGACCGCCAAAGCCACTCCGCCGGCTAGCGCGGAGGATGTGCCCATTGACAGGACAACAACCGAAAAAGCGAACACACCGCAAATAATCGAGGGGACCCCTGTCAAAAGTTTTGCAACGAACCGTACGATGTTCGACAGACGCGACCTCGGGCCGTATTCGCAAACGTAGACCGCAGATAGCACACCGAGAGGCGAAGAAAGCAGCAAAGCGATCAGGACCATTACCGCAGTTCCTTGAATCGCGTTGCCAAATCCTCCTCCGGTCAAACCGGGAGCAGGTGGAAGCTGGGTGAAACTCTGCAGATTCAAAAGAGGCAAGCCCTTCTGCAGCACGAGAAAAACAATCGAAAACAGGGGTACCAGGGTCAAAAATGAAAGCCCGATGCAGAGAACGGACCACAGGTTGTTTCTGAAGATTCTTACCTGCGATCGGCTGTCCGTCGCTTTCAGCGCCCGGGCGGGCGATCCCATGATTGAACTAGCGGTGGCCATAGCGTCAACGAACTCCGGCGATTGATTTTTGGGCACGTCGCAAGACTGCCTCACCGGCCATATTGACAAACAACGTCAAGAGCACGAGAGCCAGAGCAGCGTACATCAGTGCGCTTACCTGTAGCCCGTGTGCTTCACCGAACTGGTTGGCAAGAAGACCCGCAAGGGTCCCCCCTGGTGAAAGCAACGACCAACTCAGGCGAGGACTGTTCCCAATCAACATTGCAACAGCCATGGTTTCACCCATCGCCCGCCCGAACGCCAGAATCGTTGCCGCGACAATGCCCGGGGCTGCCGTCGGCAATAACACGCGAAAAATTGTTTCCCAACGGGTAGCACCCACCGCGTAGGATCCTTCTCGCAAGGTCGGCGGCACGGAGACCAGGGCTGTCCGCGAAATGGCTGTAATCGTAGGTAACACCATGAGCGCTAGGACAAGGCTCGCTGTCAATGTGCTGTTTCCTGTAGCCGGCCCCTCAAAGAGCGGGATGAATCCCAGGTTATCCGAAAGCAATCCTCCGAATTGCCGTACGATGGGAATCACAACTGCAATACCCCAAAGCCCGTAGACCACGCTCGGTATCGCTGCCAAGAGTTCGACAACGAACCGAATCGTTTGGCGGATCGGCAGCGGGAGGAAGTTTTCGCTCAGGAAAAGCGCAATAAATACCCCCAGGGGGAGCGCCAAAAGCAGCGCTATGGTCGAGCTGAGCGCCGTCCCCACAAGAAACGGTACAGCGCCGTAACGGTCTCGATTCACATCCCAAACCGTACTGGTGAAGAATGACAGACCGGTTTTCTGAATTGCAGGGATCGCCGGAGTGATGATGCTTTCCACGATCCAGAGAAGGGTGGCCACCGCGGCTATGGAGGCTACCCAGGTAATCACAAGGAAGAAGTCACTTCTGCGACGGCTTTTTTTCATAATCCAGTTTCAAGCATAGCTACCTCTTCCCTGGTGCATTTAGCTCCGGGCGATGCTATTGCACGCTCTTCAAGGCTTCCAGACATTTCTCTACTACCTCCTTCGGAAGCGGAATATAACCAAGTTCCTCGGCGAACTTCTGGCCGTCAGTGAGTCCGAAGTTTACAAACTTCTTTACCGTTTCGCCTATGGGCGCATTGTCGTATTTCTTGTACAGAAGAAGCCAGGTAAAAGTAGCTATCGGATAGACTTCTTTGCCGTCCGGATCGGAGGGCCATGCGCGCAACAGATTTGGAGGGAACTGGGTCGTGGCCAGCGTGGCCTCCCCCGAAGCGGTGGTTGCAGTCACAAATGCGCCCGACTTGTTCTGGAGCGCTGCGAAGGGGATTTTGTTGTGTAGCGCGTATCCATATTCAATGTACCCGATTGCTCCCGGCGTCTGCTTGATCAACGCGGTAACTCCATCGTTTCCTTTTCCGGCGACGCCCGTTGGCCAGGTAACGCTCGTGCCCTCTCCGACCTGATCTTTGAATTCCGGGCTGATTATACTCAGATGCTTCGTGAAAACGAATGTCGTGCCACTTCCGTCCGACCGCTCACAAACCGTAATTGCGGTGCCGGGAAGTTTCACGCCTTCGTTCGCCTTGGCAATCGCCGGATCATTCCATTTTTTAATCTTTCCGAGAAAAATGCCGACATATGCCTCGCGGGAAAGTTTGAGATTTTCGACGCCGGGCAGGTTGTAGGCCAGTACGATGCTGCCTGCGGTAGCTGGAATCAAGACAACGCCCTGTTTGACGGCTGCGATTTCATCGTCCTTCATCGCAGCGTCGCTGGCGCCAAACGCGACCAGATTCTGAGTAAACTGTTTGATTCCGGCACCGCTGCCCACGGCCTGATAATTGATCTGTATATCAGGGGTGCTCTTCGTGTACTCAGCAATCCAGCGTTGATAAAGGGGGGCTGGGAAAGTTGCGCCCGCTCCCTGAAGCTGGGTAGCGGCGTGCGCTTTCGGGGAGGAAAACTGGATCGCCAGAAATACGAGGAGGAGAAACGATTGTCGTAGTGTGCTCATAGGGATTGTGCTTTTCTCCAGTGTGCAAAATCCTTTGGTAGGGCAATCATTCTATTGTAACAATATTGTGACGGCGTTCGGCAAACTCACCGACGGGATCAGTTAACGATCGCAACTTTTTCGGTCGGGATGCGGCGTGTGAGTTGGCGAGAGCAACGTCTGGCATCTAAGGGTGGACGCTCGGCGAATTTAAAAAAGGTGAAAACATTTTGGACAACCGTGCTGGCTTTGGCTTTTTCGGGGATCGCTGCAGGATTGGCGCAAATCTCTCCTGAACTGACTCCCGTACCGGGGCTGAGTCCGGAGCAGGTCGTTCAGTATCAAGTCGGAGCGTTGCAGCACAACGATGATTTTCGCGCCGACGCTGGAATTGAGCGCACGTTTCGGTTCGCTTCGCCTTCCAATAAGAATGTTACCGGGCCGTTGGAGCATTTTGTTTCCATTTTGAAGGGCCCAGCCTATTTGCCGATGATCAATAATCTGGGGTCCTCGGTGACCGGGTCCCGGATAGAAGGGGATTGCGCAAAGGTCGCGATCAGGATCACTCCGGCAAAAGGTCCTGCAATAACCTATCTATTTGTGCTTACCAGACAGCATGTTGGCGACTTCGAAAATTGTTGGCTGACAGATGCCGTCGTGCCGATGCAGGAAGGCAAAAGTTTGTCTGATGAAGCCATAACGATTTAGAGTTGACCCATTTTCTGCGCGCGGCGATAGGGACCTGATGCCCGACTTGGCCGGATCTGCGAGGATTCACCAAATTCCGCTGTCACAACGCGTGTTGATCCGGCTGGGATCAATTCTCGTTCGAATACTGTGCGCCACCTTGCGCTATAAAGTAATCGATGAAGCGGGATTTCTCGATGAGGCAGTTCCCCGACCGGCTATTGTATTGATCTGGCATAATCGGATTTTGGCGATGCCCGCACTGTATCGCCGATATTACGTACGCCGGAAGGGTTTGCGGGTGCTGACAAGTGCGAGTCGGGATGGCGCATACTTGTCAGAATTCGTTCGCTGGTTTGGTCTCGACTCCGTCCGCGGTTCGAGTTCCAGGCGAGGTGCCGCGGCTCTTCTTGACCTGATTCGAACGCTGGAGGATGGGTTTGACCTCTGTGTCACGCCCGACGGACCCCGTGGTCCGCGTTACAGCCTGGGGCCCGGAGTCATTCTACTTTCGGAACGGTGCAACGTTCCCTTGATGCCGCTGTTGATTGAGTATTCGGCGTACTGGCGGTTCACCTCGTGGGATGGATTTGCAGTTCCGAAGCCGTTTTCAGAAGTCACGGTAACGATCCTGCCCAGGATTCAAATCGGTGTGACCGGTTCCGAAGCCGAGTTTGAAAATGAGCGTCAACGGGTGGAGAAGGCAATGATGGAGCGAATGGTGATGAAGTAGTCAGTTTTGCGCTGAGACATCATTGAGTTGGCAAGTCAATTCGTGGAATGGTGTTCTCATGAAACGAGTGGGCTTGCTTCGAAAGTTTTGCATGGGTTCCTGCCTCAAGAGAGGGGAACAAATTGGCGTCGATGATTTAACTCTCGACGCGCGGGTAGTCAGTATCGAGCCGTTGAGCGCTCGCGCTATGATCGCCGAAGCGACCGGCGCCAAGGCTGCTGGAGCCGCAGCGCTGGGCGCGCTGGCGATCGGCGGCTTGGCCATTGGCTTTTTGGCCATCGGGCGTCTGATTATCCGGGAGTTGCTGATAAAGCAGGTCCACCTGCGCCAGCTCAAGATCGATCAGCTCGACGTGGAAGATCTCAGGGTGAAAAAACTGACCGTTCAAGAGGAGCAGCGCTCAGATCGCGGCTCCGACAATCCGCCCGACGCGCAGGCATAGCCGACGCTCGCCTGCCGTCTTCTTGCGGCCAGACAGGCGGCTGCGAATTCATTGGCAGCAACTTTGTTCGGTGGCCTGCAAAACGTACGGTCAGGATGTTGTCGTGACGCGGTGTTCAAACAACTACGGCCCTTATCAAAATCCCGAAAAGCTAATTCCTTGGATGACTCTTCATGCTCTTTCTCGTAGTGAAATAGGATGGAAACCGCATCATGACTTTGAAGCCGGACTCCGGCAAACGATCGACTGGTATCGACGGAATGTATGGTGGTGAGTATGCTCAAGGCTTGCGGGAGTGGCCCGGACCTTAAACAAAATTTTGGTCCCGTAATAGCGAGGCCGCCTGGTCCAACCGGCGCTGCTTCCAACGCGACCTTATTACCCTTACATCTCGCTGGTCTGAGGCGCGGCCTCGCTTCGCGATGCTCGGACGGATTTTGCCTCGGAGGCTGCTTCTTGCTTTTTACTGTCGGTGTGGTGATTGCCGGGGCGGTTCTCTGGGGTGCGTATTCGACGTACCAGGGCATTTACCAGATGACGTCGCCACGACCTCAAACTTTCGAGCCGATACCGGCGACGGCTCAGCAGAATGCAGCACGGCTGAAGTGGGGCACCTTTGAAAAGGCTTTGGTCCAAGGTGCAGGAACAGAGTTCAGATTTTCCGCAGATGATTTGAACGCGTGGTTTTTCAGTGAGGGCAAGAATGCCGATCTGATTCCCCACCTTCGTTTCAGGGCGACCGATGACTGGATCGTCGCCGAAGTTAGCGTTCCTTTGGATTTCATGGCGGAGTTTCCCGGACTCCCATCCTTGCGGAATCGATTTTTCAATGGAAAAATCGCTGCGCGTTTAGCGGTTGAAAAGGATGAACTGAAGATTAAAGGCTTGGACATTCTCGGGAACGGGCATCGGCTTCCGTGGCTTTTCACCGGACAAGGCTATCGCGACACGGTCCAGAAAACGCTGGAGCAGGGAATAAGGGCCAGATTGCCCCAAGGCGATGCGTTTCTTGCGCGGCTCGAATCCATTCACGTAGAGAACGGCGAAATTGTCGTCAAAGTCCGACCAGCAAATTAAACTTCTCCAGGAAATGGTGGTCGAAGCGCTTGAGAGGCAAAGAGTTAGAGGTTCTTGAGTCGTTTGATGATCTGTAGAGAACGGCTGGCTCGGAGATGCGGCCCTACCGACAATGTGGCTCTTGTTAACGCGGCTCAGCAGGAGCTTCGCCCTACCGCGTGATACGACCTCGTGGCCGGTGATCGGTAGGGCGAGCCTTCCGGCGAGCCGCCTTTTGAGGTCTCTCTTAATCTCTAACTCTTTGTTCCTCTTGCGGTTCCACCACCAGCTCCTCAGAAGTGAACGTTAGTTATTGCGCTCCCGGTTGCTGCTCTCCCTCTGGATGATCTTGAATCCTAGATCCACTCGCCGCTCCGCTGGCGTTCTCCCGTGAAGCGCCTGCAAAAGCATCTGTGCCGCAAGTTGCCCTGTCTCGAGGCGCGGCGTCCATACCGAGGTAATAGCCGGAATAGTCGAGCGAGAAATCTCCTGATCGTTGAAGCCCATGATCGCCAACTGTTCTGGAACTTTAATGCCCCGCCGTTGGCACTCGAAAAGAGCTCCGGCAGCGAGATCATCGTTTCCAAAAAAAACAGCTTCAATCGTAGGATGCTTCTCCAACAGCTCATTCAGGAGTCTCCCCCCCAAAGCGATGGAAAAGGGCTCGTTGCTGCGATGAATAAGATCGGAGCGATGTCCGTACTCTGTCAGAGTTTTTTGGAAGCCGGCTATGCGTTTGACGCTCCGAGGATCGATCTCAGTTAGAGTTCCCGCATAGGCTATTTGTGTGTACCCCTTTCGACAAAAATATTCGGCTGCTTCTACCCCGACTCTGTAGTGTGAAAATCCGACGTTGATATCCATAGGAGCGTCGCTCAGGTCCATGATCTCAACGATAGGGATCCGGGCCCTTCTGAGAACAGCCACGGTCCTGGCGGAGTGATCGACGCCAGAAAGAAGCAGTCCGTCCGGATACCAGCCCAGCATAGCCTCCACTAACTGTTCTTCGACCGAGACAAGGTATTCCGTTGTGCCAAGAATAATCTGGTAGCCATGTTGCGCCAGTACGGAGTAGACCCCTTGCAGAAGCGGAACGTAGATAGAATGAAGTAACGTGGGGATGATGATGGGAACGACCTTCGCGGTGCCGGAAGCCAGGCCGCTCGCAACGCGGTTGCGGACGTAACCCAATTCATCGACCGCGTGCAGAATCTTTCTCCGGAGGGGTTCTGAAACCATCTCGGGTTTTCGAAGAGCGCGGGAAACCGTCATCAAACCGACCCCGACATGATTGGCGACATCGCTCAGGGTCACACGTTTTGGGGGCAGGGGACGATTTTCGAGTTGGTTGGGGGAAGGATTCGTAGGGGTGGACTGCGACTCCATAAAGTTCTGAGTAGATTAAAAAATGGGTCTTCCAAAAATCGAAGATAGCGATATCATGTCTCCTCCGCTCCGTTTACGTGTCTTTCTCCTAATCCCCTTCTCCCTGATGCACAAGAACCTATTCGATCTCACCGGACGCCGCATCCTCATCTCAGGCTCACGCGAAGTCGCCAAGCGAATGATTCAGAAAAGGGCAGGCAAGATTATTAACATCTGCTCCTTAATGAGCGACGTTGGCCGGCGCGCCGATGGGGTAAACCGGAAGAACTGGTTGGTTCCGCAGTATTTTTAAGCTCGACTGGATCCGATTTTGTGAATGGCCAGATGATCTACGTCGATGGTGGAATGATTTCCGTCCTTTGAGCCAGTGTTCGTTCCATCTCAGCTTCGGGGTCCGACGGGCACTTGAGGGAGTCGCAAGATACGGGTTGCGTGGCGAATTTCGTTCTGGAGTTCCCTTAGCATTTCGCGAGTCACTTCGATTTGTTGCGCCTTATGGTCCGTCCAATTTTTGGCAGCGTTCTGGAGGCGGTGATAAGCGTTCGCGAAGTATGCTGCAGCCGTCTCCGTCAGTCCGGGCGTGGCAAGTTTTGTTTCAAGCTGCCTCTGCGCCTCCGTTAGTTCCGCAAGGATGACTTTTTCCCTGGGAACGCGCCGCAGCTTTTGCGCGAGCCGCAATTTGGAGAGAGTCCAAATCAACCATTTCGTAGGATCGATCTGCCATGGCTTGACGCCATTTCGGTAATCGTGCTGAAACTCATGATGAAAGTTATGGTACCCTTCGCCC
>WNFP01013983.1_pt1 | contig 10536 bp, 10 predicted proteins | sample 5400201 | NCBI WGS metagenome assembly WNFP01 (sample SAMN13153355, study PRJNA577476) | soil metagenome | isolation source: 115 cm saprolite under Madrone tree | place: USA:California | collected 2016-06-14
ATGAACCCCGAACGGCGCGCCACGGCGATGTCGGTCGCTGCCCACAGCCTCTACGAGCAGAGCGATCCCGATCGTGTCGCTGAGCCGGAAGGCGTGCTGCTCGTCCGCTCCGCGCGCTATGAAGAGATCGACGACCGGCGCACCCGGGTCTCGGGCGCGCAGTGGATCCCTGCCTCCCGTCCCACGATCAAGCTCGAAGGCGCGGTCCGGGTCGGCGAGCGAACCATCCTCCTGTGCGGCTCCTGCGACCAACGGGTCATCGACCGTATCAGCGATATTCTGACAGAGGTGATCGAGGTCGTGCGCGGTCTCGTATGCCGGGACGAGCCCGAGGATTACCGGCTGATCTTCCGGGTCTACGGCATCGACGGCGTGTACGCCTGGCCGGCACCGCCGAGCCCGATGCCACGCGAGATCTTCATCCTCGGCGAATGCATCGCGCCGAGCGCCGAGCGCGCCAGTGCTGTCGTGCGCACGACGAAGCAATACCTGCTGCATCACGGGTTTCCCGGCCGCCTCTCGACCGCGGGCAACGTCGCTTTCCCGTTCACACCGCCGGAATTGTCCGGCGGCACGGCGTATCGGTTCAACGTCTATCACATCATGCAAGTCGACGAGCTGGCGCCGCTGTTCCCGGTCGAGATCGAGGATCTGTGATCTGTCCGAGAGGGAGACAGTAATGAGCAAAACACGAGGGACCGGGTTGCTGATGGTGTGGAGCGACATCGATCATGAGTTCGAGGCCGAGTTCAATCGCTGGTACGACGAGGAGCACATCTCCCAATTGCTCCAGGTTCCGGGTTTTCTCAGCGCCGGGCGCTATGCTACACTCAAAGGCGGACCGAAATACCTCGCGATGTACGAACTCGAGGACCACAACGTATTGCGCACCGCCGCCTACCTAGACACCGTAAAATATCAGCCATCGCCGCAGCGAGCGAGGATCGGAACGAGCCGGGTCGGACGGAACTTCCTGCGCAACGCATATCGCCAGATCTTCCCGCTGCATACACATCCGATCGAGCAAACTGTGGAGATGGCTCCGTTTCTCCAGATGGGGCGGATCGATGTCTCCGCCGCGATCGAAGAGGAATTCAACGCTTGGTACAATACGGTCTATATCCCAGGTTATCTGGCAGTACCCGGATGCCTCGGCGCTCGCCGGTTTGTGGCTGTCGAGGGCCAGCCCAAATATCTCACCGTCTACGAGTTTGAGCATGCCCAGGTCTCGGAGAGCGATGCCTGGAGCCGAGCCCGGGCAAGCAATCCGTGGACGCGTCGGGTGCAGCCGAATTTGCAGCACGACGAGGGGTCGCCTGGGATTTACCAGCGCATTTATCCGAAATAGCTGTGTCGAGCCCCGCAATTCGGCACCTGCGGGTTTGACACAAGGGCGCGGCTGATCGCCGGCGCTGGAGCCCGTACATCGATCCGGCTGCTGCGCTCGATATGGCCGCCGGTCGTCATCCACCACGCGGCGACAGTGACTCGCCGGTGGAGGAAGCAGTCGCGAGCGAACTCGTCTCTGAAGCCAAATTCCTTGCTAGCTGGGTGCGTTAGTAGGGAATTAAATCGGTTCATCAGGAAAGCTTTCCGGCGGATCAGAGAATCCCGGGCGACTCGGGTCGCCAATCGGTTGGAGGATCAACGACTCGACTAGTCGGAGGGCGCGCATCACTCGGAAGGGCTCGGCGCGCTTTTCAGCAGAGAATGAGGCGACTCACTTTGTCGGCTTGCGACCATGGCGGTGGCGTCTTCAATGCCGCGAGCCCTCAGTAGGGAGTATAGGAGAACAGCACGACCGCGCTCGGGTAAAAACCATTCGGGGTCGGTGGGAGGTTCGGCGACATCGCTCCCGCGACGGCCGGCGCGGCCGGGGGCTGGGTCACCGGCGGCACCACCGGCACGCTGAGGGCGCTCGGGACCGAATGCTCAAATTACGCCACTTCGTGTGAGATTGGCGATTTCGTCTGACGATAGCCCGAGCCAACCGCCATAGATATCGGCATTGTGCTGGCCGAGCTTGGGGCTCGGTATGGTCGCTACTGCGTCCGCGTCATGGAAACGCAACGGCGACGTCGGGACGACGATGCGGCCGATCTCGTCGTGTTCGATCCATTCGAGCATGCCGCGCTCGTGCATGTGCGGATCGTGCATGACCTCGGCCACATCGCGCACCGGAGCACAAGGGATGCGGTATCGCTTGGCGATCGCGAACACTTCCATCTTGCCGAGGGTCCGGGTCCACGCTCCGACGAGAGCGTCGGTCTCGTCGAGATGGGCGACACGATCGGCATTGGTCTTAAAACGCGGGTCGTCGCGAAGGTCCGCGCGGCCCATCGCCGCCAGCAGCTGATGCCAGTGCTCCTCTACCGCGACATTGATTGCGACATAGCCGTCATTGGTGGGGTAGACGTTGAGCGGCGAGCGCGCATGGCTGCGGTTGCCGGTACGCGGCGGAATGTGCCCCGACTGCCAATAGGCCTCGAGATGCGAGGTGAGGGTGACGTAAGCGGCTTCTTGCATCGCGACCTCGACCAACCGGCCCTTTCCGGTGCGCTCACGCTCGAATAGTGCCGTGGTCACCGCGGCGTAGAGGTGGATGCCGGAGAGGAAATCGACCACCGCGGGGCCGGCCTTCACCGGTGGGCCGTCAGCAAACCCGGTGGTGCTGATCAGGCCCGAGACCGCCTGGATTGTCAGATCCATTGCCAGATTGTCGCGATCCGGGCCGCTCAGGCCATAGCCCGAGCCGGAAGCATAGATCAGGCGTGGGTTGACCTGACGCAGCTCTGCCCAGCCGACGCCGAGCCTCTCCATCGTTCCAGGCGAGAAGTTTTCGAGCAACACATCGGCGCGCCGGGCCATATCGGACAGCAAGACCCGGCCGCGCTCGTGCTTTAGATTTAGTGTGATCGCGCGTTTATTCGAGTTGAGCATGGCGATCGGGAAGGTCGTGCTCTTGCCGGGTGGGGCGCGCCGGCGCAAGGGCTCTCCATGTGGTGGCTCGATCTTGATGACATCGGCCCCCGCCTTCGCCATCAACAGAGTCGCATACGGCCCCTGAAAGACCTGGCCGAAATCAAGGACGACAACACCGGCGAGCGGCCGATTAGGGACCTCGGTCATGCTGAACTCCTTGAAGATTGCAGGGAGGCCCGGTCTGGCTGGCCGCGGGACCATGGCGACAATTAATCGCCAAGTGGCGCTCACTCCGCCCGCCTCCCTGGTCCTGTTGCCCGTCTCCACGCCGTCATCCTTGGTGATCGCGATGCGACCTCGACACCGAGGTCGTCTGGACGGCGATCGGACGCCTAATGTGATATCGGAGAAGTGGCCAAGAGAATTTGCCTCGCTCGCGCCGCGCCCACAGCTGCCCGTGATCCGATGAGAGACGAGCAGCTGTGGACCTCGCCGAAGCGGACGCCAAACATTATCGCGTCCATTCGCGTCCCCAGCTCCCAAAATTCGAGGCACAACGCGCCAACACTTCAGCCCAGGGCGCGGGCAAAACCCAACAGATTTCCCCGAGTACCCTCCGCGAACACCGTATCGTGTGTCTCGCTCCCGGGCGACAGACCCCGTAATCGGGGCATGGATGCACAAAGGAGGTTGCAATGAAGAGAATGGTGCACGACAGGCAGGTTTCAAATATCCAAAAGGTAGCTCCCAGCCCCAACCCGTCTGACGGGGACCAGCACAAGCCGGTCTCACGCCTGTAATGCCCCCGTCCCGAGACGAACCGGCGCGGCAGGTGAACGAGGCGCACAGCAATATCCGATCAAGGCGCGCTGTCGCCGAATTGCTCGCTGATCTCGGCGCGATCGCGCAACTTGTACCCGCGGCCGCGATCAGCCGCTGTGTCGGGGTTCGGCCATGGGCTTTACTCCGGGTGGACCAGTCGCCAGATCTGCGGCGGCGACAGCGGCAATTCGCGCGGCTCGACCCCGAACGAGGCCAGGGCCGAACCGACGGCGTTGGCAATCACTCCGCCGACCGGGACGATGCCCCCTTCACCGGCTCCCTTGGCACCGAGTGGGTTGATCGGCGAGGGGTACTCTTCCATCGGCACCGCGCGGATCTGAGGGAAATCACTCGCCGTCGGCAGCAGATAATCGGCGAGGCTGCCGGATCAGCAATTGTCCTTCGCGGTCGTAGACGAGGTGTTCGAGCAGCGCTGCCCAACATCCTCGACCGCGACATAATCGACGAGAGCCACATGTCCGGTGCCCGGATCGACCGCGACATGCGCGGCGTGAGCGCCGTAGCTGTAAGTGTGGCGGCTGTTGGCGAAGCTTTCCTCGACGGACAATCCCGCCAGCTCGGCCCAGGCGAGCGATCTGCCGTTCGCCGCGACCGCGGCACCATCGGCAAGCGTCACCTCCTCGGCTTTACAAGTCAATCGGGCAGCCGAGGCCTCGCGGATCACATGTTTCAGGCTCTCTGCCGCCAGCAGGATTGCCGATCCCGCCATCACCACCGCGCGCGAATGGAACGAGCCGAAACCTTCGCGGACCATTGCGGTTGAGCCGTGACCGACGGTGCTGATCCGGTCCATCGGCACTTCAAGCGCGTCGGCGGCAATCTGCGCGTACACGGTCTCGACACCCTGCCCAACCGCCGATACGCCGACACAGACCGCGACCCGGCCGTCGGGCTCGATCGTCAGCCGAGCATTTTCGCGTGGGCCAGCAGCTCCGCCCTCGACAAAGCAGCCGACCGCAACGCCCTGCCAGCGGCCGTCGATCAGTCGGCCCCGCACCTTCTGCTTTTGGTCCCAGCCGAACTCTGCGAGGCAGCGGTCGAGAGTCGCGCGATAGTCGCCGCTGTCGTACGCGTCTTTGTTCTCGTATGGAGTGATCGTCGCGACCGAGTAGGGCATCTGGTCCGCCGTCACCAAATTGCGGCGGCGGAATTCGACCGGATCGATCCCGAGATCGCGCGCCGCGATATCGAGCAGACGCTCGCGGAAGAAATCGCCCTCGAACCGCCCGGGCCCGCGATAGGTGCCGACCGGCGTCTTGTTGGTCAGGAGCAACGAGGCGTCGATGTCGATGTCGGGAATGTGATACGGACCCGACAGGAATTGCGCCGTGTTGCGCGCACCGACCATACCGTTGGTGCGCAAATAGGCGCCCATATCGGTCCAGACATGGCCGCGCAAGGCCAGGATCGTCCCGTCGCGGCGGCAGGCGATTGCGAGCTCGCAGTCGGATTCGCGCGCGTGGTTGGCGGCCATCAAATGCTCGCGCCGGTCCTCGACCCATTTGACCGGCCGCGCCGTCAGCCGTGCCGCGAACGGGATCAGAAAATCCTCCGGATAGAATTCTCCGCGCTGGCCAAACCCGCCGCCGACATCGTTCTCGACCATGTTGATCGCGCTTTCGGGAAGACCCATCTGCGCTGCCAGGATGCGGCGATTGAAAAACGCCACTTTGGCTGCGCCCGAGACAGTCAGCCGCCCGGCGGCTGCGTCCCATTCGGCCATCAATCCGCGCGGCTCCAGCGTGAGCGCCATGTGGCGCTGCACCGAGAAACTTTCTTGCCTCGTATAGTCGGCGTGCTCAAAGGCGGCCGCCGCATCGGCGCGGGCGGCGGTATAACGGATCGCCAGATTGCCTCCGGCGCTCTCGAACAGCAGGGTCTCGTTGTTTGCCGCCTGGCGGCGATCGACCACCGCCGGTAACGCCTCGATATCGACGCGGATCAGTTCGAGCGCGTCCTCGGCGATCGCGGGGCTGTCCGCCAGTACGACGGCAATCGGCTCGCCGACATAGCGAACCTTGCCATCGGCGATGACCGGCTGGTGGAACGGTTCGAGTTCCGGCAGGGGTTGCAAGCGAATTGGAATGCGGGGCACGGCGCCGCCCATGTCCACCGCGGTGATGACGCAGTGCACGCCGCCAAGCGCCAATGCCGACACCGCCTCGATCGAGCGGACCAGGCCATGTGCGACCGAACTGCGTAAGATGGCGGCATGCAACAGACCCTCGCGCGACAGATCGTCGAGGTACTGTCCCTTGCCACGCAAGAAACGCAGGTCTTCGACCCGCTCGATGGCGGCACCGATATAGCGGTTCGCCATGGTCATGGCCGCCTCCTATACGCAACGCGCGCCTCCATCACCGCCTCGACGATCGGGATGTAGCCCGTACAGCGGCACAGATTGCCCGACAGCACCTCTCGGATGCGTGCAGCGTCGGCCTCGGGCTCCGCGCTCAGCAGCGCATGTGCGGTGATAATCATCCCAGGCGTGCAGAAGCCGCATTGCAGGGCGTGATGCTTGCGAAACGCGGCCTGCAACGGCGTCAGCTCCGCGTCGTGGCTCAGCCCTTCCACCGTGATTACCTCGGCGCCTTCGGCCTGAACGGCGAGCATCAGGCACGAGCGCACGGCGTCACCGTCGACGATCACAGTGCACGCGCCGCACACGCCGTGTTCGCAGCCGAGATGGGTACCGGTCAGCCCGAGCTGGTGGCGCACACAATCGGCGAGGCTCGTGCGGGCCTCGACCTCAACCTTGACCTGAGAGCCATTGACTACGAAAGTCACGCGCATTTGGTGGCCAATCTTTATGAAGCGGCGCGCTGAAGCGCGCGCTTGAGCAGGGTGGCGACGAGAGCACGCCGATAGGCGGCGCTTGCGTGAAGATCTTCCGGCGGCTCGACCGCCGCGGCAGCTGCGCGCGCCGCTTCGGCGATTGCTGTCTCATCGAGGGCGCGGCCATTCAATATCGCCTCCGCCACGCCGAGGCGATGCGGGCGACGGCAGGCGCCGATGACGCCAAGATGCGCATTGCGCACGCGTTCGCCTTCGTCCTCGTCCCAAAAGGCGCCAATTCCGGCCAGCGCGAAATCGCCGCGCCGCCGGGCAAACTCCTCGAAGCCCCAGCGCCGCCCTGCCGGCCAGGCGGGCATGCGGATCTCGGTGATTATTTCGGCGGGCGCCAGTGCTGTCGTCAGCGGCCCGAGGAAGAAATCGCCCGCCGGTATTCTGCGCCTGCCGGTTGGGCCCGCGGTCGTTATCACGGCGTCGCAGGTCACCGCGATCCCAGGCAATTCCGCTGCCGGGTCGGCATGCGCGAGGCTGCCGCCGACGGTGCCGCGGTTCCGAATCTGGTAATGCGCCACATGCCCGACCGCCGCTACGAGCAGCGGATGCGCCGTGCGCAACCGCGGCTCGTGCTCGACGTCGCGCCAACGGACCCTGGCACCGAGCGCGACCCCCTCGTCGTCAATCAAAATCCGGTCGAGACCTGCGATTTTGCGTAGATCGACTAGCAGGGCCGGTGCGGCAAGACGAAACGCCAACAGCGGCATCAGGCTCTGCCCGCCGGCAATCGGCCGTGCCTCGCCGGCGCGCCCGGCGAGCAACGCCAAGGCTTCGTCGAGCGTGGCCGGACAGGCGTAATCGAACGGTGCGGGCTTCATCGGGTCATTCTAACCCATCCCGGCGAGAATAACCGACTCGACCCTGTTTCCTGAGGCTTGCTTCCGACATGCGCGCGCGAAGCGGGCATCAGCTAGGGGTTCGGATACATGTGGGCCTTGATTGCCTCTAGTTGTAAAATCACGTCACGGTTGACGATTTTGGTGAACCGCGGCACCTCTTTTCCCTTCCACTCGGCCGGTTGAAAAAACATCTGCAAAGGGCGTAGGTCGAAGAGTCCGCCGTTCCGGTAAGCATATGCCTCCTCGTATAAAGGCCGGTATACTTGCATGAAAGCATCCTCGGTTCGGCAATCATCTTCGGTGTGGTGACCGACACCATAAATATAATAAGCGTAGTTATTCAGCGGACCGTCCGGGTCATGTTTGAAGTGGTAGTAATATCCGGGCTCGGGCACCTTTTTAGGAGGTGGTATGTCGTACGCCATATCGTCGTTCCTGGGTGTAGCTCCGAAGATAACCATATCAGGTTTGTTGACAGGCTTGGTTGCTGCTGTGAAGGCAGATTAGATAACAACCTCACGCCGAACCCGATCCTTAGGGGCGGTGTGGGTGATGGGTTCAAGGGCGAGCCTATTACGGACCTTCACTCGCGAGCGCTCGCCGTCGGTAGGCTCCCAGAGGACACATCAGAGCAACATTGGAGCGCGGGCCGGATCGCTCGATGCCTACGCTTTGATCTTGACGGAGATTCCGAGAAGTCCGGATGGCCGCACCATCAGCACGACGATCAGCAGGACAAAAGCGTAGATGTCCTTGTAATTGCCAGAGAGGTAACCCGCACCGAGGCTCTCGACGACGCCAACCGTCAGGCCGCCAAGAACCGCCCCGGGGAGATTGCCGAAGCCGCCCACCACGGCGGCGGCAAATGCTTTGATCAGGATGCCAACGCCCATCGACACCTGCACGTAATTGATCGGGCCGGTCAACACTCCAGCCGCCGCTCCCATCGCGCATCCTATACCGAACAACAGGGAGATCATCAGCGGGACATTGATGCCCATCAGGTAGGCGATGTCTTTGTTGTGGGCGACGGCGCGCACGGCGAGGCCGATCTTCGTGTACTTGAGGAATACGTGCAGCGTCGCCATCAGCACCAGCGTCACCGCGACAATCCACAGGTATGAGCGCGGCACCATCAATTCGCCGATCTCGATTGGCAGGCCAAAATGGACCGGAAGCGGCACGGCCTTCGCCGTCCAGATCAGGAAAGCGATGTTCTGCAATACCATCGAGATGCCAAACCCGGCGATGATGATGCCCATGCCGGCAAACGAGATTCCGCCGCCCTCGCGCGTCAGGCGGCGGTAGAACAGCCGCTCTATAGCGGCGCCGATCACGCCAGTCAGCAGCATCGCGATGACGATCAGCGCCGGGTAGTTGAGTCCCGTCAGGTTCAGCACTGTCACGCCGAGAAAGGCGCCAATCATGTAGATCTCGCCGTGTGCGAAATGGACGATGTCGAGCCCCGAATAGATGAAGGATATCCCGAGCGCGACGAGCCCGTAGACCATGCCGAGCGACAGGCCAACGATCGTCAGATCGATCAGGTAATCCACGGGCTAATCCTGGGTGGCCGCCGCATCCGCGGCACCACCGAGATAGGACAGCCGCACGTTGTCATCGTTGATCAGCGATTCCGCCGGTCCCTCGAGATGGACGACGCCATCGCGCAGGACGTAGGCGTACTCGGCAAGGAGCAATGCCATCCGCACATTCTGTTCGACCAGAAGCAGCGTCATGCCTTCGCGGCAGATGCGCCCGATCGTGCGGAAGATGTCGAGCACGATCTGCGGGGCTAACGCGGCGCTCGGCTCGTCGAGCAGCATCATTTTCGGCTGCGACATCAAGCCCCGGCTGATGCAGAGCATCTGCAACTCGCCGCCCGAGAGGGTCGCGGCGAGCTGCCGCCGTCGCTCGCTGAGCCGCGGGAAATAGTCGTAGACGCGCTCGAACGAGCGGCGCAATTGGCCGCGGTCGCCGACCAGATAGGCACCAAGACGCAGGTTTTCTTCCACCGTCATCGCCGGGTAGGCTTCCTTGCCCTGCGTCACCTGCACGAGCCCGCGCTGCACGATGCGGTCGGGACGCAGCCCGTCGATGCGCTCGCCGTCGAACTGCACGGTGCCCTGCCATGGCTTCAGCAAGCCCGAGACGGTTTTCAAGAGCGTCGATTTGCCGGTGCCGTTACCACCAAGCAAGGAGGCGATACGACCGCGCTCGACGCGGAGCGAGACACCATTGAGGATCTGGACGCTGCCGTAACCCGCTCGAAGCCCGTCGACGCGAAGCATGATCCCCATTCACCCGCCGCCCGCCCAGCCCGCTGGACACCCTCGGCCCGCAAGTTAGGATGAATGCCACCGGATCGAAAGAAATCGCTTCGCCACAGACGCCAATCCGCGAGAGGACATTCATGACGCTCAAAATCAAATTGGTCACCGGCCTCCTGGGAGCGGCGATCATGGCGTGGGCAGTTCCGTGCGCCCCCGCCGCTGCCGAGAATGGAGTCATCCGCATCGGTATGACGCTCCGGATGATTGTCGAAAACGGCATCAAATATGGTCAGTTGACCCGCGACGAGTTGCTCAGCGTCAACGCCGCCGGCGGGATCAACGGTCACAAGGTCGAGATCATCCTGCTCGACGATGAATGCAACGCCCAGAAGGGCGTAGCCAACGCCAACCGCTTTATCGAGCAGGACAAGGTGCACCTGATCATAGGATCGATCTGTAGCTCGGTGACTTTGCCGCTGGTCGACATCACAGCGCGGGCGCAGGTGCCGCAGATCAGCCCGACCTCGACCGCCCGCGCGATCACCGAGAAGGGGAGCGCCTGGATCTTCCGCGCCGCTGCGTCCGAGCGCTATTTCGCCGCGGTGCACGCCAAATACCTGGCCGAGAACGTCGGCAAGAAAGTTGCCTACCTCTACACCACCGACGCGGCGGGCATCTCTTTCGTCACCGCCTATCAGCAGTTCATGAGGGACACTTACGGAGTCGAGCCGGTGTTTTTGGCGCAGCAGCAGGAGACCGACGTCGACTTCCGCTCGAACCTGCTGAAGATCAAATCGTTGGGGCCGGAGGTG
>WNFP01007812.1_pt2 | contig 10535 bp, 10 predicted proteins | sample 5400201 | NCBI WGS metagenome assembly WNFP01 (sample SAMN13153355, study PRJNA577476) | soil metagenome | isolation source: 115 cm saprolite under Madrone tree | place: USA:California | collected 2016-06-14
ACGCACACGGTGCTCGCGGCCGTCGTGTTCGGCGTTGTTGCCGGAACGTTCGTGTCGTGGCGGCGGTGGGATCGGTGGTGTCCGGCGACGCTTCTGTGCGGTGCGGCATACGCCTCACACCTTCTGCTCGACGCGTTCACCGAGGACCGACGCGGCGCGGCGGGTGCGCGCTTCTTCTGGCCGCTCTCGGATGCGTATTACATTTCGCCAGTCACGATCTTCCGCGAGATTTTCATCGACGGCGGGTCGCGCCTCGGGTTCGTTCACAGCATTGTCGCGTGGCCGACTCTGTGGGTGCTCGCGCGCGAGGCGGCGATCGTCGTGGTCGCGCTCGCGACGTTGCGGATCGTCGAGCTCGTGCGCGCTGCGCGGCGCGAGGCGGCGCCCGGCGATCTCGCGCCGACCGGCGAGGAGGATCTCGCCTGAGCGGCTGGTGGCCGCTGGCCGCCTACGTCGGCTTGGCGGTCGCGCTGTTCGTCCGCTTCGAAGATCCGGCGCGGCGTCGCCGGGACGCGACCGGCCTCGTCGCCAACGCCACCGACGTGCGACTGGTCCGTGTCCAGCACCGGGTCTTCTACACGGTGCTGCTCGCCGCGCCTGTCGAGTGGTGGTGGCGCGGGCGGCCCGCCGCCTGGACACAACTGCTCGGCGCGGCGGTCTTTCTCGCCGGCGTCGTCGGCTACCGCGTCGTCGGAGCGGCATTGGGCGACCAGCTCTCGCCACTCGTCGCACCGCGTGAGCCTGCGCGGTTGATCGACGACGGGCCGTATCGCCGCGTCCGCCATCCGATGTACGTGGCCGAGCTGACGATCGCGACCGGCGCGCCGTTGACGCTCGGCGCGCGCGTGAGCCTACTCCTCGCGCTGGCATTCGCGGCGGTCGTCGTCTACCGGATGGCCGTCGAAGAGCGTGCGCTGCGCGCACGCATCCCGGAGTATGCCGCATATGCGGCGCGAACGTATCGTTTGATTCCCTATGTCTACTGAGCGCGACGACATCGAAGGCACTGCGGGCGCCCGTCCATCACTTACAGCGACGCTCCTCGTCCTTGGCTGGGCGGCGGTCGTCTATGCGTCGTATCTCGCCGGGTATCTGCACTGATGGTGGACGTCGGCATCCTCGCCGTGCTGCTGCTCGTCGCCTACGGCATCGGTGCGCGCTTGCTGCGCGCGGTACCGTTCGAGTGGGCGCTCGAGGTGACGCTCTTCGCGCTCGCGCTCGCGCTCGGGCTGCTCGGGTACGTTACGTTGGCGCTCGCCGAGGCGTCACTCCTCGGCCGGCCCGCGCTGCTCGCGGTCGTGGCCGTCGGCGCCGTCTTCGGGTGGCGGCAGATCGTCGCCGGCCTTGCACGCGGCGTTCGCGGTATCGGCCGTTGGTGGGACGCGGGGCCGAGTCGCAGCGAGCGCGCGGCGCTCGCCCTCGGCATCGCGATCGTCGCGGCCGAGGCGATCATGGCGTTCGCGCCTCCGGTCGGCGGCGACCAGACGAAGTACCAGCTCGTGTATCCGCGGCTCTGGGCCGAGGCGCATCGCGTGGTCGCGACGCCGTGGAGCTTCTGGGGGTACGTCCAGTACCTGATGAATCTTCTCTACGCCGCAGCATTCGCGCTGCGCGGTGACGTACTCGCGCGTTTGCTGAACGACGCCTTCGGCGTGCTGCTGGCGGTCACGATCTTCGCCGTCGGACGCCGAGCGTTCTCGCGACAGACCGGCGTCTGGGCGGCGCTGCTCTTCCTGACGATGCCGCTCACCGCGAGCTTGATGATGCGCGCGTGGGTGGAGTTCGCGCTCACGCTGTACGTCGTCCTCGCCGTCATCGCGATCATGGCGTGGCGGCGAACGGAATCGACGCCGTGGCTCGCGCTCGCCGCCGTCATGGCGGGATTCGCCGGCGGCACGAAGCTGATCGCGCTCCTCGCGCCGGCGCTGCTGGGCGTCGTCATCCTGACGCATCTCCTGCGCCGCCATGGACGCCCGGCGCTGCCGACGGCGCTCGCGACGGTCGTCGGGTTCGGCCTCGTCGCCGCATCTATCCCTTCGGCTACGGCGTCTTCGGCGGCCGCAACTGGAGCGCCGATGCCGCGCGCGGCCTCGACGCATACTACGCCGCGTATCGCGAAACGCAGGCGGCGCGCCACGGCGCGCGCGCAGGCGGCTACGATGCATGGTGGCACGCGCTGCGGTTTCCGTGGGACGTGACGATGGCGCCGTACTCCTTCGAGGAGGTAGGACGCTCGGCGTACGACGTCGGACCGTTCGTGCTGGCGTTCGCGCCGGGACTCTTGCTGTTGCGGCGCGGCGTCGATGCGTGGCTGCTCGCCGGTTTCGCGTTGGCATACGGCGCGGCCGTCGTGTTCGGGATGTGGGCGCACCCGCGCTACGTCCATCCGGCGCTCATCCTCCTGCTCGTCGTCGGCGTCGCGGCGACGGCGCGCCTGCGCGCGTACGGTCCACGGGCGGCGCGCGCGGTGACGGCGCTGCTCGCGGCGACGGTGCTCGTCCAGACGGCGCTCAGCGTGCGCGTCCTGGCGCCGCTCTGGCCGGACAGCGCGCGCGTGGCGTTCGGGCGCATGAGCCGCGACGCGTTCCTGCGACGGAACGAGCGCCACTACGCGCTCGCGACGCTCGTGCACGAGCAGGTGCCTCCCGACGGCAACGTCCTCGTGCTCGGGATGATCCCGCATCCCTACTACTACGTCGGCCGCCGTTTCACTCTCGCGAGCCCGCTCGAGCAGGGCGCCATCGACTATTGGAGAATGCAGACGTTGGACGAGTTTCTGGCGGCGATTCGCGCCTTCGGAGTCACGCACGTGGTGCGCGAGACCGATCCCGACAAGCGGGCGACGAACCCCGTCGGCGCGCGCGTCCTGCAGCTCTGGGACGAGCTGCTCGCGCGCTCGGAGCGGCTCGGCGGCGACGACAGCGGCGCGCTCTACCGGCTGGCGCCTGCGGTCGCGCACGCGGGGAGCGGGTCGTGAAACGTACGACGAGCGGGCACATGCTGCTCGACATCGTCGGCCTGATCGGCTCGCGGGCGATGCTCGTGGTGTTCGGTCTCGCGACCGGGGTCATCACCGCGCGGCTGCTCGGGCCGCACGACCGCGGCCTCTTCACGGTGCTGCTGCTCATGCCGCAGACGCTGGTGAACTTCGCGAAGATGGGCGTCGCGCAGGCGAACGTCTATTACATTCGTCGCCGCGGCGCTTCGGTCTCGACCGTGGCGTCGAACTCGCTCGTCCTGTCGCTGATCGTGAGCGTGATCCTGGTCGCGGTCTGCTGGCTGGCGCGGCCGTGGGTGCTCGATCCGTTCACGAAAGGCGCGCGCGGCACGCTCGTGATCGTCGCGCTGAGCGCGATCCCATTCGTGATGATCGAGAGCTATTTCCTCTCGATCCTGCAGGCGGTCGAGAACTTTCGCGCGTACAACCTGCAGTCGATCTACAAGGCGATCTTCAGCTTCTTGACGATCGCCGTTGCGCTCCTGGCGCTGAACGGCCGCCTGTGGGCGGCGCTCTTCTCGCAGCTCCTCGTCACGATCGGCGCCAACATCTGGCTGCTCTACCAGGTGCGGCAGCTCGCGCCCTTCGGCCTCAAGTGGGACGGCGGGCTCGGACGCGGCATGCTCGAGTTCGGAATCAAATCGTACTTCCAGACGCTCGCCGCGCACCTGCACTATCGCATCGACGTCTACCTGATCGCCTACTTCCTCGACCCGACGCAGGTGGCGTTCTACTCGATCGCGGTGAACATCACGAATCCGATTCTGCAGATCCCGGACGCGGTCGGCACCGTGATTTTCCCCAAGCTCGCGGGATCCTCCGACGCCGACGCGCACGCGCGCACCGCGGTCACGTGCCGGCACACGCTCTTCACGACGATCCTCGCCGCGCTCTTCTACGCCGGGATCGGCAGCCAAGCGCTGACGATCTTCTACGGCGACCGCTACGCGCCGGCGATCCGGCCGATGATTCTCATGTTGCCGGGGATCATCATGATCTCGCTGTACCAGATCCTCACCCGCAACTTCACGAGCCGCAACCGCCAGCAGGTGAACATCGTCGCCGCCGGCATCGCGCTCGGGGTGAACTTCACGTTGAACGTGATCCTGATTCCGCGCTTCGGCATCTCCGGTGCCGCGGTCTCGACGGCGATCTCGTACACTCTCGCGGCGCTGCTGCTGCTGTTCGTCTTCGTTCGTGAATCCGGCGGCAGCTTGCTCGGAACGATCATGATCCGCTCGACCGACCTCGCCAGTTATCCACGCATGATCGCCGCGGCCGGCGACCATCTGCGCGGCCGCGAGCCCCGCCGCAACGCCGCGTGAGCGGGGCAATTTGCTTCGCCATACTTCGTTGCTCGGTCGCTGCGCTGCGCGGCGTAGCTCCGCTATGCCTGCGCTGCTCGCTTCCTGTCCGTCATTCGACATCGGGACGAGACAATTCCTCGTTGCGGCGAGCGGCGAATCTGTTTATGGTTTTGGGATCCCGCGGATCCAGCCCCCGCCACTTCCGCAGCGGGCGGCATCGTACCTACATCATGGAGGAGCGATCGCGTTGACTCGGAAAGTCGTCGTCATTGGGCTCGATTCGGCGCCGCCGCGTCTCATGTTCGACGTGTATCGCCGCGAGATGCCGACGCTCGCGCGGCTGATCGACCGCGGCGCGCACGGCCGGTTGCAGAGCACAAACCCGCCGATCACGGTTCCGGCGTGGACGTCGATGATGTCCAGCAAGGACCCGGGGCAGCTCGGCTTCTACGGCTTTCGCAATCGTAAGGACCACTCGTACGACGGCTACGCGTTCGCGAACTCGGCGCTCGTGCGCGAGCCGCGCCTCTGGGATCTCCTCGGCGAGGCCGGCAAGCGCTCGATCGTGCTCGGCGTGCCGCAGACGTATCCGCCACGGCCGCTGAACGGCGAGATGGTGACCTGCTTCCTCACGCCCTCGACGAAGGCGCAGTACACCTATCCCGAGACGTTGAAGGCCGAGGTCGAGCGCGTCTCCGACGGCTACGTCCTCGACGTCGACGACTTCCGCACGCCGCACAAGAAGGAGCTCCTGGAGCGCGTCTACACGAAGACGCGCAAGCACTGGGCGGTCGCGAAGCACATGATCGCGACCCGTGAGTGGGATTACTTCATGGTCGTCGAGATGGGACTCGACCGCATTCATCACGGGTTCTGGAGCTACATGGACCCGGAGCACCGCAAGTACGAGCGCGGCAACGAGTTCGAGCAGGCGATCCGCGACTATTATCGTTACCTCGACGGCGAGCTGGCGAGCTTGCTCGCGCTCGCCCCGCAGGATGCGCTGGTCCTCGTCGTTTCCGACCACGGGTCGAAACGGATGGAAGGCGGCATCTGCTTCAACGAATGGCTGATCCGCGAGGGGTATCTCACGCTGAAAGATCCGCCGAAGACGCCGACGCCGATCGGCAAGGTCGCGATCGACTGGTCGCGGACGAAGGCGTGGGGCGACGGCGGCTATTACGGCCGCTGCTTCATGAACGTGAAGGGCCGCGAGCCCGAAGGGATCGTCGATCCGCACGACTACGAGCGCGTGCGTAGCGAGTTGATCGCCGGCATCGAGGCGATCGTCGACGATCACGGCCGGCCGATCGGCTCGAAGGCGTATCGTCCCGAGGACATCTATCGATCGGTGAACGGCGTCGCGCCGGATCTCATCGTCTACTTCGGCGACCTGGCCTGGCGCTCCGTCGGCGCCGTCGGCATGAACTCGATCTATACCTTCGAGAACGACACCGGGCCCGACGAGGCGAACCACGACTGGTACGGCATCTTCGTGATGTCGTCGCCGGAAGGGTCGGTGCCGCTCACCGGCAACGTCGGGGACGTGTCGATCTACGACGTCGCGCCGACGTTGCTGACGCACTTCGGCTGCCCCGTGCCGAGCGACATGATCGGCCGCTCGCTGCTGCGAGCCTGAGGGAAGCGGTCGCATGCGGCACGTCGCCGTCGACATCGTCACCGGCTTTCTCGGCAGCGGCAAGACGACGCTGCTCAGCCACGTGCTCGCGCACGGCTTGAAGGGCAAGCCGGTCGCGGTCGTGATGAACGAGATCGGCGAGGTCGGCATCGACGGCCAGGTGATTACCGGCCTCAATTACGTCGAGAAGATGGTCGAGCTCTCGAGCGGCTGCATCTGCTGCTCGATCGACGAGTACCGCTTCGACTTGGCGATCCAGGAGCTGATCGAGACCGTCCACCCGCATCTCATCATCATCGAGTCGACCGGGCTCGCCGATCCCGAGCCGCTCACGTATCGCGTGAAGGCCGCCGGGTTGAAGCTCGACGCAGTGATCACGGTCGTCGATGCGGCGAACGTGCAGCGCTTCCTCAAAGAGACCGACGTCGCGACGGCGCAGATCGAGGCCGCGGACTTCCTGGTCGTGAACAAGATCGACCTCGTCGCGACCGATGACGTCGCGCGCGTCGAGCGCCGGCTGCGCAAGATGAACCCGCGCGCCGTGCAGTTCCAGAGCGTGCGCGGCGCGATCGACTCCGAGGTGCTCTTCGCGACCGGCGTCGCGACGTATCGCGAGCGCGCGCGCGAGCCGCGGGCGACATCCGAGCACCTGCACCAGGACGCGTTCGGCTCGTTCCTCTACCGCAGCGACCTCGAGCTCGATCAGCCGGCGTTCGAGCACGTCCTCGAGCACCTGCCCGCGGACGTGATCCGCGCCAAAGGCATCGTACGTCTCGTCGGGCGCGACTGGCACTGTCTTTTCAACGTCACCTGCGGCCGCGCCGAGCTCGGTTGGCTCAAGCTCCCCGCGGACCGCACCGAAAACCAGGCCGTCTTCATCGGCCGCAATCTCGACCGGCATCGCGCCGGCATCCTCGACGCGCTTCGCCGCTGCGAGCGCGCCCGGGGGCAACGACAGGGAGAGCTTCGATGACCGCAACCCCCAAGCGGCCGGAAGATCCGGCGCAGCCACCGCCCGCCCCCGAGCCGACCGAGGGCTACTCGCCCGAGGAAGAAGAGGAAGTGCAGAAGCGTCTCGAGGATTTGGGCTACATCTGAGCACCGCGCTCGCGTATGCTCCGCCACGGAGCGTGCGCGGCGGCTCATTTCGGCCGCGGGTCTCGTCCCGCGCCGCACGCGTACCCCGCCCGCCGATCGGCGGGCGTTACCTTCCCATTTCGGAGGACGTCCATGGAAATCCTGGACAAGATTCGTGAACGCAAGGCCCGTACGGGCGTGATCGGCCTCGGCTACGTCGGGCTGCCACTCGCCATAGAGTTCGCGCACGCCGGCTTCCATGCCGTCGGCATCGACGTGGACGAGCGCAAGGTGGACGCCATCAACGCTGGCCAGTCGTACATCGTCGACACCAGCAACGAGGAGGTGGCCTCGCTGGTGGCGACGGGACGCCTGCAGGCGACCACCGACTTCACCGTGATCGAGGACCTCGACACGATCAACATCTGCGTGCCGACGCCGCTCCGGAAGACCAAAGACCCCGACATGACGTACGTCGTGGCGGCGGTGAGCGAGATCAAGAAGTACTTGCGCGCCGGGCAGCTGATCATTCTCGAGTCGACGACATACCCGGGTACGACTGAGGAGCTCGTGCTGCCGCAGCTCGAGGAGAGCGGGCTCAAGGTTGGCCGCGATTTCTTCCTTGCGTTCTCCCCCGAGCGCATCGATCCGGGGAACAAGCAGTACAACACCCGCAACATCCCGAAGGTCGTCGGCGGCGTTACCGCGCGCTGCACGCAGGTCGCCAAGACGCTCTATGAGCAGAGCATCGAGAACGTCGTGCCGGTGTCGTCGACGCGCGTCGCCGAGATGGTGAAGCTCCTCGAGAACACGTTCCGCAGCGTCAACATCGGCCTGGTGAACGAGCTCGCCCTCATGTCGGCAAAGCTCAACATCAACGTCTGGGAGGTGATCGACGCCGCGGCGACGAAGCCGTTCGGCTTCATGCCATTCTATCCCGGCCCCGGGCTCGGCGGGCACTGCATCCCGATCGACCCGTTCTACCTCGGTTGGAAGGCGCGGATGCACGGTTTCGAGCCGCGGTTCATCGAGCTCGCCGGGCAGGTGAACGAGTCGATGCCGAAGTTCGTCGTCGACAAGGTCACCGACGCCCTCAACAACGACGGCAAGGCGGTGCGGAATTCCCGCATTCACGTTCTCGGCGTGGCCTACAAGCGCGACGTCAACGACAGCCGCGAGAGCCCGTCGCTGCACGTCATCAAAATGCTCCTCGACCGTGGCGCCAAGCTCACCTACAGCGACCCGTTCGTGCCCGAGATCCGCGGCGAGGGCATGGATCTCGACTCCGTGCCGGTGCGCGAGACCCTCGAAGCGGGTACCGATTGCGTGGTACTGCTGACCGACCACAGCGGCTTCAACTACTCGGAGATCGTGCACCTGGCGCCGTTGATCGTCGATACGCGGAACGCGCTCCGCGATTTCATCGGCGGCAATATCGTCCGGCTGTAGCAGGGGAGGGACATGGGCGCGGAGAACGCGTTGCGACGGCGGATCCTCGGCGAGTATCGAAAAGCGCACGAGGCCAACAAGGAAGTGCCGTTCCTGCACACCCGGCAGCATTTGGCGGAGCGCCTCGGGGAATCCTACGAGACCCTCGCGCCGCAGGTGCAGTTCCTCGAGCAGAACCGCTACCTGCATTGGAAGGCGGCCGACGTTTTCAAGATCTCGCCGAAAGGCGTGCGCGCGACGCACACCGCCGAGGACCTTGCGCGCGAGTTCCCCGACTGACGTGCCGCGCGCGCGGGTGACGCTCACGGGCTGCTGCATGCCGCCCGGACGACTGGCGCTCGCGGGCTCCTCGGGCGCGTGACGAGGATGGGCGCGGAGCGGCGCACCGGCTTCGGCGGGGCGGTCGCGGGCGCGACCTTCGCCGCGCTGCTCGTCGGTCTTGCCGAGGCGGGAGTCGTGAGCATCGAGCGCCGTCTCGGCTTCGATGCCGGCCTGCTGCTCTTCGCGGTCGTCGCCTACGGGCTCACCGGCGTTGCCGCCGGGATCGGGCTCGGCATGGGGTTGCCGCTGCTCGGAATTCGCCGCCGCGCCACGGCCTATGCGGTGAGCGGTGCGCTGACGTTCAGCGCGCTCGTCACGATCATCGCCCGCTTCCGCGTCTTTCGCGACGTCCTCCACGAGACCTTCGACGGCCAGGCGATCTCGCCGCTCGTGTTTCAGATGGGCTCGGTCGTCGTCGCGCTGCTCCTCGCGACGCTGGCGTTCGCGCTCTTGCGGGCGATCGGACGCCGCGAAGGCGCAGCGACGTCGGTCGCGACGGCGCTCGCCGTCCTCGTCGTCGCCGCCGCGGCGAGCGCTGCAGCGGTGCTCGTGCACGGTACAGCGGGCGCCGTCGTCCGCTCGTCGCTCGCGAGCCGCGGCAGCGCGCAGGGGCCGAGTGTGATCCTGATCATGGTCGACACGCTGCGCGCCGACCATCTCTCCTGTTACGGCTACGACGCGATTCGGACACCCGCGATCGATGCCCTCGCCGGCGACGGTACGCGCTTCGCGCACGCCTACTCGCAGGCGTCGTGGACGCGGCCGTCGGTGGCGACGATCCTGACGTCGCTCTACCCGTCGTCGCACAAGGCGGTGCACAAGTCGGACGTGCTGCCCGACGCCGTGACGACGCTTCCCGAGGTGCTGCAGGCGGCCGGCTACCATACGGTCGGCTTCGCCAACAACATCAACGTCGCGCCGCTCTTCAACTTCCAGCAGGGCTTCGACGAGTACTGGTTCCTCGAGCCGGTGTTCTTCTTCGGGGCGACGGAATCGGCGGCGCAGCTCACGCTCTACAACCAGCTGCGTCTCGTCCGCGAGCGCTGGCTCTCACGTGTGAAGCACGTCGAGAACTACTACCAGCCGGCGGCGGTCGTCACCGACCGCGCGCTCGCGTGGGTCGGGGAATACGGCGGTGCCGCGCGGGAGAGTGGCGGATCGGGACGGGGCGGCGCGCCATTCTTCATGTTCCTTCATTACATGGATCCGCACGATCCGTACTTCGCGCATCCATGGAACGGCGACGCGCTCGCACGCGTGGCGAATCCCAATCCCGATCGCGCGCTCGCCGACCGTTACCGCGCCGCATACGACGGCGAGATCGTGTATCTCGACGCGCAGCTCGGCCGGCTCGTCGCCGGCTTGAAGGCGCGCGGCCGATACGACGACACGATGATCGTCCTCACCGCCGACCACGGCGAGGAGTTCTGCGAGCACGGCGGATGGTGGCATGGCCAGACGCTGTACGACGAGCAGCTCGCCGTGCCGCTGCTCGTGAAGCCGGCGCGCGGCGGTGGAACGGGCGTCGTCAGCCAGGCGATGGTCGCGAGCCTCGACATCGCGCCGACGATCATCGCCGCGGCGGGCGCCGTGGTCCCCGAGGCGATGGTCGGGCGGCCGCTGTCTCTCGTCGCGAGCGCGCCGGCCCCGCGCGACCATGCGTTCGCCGAGTCGGATCTCGAGGGCAACGTGCTGCGCGCGTATCGTACCGATGCGTGGAAGCTCATCGAGGCGAATCCCGCCA
>WNFP01005119.1_pt1 | contig 10534 bp, 9 predicted proteins | sample 5400201 | NCBI WGS metagenome assembly WNFP01 (sample SAMN13153355, study PRJNA577476) | soil metagenome | isolation source: 115 cm saprolite under Madrone tree | place: USA:California | collected 2016-06-14
GATGGAGCGGTCCAGAAAGGTCACGAACACGTCCTGCTGAATGCCGCCACTGGTTACGCGAAAGGTGAAGAACCCAAAACACGGATCGTTCAAAGTGTTTGCCGTGCCGTCATAGAGATAGGCTGCATCGGCGACGGGAGTAAGCATGGCCTGCACCAAAGTGTTGCCCTGGGGATCCTGCACGGTAAATCCGCCGCCTGCCGTGATTACCATGGTGGCTTTGCTCAGGCTGGCATTGCCTGTCTCTATATTGCCTAGGCCCGTGCTTGCGCCGGTCTTCTGGTAATAGATGGCTTTGTATGTTCCGGCAAAAGTTGGATCAAAGTTCTTGGTGGCGGCCTTTTGCAGCGCCAGGATCGCGCCATTATTCGTATCCACGGCGAAGACGCCGTTCGGCGTGCCAAAGATGTAGTCAAAGGCGCCCGAGCCGTCCGACATTTTCAGGAATGTCCCGGAAGGGTCATTCTGGAATTGTGTGTGATCGAACCCGGCCCCGGTATGAAACGGCGAGCCTGAGTTGTTCATGGCGCCGAACGGCCAGAACGAACTTGGGACTACGTCGCCCAAAGCGTTGATGTTGATTGAGCCAACTTCAATTCCACCGGCTGCCGTGCGGAATTGCATGTAGTTATAGCGACGGTTGGCCCAGGTGGCTACGGAAATCGGAGCGCTCTGAACGGCGGTGACCAGTGCCGGCGTGTTGTGATTGGGACCGGTTTTTGCCGCCTGGAGGATCAAGGCATAGTTAGGGACTTCATAGGCCGCCACCAGATTGCCTGCGGGATCATTCAGCGTGTACGTGCCATCCGCGTTCACTGTGAACGGGACAGTGCCAGAGTCGCCGTTGGATTTATTTGTATAAGCGATGGTATGGGCAACCGGATCAATGGTGATGTTCAGGAAGTCGCCTACGGAGGCGGTGCCGTTATAAGCGCGCGACGCAAGGGTTGAATTGGCAGCGGTATTGCCGCCGCCGCAGCCGAGCAGCGCGGCCACGGCCAGTGTTGCAAGGTACATTCTGAGCTTCATGCAGGGACTCCAGGTTTCTCTTGTGTTGGATTAGGGCTGGGTGGAGTATCGTCCGTTTGAAGTTCGATCCATGGCGAAATGGGCGCGCGGACAACCCAAAGTAATCAGAGAAGAATACAAACGTATCTTTCTCCGGCGGCGGCAAGTGAATTGACCAGCCCTTGCCCGGATGGTGCAGCACTCTTGCGTTAGTAATTGCTCAGGCAGCTGGGTTATGCTTTGCCTACTGATGTCATCAAGTACGCCCAAAGCGCGCAGCACCGCTGCCCTGGCGGACCTGGACCAACTTAGACGGGAGTTCCGGGCACGGATTGCGGCCTCGGGAATACGTGTGGACTTTTCGTCGCGTATCGGCGTTGTGCTGTCCGGAGGCGGCGCGCGCGGGGCCTATGAGGCCGGAGCGCTCATGGCCTTCCAGGATGCGCAGGTTCCCACGCATATTCTTGCGGCCACCTCCGTGGGCAGCATCAATGCGTCGTCATACGCTGCCGAAGCTGACAGTTTGGTAGGGCGGGCCGAACCACTGGTAAAGGCATGGCTTGAACTCACTCCGGCGACATTAGGCATTGACTGGTCGCGGTTCATTTTTCTGCTTGCTGGCCTGGTGGCGGCCTCTGCAGGCGTTGGAAACTTCCTGTGGCTATGGATGCAGGAACGCGGCGTCTTTCTGCAAACCACGCATCCCAAGTTTACGTGGTTTGCACTGGCCGTGGCCGGAATTTCCATTTTATTTTTTGCCGACAAGCTCTCCTACATTGGCTACGTGGTCCTGAAATTCATAAGGAAAAGGAGCTGGGAAACGGATTGGCGCAAGACCTGGGTGTCTTTGGGGGCGAACCTGCTGGTGTGGGGATTTGTCGTGTTGTTCATCGCCTTTACTTACATCCATCTGCCGGTTGACAGCAAGAGTTCTTTCAGAATCAGCACGCATGTGCCCATGTTTTTTGCCATCCTGCTGGCCCTGGGCTTGTACCGGCTGTTACGGGAGACTCTGAGCAAGCTCAGCCACCGCTTTCTGCGCATGCCACTGCGCACGGGATTGTTTCCGAACTTTGAGCGCATCAGGTTTTTGCGCGCGCGCATTGACCAGCAGAAGCTGCGTAATTCAGCCATCCGCGTGGTCATGACCGCCACGGACATTCAGCGCGGTGTGGGCAAGTTTTTCTGCAACGTGCCGGTGGAAACTCTGGCGGGCGACCCCGGCGTGAATGTGGAGTTCGTCCGCCAGGAAGTGGAACAACCGGAAGACCTGGTGCTGGCCGCCGTGGCGTCTTCATCCTACACATTCGCTTATGAAGCAGTCTCCATGGATGGCCGGCTCTGGACCGATGGCGGCATTATGACGAACCAGCCGGTCCTGCCTGCTCTGCGCCTGGGTGCGGACGTCCTGTTTCTGATATTGATTGAGCCACTGGAAGGCGAGAACCAGGCCAACACGATCAAGACCTTTCTTGATGTGGGTGTGCACGCGATGGATATTCTGATCTCCAAGAATTTCAAGGCGGATATCGCCCTGCTGAGCAACATTAACCGGTTGTGCTCGAGCTACGCAGCGGAGATAGGCGTAAAGCCGGAGCAACTGGAACTGGAGATCGGCAAGCAGCGCTATCGTTTTGTGAAGTCCTTCAATATTGCGCCGGAAAAGCCGCTGCTCGCGGCGTCACTGGACTTTGATAGCGAAATCATTGCGCCAATTATCGTTCAGGGCTATCGAGATGCGGGAAAGGTCATTGAAGAATTCCTGGCATATGAGGCTACGCGTCCCCAACGCGAATCCAGGCGTCTGGTGCGGCTGGCGGCGGAACGTCCGGAAGGGAACTTCCGCATTGTGACGCACTGATCCTAGGTAAGATATAGCCTTCACTGCGCACAAAATGGGAGCCTGCCTAGCTTAGGCAAGAGATTGGGCGGTTTTGGCGCGCAGCCGGGCCAGAGAGCTGAGTCCGCGCAGCACCAGCTTGAAATTTGCTGAATTCTGCGTGACAAACTTCAGCCGGTTGCCGCGGGCCAGATATGATTCAGGATTTGCCTGTTCAATCTCCTGCCAGAACAGGCGCTGAATGCGCTTCAGATCGAAGGCGTTGCCGTTGCGGGTATAGAGCGCCTGCGCCGGGCCCAGGGCAAACCAGTCAAACTTTACAAAGACCTTGAAATCGATCTCCGGGGCCGCGGAGGAGAAAATGTACCACTCGTCAAAGATCTCGAACGGGATGGTTGAAACATTGTCGCCCACGGGAATGTGTACAGAACGGCCATTCACGCGCCATCCACGGTGCAGTTCCTCGTTGGCGGGATGAAGCGCGCCTGAGTCAAAGGAGGTAATGACGATGTTTCTGTTGGCGGCCACGGCAGGACAGATCTGCAAAACGTCATAGACGGTATGGGCGGAGGTTTCCAGCCACTTATATTCGCCGTGAACACCGTGAAACATACTTTCCCTACTTAAACCCTACTGCGATATTAGTTGCGATATTAGTATGGACCGCTGTCGGGCTGGTCACAGCCTCCCATACGCCTTCAAAGTCCACAAAGTACCCGTAGACATTCAACTCCGGATTCTCCCCTTGCAGAAATTTCACGGCGCGATGCAGGTCAGACCGGTGGTTCTCCGCCTCGCGGACCGGATCATTATCAAATGCAGCCAGGCCGCCATAGGCGCCACAGTCAGAGTGCAGCATCAGCAGAACGGTGTGGGTGCCGTGCAGGCGGATGGATTTGCGGATCTGGTCCAAGACGAATGCGCGGTCAGCTTCGTTATCGTCTCCGGCCAGGCACTTGGCCCCGCCGGCCACTCGAATAGGATCGGAATACACTATGCCGATCCGCTTGGTGAGCTTCCGGAGCACCTGATCAAAGCGGTGGTCAAAGCACCATACAATCGCCGCATCGCTTTTGTATCTTTCCCGCGGGGACTCAAAATGGAAAACTTTCCGAATGGCACACCTCGTTGCCTCATTATATAGTCGAACACCGGGTATTCATTTTGCGAAATCATAAAAACCAGACTGTTGCAGCGCAAATGTGCCTGGCTGGCGGCAAAGCCAGATTTTCCGCCCGGGGAAAATCTCACCGCCGTATACTTTCTTCCAGTTTTCCGGAGATTTCATGAAAAGCTGCCGTTTTTGGATTCAATCCTGTTTGGCAACGCTCGTCATCGCGCTGGCCTGTTCGGTTTCGGCCGCGGCATCCAGCATCACCTTTACGGTCACTTTGCCGGTCACGCAAAAAGAGCCGGTTACCGGCCGGGTTTTTATCGTGATTGCGCGAGCGAACGATCCTGCTCCTATTCAACAGGTGGGCTCATGGAGCTCCAAGACCGAGCTGGTTGGCGTTGATGTCCAGGGATTAATGCCGGGGCGGGCGGCCACGCTGGATGCCCTGACGCTCGGGTATCCGTATAAGTCGGTCCGCGAGTTGCCGCCCGGCGACTACTATGTGCAGGCTTTGCTCAATGTCTATACACGATTCCAGCGGGCTGACGGCAACGTGATATGGGCGCACATGGACCAGTGGGAGGGGCAGCAGTTCAACAAGTCTCCGGGGAATTTATACTGCGATGCCGGCCACTTTCATCTTGATCCGCTGACCGGATATGAGATCAGGCTTACTCTGAACCACACCATTCCCACAACGCTGCCTCCCGGCGATACGCAGTACGTAAAGCACATCAAATTCCAGAGCAAGCTGCTGAGCCAGTTCTGGGGACAGCCCATTTCAATTGGGGCAACGGTGCTGCTGCCGGAAGGTTATGACACGCACCCGAACTCGCATTATCCGGTGGTGTATGAGCAGGGACATTTCAGCCTTCGTCCGCCGTTAGGGTTCGCCACAGAGCCATCGCCTGCGGATGCAAGGGTGCGCGAAGGCCGCATTGCCGGACCGGAACTGTACAAGCGCTGGATCGCGCCAGGTTTTCCGCGGATGATCGCCGTGACCTTTCAGCATCCAACGGTCTATTTTGACGATTCCTATGCCGTGAACTCTGCCAACAATGGGCCGTATGGCGACGCGATTATGAATGAGCTGATTCCGTACATTGAAGAACACTTCCGGGTCATCCGGCAGCCGTACGCGCGCGTGCTCACTGGCGGGTCCACGGGAGGGTGGGAGTCGCTGGCGTTGCAGGTATTTCATCCGGAATTTTTTGGCGGAACCTGGACGTTCTTTCCTGATCCAGTGGATTTCAGCCGTTATCAGTTAGTCGATATCTATAACGATAACAGCGCTTTTCTTGCGCCGAACTACGATCCACCTATTCCGGAGCGCCCGATGTCGCGGACGGTGGAAGGGCAAGTGGACGTCACCATGCGGCAGATGAGCCAATTAGAGGATGTCCTGGGCACACACGGGCGCTCTGGCCAGCAATTTGAGGCCTGGGAGGCAGTGTATGGGCCGGTGGGGCCTGACGGCTATCCCAAGCCGCTGTGGGACAAGGTGACGGGAAAGATTGACCCATCCGTGTCTGCTTACATGCGCGACCACGGTTATGATCTGCGCTACTACCTGGAGCAGAACTGGTCCCGGATTGGCCCGCAACTGGCCGGTAAGCTCCACCTTTATTGCGGTGACATGGACAACTTCTACCTAAATCTTGCTGTATATAAGCTGGAGGGCTTTTTGCATGGCGTCGCCAATCCCGCCTACGGCGGATCATTCGAATATGGACGGCCCATGAAGGGCCATGGATGGTCCCCACTGAACCAGGCCGAACTGGTGCGGGTGATGGCGGACTACATCAGCAAGCATGCCCCGGTCGGAGCGGATGGTTCCTGGAAATATTAATTTTTTCCGGTTTCTCTGCGCTCTTTGTATCCTTTGCGGTAAAGGTTGCAGAGTTAACCGCAGAAATGCAGAAATCGCGGAGAAGATAAGTCAGGGGAGTTTAGACCGCATGAATGGCTGAAAAAGCCGTAAAGCGGAAACGAAGAATGTTTTGCGAACAAGCCGCAAAAAACACAGCGGTCGCCGAGAAGGCCGAAGACAGCACGGAAATAAAAGGTAATGCACGAAAGTCGCTTTCGATTTTTTCTCTGTGCCCTCTGCGCTAGAGGTTTCTTGGAAAGGGTAGCTGATATTCGTGGACTGCGGCTTACACGCCGATGTCTTCATTCCAAAGCGCAGGGTTTTTCTGGATGAATTCTTTCATCAGGCGGATGCACTCTTCATTTTCAAGCACTTCAACTTGCACGCCACGGGAGCGAAGCAGATCTTCTTCGCCCATGAAGGTGCGGTTCTCACCGACGATCACGCAGGGAATGCCGTAAAGCAGGATTGCGCCTGAACACATGGCGCAGGGCGAAAGCGTGGTGTAGAGAATGGATTCGCGATAAATTCTGGCGGACTGGCGTCCGGCGTTTTCCAGTGCATCCATTTCCCCATGCAGAACGGCGCTGTCTTTCTGCACACGGCGGTTATGTCCTCGCCCGATGATGGCGTTGTCATGCACCAGCACCGAGCCTATGGGAATACCACCTTCGGCCATTCCCTGGAGTGCTTCCTGAATGGCGGCTTGAAGAAATAAATCTGCCGAGGCCAACGTAGATCACCTATGTGCAAGAACCTTACCACTGATGAAGGATGGAATCCTAAGAGTCCCGAATCCCGCAAAGCGGGTGAGGGACCCCTATCAGAAACGGAAGTATGTACTTAACGCAACCATGGGCAACTTTAAAACCAGCCTCGCTTCCTTGCCTCGGAAACAAGAGATTGAAAAACCTTGAGGGGCATAAATGCAGCATACTGGCCCCAAACCCAACGGCCTCGCATTTTGCCCGGCTTTTTCCCGATGATGTAGTAGCCGATGCGGACTTCAGTCTTTCGATTATCGAACTCAACGAGTTGCAGAACTATCACTTTGGATTTAGAACCATCTTGGAATTTCGATATCTCATCAATAATCTGGTAGCGCACGATTTCACGGTCAGGGGGCATAACAGACTTGCCCCGTTTACCGACATGGCTAGGAAGTGGTGAAAATGGCATCGTATCATCTCTTTGGACAATCTTCCGGTTGAAACTCATTTTCAACTGAGGAGCTTCGTAACTATAGGGTTTCCTCGCTTCGCTCGGAATGTCTGAACTTACGCAGCGCGGCCGCGCCGGCGACGTAAAAGGCCTGGATCGCTAGCATCCAGGCCGGTGAAACCAGGACGATGCTTGAAAGCTCAGGATTTCGGCGTAAAGTCAAATTTAACGACGATGGTGGATTCTTGCGTTGCCGGTTCGTATTTCCATTTCACCACTGCACTCACAACGGCCTGCACCAGAACCGGGTTGCCGCCCAGGACTTTTACGTCCTTTACCTTGCCGTCCGGTGTGATCAGCAACTCAACTCGGGCGGTTCCAGTAATGTTATTTCGCCGTGCCAGGTCAGGATAAACAGGCTCGGTGCGGCTTTTGACCTTGCGCTCGCTGGATTGTGCGCTGGCCGGATGGATAGAAGCTAAGAACGACAATAAGATGGCGCAAGCGATAGGAGCTATGCGCCGGGAGGCATCGCACCAAATAATACTGCAGTTCACTTGTGTTCTCCTTGCCTGGATGGTCGGCGTGCCATCGTTCACTTTCATGCGGCACTAGTGAGGCAATCTTAGAGAAAGCCCGCGCCCTTTACAAAGTCACTAAAGTAATGTATGACAAGTTTGTCAACGGGCAAGGCGCCATTGCGGGATCAGTGTTGGAAGACCGCAGGTTATGGCTCTAAAGCCGCCGCTGTATCAGATGCGGCCGCGGTCCTGGATTTTCCCCGCGTCATAAAATATCCGGCGACGGAGAGCAGGGCCAGCGCTCCCGCGCAGGTCATGAACAAATGGCGCACGCCAAGCTTTTGCGCAAGAAATCCAGAAAGCATCAATCCGAGCACCTGGGAGAAGGAGACCAGAGACATAAAGCTGCTGCTGACGCGTCCCACCATGTCTCGCGGAGTTTCCTGCTGGGACATGGTCTGGGCGGGCACCCAGACCAAGGAAATACCTAACCCCATGCTAAAGGTGCTGAGAGCGGCCATTGTCACACTATGGAAGATGCCCAGCAACGCCGCGCCCAGGCCGAGGGTAAAGAGTCCGCTTAAGACAACCAGAGTGCTGGAACCGCGCTTCACCAGGCGTCCTACCACCTGCGTGCCGGCGATCATGCCCACGCCGATCATGGCGCTGATGATGCCGAACATAAACGTCCCCGCCAAAAGAGAGTCGCGTATGTAAATGGAGATCAGCGGGCTGAACGAACTCATTACAAACATGGCGACAGCCATGGCAAGGAAGACAAATGTCAGGCCGGGGTGGGTGAAAGTGAATTTATTGCCGGCAAGAAAATCCTGCGTCAATGACTTCACGGTTTTTTCAGCTTGCTGGCGGGTGGCACGCGCAATCGTGAGCCCGGCAATCATGGCCGCAGAGAAAATAAAACTGGCAACATCGAGATAAAAACAGGATTTCTCCGTCAGCCAGGAGACCAAGGCTCCGGCGGCAGCTGGTGAAAGCAGGCGGACCACATAGAATGCCTGCATCATCAGCGCATTGGCCGCGACCAGACCCTCCGGGGGAACAATGGTGCGCACGGTGACCGATTGTGCCGGCGCAAAAAAACTGGAGACCGTGCTGAGTGCGCACAGGATGGCGCAGATATGCGTGACATCGCGGGCAAAAATCAAAAGAAGGATGAGCGCGGCGCGAATAAGATCACTGGCGATCATGAGGCGCTTGACGTTCCAGTGGTCAACAAAAACTCCGGCAACCGGGCCAATGATTGAGAAAGGAAGCATGTAGGAGATGGTGACGGCGGTCACCTGAAGCGCGGTGCCATGCCAGCGGAAAGTAATCAGACTGATCACGCCGAAGAGGGCCAGGAAGTCGCCAAAAACGCTGACAAACTGGGCGATCCAGAGCGTACGGAACGGCTGATACCGTAAAAGGCTCTTCATCGTGTAGGACGACGGAGCTTGGTTGAGAGTAGCCATGCCGCTTTTAGGAGATTATCGCAAAGCTAGGGTTTGCGGCGGCTTAAGACGAAAGAAAATTTATACGCCGCTTATTTTTACCCAGCATTCACATCGTGATTATTTTTTCTCGCCAGAAATTTGGAAGTCTACAGTAAAGATTGAAGACTGTGCCCCAGTGGCACATGAAGGCTGACTGAAGTTAGTCACCGTCCTCGATTCAGAATGCAGCCAAACCATCGTCGTCATCCGATAGCCGAGCGGCCTTCGGATTCATCTGGCTCTCAATATGCCATACGATGTCATCGACAGCCTGCGTAACTTTCTTGATGTCTTCTGTCGTTATCTGATGTTCCTTGCCATCTTTTGTCTTTCCCCCACGATGGACGATGTCGTGCCGAACATGAATCGCCTGCTTCAAGAAATCGAGATCCTCTGGGAACCTGACGTTCAATGTCTCTAAAAACATACGACTGGCGTCAGTAATGCGATGCCAGCTGAGGCCGAGAAGATACGTTTTGACATCATCCTCGATCGTATCCATGTGCGTGAAGAGATTCCGGATGGGAAGGCTATCCTTGCTGAAGTGCCGGTCAGTTTCGACAAACTTTCGCAGATGCGCCTTGATGGGGCATACGCTTGAGATAAAAGTGTCGGACAGGTATGTTTCGAAAGCGATAATTGCGCTGACATAAAGGAGCCGGTAGAGGTGTTGTTGCTGGGGAGACGGAACTTTTTCTTCAGCAAGCATCCTCGTACTGGATAACACTTCAGAGAACGCGCTGTAACGTTCCGTGAAGTGAGTGATTGAATCGAAAAGATCGTTGTCGTATCCCCCATCGTCTCTCGGAGCCCATTCATCCGTGATGCGCTCTAACTTGTGGGCAAAATCTTTGATCACGTCCTCGGCTACGATCCCGGAAAACTCATCCTCTAGCACCTCGCCCGGGTAAAAAGGCCCTCCATGAATGAACTGGTAACCGCCCTCACTGCCGACGTATGGCGTATTCTCCACAGGATCTTCATAGCGCCCGTGAAACCACAGCTTCATTGCCTCTATCTGAATTTCATGATCGGCACTCCGTAACGACGACGCGCTAATCTGTTTATCCGGGCCGACCCAATACATCGTTTCCGCCGGGATCTTGTTTCCAAAGAGGTCCACATCATCACTCATAAGCGTTCCTCAGCTACGTCGAATATAAACGGCGCTGGGCCACCCCAGCCATTGGGTAGTGATTTTGTTCTGCCTGTGTGCATATCGTTCGACATCTTTGATAAGATATTGAAAATAAAAGACTAATAACTTGGTTCTGTCGTAAGTGAACAATTCAATTTACAGTAAGCACAACCTAAAGTTATCCAGGAAGTGGTTTTCGAATGGCTCAAGAAGTTTCCCCTGTTACGTTGCTGTTGATCGTAGCGACCGAACCGGCCCTCCGTTTGCGATTGGATTGGCTTGAGCGGGCCGGCTATCACGTCAAGACAGCATGCAGCCTGAAAGAAGTGGACCAGGCTTGCCAAACCCAGCCCTTTGATATTGTGCTGATGTCAGACAGCGTAGAGCCG
>WNFP01005121.1_pt1 | contig 10534 bp, 10 predicted proteins | sample 5400201 | NCBI WGS metagenome assembly WNFP01 (sample SAMN13153355, study PRJNA577476) | soil metagenome | isolation source: 115 cm saprolite under Madrone tree | place: USA:California | collected 2016-06-14
CTTTGTCGAGAGAATCTTCGAACGGGTAGACGTGGACCATCCAGCCAAAGATGACCGGCTGGAAGCGGCCATTCGCAGCGTCGCAGGCATCTTGCGTGACGATGGACCCCTGCAATCCGAACTTTGTCCAATCCGCGTTCGGGAACTGCCCCTTCGGCGGCATGCATAGGTTGGTGTGCAAATGCCACGTGGCAACGCTGAGAGGAACGCGCCCGTTGAGCTGTTCTTCTGTCGCGCGTTTGGGCATGGTGTACATGGCGCCCACCAGCTCGTATCCGTCTGAAGTTTTCCTATAGAGCAGGGAAGTCGCCCGTGCTGGATCAAAAGAGAAGCCTTCGAGGAACCCGTTCCAGTAATTCGTAAAGTGATATTCGGGCTGCGGCAGCTTCGGCAGAAAGATCTTGTAACCTTCGTTCAGCGCGACGTGATAGTCCTTGTATTTCTCGATGCCGGAGCGGAGTTGCGCGACGATCTCGTTAGCCCGCGCCGTATCTTCCGGCGTTTGCGGGCGCATCGCCGTCATGCGCATATGGAGGTTGTGCGCGTCCATGTGCCCGCGCGTCATGTCGTGAACAGCGTGAGCTTCGCTGGCCTTCGCGTCGTCCAAGTCCATGCCGGACATTTTGCTGTTGTCCATTGGCTGCGATTCCTGGGGCTGCGAACCGGACGATTGCTGGGACTCCTGCCCAGGCGCCGCCGGCGCATGATGGCTGGGAATGGCCCCAAGTAGAACGCTTACCAGGAATAGTGCGCCGAATAAAATGCCGGCTTTTGCGGCGAGATGGATGAATGTGCTGCGGGCTGGCATGACAATTCTCCTGACCTAATAATACGTATTGCGGCGCCAAGGGATTTCAGTGTGCGGGCCAGGACGTGCCTCACAAAAAACTGGCCGCTTGGACAGGGCGGCCTGCTGGAAAGCAGAATTCCAGCGATGGAAACTGGGGCGCCTTTGCGGAATTCGAGACCGCGTAACTCCGCGTGCTAGAATTTCTGCGTGAAGAAAGAGACCGTTCAACCAGCCAAATACTTGACCGGCGGACTGGACCTTCCCGGGGACAAGTCCATCTCTCATCGCTATGCAATGCTGGCGGCGCTGGCCGAAGGAACCAGCGAACTGCGTCATTTTTCCGCGGCAGCCGATTGTCACAGCTCGCTGGCCTGCATGAGCGCGCTGGGCGCGGAAGTGAAAATCGAAAAGGATACGGTTCGAGTGGCCGGCCGCGGGCTGCGCGGCCTGAAGAGCAGTTGGCGTGCGCTGGACGCCGAGAATTCCGGCACGACCATGCGTCTGCTGTCGGGAATCCTGGCCGGGCAGCAATTTTCCTCCAAACTTACTGGCGACGACTCTCTGCAGAAGCGGCCCATGAAACGCGTGATCGGGCCGCTTCGCGAAATGGGCGCGGACATTCGCGCACGCGACGACAACTATGCCCCGCTGGAAATTCGCCCCGCCAAGCTCAAGACCATCGACTACAACACGCCCATGGCTAGCGCCCAGGTGAAATCAGCGGTTCTTCTCGCCGGATTGTTCGCGGACGGCGTGACCAGTGTCACGGAACCCGCGCGTACGCGAGACCATACCGAACTTGCCCTCGAAGAATTCGGCGCGACCATCGAGAAAGACGGCCGCACCATTCGAATCCACGGTCTCGCCAGCGCAAACGGAGGCAAGCTGGTCGCCAAGTTGCTCGACGTTCCCGGCGATTTATCTTCCGCCGTCTTTTTTATCGCCGCCGCTTCCTTGTTTCCCGATTCCAGTATCCTGATTCACAACGTGGGACTGAATCCGACGAGGACTGCGATTCTTGACGTGTTTGCCGCGATGGGCGCCTCGATTCAAATTCTCGGACCCAGGATCGCTCACGGCGAAGTCGTTGGAGACTTATCCGTGAAAGGCTCCTCGCTCAAGGGCGGCGTAATCGCCGGCGAACAAATCCCGCTGGTGATCGATGAACTCCCCATGCTGGCTGCGCTCGGCCCTTACACCGAAGAGGGCATCGAGATTCGCGATGCCGCCGAACTCCGCGTCAAAGAGAGCGACCGCATCGCCGCGCTCGCTGAAAATCTTCGCCGCATGAACGCCAAGGTCGAAGAACGTCCTGATGGCCTCAAGGTTTTTGGCCGCAGCGCCGGAAAATTGCGCGCTGCCGAAATCGATCCTCGCGGCGACCACCGCATCGCCATGGCCTTCGCGGTCGCAGGCTTAGCCGCCGAGGGAAACACCGTCATCCGCGACGCCGATTGTGCCGCCGTTTCCTTCCCCACATTTTTTCAGGAATTGAACCGCCTTGCCGAGCGTTAGGGGAAATACCTGATATCGATTTGAGGTTTATTTTCTCACCATTTTGATTTAGCGTTTACACGGACATCTTCAGGTTTGCCTGACGATGCATCCTGTGGTTCCCGCCCTCCTCGCGAACTCCGGCCGTCCCGCTGCGTCCGAAGTGCAGCTCATCTCAATCAGGGAGTGACCTCATGAAAATCAATCGCCGAGAATTATTGAAGAATGCCGCGCTCGTTTCGGGCGCAACGCTGGTCAGTGCGCCTTTTTATTCCGGAAAGAATCTGTTCGCGCAGGCGACGCTTCCAACTTTGCCCCGTCCTGAAAATGTGGGCATCGAACACATCGTGGTAGTGATGATGGAGAACCGAAGCTTCGACCATTTTCTCGGCTGGCTGCCGAACGCCGACGGCAAGCAAGCCGGCTTGACCTACGTGGACAGCGCCGGTGTGAGCCACTCGACTCATTCGCTTTCCGGCGACTACACTGGTTGCCCCCATCCCAGTCCGGACCACTCCTACAGCGGTGGCGGCGTCGAATATGACCATGGATTGATGGACGGGTTTCTTCGTGCCGGCAGCAACGACGTCTACTCCATCGGTTACTACGGCGATCAAGACATCCCGTTTTACGCCGAGTTGGCCCGCAACTACACGGCCTGCGACCGCTATTTCGCTTCCATTCTCGGGCCGACATTTCCGAATCGGCTGTTTCTTCACGCCGCGCAAACCGACCGGCTGTCCAATAGCACGAACTTCAGTTCACTTCCGACAATCTGGGACCGTCTCGCCTCTGCCGGAGTAAGCGCAAACTATTTCTATTCGAATGTTCCGTTCACTGCCCTGTGGGGCGCGAAGTATCTTGGCATCTCGCGCCTCTACGAAGAATTTCTTCTGAGAGCAAGCACCGGAACGCTTCCGGCCGTTTCCTTCGTCGATCCGAGGTATACGATTCTCGACGACGGCACCGGCAACGACGATCATCCGCACGCCGACATCCGCCAAGGCGATTTGTTCCTCTATGAGACTTTTGAAGCCGTTGCTAATGGCCCGAAGTGGGCCAACACCGTTTTCATCGTGAACTTTGACGAGTGGGGTGGTTTTTTCGAACATGTTGCGCCGCCGCGAGCCACCGCCGCCAACAACGTGGACACCGATCTTGTGAACGGCAAAGCGCTGCTCGGCTTGCGCGTTCCCACCGTCGTCGCGTCACCTTTCAGCCGAGGGAATCTGGCTGATCCTAGAGTCAGCGCGCTGGTCTTCGACCACACTTCCGTTTTGAAGTTGATCGAGTGGCGCTGGGGTCTTGCGCCATTAACTCCGCGCGACGCAAGCGATGATGTGCTGAACCTCGCTTACGCACTGGACTTCAGCCAGCCGGACGCGGTGGTGCCGAGCCTGCCGAAGCCGCAAGCACCTCTCGTGGCCGTTCCATGTCTGCAGAACCTGTTCGGCGGAATCCTGAGCAACGCGGGGACTGCGACGCCGACGGGCGTTTGGCAAGAACTGGGCAAGCATGCGGCAGCGCATGGTTTCTACGTGAACCACCTGCTCTAGGCAAGCGCGCAACTTTGAACTCAGCGGACGCTCAAAGCTCATCGTCCAGGCGGAGGCTCTCCTTACCGAGTGTCTCCGCCCGCAAAAAAATTCCCGACCTATTTCAATTATTCCACCGGAAGCCGCTAACTGGTCTTGTGAATGGAAATCGATCCGTAGCTTGTCTTCAAAATAATTTTCGGTCCGCGCCCGCTTCCGTATTTCCCTTCCAGGTGCGAATCGCCGGACTTCGTTCCCGATGTCAGCTTCAGCGAATCCGATTGAAACTCGCTATCAATGTCTCCCGAATGGCAATCCGCGACAATCTCGAAGCTCGATGACTCCGGCAGGCTCACCGTAATCCCCGCTGAAGCGTTATCAATCTCGATGTCTTCCTTCGGCGCAACCGAAAACCGCACATTCACGTTCCCGCGGCGATTGTCCACCTTGACTTTGCCGCCCGCATTCTCCAGCGTGATGTCATCCTGCGTGCGCACGGTGAGGTTCCCGGGAGCGTCGAATATTTCCAAATTGCCCCGGTTGGCCTCCATGTGGCCGGCGAGTTGCGACAGAGTCAGATCCGTGTGCCGCGAAAGGAAGCGCACGCCCTTGGCTATTTTGTCGGCCCGTATCGCTCCGTAAAACTCCCCGTCCACGGTCAGCCCGCCTGTTGCGGACGACACATTGATTTCTCCACCGTGGCCGGAAATTTTGATGTTGCCCTTCGTGTCGGAAACTTTGATGTCGCTCTTCCGCGTATCGATATTGACATCCCCGCCCGTGCCACGAACCTCGATGTCGCCAACGCCATTCGTCACATTGACAGGCCTTGCCATGTCCGCCACGGTGATGTCGCCCTTCTCGTTCCGGATCGTCAGCGAAGCCTTTTTCGGAACGGCCACTTCGAGGTCGATGCTGATCCGCGAATCGCCTGCGCTCACTCCCATTGGACGGATCTCATAGCCGTCGCCATTCTGCGCGATCTCGACACTGGCGCGCTCCGCAAATTGTTGAGCGTCGCTCTCATTCCAAGCATTGGCTTTCTTTTTCCCGGAGACACGAATCTGCGAATCCTCCGAAGGACGCACGCTGATGTTGCCATGGCCGTTGCGTATGGTAATGCGTGCATCCGCGGGAACGGACTTCGGTTCGACGTTCAAGTCGAACTCAAAACTATTTCCCCACTCGCGAATGTGGCCGGGCAGATTTTCTCTACCGTAATCAACTGCGACTACTATCCCCAGTAGACTGAGAAGTCCCAGTACAAGGACAACTTCACTTCCCGTAATCTTCGCCGCTCCCGGATCGCCGGCGCGGCTCGCCGCCATCCGTTCATATAATTTGATCCCGCCCCAAAGAATCAGAATGAGCGGCCACCAGTGCCCAATCACTTCACCAATACTGACGCCGCGGTAGTTGTGAAGGAGCAGCAGCAATCCAACGAAGAGCAGGAGCAGGCCGGGAAAAAATGAGCTGCCGCGTGTGCGGAGATTGGCCATGGAGCCTTATTGCCCCTGTCCCTGACTGGGGAATTGACTCTGCGGAACAGGAGGCACAGTGCCCGGCGCGGCCGCGCCCGCTGGAGGAACCGGCCCGGAAATGTGGCCATCGGCCGGCGCAGCGGCCGCGGCAAGACTAATCGCGCCGATTACGATGAGAATCACCGGATACGTGTTGCCAAACGAAAGATAGCCTCCCCGCATCTGGTCGAGCAGAAAAAGCACGCCAACGGTAATGATGACCGCGGGCCCCATCAGCCCGCGAATCGTACATCGCTTGCACGTGCATCGAATCCGATCACTCATCGAGAAATCCTCCTACGAACGCCGGTCCAGACGGTTGCGCATCATCAAAACGCCCGCACCGATCAAGACTGCCGGCCAAAAAAACTGCGAAATCCGGTACCAGGGAAACCAATCAAAATTGTGCAGCAGAAGCAGGATGCCCGCGCCAATCAGCAGCATCGGACCAATGGGGCGCTCTTTCGTAAAAGAATCCAGCGCATCGGAAATAGTCTCGCCCATCTGCCGCGCTTTTGCCGTTCGGTAGGCCTCAATCGGCATGTAGACCCACAATCCAGCGACGCAAATCCACAGGGCGGCTTCCGCTCCGCCGCTCATCGACCCGTCAATTCCTGTAATGAAGAGCACCAGAAAAATGGCGAGATGGATCATGCCTTTGCCATATTGCTCGTTATAGAAGGCTCCCATCCCCGGCAGAAATCCCAGGAAGAAAGCCAGCACGGGGCTTGATCTTGCCTGGCTCGGCGATCCAGGAGGCAAGCTCGAGGCAGGCATTTGATATGGCGATCCCGGAGGCGGAGTCGCGACGGCGGGCGTCGGAGCGGGAATACCTACGATGCCCGCCAGGCAGTCTTCGCAATAGAGAACGTCGCGCACCGGCCGTACGCAGGTCGAGCACATGGCCTTGCCGCAATTCCGGCAGTAACCCACTGCGTCCACATCGGAATGGACGGCACAGTTCATCGCGTTCTCCTCTCACCAATCGAGCCGCTCAGAAAGGGACACTCCGAAGCGAGTACCCGCAGGTTCCGGCCGAGTTCGTCGGCACGGTTCTGCTGCTTCGGCGCGGACGGATTCGTGTTGTCGGTGCGGCCCGGCTGCTTGTCGGGAGAATTCTTCGGGACTGCTTGTTCCCTGGTAGCGGGATTCTGGCCGTTTTCGTTCAAGCGCGTTTGAATCTCGTAAACGACACGCAAATCGGTCACGACCTTCACGGCGTGCCCATAAGCGAGATGCGCCGCGCTGTTCGTCTTGTGATAAATCGTGGCGGGAGCAAGATCCGCCAGCTTGGGCTTGCGAAACGAGAAACCGGAAGCCGCAAGAATGACGACGATCGTCGCGGCCACCGAGGCCAGGCTGTAAACAAACCTCGGCGATTGCAAGCTCTTGATCCAGCGTCTTAGATTGCGCCAGTTCGGCGCGCCCAGCGTCGCCGTCAGGATCGCGCTCTGGAGTTCCTTCGGTGCTTCCACGGGCTCCAGGGCGTACAAGCTGCCCAGTGTCCGCGCGACTGCTGCGACCAGCGGCGCGCATCGCTCGCACGTATTCACGTGGTGATTGAAAGCCGATTGCTCTGCAGGCTGAAAAAGCCCGTCGAGGTAATCGCTCAAGCGCGCTTCGGTTTGTTCGCAAGTCCAGTTCATAAAGTGCTCTGCGCCGACTTCGAAATCCTCATCTCCACTATGATGGCCGTACTCCCATCTGCTGCAAAATGCGGGCCAGTTCTATGCGTCCGCGATTGATTCTCGATTTTACCGTTCCTTCCGGTACCGCTAATACTTGTTGAATCTCGCTATACTCCAATTGCTGCAGGTCGCGCAAGATCACTGCTTCCCGCAATTCCGGTGAAAGCCGAGTTAGCGCCGATTGCACCTGGCCGCTCAATTCTCCGAGCAATGCCTGCTCATCCGGCCGCCGTCCTGCGGATTCCTTGTTTTCCACCACCGGCATCTTGTCGTCCAGTGAATCCGTTACGCGATCCCGCTTCGTTCTACGGTAATGGTCAATCAGCAGATTGCGCGTCACGCTCGTCATCCAGGTTGCGAATCCGCCATGGGCCGAACGATAGCTGCCTAAAGTTCGGTATACCCGGAGGAAAACATCTTGCGACAGGTCCTGGGATTCCGTTCGGTTTCCCGTGAACCGGTAGCAGATGTTAAAGATGCGCCTGCTGTGGCGACGCACAAGTTCCTCCCAGGCCGACCCGTCGCCCTGGAGGCATTGCTGGACCAGTTGGGCATCCTGCTCCAACGTATCTTCAGCCTCATGACCTGCTACGGTGCAAGGCGTGCCTGCGAGCCGGCTTCTCTCTCAAAAAACCGTCTGGCAGTCCATCTCGGCCTGCCAACTATGGAACGTAAAATGCTCTCGAAATGTTCCCCTCAGGATCAGACCTGAATTGCCAACCGTTCTGCTGGGCATCTTACTCACCGCTCCCCTAAGACACAAGAAAATCAATCAAATAGCGGTGCCGCGGGCGCTGCGATTGCGATCGGGAGTGATTCACGATCAACCGCTTGAGAACGCAGTTGCTCAACGAAGTTCCCACTTGGGATCATAACACGCTGAAAACATAGCCTTTATAGAAACAACTTGAACGCGTTCATTTTTCTATAGACAAGAGTGAGAGCTCTGCTGTAGTATTTGAACGTGTTCAAATAGCCGGCGACTTCATGAATCTCGCCACAAAAGCAGCAGGCGAAAAAACCAAAGAGCTAATCCTGGCGACTGCCCTCGACTTGTTTCGCAGATCCGGCTTCGAACCCGCAACCATGCGGGACATCGCCCGCGCTGCTGACGTCGCTACCGGTGCCGCCTACTATTATTTCCCCAGCAAGGAAGCCATGGTCTCCGCCTATTACGACCAGGTGCAGCGCATCCACTCCGAAAAGGTGCGTGAAGAGTGGAAAGGGAAGTCTGGCCTTCGCGAACGCCTCGGCGTTGCGTTTCATTCCAAGCTGGAAATTCTGAAAGACGACCGCCGCTTCCTTGGAGCGCTCTTTCGGTACTCTGGTGATCCACACCACCCGCTCTCTGTCTTCGGCAAAGGCACGCAGATTCAGCGCGCGCAAAGCATGACCATCTTCCGCGAAGCAATCGCAGGATCAAACGTCAGCGAGGAAATGCAGAGGCTTCTTCCCGCCGCCCTTTGGCTCGTGCATCTTGGGATGATTCTCTTCTTGATCTATGACGAAACGAAAGGGCAGCAGAGGACGCACAAGCTTGTGGACGGCGTTCTGGATCTTCTGACACAGGCCATTGAGTTGACCAACTCGGCCCTTGTTCGTCCTTTTGTTCAGCCCTTCCAAACGAAGGCGCTGCAAATCTTGCAGGATGCCGGCTGGACCGGAGAGTTTTAGAAGTTTTATTCGAAGAAATACGGCGCAGTCGGAATTTCGAATTCGAGGAGGAGCGATGACAAAGACACACGATCCACTCTCACACTGGTACCCGGCAACCGTAGCGGCAGAGCGGCCTTCCGCGCTGTGGTACTGGGGACGCGCCGTCTACGTCAGCCGCCGCGACTACTGGCGAATCACGAAAAAATTTCTCGCTATTGGCATTCCGCTCGGGGTCATCGGAGTCTTGCTTCACTACGACCCGGCGTTTTGGGCCGCTATGGCGCTCGCTGAAATCGGCCTGCTCCTTCTCGCGTATTCGCTGTTTGGATTGTATCGGATGTACGGCCATCCGGGCGTGGTCTACATCCGCCGGCTCGTTGAACTCGGCGGAGTGCAAGGCCGAGTAACCGTCGCCGACTTGCACATCGGAACCTATCGTCACGCTTTTCTGCTTTCGGACGTTCTGCCGGAAGCCACCATTCACTCCGTCGATTGCTGGAACGTGGAAGGCGAATCTCCAGAAGAAGCCGTACAGGACGTCCGCGATCTGGAGTTTCCTCCCACTGGCAATCCGCGAATTGTTCCTTCCAAGGCAGATCATTTCATGGTGCCCTTGGCGGACTCTTCCTGCGAGGCAGTTTGCTTCGGATTCGGCACGCACGAAATCCCCACGGGCGGCCCGCGCGAAAAACTCTTCAGCGAAGCGATCCGCATCTTGAAGCCCGGCGGAAAAGCCCTCCTGTTCGAACACGGATGGGACGCGCATAACTACATCATCTTCGGCCCAGTCATCCATCACGTTACCAAGCGCCAGGATTGGGAAAAGTTTCTGCGCGAACGCTTCAACGATGTGAAGTACGCGCGCAGCTCGCAGGCTGTCGATCTCTTCGCCGGAACCCGCCGTTAAGGAGCAGCTTGATGAGCGGCCAAAGCCGAGACGCGGATGTCATTGTCATTGTCATCGGCGGAGGCATCGCGGGGCTCGGTGCCGCGATGCGCTTGCAGAATCGCGGACTTGAGCCACTGGTGCTGGAAGCCGAGTCCCGCGTCGGCGGCCGCATGACCACCGACCGCGTCAACGGCTTCGTGATCGACCGCGGCGTTACGCTTTTCGGAAATGGCTTCGGTTCCATGCGCGCTCTCGTGAAGCGGTTGGGCCTTTCGCCGCTAGTGTGCAAGGGCAAGTTCAGCGTCGGGATTCAAGACGCTGCCGGATGCCGCGGTTACCGCGGCGGACGCTTCGAAGACCTGCTCTTCGATCCAGGCATTTCCTGGCGCGGCCGCCTTGCCAGCGTCCGTTTTGGATTGGACTTGCTGCGCCATCATCGAGCTCTCATCCACGGCTGCAGTACTCGCAGCGGTTCCCTCGATGGTGAAGACGCGCGCGCGTATTTCCGGAGAATTGGCGGGGAAGAAGTATTCGACCATGTCTCTCTCCCCGGTCTGAATGGTCCCGTCGGCGGAGCTGTCGATACCTCTTCGCGCGTGATTCTCATGCAAGTGCTGTGGAACTTGCTGGTCCGAGGCCAGTGGAATCTCACCGATGGTGTCGATCGCATTCCAGAAGCCGTGGCTTCCGAAGTAAAAGTTCTAACCGAAGCCCGCGCGTTGCACGTGGAGCAAAGAGATTCAGGAGTTCAGGTCGAAGCCGAAGTAAAGAAGAAGCCGCAAACTCTTCGCGCCCGTGCCGTCATCTTCGCCCTTCCTGGTCAGCTAGTGGACTGTAACAGCTGAAACGGTAGTATGATGGTGTTCATGGAGAACACCATCGTGCTGACGGACGCGGAACGTATGGAACTTAACCAGCGAGCGGCGAGCCGCAGCGGGCGTGCCGATGATGCGCGCCGGGCG
>WNFP01010561.1_pt1 | contig 10534 bp, 6 predicted proteins | sample 5400201 | NCBI WGS metagenome assembly WNFP01 (sample SAMN13153355, study PRJNA577476) | soil metagenome | isolation source: 115 cm saprolite under Madrone tree | place: USA:California | collected 2016-06-14
TGCAGCGCATCGGCTTAATGGCGCCAAAGGGTGAGGTCGACAAGATCCTGGAGACGGTGGTCAACAACCTGGAGGTTACCAATAACCTGGACATCGAGCCGGAAGTGAAATGCCGCGTGCTGATGACCACCACGCTGGAGTCTTTCACGCTCGGCCACACGATCGTGCTTAGCCGCGGGCTTATCGACGTTCTGCCGGATGAGGCCAGCTTGGCCACGGTAATCGCGCACGAGCTCGGCCACGTGGTGCTCGCCCATCGCATGGACACGACCTTTGCCTTCTTCGACCAGCTGCTGATCGACGACAAAGACACCTTCCGGCACTTCGGTTTTGCGCGCACGCCGGCAGAGGAGCAAGCCGCGGGCGTCAAAGGAGTGGAGCTGCTGAACAATTCCCCTTACAAGAGCCAGTTGGCTAATGCCGCGCTTTTCCTCAGCGCTTTGCAGGTACGCCAAAAGGAAATCCCCAATCTCATCAGCGCGCACTTGGGAGATCGCGTGGCCACGATCGCGGATCTGAAGGGCAAGGTTGCTGCGGACCCCGATCCGGCGAAAAATCCGCAGATGATCGCGGCGCTTCCCATCGGCGGGCGCGTGAAGCTCGATGTGTGGAACGACCGACTGGATCTGATCAAGAGCAAGCCGGTGGGAACGGTGGCGGAACGCGAGAAGATGCCGTTTGAGGTCACGCCGTTCATGCCGTACCTCACGCGTTTTGGCGCGGATGCTTCCAAGCAACCGGCCAACGCCGATCCCTGCGGGCGACCCGAAGCCGGCGGATCCTACGAAGCCCTGAGATAATTCAATCCCAAGAGGTTGGCCCGGTGAGCGCGAGTTCACCGGGCTTTGTTTTGATTTACGAATCAGCGACGGGAGGACGGAGGCCAAATCAAGTTGTGCGCTGTGCGCCCATCGCGCCGCGTTGCTTCTCCCGCCATGCGTACATAAACTGTTTGCGTGTAAACAGAGGAGGAAGATTATGCAATTCGCGGGACGGCGTTTTGCCAAGCTTGCGGCGGCTGCGGCTCTTTTCGCCGGTGGTTTGGCGGCTGGAAACTGGCATGCCCAGAGCGTTACGGCACAAAACAGGTTTGGCCAGCCCAAAAGTGTGGTCCACGTCGTGGTTTACAAATGGAAGAACACCGCTTCGCAAAATGACAAAGACCAGGCGCTCGCCGGCATCAAGACCATGGCCGCAAAAATTCCGGGCGTCAAAAATATCTGGTTGAAGACGCAACGCAACCAGATTCGCGATTTTGACGGGGTGTACGCCATTGAGTTTACCAGCGCGGAGGCGGCTGCGGATTATGCGGAGAGTCCGCTGCACGAAGCGTGGCGCAAACGGTGGGAAGAGCTGCGCGAAAACAGCTTGTCGTTTCAGGCTTCCAACCCGTAGAGGGAAGGCGAGAATCACCTCCGGTTTTCGCGCACGATGCCGTAGCGCCGCCGCAGCATCGCGTCGATCGCGCCATCGGTGAGCAGCCGCTTGCTCCATTTTACGAAGGGCGCCAGAGACGTGACGCCGTAGCGCGGCTTCGGCCGCGGTGTTTCAATGGCGTGGAGCATCACGCGCGCGCAATCCTCCGGTGTAGTCTTCGATTTGGCGCGCGTTTCGTTGACGCTGGTAAAGAATCGCGCGTAGAGCGGGGCATACGGGCCGCCTTTTTCGAGGTACGGCTTCGATAGCTCCGCAGCCGCGTTTTGAATGCCGGTGATGATGTAGCCCGGCTCGATCAGCACGACGTCGATTCCAAACGGATATAGCTCCATGCGCAACGCATTGCTCAAGCCTTCCAGCGCATGCTTACTGCTGCTGTAAGCGCCTTGCGTCGGCGGGGTGACGAGCCCGGAAAGCGAACTCATCATCAAGATGCGGCCGCTACGGCGTTCGCGCATGTGCGGAAGGAGCGCGCGCGTGACGCGCAAGACGCCAAAGAAGTTCGTGTCAAACTGCGCGCGCCAGTCTTCCATGCTGAGATCTTCCACCGCAGCGGTGTAATTCACGCCGGCGTTGTTAACCAGCACATCGATCGCGCCGGCCTTGGCGAGCACCGTCTGGACTGTCGATTGCACCGAAGCGTCGCTGCAAACATCGAGAGCCGTGCTCTCCAGCGCTAATTTCTTTTCGCGCGCTAAGCCGTCAAGCTGCGCGCGCTTCTCCGCCGAGCGGCCCGCGGCAAATACGCGATAGCCGCGCTCGGCGAGCAGCAGCGCCAGCGCTTTCCCCAAACCGTCGGTGGCTCCGGTGATCAAAACGGATTTCGGCCGGGTGTCGCCGTTTTTCATGTTTGCTCCTTGCCGCGCAGCATTATCCTAACCCGGCTTTGCAAGGCGGTCACGAGGGCGAAGGGACCGGCGGGTCACAAAGGAAACACTTTCGTCACAAATCGCCGTGGCCGAATACGGAATCTCCCGCGTGGCCTGTTAGAATCGTTGCATTTCTCAGTTCCACTGACAGCTTGGGTGCGCCGGTATGTCTTCAGACGGAAACCTTGCCATGTCCGAAAGCAGACCGAATTGGCGGCGTGGATTCTGGAGCCTGATCGCCACGCAATTCCAGGGCGCTTTTAATGAAAATGCCCTGAAGTTCCTGACAATTTACCTCGTTCTGGCGCTGGTGAGGGACAAAGCGCAGCGCGACCAGCTCGAATTTCTCGTTGGAGCGTTGTTCGCTGCGCCATTCATTCTATTTTCGCTAAGCGGCGGCTATCTCGCGGACCGCTTCAGCAAGCGCAGCGTCACGCTGTGGACGAAGGTATTTGAGATCGGCGTGATGTTGCTGGCGGTAGTGTCGCTTGCCGGGCCGAATTTTCCGCTGGCGCTGGCCGCCATTTTTCTGGTTTGCGCGCAAGGAGCACTCTTCGGGCCGTCTAAATACGGCCTGCTTCCTGAGCTTTTGCCCGCGGAAAAGCTCTCCTGGGGCAACGGCGTGCTCGAGTTGGGAACCTTCCTCGGAATAATCGCCGGAAGCGTCTGCGGCGCCCTCTTGGCCGATGCGTTCAAAGGGCACCAAATCTATTCTGGGGCGCTCCTGTTTGTATTTACGGTCGTGGGTCTGTTATGCAGCTTGGGTATCAGCCGCGTTCCAGCTGCCGACCCCGCAAAAAGGTTTAACGCGCTCTCGTTGATCGACGTATGGTCGCCGATGAAGTTGATTCGCGGCGATCGCGTGTTGTGGCTGGCGGTTCTGGGGAACACCTACTTCTTCTTTGTGGCCGCGCTGCTGCAATTCAACATTTTTCTTTACGGCCAAGATGTTCTGCACCTGGACTCCACGCACGGCGGATTACTTCAGGCGGCAGTGGCCGTTGGGATTGGAATCGGCAGCTTCGCGGCGGGGTTTCGGTTTCGGCCTGTGCCTGGCAATTCCGGGACTGACGTTTGATGCGGTGGTGCTGCTGCTCGCGGGGCTGGGGTTTGCCGGCGGGTTCTTTATCGTGCCGGTCAGCGCGCTGATTCAGCATATCCCAGAGGAGGAACACAAGGGCGGCGTTCTCGGCGCGGCAAACTGGCTCTCCTTCGTTGGCGTGGGTGTTGCGTCAGGCGCGTATTACGCCATGTCGCATGGGCTGCGCCTGAGCCCGGGAGCGATTTTTCTTTGGGCCTCGATAGCAACGCTGGCGGCTACCGGGTATGTGTTGTACTTGCTGCCGGATGCCCTGATCCGGCTGCTGCTGTGGACCGCGACGCATACGCTTTACCGGCTTGATATTGTGGGGCGCGAGCGGGTTCCGGCGAAGGGCGGGGCGCTGTTGGTGCCGAACCACGTATCGATGGCGGATGCGGCATTTTTGATTGCGTCGCTGGATCGTCCCGTGCGCTTTCTGATGTTCAAGGGATCGTACGAGCATCCGCTGGTCAAGCCGTTCGCGAAAATGTTGCGCGTGATTCCCATTGCTTCGGATCAGGGCCCGCGCGAGATGATTCACTCGCTGCGCGAAGCCACGCAGGCGCTGCAAAACGGCGAGTTGGTATGCATTTTCCCGGAAGGGCAGATGACGCGCATCGGGCAGATGCTGCCGTTCCGGCGCGGCATGGAGCGCGTCATCAAGGGCGTCGACGTGCCGATTATCCCGGTGCACCTGGACGGAGTATGGGGATCGGTTTTCAGTTTTGCCGGAGGGAAGTTTCTGTGGAAGTTTCCGCGGCATCTGCCGTATCCAGTGCGGGTAACGTTCGGCGAGCCGTTACCGGCGACGGCAAGCTCTACGCAAGCGCGGCAAGCGGTGCAAGACCTGGGCGCGGAGGCTTTCGCGCGGCGCAGGGAGCGCATGCGCACACTGCCACACTCGTTTGTGTACACGGCGCGCCGGCATCCGTTGCGCTTCGCGATGGCGGACGGGCAAACGCCGCGGCTGAATTTCTTTGCGGTTCTGGCGCGCACGCTGTTCCTGGCGCGGCGCTTGCGAACGCACTGGCGCGGCCAGGAGATGGTGGGCATTCTGCTGCCGCCGTCGATTCCCGGAGCGCTGGCGAATCTGGCAGCGATGTTGATGGGCAAAGTGCCGGTGAATTTGAACTACACAGTGTCGAATGAAGCGCTGGCCTCGTGCGCGAAGCAATGCAATCTAAAATCGATTGTCACCGCGCGCGTGTTTCTGGAACGCGTGCACATTCAGCCGCCGGTAGAGACCATTTTCATAGAAGACGTCGCGCGGGAGCCAAAGGTAACGGAAAGAATCGTGTCCACTTTAGCGGCGCTTTTGCTGCCGGTGCGCGCGCTTACACGATTTGCGGGAGGCGAACGAGTCCCCGGTCTCGATGACCTGGCAACGATTATTTTCTCCAGCGGGTCGACGGGCGAGCCCAAGGGCGTGATGCTGACGCAGTACAACGTTGCGTCGAACGTCGAGCAGCTCGATCAGATCTTCTTTCTGCGGCCTGACGATCGCATCATGGGGATTCTGCCGTTTTTCCATTCCTTCGGCTTCACGGCCACTCTGTGCCTGCCCGCAGCGGTGGGTACCGGCGTGGTGTTTCATCCCAATCCCTTGGATGCGCGAGTGATCGGCGCGCTTGTCAACAAATATGCGGTGACCATGCTCTTGGCGACGCCCACGTTCCTGAATGCGTATCTGCGGCGCTGCACGCCGGAGGAATTCGGCAGCCTGCGCTTCGTGATGGCGGGCGCGGAAAAACTGCCGGAGCGCGTAGCGGTGGCGTTTGAGGATCACTTCGGCATCCGGCCGCTCGAGGGATACGGCTGCACGGAGTGTTCGCCGGTGGTGACGGTGAACACCATCGATTTCCGCGCGGCGTCTTTTCGGCAGGTCGGCACAAAGCGCGGCAGCATCGGCCATCCTTTGCCGGGAATTACGGTGAAGATCGTCGATCCGGAAACGCACGAGCCGCTGGGGGTGGACGCGCCAGGCTTGCTGCTGGTGCGCGGTCCAAATGTGATGCAGGGTTATCTAAATCGGCCCGACAAAACGGCGGATGTGCTGCGCGACGGCTGGTACAACACCGGCGACATCGCCGCGATCGATGAAGACGGCTTTTTGCGCGTAACCGACCGGCTCAGCCGGTTCAGCAAAATCGGCGGCGAGATGGTGCCGCACATCAAGGTCGAAGAAAAGTTGCAGGAGCTGGCGGGCGCTGCGGAGCAGATGTTTGTGGTCACGGCGGTGCCGGACGAAAAAAAGGGCGAGCGCCTGATCGTCCTGCACACGCTATCGGAAAAGCAGCTTGAAGAATGCCTCACCGGGCTGGCGAAGAGCGATTTGCCCGCTCTGTGGCGGCCGCGACACGACCAATTCGTGCGCGTTGAAAAATTGCCGTATCTCGGAGCGGGAAAGCTGGACCTGCGCAAGGCTCGCGAATTGGCGCTGGAAACGAGCGCGCGTGTCTAGGTGATTCTTCGCGCGCTCTATAGGAACCGCCGCTAAGCGCGCGTAAAGGCCCTCGTTACGATCTTTTCCGCCACGCGCGGCACTGACGCGGTTTGGATGTTCCAGTGCCTGATCCAAAGGAACAAGATGAGCAAGCCCCAGAGGTGATAGCCGAGATTGGCGCGGCACTCCATGTGCTCCTTGATAAAGAACTCGATGCCCTCGCGCCGAAACAGATTCGTTTCGTCAATGGCCGCGGAGCTCAATGTATCCATCAGCAGGGGCCGCAACGTTCCTCGAAGCCAGTCATGCGCCGGAATGTCCAAGCCGGTCTTCGCGCGCCGCAGCACCGACATAGGCAACTTATCCCGCATCAGCCGCTTCAGCACGACCTTGTGCTGCCGGCCATTAATCTTCATGTGCTCCGGCAAACGCGCCGCAAACTCCACGATGCGATGATCGAGGAACGGCGGGCGCACTTCGAGGGAATGCGCCATGCTCATACGATCGACCTTTTGCAGGATGTCGTCGGCGAGGAAGTAGCGCTGATCGAAGGCCAGATAACGGTTCAGCGAGCCGCGCTCGTCGGCGGCAGGCAAATCACTATCGAACAGGTCCTTGACGGAGGTGCGGTTGCGCTGCAGCACGAATTGATCTTGCTGTGCGGCCGAAAATGTACCGTTCCAGTAGATATGCGCTTCATCGCGCGGCAACAATGTGCCTTCCAAAAACCGCTTCAATTTGTATTCGAGGCTGATCTTATCGTTCGATACCGGCCAATATCGCAACAAACCCAGGAGCCCGCGGCGAATGGGAGGCGCGACGTTTTGCGCCAGGGCCGCATAGCGGTCTGCCGCATAAGTGATGTACCCGCCGAAGAGTTCGTCCGCGCCTTCGCCGCTCAGTGCGACGGTGACGTGTTTGCGGCTGAGCGCGGAAAGAAACCAAACCGGCAGAGCGCCCGCGTCGGCGAAGGGCTCGTCGGAGTAGTAGGCCAGCTCCTCGATCGCCGCCGGCAAATCCAGGGAAGGGCTGACATCCAGTTCATGATGTTCGGTGTCGTACCTTCCGGCGACGTCGCGGATGTATGCGGTTTCGTCAAAACTGCGTCCGGCAAAGGAGATCGAAAATGTCTTAACACGAGAGCCGCACAATTCACGGGTGTAATGAAGAATGGTCGAAGAGTCGATCCCGCCGCTGAGCCAAATTCCCAGCGGCACATCGGAAATCAAATGGTCGCGAACGGACTCGCGCAGCAAATTATCCAGCTCCTCTTGCGCGCCTGCCAGGGACTTTTGCTTCTGAGGCTCGAAGCGCAACCGCCAATACGCTTCCATCTCGACGTCCCCATCCTGCCATTCCAACAGGTGTCCCGGGGGAAGCTTCTCGACGCCGCGCACCAGCGTGTGCGGGCAAGGAACATAGTTCAACGAGAGGTAGTATTGCAGCCCGGTGAAGTCCAGCTCTCGCTTAAATTCCGGATGGGCAAAAATGGTTTTCAGTTCCGAGCCGAAATATAGCTCTCCGCCACGCAGATGGAAATATAACGGCTTGATTCCGAGGCGGTCGCGCGCGAGAACCAATCGCCTTGCATCTTGCGACCAAATCGCGAGCGCAAACATGCCGCGCAGACGCGCGAAGCAATCTTTGTCCCATCGCAGAAAAGCGCGCAGAACTACTTCGGTGTCGCTGCTGGTTTTGAATTTTTCTCCGTGCGATTCCAGTTCCGCGCGTAATTCGCGGTGGTTGTAAATCTCGCCGTTGAAGACCAGTACGGTGTTTCCGTCCTCGCTGATCATGGGCTGATCGCCCGCATGAAGGTCGATAATCTTCAAGCGTACGGCGCCCAGCGACACAATCGCCGATTCATATGTGCCCTGCTGGTCAGGACCTCGATGAACCAGCGAGTCGGTGGCCGCGCGAATGCGTGCGCGGTCGAATGGACCGTCTCGATGCGTAAACCCGGTTATGCCGCACAAATGACCGTTACTCCGTCTCGGGGAAAGAAACTTGTTTCGCCGATTACTTTTTCCGTCTAGCCGACCTGCAGCCGAGTAAGAGTCTTAGCACCCTGTATTGGTTGCTCTCACCTTTACCTAGTGAAGCGACGTGCCTAGAAGGGAGTTTATATCAGGAGGGCAAAAGCGCAGCACGAATTTCTGCCAGAGGTGTGACTTGCCAAAACACGGAAGCGAACAAAACGTCTCTGGAGAGCGGATGGCCGCGATTTTGCGGCCACGCTCTGCGTCGCTGAAATCAATAGCTGGCTGGCGGTTAAACCTTCAATCCCCAAAAGGACGCATCCGGCTTGACCAACTCAAGCCCCACATCCCACGCTTCGTGGTCGCGCCACACCACTTCGGCTTCCGCCTTGCGGCCACTCTCCGGATGAATCAGGCGCACTTTTCGGTGCAGCGGCAAATCAGCTCCCACGACAGCCATGCATCCGGAATGGCTAACATCCACGGTTACCGCGTGGGCCTGGTGCGCCGCCGAGCCTTCGTCCCATTCCACGAGCAATTTCACCTTGGAAATAACGCGCTTGTGGCTGCGCAACTGCGCCCAGCGCTCCTGCAAAGATTTGGCGACGATGTTTGGGGCGAGATTTGGAGCCATGTGTGACCTCGCTCAAGAGGTTTGCCGGGGCCCAGAGAGGGGAGTTCTAAAGCTACTGCGCTGGGATATCCGGGTCAATAGTACTTTTTCACTTTTTCCGCGCTCGCAAAAGGGGCAAAATCCGAGCCCCAATCTACCCCGCCGGATTTATCTTGGATGTTAGGCGGGCGTTACGGCCCAGATCCTTGCCCGTCCTTCTTTGTCATTAGAAAAGACGTTCCAAAGGAGTAGAATCACTGCGACCGTCGGCGTCCAGCACATCAGGTCCATAACGTGATCGGCCACCGCTCACCTTTCCACATAATCTGGCCCCGCCAGGGGGTATGAGATGCCTGTCCATCCGAACCACCTCACCCTGCGCCTGCTCCTTTTCGCTGCCGCTGGTGTCTTGCTCGTCCCCTTAGGTTCTAGCCACCAAGCGCAAATGCAAAGCCCAGAGCGGCCGGCCAGTCTGGTGGTCAGCGTGCGAATGCCAGACGGCTCGCCTCTAGATACCCCCGCAGTCGTCAATCTCAACACCTTTTCGGGCACCGCCGCAGGCATTGGTGTTTTCCGTAGCGGCACGGCCGAGTTTACAAATCTCTCTCCCGCAAGCTACACGTTGGAGATCATTGCCGCCGGTTATCGGCGGGTGACCGAGAACGTGCAGATTCTGAACTGGGGGGCGCGTCAGCAGCTTTCCATCACTTTGATTCCGGAATCCTCCCCTTCCGCTGCTTCCCCTCCTCCCGGCTCGCCCATTCTCGCGCCCAACGCGGAAAAGGAAGTAACCAAAGCGCTCGAAGATCTTCGCGCAAATAAACCCGACGACGCCCGCACGCATTTGGAGAAAGCCTCGCACCTGGCGCCTTCCCATCCGGACGTCAGCTATTTGTGGGGGATGTATTACGCACAGGTGAAGGATTTCGCGAAAGCCAAGGTCTATTGGGAGAAGGCCGTGCAAATTTCGCCTCACCATGTCTTCTCTCTCGCCGCACTCGCGCAGCTCGCCTTGCAGAATTCGGACTACCCGACCGCCACCAGCTATCTGCTTCGTGCTTCGGAGGCCGCTCCCTCCGCTTGGCGTTACCACGAACGCCTCGCGGAGATATATCTCAACCAAGGGCTAAACGAGGAAGCGCAGAAGCACGCGCAACGTGCCCTGGAGTTGGGCAAAGAACGCGCCGCAGAAGCCCACTTTGTAATGGCGCAAATTTTCTTACACAGCGACCAGTCCCAGGCGGCGGTGAAAGCGCTTGCCTCCTTCCTCGCTTCTCAGCCCTCCAGCCCCCGCGCCGTCGAAGCGCAGAAACTCCTGGACACGCTACAAAAGCCGGAATTGACTGCTCCCACTCCCACCGGCGTCGCCCCGGCACCCAAAAGTACGAGCCAGCCTCCTGCTGTTTCGCTCGTTGCCGACCTGATGCCGCCGCCCAAGTGGATGCCTCCCGATGTCGACGACAGCATGCCTGCAGTCGAATTTACGGCAAGTTGCCCAGTGCAGAAGATTCAAGAAGAGGCAGGTAGCCGCGTGCGCGATTTCGTCGATGCCGTGAATCGCATCGCTGCCACGGAGTCGCTGGATAACGAGGTTATCGACCACTCCGGGTTTCCCATCAGGCGCGCTTCACGCAGCTACTCCTACGTCGCCTCCGTTCAGCAAGTGCGTCCCGGCATGTACATCATGGAGGAATACCGCAACGGCATCATGGATCTCGACCAGTTTCCAGAGCGCATTGCCACTTTAGGTTTGACCGCTCTGGTGATGGTCTTCCATCCCATCTATGTGGGGGATTATGAGCTGGCCTGCGAAGGACTGAGCCGCTGGCACGGCGGCCTTGCGTGGCAAGTGCATTTTCGGCAGAAACCAGATAAGCCCGCACGCCTGCGCAGCTACCGCGTGAACTCCCGGTCTTTCTCGATTTCACTGCGCGGCCGGGCTTGGATTTCGGCGGACAATTTCCAGATCGTCAGCCTCGAAACGGACCTTGTCTCACCGGTCCCGCAAATCCAACTACGCGCCGAGCACATTGCCGTCGAATATATGCCAGTAAGATTCGTGTCGCACCATCAGGAGTTGTGGCTCCCCGAAAGCGCCGAGATTTACTTTGA
>WNFP01005122.1_pt1 | contig 10533 bp, 12 predicted proteins | sample 5400201 | NCBI WGS metagenome assembly WNFP01 (sample SAMN13153355, study PRJNA577476) | soil metagenome | isolation source: 115 cm saprolite under Madrone tree | place: USA:California | collected 2016-06-14
GGTAGAGGCCGTGGCGGTCGGCGATGTTCATCACGACGTGCTGCGTCCAGACGAGGTCGAACTGGTCGTCGTCGAACGGTAGGTCCGTGATGCTCCCCGCTCGGTAGCTCACCCTGTCGTGAAGTCCCGTCTTGCGAGTGAGCAGTTCCGCGACTGCCACATGGGCGGGGGCCAGATCGACGCCGACCACCTCCGCCCCGAAGGTCCGGGCGAGGTAGCGCGACGGGCCTCCAAGGCCCGAGCCCGCGTCGAGGACCCGCATGCCGGCCGTCACGCCGACGCGGCGGGCAAGCTCGGCGGTGGCAGCGAGACCGCCGACGCCTGCAGCTTCCGGGTGCCGATCACATCTAGCTGGCGCTGGGCCGATTCCAACGCGGCCTTGGCTGCGTCGACGGCAGCGAGGGCCTTCTTGTAGTCCGCCTGGGCCTTCTGGTAGATCTGGATCGATGCGGCCGAATGGCCCGAGAGCTGGCGAAATCGGGCCTCGTCGTCACGCGCCCGGGCGATCTCAGCTTCCGCGGTGTCGATTCCGGCCCGAGCCTGCGCGATCTGCGATTGCTGTAAACGTCGCGTCGCCTCCGGATTGGCCAGCGTCGCGAGCTGGCCGGCCACTGCCGCTTCGCCCCTGGCCACGGCGGCGCGATAGTCGCGGTCGTCGAGCTTGACGAGAAGGTCACCGGCATGGATTGTCGGTAACACCGACCTGCGCAATGAAGCCGGCGACCTTGGGAGCCACGACCGTCACGTCGCCGCCCACGTATGCATCATCGGTCTTTTCGATGAAGCGCCCGACGGTCCACCAGTCGTACCCGTACGCCGATGCGCCAAGAAAACGGATCACGCCTGCGCAGGAGGCGGCCACCTGCTTGCGGCTGACCGTCCGACGCCCCGCCGTACCGACGAAGTTCGTCTCGTGTGGGACGTCCGTCATGTCGTTCATGCAACCCTCTTTGGAGGCTATTGGGTTTCCTTGCTCTCGGCTTCGGCCGGTTCTCCACTCAGGCGCTCGATACAGTCGTCGATCATCGCGTGGAGCAGTGCGACGCTTCGCTCGCCGAGCCGCGCGTTCAGGGACAGTTGCGCCTGCTTCCAGGCGCGCTTCGCCTCTGTCTGCTCCGCGCGTCCCTCGGCCGTAGTCTCGATTAGCCGCGAGCGCGCGTCGTGACCTGGCCCCTGCTGCAGCCAGCCCCGTGCCACCAGCGGCTGCAGATTGCGAGTCAGCGTGGAGGCATCCATGCCCATGGTCTCTGCGAGGTCGCATGGGCGAATCGGCCCCAGTCGGACGACTTGCGACAGCAGCGAATACTGCGTTGGCTTCAGCCCGGTGGCGGCCAAGTACGCGTCGTAGTGACGGGTCACGACTCGACCGAGCTGACGCAGCTTGAAGTTGGTACAGCTCGTTGGCTTGACAGAAGTGCTCAAGCTTCTTATTGTACCTACAAGTATTGTATATGCAAGTACATTCCACGACACCCCGCAAAGGGACAAAGCGATGGGAAAGCTCGAAGGAAAGATTGCGCTCGTTACGGGCGGCAGCAGCGGCATCGGCCTTGCCACGGCTAGACGATTCGTGGGTGAGGGGGCATTTGTTTTCATCACCGGCCGGCGCGATGCCGAGTTGGCGGCGGCGGTGAAGGAGATCGGGAGAAACGTTTCAGGCGTACGGGGAGACGTGTCGAAGCCGGCCGACCTCGATCGCCTGTTTCAGCAGGTCGAGCGGGAGAAGGGCCGGCTCGACATCGTGTTCGCGAACGCCGGGATCGCGAAGTACGGGGCTCTCGGGCAAGTGAAGGAGGAGCTCTTCGATTCGATTTTCGACGTCAATGTGAAGGGGCTTTTTTTCACGGTGCAGAAGGCGCTGCCGCTGCTGACCGATGGCGCATCGATCATTCTGAACGCGTCCATCGTCGGCAACAAAGGGTTGCCATCGAACAGCGTCTACAGCGCCACGAAAGCGGCCGTGCGATCGTTCGCGCGTACATGGACGACGGATTTGAAGAGCCGCCGTATCCGCGTGAATGCGGTGAGCCCGGGAGCGATAGATACACCGGGACTGAACGATCTGTGGGCTTCGTCGGAGACCGGGGAGCAGCGACGGAAAATGATTTCGACCAATGTTCCGCTTGGCCGGTTCGGCACTCCGGACGAAATTGCCCGAGCGGTTGTATTCCTAGCATCCGACGACAGCAGCTACGTGACGGGAACGGAGCTGTTCGTGGATGGCGGTTTCGCGCAGGTGTAGGCGACCGGGTCGCCCTGACGAAGCGACCACCCGGTTCGACGATTGGACTTGGTGCATCGTCGGTACTTTCGTCCAATTGATCGGTCAAAGTCGCGCGTGAGGGACACCGCGCGCTGCCGACTAAATCCAAGAGGCGATCAGATGGTAAACCGTCCAGATTTCGGATTTTCAATCATCACCATTGCCATTGACTCAAGCGCCAGCCACTTCCCTCAATGGCCGAGGCCCCGATATAGCAGGCGTTGTGTAATTCGCGCAGATCAAGGGTGCGGGGTGCTCAGGTAGGTCTCTTCGACTGGCTCCACTTCTGCACGTCGAGAAAAATCAGTCCTGGTTTCGTGATGGAACCGCCGCGGCAACTGCTCAATCTTGCACGCCGGACTTCATCCGGACGGATAGATCTTCCGCGGTTAATAGCGGGTATACCCGAACGGATGGATTTTCGGGGTCCCGCAATTATCTGTCGATTTCACTCGAACGGATGCGCCTGGTGCGATTTCCATACTCAAAACACCGGGATAAGGTTCGCTTGGTACGAACATGCGAGCGAAAGATTTGCGACGACTTTGGAAACCCTTCAGCCAGGCGAGCGTTACAGGTTGACACTGATTCTCAAGCCGGATGGCCCAGGCGGCAGAAAGACCAGCCGATCACCAAGGCTGAGAGTATCGATTTCGGGTCTGATCTTGTACCAATGAAGAAACGTCGCCGGCGGCGCGCGGGCGATTCGTCCGCTGCACCTTCAGGGAGGCCAGTGTGGCAACACCGAACCCTATTGGAACAATCGTGCGAGGCCTTTTGGCCGCCACGCTGCTCGTCGCGTGGGGCGGGGCCCAGAGCCAGTCCAGCTTTCCAGCTAACGCCGTTACCGGGTTCGAGGTCGGTCAGGCGTCGCACGCCGTCTCGCCGCCGGTGCGCGACTTGCCGCTCGCCTCGCCAGGCATCGAGCAGAAACGCGAGAAGCCCATCCTCGCCTTGCCGCTGGCGCCGGGACAGGAGCAGGCCGATCCGGTGCTGCAGTCCACGCCCGGGCCAAGCGTGAGCGCGAGCCTGTTACTGAACGTTGCCGGCGTAGGAAACGGCGATTACGGCTTCGCGCCGAACTCCGCGCCGCCCGACCCCAACCTTGCGGTCGGCGCCACCCAGGTGGTGCAATGGGTGAACGAATCGTTCGCCGTCTTCGACAAGGTGACCGGCGCGCTGATCAAAGGCCCGGTGGCCGGCAATTCCCTGTTCCAGACACTGGGCGGGGGCTGCGCGACCAACAACGACGGCGACCCCATCGCGCAGTACGACAAGGCCGCCGGCCGCTGGATCCTGACGCAGTTCTCGGTGTCCACGACGCCTTATTTGCAGTGCGTAGCCGTCTCGCAGACGTCGGACGCGACGGGGGCCTACAATCTGTATGCGTTCAACTACGGCACCATCCAGTTCCTGGACTACCCCAAGCTCGGCGTCTGGCCCGACGCGTATTACATCACCTTCAACATCTTCAATAACGGCAGGACGTTCGCCGGCTCCAAGCTATGTGCCTACGACCGCGCGTCGATGCTCGCTGGCGCGGCGGCCACGCAGCAGTGCTTCCAGCTGAGCAATAGCTTCAGCGGCGTGCTCCCCGGCGATCTCGACGGCGCGACGGCGCCGCCTTCCGGAGCGCCGGCGCCATTCATCAATTTCGGCAGCAACTCGCTCAACCTGTGGCGATTCCATGTTGACTGGACCACTGTCGCGAACAGCACGCTCACGGGGCCCTTCAACTTGCCGGTGGCCGCCTTTACGCCGGCCTGCGGTGGTGGCACCTGTATCGCGCAGCCGGGCACCTCGACCCAACTCGACTCGCTCGCCGATCGGCTGATGTACCGATTCGCTTATCGTAACGGCACGAGCGCTTCCGCAGCCGAGACCGCGGTCGTCAACCATTCGGTCAAGGTGAGCGGTAGCAAGCACAATCAGGTCGTCGGGGTCCGCTGGTATCAGATCGGCAATCTCACTGACGGCACTCCCGCGCTCGTCCAGCAGGGCACCTTCTCGCCGGACAGCGATTCGCGCTGGATGGGCAGCATCGCCATGGACAAGGTTGGTGACATCGCCGTCGGTTACAGCGTCTCAAGCAGGAGCACTTTCCCGAGCATCCGCTTCACTGGCCGCACGCCGGGCGACGCACTCGGGACCATGCAGGCTGAGACGTCGCTCCTCACGGGCTCGGGTTCGCAGACCGGTAACCTGCACCGCTGGGGCGATTACAGCGCTCTGGCGATCGACCCCGGCGACGACTGCACGTTCTTCTATACCAACGAGTACGAGAAGGCGTCGGGCAGCTTCAACTGGAGCACCCGCATCGCCTCCTTCAAGTTCCCCGGCTGCATCTAGAATCAGGCTGACGCACGGCGCGCAGCACGAGATACGCGGGAGGCCGCCTCGAAGTTTCGGGGCGGCCTCTTCTGTTCCGGGCGTGGGTCAACGTCGTTAGCCAGAGGGTTGAAACATCAAGAGGGATCGGCTGTAAGGGCGACATATCGAATGGCGTCGGCTGTCGGGTCGATTGAAGCGCGCCGCCGCACCGTGTAGTTTGCCCTTCGTGCAGAAATGGATTCTGCGCGGACGGATTCGATAACGAATCGCAGGAGACGACTGATGAAGCAAGTGTTGGTGGTGGCGGCGATGGCTTCGCTGCTCAGTACGGCGGCGGTGGCCCAGTCATCGGGTTCGGGCGGCGGCTCGTTCGCCAATGCCTACCTGATTCCAACGGTTGTCTGCTCGGTGACGGCCAACGCCACAACGGCGAGCTCCTGCACCGCGCAGGGCGGAGGCGCAAAGGTGCTGTACGGCAACATCAAAGTTCCGAGCGCGGCCAACAAGAACGTGATCCTGATGGGTTCGCTCGAGACCAGCATCCTGACGGACACGACGGTGGCCTCGAGCGGCGGCAGCAAGTCCACCTCCTCGGCCCAGGGCAGCATCATCGTCACGCCTAAGATCTACCAGTGCCTTGACCAGTATTGCAACGTCGTCAGCAGCACCCCGGCGGCACCGATCGTCCCCAGCACGGTGACTTTCGATGAGCGTCTGCAGACGCTGTCCGCCACCCTGGCGGGCCTGAATTGCACCACCAACTTGACGACGGGCGTGGTCACGTGCACCAGCCCGGAAACGATCGAGCTGCTGCTTAGCACGACGTCGGCGCATTCCTTCAATTTCCTCGTGAACGGCGCACTGGCGTCGGGCGTCTACCAGGTGCAGCTTGGCGTTCAGGTATCAGACATCGCAAGCACGACCAACACGCTGGGGGCGGGCGCCACCGTCTATGCGGGCGTGGGAGGCGGCTCGCTGATCGAGATGATCCTCCAGTCGCAGACCCCGTTCACGACGGTTTCTGCCTGCACTCCGGCGGGCACGACTTCGGGCAGCACGGTCAACGGATGCGGACCGTAGGCTCCGAATACGTCGCCGCTTCATGGGCGAGCCACCGCACGGCCAATCCCTCCACGGTATCGGTGAAAGGCGCCCACTACGCCATTGCATCGCGCCGCGCACCACTTAGCTCGGGAATCGCCGCGTCCAAGTGTTTGCGCGGCGATGCCCCACGCGTTCATGCACAAGCCGCACATGCCGATCGCGCCCCCTCGGCTTTCTGCTCCAAGTTGTAGTAGCCCGTTGGATGCCTCTGATCACGCTTGGCGGACGCGGGCGCGTCGCCGATCTCTCCGAGGCCGAGCGAGAATTGCTGGCCGAGCGCGCGGCGATCATAGCCGAGGGCGCTGCGTGATTGCCTTCACGATCCTGGGTCAGCCGTGCAGCAAGGCGAACAGCCGGCGCATTGTCACGCTCAATCGCGGCGAGGAAGACCAACGCGCCGCAGTCGTGAAATCGAAAGAAGCGCTCGCCTATGAGCGCGACGCGCTGCGCCAGATTCCGGCCGCCGCACGTCAGCGCCTCGAGCTCTCGACCTTGCTGCACGATGTTCAGACAGCCTTGGGCAGCAGCACGCCGCCGTCGTTGAAGCCGTGAGCGAGTGGCCGAAGTGACCTGGCTCGACTGGCTCGATATCGCGGCGCTTCTCGTGGCGCTGAACGCCGTCGGAACAGCGGCGATCATCGGCGTTTTCTGGTTCCTGTCGAAGCCGATCGGCCGCGGGCCCGAGCGGATCGTAGACATACATAACCGCGGCCGCACGCGGATCCGGATGCCGGACGGCACGATCAAATGACCGTCGCCGCCGTCCTGCTGGGGACGATCGCCTGGGCATTCCTCGCGCTTGGCTCGGCGCCCGTGATGTCAGCTAGAGCGGAGCTCCTGATCATGGCGCTCTCGATCGGTGCGTTCGCGCTCGCCTGCCGGCCTAGGAACGCGCGGACTTCCTTGCCCTCGCGCTTGGCGAGTGAACCGGCGAGCCTCAGCGTGTTGTGGCTGCGCTCATTCTCCTAAGGAGGCTCGTTGAGCAGCAGAATCGCCCTCACATCGAGCACGTTTAGTCATTGGTTCAAGATCCGACCCGAAATCGGTACTGTCAGCCTCGGCGATGCGAGGTCGTTGGTGTCGATGAGCAACAAGCCATTGTAAAAGCCGACGTTCGCCTTATCAGGGTCAATAGAGATCGTCGCTTGGTATCGGTCACCCTTGGGTCCGCGTTCCCATTTCAGGTTCAACATCGGTAGATCGGTACCTAGGGCCGCGCGGAAATCGGAGCCCTCCTCCTGGTAAACCATCAAGGTCTGGGCGAGTGTGCTGAGCAGGGCAGGGTTCTTCCTCACCTGCGAGATCGGGATGACCCCGAGATCCACGGAGTCCGGAAACACGTAGACGTGCTCGTGAAGATAAGTGTTTGCGCTGATCTCCAGGGTGGGTTGGACCTCGCTGGAGGTAGCGATGGTGATCGGCTCGGTCTTTCTGCCGCCTGGGCCATTCGGCTTGAGAATCAGAGTCAACCTGTAACGCTCGCCAGGCTGAAGGGTTTCCAAAGTCGTCGTAAATCTTTCGCTCGCATGTTCGATTTTGATAATGCGCAGGAGCTCCGGCTCATGGTTGATGATTTCAAGGGATGCGGATGCCTCTTTCCCGCGCAGGCCTGAAACGAAGAAGGCCGGCAGGGGTGCGACCTCAACCGGCGGAATTACCACTCCTTCGAAGCTCAGGCCAGCCTCCGGCAGGTCAGGGTCCAGACTGTGTCAAAACACCTCGGAGAGGGATAAAATTTCGGAACTCTTGAGTCAGGGGTTTCGATGAAGCGTTTCATTGAAGAGAACGACCGAACTCAGGGGTACCTGCTGCCGGAGAGCATCGAGGAGTACGTTTCTTCCGATAACCCGGTGCGGGTGATCGACGCGTTCGTCGAGGAGCTGGACCTGGGCCAGCTCGGATTTGCGGTCCTGCCCGAGGCGACGGGAAGGCCTGGCTACCACCCCTCGTCGCTGCTGAAGATCTACATATACGGGTATTTGAACCGGATCCAGTCGAGTCGAAGGCTGGAGCGGGAGGCGCAGCGCAACCTGGAGCTGATGTGGTTGACGGGGCGCCTGATGCCGGACTTCAAGACCATCGCGAACTTTCGCAAGGACAACGGCGAGGCGATTCGCGCCGTCTGCCGGGAGTTTGTTGCGCTGTGCCGGCGGTTGGACCTGTTCTCGCAGGCGATTGTGGCCATCGACGGCAGCAAGTTCAAGGCGGTGAACAACCGGGATCGCAACTTCACGGTCAACAAGATGAAGCGACGCCTGGAGCAGATCGAGGAAAGCGTGGCGCGGTACCTGGCGCAGCTGGATTCGGCCGACCGACAGGAGACGGCCGGGGCCAAGGTGAAGGCGGGGCACCTGGAAGAGAAGATCAAGAAGCTGCGCCAGGAGGTGCGCCGGTTAAAGAAGCTCGAAACGCGGATGCTGCAGGCACCCGACCAGCAAGTATCGCTGACCGATCCGGATGCGCGGTGGCAACCGGCGAAGCCGACGTGACGGTGGTTGCCGATCGCGGGTACTTCAGTGGCGCCGAGATTCTGAAGTGCACGAACGCCGGCATGACGCCCTATGTTCCCAGGCCGCTGCACTCGACGGCCAGGGCCGATGGACGGTTTGGCAAACCGGACTTCATCTACATCGCGCGCAAGGACGAATATCGCTGTCCGGCGGGTCGGCGACTGACGCAGGAGAGGTTGGATCGGGACCCAGGCAAGATGCGGATCCGACGACAGACGGCAGAACACCCATTCGGCACGCTGAAGGCCTGGGTGGGGGCGACGCACTTTCTGACCAAGACGCTACCAAAGGTCAGGACGGAGATGAGTCTGCACGTGCTGGCCTACAACCTGAAGCGGGTGATGAACATCCTCACGCCCGAAGGCCTGATCGAGTGCATGCAGACCTGAGGTGGAAGGCGCGATTGGATCAAAAAGCAGCGCATTGAAACTTCGGAGGCAACCGAAACGAGGTGAGGCGCACTGATCGTTCTCACGGACGCGCTAGAAACGACGATGCAGATCGATCAAGACGGTTGACTTCGAGCCCCGCGGCCTGCGCGCTCGCAAATTCTCGTATTTCCACAGCCTCGGTCGCTCAGGAACACGGTGATTTGTCCCTTGAACGGGCCACTGAGAGTCGCGGTGTCGAGCGTGAAGTGAATCAGCTCCTCAGCGCCAGGGGCAAGGATGTACGAACCTTATCCCGGTGTCTTGAGTATGGAAATCGCAGCAGGTGCATCCGTTCGAGCGAAAACGACAGACAATTGCGGGAGGCGGAAGATCCATCCGTTCGGGTATGCCCGCTGCTGACCGCGGAAGGTCAATCCGTTCGGATGAACCCCAGCGTGCAAGATTGAGCGGTTGCCGCGGCGGTTCGATCACCGTGGGCGGGGACTGATCGTTCGCAGCGCCTGAGCGAGGCGTTGGCGAAGCACAGGACCTGATTGACCTGCTCGGAAGCTGCCGCTCAATTACGTTCGCTTGGGGTAGACGGTGGCTGTAGCGGAGGGTCGTGTACTCATCGAGCGTATCGGCGGGAAGGCTCACCGCGTGATCGACGTACGGACCGCGTCAAGGATCTCGTTGGAGAGCGCGCGGTCTTCGACGGCCCGCGCGAGGATCATCCCGCCCACTAGGCTTGCATACGTTGCGATCGCCTTCTCGCGCTTCGCATGCTTCGAGCGGCCGGGAATGAGGTTTGTAAGGAATTCTAACGTCGATCGCAGCGATTCAGTGATCGCCACTCGCACGGGCGCACCCTGACGCGACGCTTCGGACGCCAGCGCCGCCATGAGACAACCCGCGCCTGGGTCGTCGCGGTGACGCGGGCTAAGGTAAGCGCGCGCGATCTCCCCGAGTGCATCGTCCGGTGCGCGTTCGGCGAGCTTCCCGAACAGGGTCTCCGATCGCGCCGAAGCGTGCTCGCAGGCCTGCGCCATCAGGTCTTCCTTCGATTCGAAGTGCCCGTAAAAGCCGCCGTGGGTAAGCCCGGCCGCCTTCATCAGGTCCGCGACGCCGATGCCATCGAAGCCGTGCTCGCGGAAGAGCTGCGCGGCCGCATCCAGAATGCGTTCGCGCGTCCGAACAGCCTGCTCTCTGGTTACTCTCATGCGAAGTGCTCCGATACCCTGTTGACACTATATATGATGACCGTAATATACTTTGGATCATGACTTGCATCATGTAACGCAAAGCTACAGGATTTCGGAGGCCGCGATGCTTCGCGTCGCACTGCTGGTGCCCGACGGCTTCGCCACATTCAGCTTTGCGCCGCTTGCGGCTTTCGAAGCGGCGAACCTGGTGCTGGGCGAATGCTTCTATGAAGTCCATGTCACGTCTGTAGCGGGCGGCCGCGTCGCCAATTCGTTCGGCATGGAAGTGGACACCGAATGCGTGGAGGATTCGGTATTCGACACGCTGTTGGTCGGCTCTCCTCCCGACGTGGGTCCCCCATCGCAGCAGTTGCTTTCCTTCCTGCGCGGCGCGCCCACGAAGACCCGCCGAGTCGGGTCGATCTGCATCGGAGCGTTCATATTAGGGGCAGCCGGATTGCTCGACGGCCGCCGGGCGACAACCCACTGGATGTTCGCCGAAGAGCTCCGGCGCCGATATCCCAAGGCAACTGTGGAGGTTGATCGGATCTTCATCGCCGACGGGCCGATCTGGACGTCCGCGGGCATGACGGCCGGGCTCGACCTGGCGCTAAGCCTCGTAGAACGGGATCTCGGCGCTGAAAGAGCGCGCGAGACTGCGCGGGTGCTGGTTGTTCATCATCGACGTGCCGGCGGCCAATCACAACACTCGACGCTGCTGGATCTCGATGCGAAATCGGATCGTGTACAGA
>WNFP01005123.1_pt1 | contig 10533 bp, 6 predicted proteins | sample 5400201 | NCBI WGS metagenome assembly WNFP01 (sample SAMN13153355, study PRJNA577476) | soil metagenome | isolation source: 115 cm saprolite under Madrone tree | place: USA:California | collected 2016-06-14
CTTGGTCCAGCATGATAACAGTTACTTTCAACTCCACCGTCGATGAAGCGCAAATCAAATATCAGCAAGCTCGTCTACACCACTGGAATGAAGTCGCTCGCAAACAAGAAACCTGGACGGGTTGGGGAGGTTATTACCATCGGCGGCTGACTCAAGTTTACCAATCCCTCATTGCGCCGGGGCAGTCGGTCCTTGAACTTGGTTGTGCTGTGGGTGATTTGCTGGCTGCGCTCAAACCGGCTTCAGGCGTTGGAGTGGATTTTTCAGAAGAGATGATTCGTGCGGCAAGACGGCGGCATCCTCACCTTCGCTTCGTGCATGCGGACGCACATGAACTGAACCTCACGGAAAAGTTTGATGTGGTTATCCTCTCGGACTTGGTTAACGATCTGTGGGATGTGCAGACCGTCTTGAAGAATGTTTCCCAACTCACGACCCCTCGCACCCGGATCATCATCAATTCTTACAGCCGCTTATGGGAACCAATTTTAGACGTGGCTCAATGGCTGGGTCTGGCTAAGCCGACTTTATATCAAAACTGGCTGACTGTAGAAGACCTCGCAGGCCTGCTAAGCCTCGCTGACTGCCAGGTGATCAAGCGATCACAAGAAATACTTTTGCCGTTACCAATTTTGCTCCTGGCTGGCGTATGCAACCGTTTTCTGGTCAAACTTTGGCCTTTCAAACACTTGGCCCTAACCAATTTCATTGTCGCAAGGCTGCAGCCTGAACCGGATGCAGGCACCAAACGGCCGTCTGTCTCAGTGATTGTTCCGGCTCGCAACGAGGCCGGCAATGTTCCGGATATTTTTGCGCGTACGCCGCACATGGGGAAATGGACAGAGCTGGTTTTTGTCGAAGGCCATTCGAGAGACAACACTTACGCAGTGATCGAGGCAGAGATCGCTGCTCACCCAGAACGGTGTTGCCAATTGATACGCCAAACCGGCGCGGGTAAAGGCGACGCAGTCCGCCTAGGTTTTGCCCGAGCTACGGGCGAGGTGCTCATGATTCTTGATGCTGACCTTACTGTGCCTCCTGAGGATTTACCGCGGTTTTATGAAGTGCTCCGGTCTGGCAAGGGTGAGTTCATCAATGGCGTTCGGCTGGTTTACCCCATGGAGAAACAGGCCATGCGTTTCCTAAATCTATTGGGCAACAAATTTTTCAGTCTCGCATTTTCGTGGCTCTTAGGCCAATCGATCAAAGATACCTTGTGCGGAACCAAGGTTCTATGGAAACGGGACTACGAGGCCATCGCCGCCAATCGCGCTTACTTTGGTGACTTTGATCCTTTTGGCGACTTCGACTTGATTTTTGGCGCGGTGAAACTGAACTTGAGGATCACTGACTTACCGATCCGATATCGTGAACGCACCTATGGCACCACGAATATTCAACGTTGGAAGCACGGCTGGCTGCTGCTCAAAATGGTCATGTTTGCGGCCAGGCGACTCAAATTTGTGTAGGTTAGGGTGATGCTTAAGACATTGCTTGCCCATCCCTTAACCAGAGGCCTGGACATTGACGATCCGCGCACTACGCACTTACGCCTGCGGATTATCCAAGAGAAGAGCTTCTTACGGCAGATTTACCAGGAATGGTATCGAGCGATCATCGCGGCCTTACCACCTGGCCAAGGAGCCGTAGTGGAACTAGGGGCGGGCGGGGGATTTATGAGCGATTTTGTTCCTGACCTGATTACTTCGGAACTCTTCCACTGCCCTAAGATCCGAGCGGTGTTAGATGGGTTGCACCTGCCGTTTGCAGCTAAATCATTACGCGGTATCGCGATGACCAATGTACTCCACCATCTGCCTCAACCGCGACTTTTTTTTTCCGAGGCAAGTCGCTGCGTGCGATCAGGTGGAGTGTTGGCAATGATCGAGCCGTGGGTTACCCCGTGGTCACGGTTTGTCTACACCCGATTACATCACGAGCCTTTCGAGCCGGAGGCTCCGTCGTGGGAACTTCCAAGTAGCGGTCCTCTCTCGGGCGCAAATGACGCGCTCCCCTGGATCATTTTTGAAAGAGACCGGTTGAAATTTGAGCAAGAGTTTCCCCAGTGGCAGATTGAACTGATTAAGCCGCTGATGCCTTTTCGCTATCTGCTTTCCGGTGGCGTTTCCTTACGCAGTCTTAGCCCTGGTTGGACTTTCGGATTGTGGCGCCACGTCGAAAATGCGCTCGGCCACTGGCGCAGTCAACTGGCCATGTTTGCACAAATTGTACTGCGGCGTTTGGATTAACCCACTATTAAGTATGAATTTGGCGCCTTCCAGCCGACCCAAGCTGCTAAGAACCTATCTGGTGCCCGTGGCGACGATCGCCCCCAGCCTCATCTGGATAGCACTCGACAAATCGGTTTGGACATGGGATCCCGCCCTGTACGGCAAAAATTCGGTAGAGCTATTTTTTAATTTAATCTATGCACCACTCGATTGGATATCTCAGATGCTCGATGTTCTCCCCGGCGCTGCCCCTGGAGTCTCCTGGTTTGGTCAATTTTTCGTGCCTTTGGGATATTTATTGGGCTCAATTGATGTGGGCTTGTTATTATCTATATGGGTGACGCAGGCTCTCACACTCATGATGATGTACGGGTCTATCTGGGAATTATCCAGTCACAATCAGTTAGTTAGCATTACGGGTTGCTTGATAATTGCCTCGGCTCCGTTGTTCGTCGGCATGTCACACCAGTACTTTGCTGAACCTTTGCAGGTCCTAGCCGTGGCCTGGTTTGTAATGATTATGAGTTTTGCACCTAAATGGAATCGGGCTTTTATTCTCAGCCAGTTGCTGGTTGCTACGCCTGTGGCCATTTTAGCCAAAGCGAGTTCTCCTCTTTACTGTCTCGGTCCTGGCCTAGTTGCGCTCTGGTATGGCTTTAAACCTGGGCCGCCCTTTTTTGTCAGGCACGAATGGCTACAAAGGCGTGTCGTCGTAGCACTTGCTGCCGGGGTCTTACTGAACTTAACCGCAATCGCTTGGTACTACCGGAACATGACGTATGTAATGCAGCACATCTCGGCTGCCTCATCGGGGCCCATAGCGGAACTGTACGGGAAAAAGGATTCTTTTCTTGACACAATGCTTTATTGGCTAGGAGCCATCCAGAATGCCTTTTTCCTGCCTATGGTCCTGTTAATAAGCGGTTTGATCTTTGGGGCGGGGGTTATACGTTATTTCGTTAACTGCAAAACGGAGACTAAGCACTTCACGATATGCAGCGCAATCGCGCTTCTACAAATTCTCATGGTTTTGTCAACATTCTCATTAAACTCAAATCGGGATACAAGGTACCTATTACCCTTACTACCCTATTTTACTCTCTTAGTTTGTTGGAGTGTGGCACAAATCAACAAACCATTGCTGACAACTGCCCTAATATTGATTTTTTTGGGCCAACTCACAGTTGTGCACGGACAAGCTCTTGGCATACTTTCACCCAATCCCCAAATTTCTCCCTGGTTACTGCCGGCAAATAGGAATAGCGATGTTGCGCTTAAGCTCAATTCGCTTGTCTCAAGGACCTGTACAGAAACCCCCGCCGAACGTTACTGGAATATCGTGGGTGATCAAAAACCGTGGTTGAATGTAAACACCCTCGGTTATACGGCTGCAAAAAAACTAGCGCCAGAGAATCGCCAACGTTGTTACTACGGGTACCTTGGGTTTGTGGTATCCGATTTGGATAAGACATGGAACTATGTTCTTTCACTGAATCCTCTTTACTACATAACCACCGATCCTAAGATTTACCCAATTTCTGACGACAAACAGGATCAAGCTCTCAATCAACTAAATATTCCAGTCCTCAAGAAGATTCAAACGAGTGGTTTGTTTAAACCAGAGCCGCCCTTGCCCGAAGACTCAGGCATCCTGATTTTTCGGCGGAAGGAGATTGACCCGCCCTGACATTCGATGATAGTGCTATGCGATAAAAATCATAAGATTTAGTCTCCAGCGGACTCTAAAAAAGTTCAACATGCATTCAACAGCGACGTACTGACCCGGTCTTGAAGAGATCAATGCGGGGTAGGCCACTTTCCATCCCTTGAAGTAGAGGACTTAAACCATTCATCACTGCGAGTGGAGAGTCAAAAGTAATCTCTGGTTTTCAGGGTCGCTATCCAGTGGGAGGTACAATCCCAACCAAAGACTCAGGCGCGAGCTAGAGTTTTTTCTCTACGCGGCCCAGACAACGCGGCGAGAACTCTCATCTCCACTAGACCTGTAAATCGGGGTAGCTTATGGTGAATAATGAAAAATATTTTATAGAGTGGTTGTCGAAGTTTGCTGCGGGAAACAGATATTTGCCTACTCCACCTCTGGAGATGATACGTCACGTGGGTAGTGTGAATGAGGAGAACTTTCGAGAGGTTGGGATGATATTAGTTTGCGATCTGATTCGGTTTGGTTTACTCGCAAACCCTAATGCCAGTATTGCGGATATCGGATGTGGTTGCGGAAGAATAGCCATGTTGGTAGCCCCGGCTTTGAGTAATAATAGTGGTAGTTATCATGGGTTTGATACATGGTCGGCAGGAATCCTGTGGGCGACTGAGAATATAACATCTCATTATCCGAACGTTGTTTTCAAAACGCTTTCAGATACTCAAAAGGAAACTGGCTATAGAGCTGATTTCTTTCACAGTATCGACCTCGATGATAATAGTTGCGATCTTATTTTGGCGACATCGTTGTTCACGCATCTCAGATATAGAGCCGTGGTTTACTATATGAGGGAAATTCATAGAATAATGAAAAAAGATGCTCGCGCTTATTTGACGTTTTTTATATATGACGAAGAGTCACATCATGCTATCCCGAATGCAGATAGGAATCTCGAATCCGATGAATATGGTTTTTATCATATTGATGGTGATTATGCGGTCTCGTATTTTAAGGAAAAAGCAATCTTGGATAGCATACGTGAATCTGACTGTACGTTGCATATTAAGAAGTTTGGGTTCTGGAGAGGTGACAAGTACAAAGAAGATCGATGGCCGGGAGGGTACCAGGATCTATTCATTCTTACGAAAGATTAAACAACGGTCAGGCACCCTTGGTATTTGCGGATCTCACACTGATAGCGATCATCTTGTGCGTGCTTTGTAGGCTGAAACTTGTGACTTCGATTCGCGGAAATCTCACCTCAAAACAAGACAGCTAGATGTTAGATCTTTTGCCTCTCTTATTGAGTTTGTCGTATGTCGTACAAGGACGAATCTAGGGCCAAAGGCAAACATTTCTGATTTTCAAAATTCAAAAGAGTTTTGTGAAGGGCTTCTGGTTTTCGAAGTCTGGTCCTGGCCACGTCGATTCCGACATTAGCTGCTGGGATCTAGAATCGGATTCCAGGGATTTCAACCACAAGTCCTTGCATCAGATTCCCTTTTCATCTGGTCGCCTTGGCGTTGACTTCTTCGTAACAAGTAAGCTAAGGGGAACTTCAAACAATGCCCTGACGATGCATTAGTCCCTGCTCTCATCATGAGGCAGGACAAATTACCATAAGCGACTATAACCTCTTAAGAATGCAGATGTGTCTTAATTCGCGCTGTTGATCACCCGTAAATGAGAGGTAACATGGAGTCAGATCCTTTCGATTAGCATTAAGGCGATGACGATGAACGAGAACCGAGAACGTGAGAATGAATATTGTGTCGTCTGTGGGTCCCACCACTCGTCATTTCGGTTCGATCCAACAATAATTACTCCCCAACTCCAAAAAGCTGGGGGTATACCCGACAATCTTGTTGAGGCGTTTAATCGCAAAGAAAGTATGTTTTGCAGCAACTGCTGTAGCAGCTTAAGAATCAGGCGCCTCGCAGCTGTCTTGATCGAGACGTTTTCGCAGACGACGGGAAGATCCTACAATTCAATTATCGAGTTGCTTAAGGATGACGAGTTCCGCCGCCTAAGAATAGCTGAAGTCAATGCTTGTGGGGCGTTACACCCATATCTTAAAGACCACCCGAATCTATACTACTCCGAATGGGTACCTCATGCTAAACCAGGCGAAGTGCATGACGGCGTCAGATGTGAGGACTTGCAACGCCTGACATATCCTGACAACTACTTCGATATCATCCTGACCTCCGAGACACTTGAACACGTGCCGGATCCCGATAGAGCCTGGCAGGAGATCAACCGCACTTTAAAAAGCGGGGGTTACCACATCTTTACGATTCCGGTCATTTCATCACAAAGACAAACGATACAGCGGGCCCAGCTTGTTGAAGGAGTTCGTAAAGATCTATTGGAGCCAGCCTATCATAGTCCCTGGGGTCGGGAAGACGTCTTTGTGTATACGGATTTTGGTATGGATGTGATCGAAAAGTTAAATGGGATAGGGCTAAGGACAGAGGTCTTCTACCTGAACCCGGAAATGGATTTGGACGTCGCCGTGGTTTTTCGATCCCACAAGAATGGAGGACATGTGGAAGTCGCCGTGAAAGGAACGTCTCCGTTATTGGATTGGACGGGCGAGCGGTATCTTCCCTGGTTGGAAGAAGCGGCGATCGGTTATGAACATCTCCACCGTTATGCCTACGCGACCCAACTTGTACAAAACAAGAGGGTATTAGATCTTGCCTGCGGTGAAGGCTATGGGAGTTCCTTGTTGGCCAAGACCGCAGAATCCGTGGTGGGGATCGATATTGATGAACGTGCAATCAAACACGCCCGCAACAAATACATCAAACAAAATCTTGAGTTCAAAGTTGGATCCATAACAGAAGTTCCCATTACCGGGGAACGTCTTTTTGAGGTGGCTGTGTGCTTTGAGGCATTAGAACACATAGAGGATCATCGGAAGCTTCTCAGTGAGGTGAAAAGACTTCTTACTCCCGATGGAGTTTTTATTGTTTCGACGCCGAACAAGACGGTGTACACAGATGAACCTCAATACAACAACCCTTTTCACGTTCATGAGCTCTATTTTGACGAGTTCAGAGAGCTATTTGAGAAGCATTTTAAGAACGTCAGATTTCTCGGTCAGCGCATCTATTGTAACTCCAACATCTGGCCAGTCTTTGCTGGGGAAGATACCAAAGCTGTCGAGTACGTGATTGATAGAAATCCAAAAGAGTTCGTTTTTGTCGAGAATGACAAACGGATTCCACTATACTTTATAGCTGTAGCCTGTGACGCGGACTCCGGCATTGAAGAAGCAGGGAGTGCGTTAATAGATGTTTCCGATGCATTGCTCAAACAGAAAGATGGGCAAATCAGAGCCCACGTTACGGAACAAAAACGACTCGCCGGGGAAATGGGCCAGCTCTCTGCCACGGTGCGCGCTCAACAGCAGGCGTTGAAGGAGAGCGATGAAAAGACAAACCAGCTTCAGTCTGCGCTCGGTTCACAGCAACGAACCCTGGCGATGAAAGATCAAGAGGTAATGCAGCTCACGGCTGGGCGAGAAGGATTAACACGGGAAGTGGCACACCTTCAAAGTACGGTACAGTCTCAGCAGGAAGTGCTCGCCCAGAAGGAAAAGGAAGTAACACAATCGGTGGCTGAACGCGAGCGACTTGGCCAGGAGGCATCTAAGTTTCAGGTCGCTGTACAGGTACAGGAACAATACATAAGATCGATAGAGAATAGCCTTGCATGGATACTCGTTGCTAGATATCGAATGGTACGAGACAAGTTTTTCCCGGATGGAACTCGTAGGCGAGGAATTTACAATTCTTTAAAGGAGCAATTTAAACGTATTTTTCGAATTCGATCAAAGGGCATGGTTGATATTCTACACAACCAACTTGTTTCGACTGCCCCTATACCTGAGCTGCAGAATCCCGAGCCCGTTACGCGAAATCAATTTGAACGCGAGTTTGATGAGCTTGTGCGGACACAGGAGGCGCGTAAATCAATTTCAACGCTACCACGAGAAGCGGTGAAGGCAAAGTTTTCCGTTGTGATTCCCACGAAGAATGGGATATCAGAGGGCTTTGAAAGTACATTGCGAGCAATTTATGCTCAGAAAGGCATAGGAGAACTTGAGGTCATCGTTGTCGATTCAGGATCTGTAGATGGCACTGCGGAGATTGCTGATAGTTGTGGGGCGACTGTGTTTAGTATCCTTCCTGAGCAATTCAACCATGGCGCGACGCGTAACTACGCCGCCGAGCAAAGCACAGGGGATTTTTTAGTATTTACGGTTCAGGACGCTATTCCTGCTACTGAAGACCTTTTCTACGAGATGGCGAAGGCATTACTCGCTGATCCCAAGCTTGCGGGTGTCAGCGTGCGGCAAATTCCCAAATCGGATGCTGATATCTATGCCTGCTGGGTAATGTGGAATCACTACAGGTTTCTATTTGACACCCCTCCTCCGATGTTGAGCAATCCCGATGAGATCGATAAGTTGCCTGCCCACCAGCTACGTCGCCTCGCCGGATTGGATAATGTATGCTCCATGGTTAGAAGAGAGCTGTGGGAAAAGAATCGTTTTAAGCCGACTACCTTTGCTGAGGATCTTGAGTTTGGGCTTTCCTGCGTAAGACAAGGTTACAGCATAGGTTTGTTATCGCATCGGGGAGTTATACATTCGCATACTCGGTCCTCCTTTTATACCATGTCAAGACACTATGTCGGTATGTCAGTGCTTCTAAAACTTTTTGGAGACTCTGAGCCTAGTTGGGTTGAAGCGGTTAACCATAATCAGCTTTTTTCCTCCGTCAAGGCTCTATACCTGGCAATTAATGAATTTGCGGGCCGTTTGGATAATTCTTTTCCGTGCAATCCGGTCCTTGTGTTGGAAGAATTGCTATCCTTTGTGGCAGGAGGACAAGGAACGGTCCAGAAACCTTACGATCACGACGGTGATCCAACATTGAATAAATTTTTCGGTCGCTTCGACACGGTTTTGGAGATCGACTATCCAGCGATCAATCCCTGTAAGCTGGCTTTTGAGGTAACGATAAACTCTATCCTCCAATTCCTAGCCGATAGATACCCCGTTTTAGTAACTGCCGAGATGATTGCCATCTTTCATAAGGCTTTTGCGGGTGTTGCTGGCAGTATCCTGGGCCAGTACTGTTTTTGGCAGAGCCAGCGTGGAATCAAGGAGACCCAAATGAAAGTGCTGGATAATGTTCTGAGAGGGGAAATGCAAGCCTGATGAGAGTTCTTTGCGCTTGCCATCAGTTCTTCCCAGAGTACTACACCGGTACGGAACGATACACACTAGACCTAGCCAAACAACTCCAGAGGATGGGACATTACGTCTCTGTGTTGACGTATGCGACAAAGGCCTTCGGGACCCAACCGCCAGCCGGAACTCCAATCTCCCGTTGGACGTACGAATATGAGGGTCTGCCAGTGATTGCCCTCCGGCACGTAGACTTTGATAGGAGGGGTGGACTGCCTGGTGTCTCATTTAAGCTTGAAGACCCCGTAATCTTCCAAGAGATAAAACAGTTCTTGAGTGAGCAATCTTTTGATCTGTTGCATTGCATTCACCCGATGAGAACAGGTGAGGCTATTCGAGCAGCTAAAGAAAGTGACCTGAAAGTGGTTCTGCACCTCATGGACTTCTGGATGATCTGCCCGCGCGCGACATTACAGCGCGTGAATGGTTCCTTGTGTGATGGGCCGGATCACGGACGGAACTGTGCGACATTTTGTTACCAAGGCAGTGGCATGGTTGAGCAACTACTCAAACGGTACGCGGATAGCGTCGAGACCTTAGGAATGGTCGATGCCGTTCTATCGCACTCTCGTTTTTTGATTGAGATGTTTAACCAAAGCGGAGTCGATACCCGCGGGTTTATTCACTGCCCGAACGGTTTTGATTATGCGAAGGTTAACGGCAGTAAGCGAGGACGGGAGAGGGGAAAGACGATCAACTTTGGCTTTATAGGAACAATATTGCCTCATAAGGGCGTGGAGGTCTTGGTCGACGCGTTTAAACGGGTCCCTTCCGATAATGTTCGGCTAAAGATATATGGAGGCTGCTTCCAGGAACGCGAATACTATTCGCGTCTCCTGGCAAAAGCTGAGGAAGACAAGCGGATAGAATTCTGCGGAGACTATGATTTAAATAATATAGCGCGAGTGCTAGAGGAGATTAACGTAGTGGTAGTCCCGTCACTTTGGTACGAGAACGCGCCCCTGGTTATCAGTACAGCGCAGGCATTTGGCATTCCTGTGATTGCTACCAGATTAGGAGGAATGAAAGAGATGGTTCTAGATGGAGTCAACGGGTTTACATTTAAACTCGGAGATGCAGAGGATTTGGCGGACAAAATCCATATACTTGCCGCGAATCCCAACGTTCTCGCAGATTTGAGCAAAAACAAAATGCCACCTCCCCGAATCGAGTCAGAAGCATTTCTACTGGAAACCCTCTATTCTGGTCTTGTCGGAAGATCTTCCTGGTAATAATTTTGAAACCGCCGGGACGTTTAAGTTTACCCGCTTTGTATTGAATCCTGGCTTTAGCAACGTAAGTGTTTCTTCTCTTAATCTTGGGAGCAGCGGGGTATTGGTGTGTAGGCAGGAGATGAGTGGGCTTTCCCTGGG
>WNFP01005124.1_pt1 | contig 10532 bp, 7 predicted proteins | sample 5400201 | NCBI WGS metagenome assembly WNFP01 (sample SAMN13153355, study PRJNA577476) | soil metagenome | isolation source: 115 cm saprolite under Madrone tree | place: USA:California | collected 2016-06-14
CTGCATCGACGTACGCCGCACCAGCGAGGTTGCCAGCGACGTCGGGAGTGTAGCCGCGTTGGTCGGGCCGGCCCTCGTAATAGAATTGCAATCCCGGATTTCTGGGGACGCCGAGATTACTGGCGGTAAAGTCCGTAAACAGGGGCTCTTCGCCGGGGCCGCCGTCGCGATGACACTCGTTGCAGCGCGCCTTGCCGCGGAACAGGTCATAGCCCAATTTTTCCTGCGGCGTGAATTGGTCGTTTCCTGCCTGCACGTAGTCGTACTTCGACGTGAAGGGACTCACTTCTGGCGAGAACTCGTATGCGGAAATGGCCAGACCGAACTCGTCATATATGTGATCGGCGCGAAGTCGGTCTGCTGGGCTCAAGTGGACCGGGAGCTGATCGTTCTTAGGCGGCGGCCCTGGAGTCGCACAAACCTTTTCCACGTCGCGCGGCCATTGAATGGTGAACGAGTCCGCGCCCCACACGGTCTCAAAGAGCTTGCGATAGGGAGCGGTGGAAAGGCGGTACGCAACGCAGGCGGAATCGGGCAAACCCATTTCCACGGGATTGGTTGGCGGTCCCTGCGCTTGTTCGGCGCTCGGATTCTGGAGGCGAAAGCCGCTTGCGCGCATATCCCAGAAATTCCCACCGACAAAGTCGCCCTGGAGCGCGTTGTAGTGGAGCACGGGCGCGAAGGGCGCGTACATGTAGCTCTGTGGCTTGCGGTTACTGAAGCGCGTTCTGACTGAGCCCGGATACGACACGGTAGTCTGATTCAAAGATTGAATCGGCCCGGTGAAGCCCGTCTCCGGCGTATGGCAGAAACTGCAGGCCTCGTTCTGATTGACCGAGAGATGCTTGTCGAAGAGGAGTAGCTTGCCGAGGGTGCGGACCTGACCTTGGCGATCGAGCGTGGTGCGGTCCAGCTGGCTGAGGGTGTCGGCTTCAATCCGATCGAGGTCGGCAACGACTCTGGCCACGTCTTGATCGAAAGAGGGAGGCATCTGACCGCCAAGGTTGCTGGAGGATTTTGCTTGGCCGGAAACGGCTGCACCAGCCTGCGGTTTGCCAGCTGCTGAGCTTAGGAGCGCGCCGAGAGTGACAAGACCGAATAGGGATGCGGCGAGATTTGGATTACGCACTGTTTCTCCTCGCTAAGGGTTCGATGTTAATTTTCGATGTAAGGTTAGAGCGGCAGAACGTGGGGAGAAAGGCTCAGGCCGGGGTGGAAGAGAGGCGCGGCGGAGTGGTAGGCGGAGCGGCGGGCGGAGCAGCCTGTGGAGCGCGGGCGAGCGCAGCGATCTGCTGGAGGTAGAGATAAGCAAAGGCGACTGCCGAGGCCACCTGCACCAGCAGTGCCAAGAGCCAAAACCCGGAGGCGGCGTTCCATTGAACGTTCGTCCAGGTGCGCAGCAGGACAAAGGGAGCAAACCACGCCGAGAACGCCGCGCTATCGGCCAGTGTCGAGGTGAACGAACTACGGAACACAATGGACGTGGACACATAGAAAACGGCCAGATAGAGAAAGGCTTTGCGCAGCGGGGAACGCACGGCGCGAATTTTCATCCATTGCAGATAAAAGAGATCCCGCGCCAACCAAGCCGCAAAATACGGCACCAGGAAAAAGTCCTGAGCGGTGCGTCGTGCCGCTTCTTCGGCGTGGCCCTGCTCCGTTAACACGACAATCACCATGGCGGTCAGCACCGCTCCCGCGAGCAACAATCCGATTGGACGGAGCAACGCTCCAGCCCCGGGAACTGTTCGTGCCTCACGCAATTCACGCCGGGCTAGTTCGCGGCTTTGCAACACGCCGATTCCGACCAGGTAAAAGAAAAACGTCCCCCAAAGAAAGAGCAGGCCGGGCTCAGTGCCGCCTCCGGCCCAGGGATAGAATCCGATCCAGACAAAGTTGCAATAGGCGGCGAAACCCAGGCCTTGGCCAACGGTAAAAAGCTGCATAGCCTCCACATCGAGCTTAATGTTGCGCACGACAGCCAGCAGAAGCCAAGCCGCAAAACCCAATTCCAAAGTGGCCCACAAAATCGTGGGCGGGAAGGCAATGCCGTAGAAGCGGAATGCCGCCGCCTCGGTGAGGCCTTGCCGGGAGCGCATGACGCTAATCGCGGCGAGCCATCCTATGGCGGGGAAAACTTGAAGAAGCAGCAAGATCACGACGCCGCTGACTGCACCGCCCTTGTCCGAAATGGTGGAGATCATCAATGCGAACGCGTGGATGACGAGGGCGCCGGTAAAAAGCAGAATATAGCTTCGCAAGAGCAGCTCCATCGCGAATGGGCTGGTGGTTACCGCGGAAAAGAAAGCGGGCAGGGCCAGGCACAGAGTGACGAAGTAGGCCAGCGCGGGAGCGCCGAAGAGTTTGCCGACCGCCAGCTCCAGCGGCGAAAGCCGGGTAATACGCTGAAAATCGAAGGTATTGAGGTCTCGCTCGCGGCGGACGGAACGCCAGCAAGAGATGGCGCCTCCGAGCACCAGGGTGATCTTTTGGGACCAGAGGACGATCATCAGGTACGGAGAGATACCGGATTGGATTGCGGTTGTGTTGGAACTCAGCAGCGAGGGGAGCACGATGAGGGCAAAAACGGCGGTAATAATTCCCGCGGTAAACAGGCGCTTGGGGCTCAACTCGATCTGCAAGTTGCGCCGCAGCTCCGGATTGTCCAGGAAAAGCGCACGAGTATCGATCACATCACTTCTCCCTTGGTGATGCGGCTATAGGCCTCTTCCAGGCTCAGGCCAGGTTGCTCAACGGCAGCGAGCGGCGCGCCGGCGGTCACCAACGCTTTCACCAATTCACTCAGGTCGGTGTCGCGGCCTGCGAACTCGAAAAGTGTGCCCAAGGGCGAAGGAGCGACACGGCTCACTCCGGTCCGGGCTGAGAGCCACGACTCCAGCGGGAACCCAAGCGCGGAGAGCCGTATGCGAACGACACGGGCCACGGCAGGCGCGGCGCCCTGGGGTTCGGCGGCCGCCTGCAGGATTTCCTCAATCTTGCCGACGCGTATCAAGCGGCCCCTTTCGATGATGCCAATGGACGTGCAAATTTCCTCCAAGTCGGAGAGCACATGAGAGGTGATGACAATGGTGCGGCCGCGTCCCTGGAAGCCGCGGAGCAATTGCTTGAGATCGTGGCGTGCTTTGGGGTCGAGTCCAGCGGCAGGTTCGTCGAGCACCAGAAGCGGCGGGTCGTGGATGACGGCGCGTGCGATTCCCAAACGCTGCTTCATTCCTCGCGAGAGGCCGGCGATGGGGGAATCCCGCTTGCTTTCGAGACCGACGCGCAAGATAACTTCGGTGACGCGGCCGGGAATGGAATCGAGGGGAAGTTTGTAGGCGCGAGCGAAATAGTCCAGATATTGGAAGACGGTCAGCTCGTCGTAGAGGGAGAAAAAGTCGGCGAGGTAACCGAGGTATTTCTGCGCCTCTTCGCGGCGGTGCTCGACGTCGACGTTGTTGATGAGCACGCGTCCGGAGGTTGGGAGGAGCAACCCGCAGACCATCTTGAGGGCCGTGGACTTGCCGGCCCCGTTCGGGCCGACGAGTCCAAACACTTCTCCTGCCTTGATTTCCAGGTTCAGGCGGTCTGCGGCCAGGACGCGCCGGCCGGGGTCGCCATCCGCGTCGTATTCCTTGGTCAGGTCGATAAGGCGGAGCATGAATGCTCCTGCCAGTGTTGGTTGTCTGACATAACGGCGTCAATGGCTGCCCTGGAGTGGCGACAGCGAAGAGTAACCTGAAGCCAACGGGACTACGCTTCGGCTCTAAATCGTGCGGGCCTGGGGCGCAGCATGCTGCGCCCCTACTTGTCCCAATTCCAGTTGGCAAATTGTTCGCGTAGGGCGATTTTCTTGAATTTGCCGACGCTGGTGCGGGGGATTTCGGGGAGGAAGACGAAGGCGTCGGGGAGCTGCCATTTGGCGAACGATTTACTGAGGAATACGCGGAGCTCTTCGGGGGTGGCGGTGGCGCCTTCCTTCAGGACCACGGCGGCTAATGGGCGCTCTTGCCACTTCGGGTGGGGGACGCCGACTACCGCGGCTTCTTTTACGGCGGGATGACCCATCAAGGTGTTTTCGAGGTCAACGGAGCTGATCCATTCGCCGCCGGATTTCACGAGATCCTTGGCGCGGTCGACGATTTTGATGAAGCCTTCGTCGTCCATGGTGGCGACGTCGCCGGTCTTGAACCAGCCGTCCTCGGTCCAGCGATGGGACTGATCGGGCGCGTTGTAATAGCTGCCGGCGACCCATGGGCCGCGCACCTCGAGCTCGCCGGGCGTTTCGCCATCGCGCGGCGCTTCGACGTCTCTTCCGTCGGGGCCGGGACGCGTGACGCGCAACTCGACGAATGGCGCGGGCCAGCCTTGCTTGGCGCGGACGTCGTAGCGCTGGTCTTCGGTCCAACCGAGCATGTGGCGCTTGAGGCGACCCACGGTGGCGACGGGAGTGGTTTCCGTCATGCCCCAGAGGTGCATGATTTGGAGATTGTGCTTATCGAGGGCGCGCATGAGGCGGATGGGCGGGGCGGTGCCGCCGATGACGATGCGGACGGGCGAAGGAAATTTCCAGCGGCCGGGATTTTTCTCGAGGGCGTAAAGAACGCCGAGCCAAACTGTGGGGACACCGCAGGCGATAGTGACATGTTCTTGTCCGATGAGATCGAGCACGCTTTCCGCATCTAAGTTGGGTCCCGGGAGGATCAAACGCGCGCCGGTCATCACGCAGGTGTAGGGGAGGCCCCAGGCGTTGGCGTGAAACATAGGTGCGACGGGGAGGACAGTGTCGTGGTGGCTGACGGCAAAGCAATCGACCATAGCCTCGGCAAAAGAATGCAAGACGATGGCGCGGTGCGAGTAGATGACGCCTTTGGAGAAGCCGGTGGTGCCGGAGGTGAAGCACATGGCGGCGCCGTCGTTTTCGTCGAGCTTGGGATACTGGAAATCGTCGTCGGCCTCGGCGAGGAGTTGCTCATAGTTCAGAAATTCTTCGGGGACTTCGCCGCACCCGTAGGGAACGACGATGACACGCTCAAAGGGAGCATCTTTGCGGAATTTCTCGTAGGTGGGGAGGAGGACGTCGTCGATGAGCAGAAAGCGGTCGCCGGCGTGATTGGCAATGCCGGCAATTTCGTGGGGATGAAGTCGCAGGTTCAGCGTGTGCAGGATGCCACCGGCGGAGGGAATACCGAAGAAGGCTTCGAGGTGGCCGGCGTGGTTCCACATCATGGAGGCGACGCGATCACCGGGACGGAGGCCGAGCTTTGTGAGAGCAGAAGCCAGGCGGCGCGCGCGGCGATAGAAGTCGCCGTAGCAGGTGCGCACGATGGAGCGGTCCGGGCGACGCGAGACGATTTCGACGCGGGAGAAGAGCTTGTCGGCACGCTCGAGGAGCGTGGGAAGGGTCAGGGGAAAGTCCATCATTGTGCCGCGCATCTAGAACCTCAGGGGACTTCTGCCAAAGAGCGAGAGCGGCTTGCGTGATTGCCTGATCCTTCTGCGAAACTCATCGGTTCGCTTCGGGATGAAGGGGTGCGTCAATAGCCGGGAACGGGGGCATCGTACCACCGATGGGCATCGGGGGTCAGGGAGTGGGCTGTGCGTCAAACGGCGCGGCGCACGATACCGCTCAGGCCAGACTCTTTCTCATTGCAAATAGGGTAATTTTTCGAGACGATGCTGTTGACCGCTGGAGTGTCAGTCTCGCGCCCGTGGTGGCTCTGCTACCCGGACTGCCCGTGTACGACTCTTGTCTCTTCGGCGCGCTCCGCGACTCTTGTTCGGGTTCGGGCAGAAGGAGCAGGCAGGTGAAGAAGCTCTATATCGGGAATCTTCCGTTTTCCGCGACGGAAGAACAGCTCAACGAGTGGTTCTCTCAGATCGGTGTTACCCCTTCGGGCGTCAACCTCATCCGAGACCGTTTTACGGGACAGTCACGCGGGTTCGCCTTCGTCGAAGTGAATAATGATGAGGATGCGGATCGCGCGGTGAACTCCTTGAACGGGCAGAATTTCGGCGGGCGCAATCTGGTGGTGAACGAAGCACGGCCTCAGGCGGAACGCAGCGGCGGCGGTGGCGGGCGCGGCGGATACGGCGGCGGGCGCGGCGGCGGACGCGGTGGCCATGGCGGTGGCGGCGGGCGTGGCGGCGATCGCGGCGGTGACCGAGGCGATCGCGGCAATCGCTGGTAGGCGAGCAATCTCCAGGTAGTAAGGCGGCGCCCCTCTGCAAGGCGCTGGGACTCCCCTAAAGAAATCTTAGGCGGTGGCGGTGTGCTTGGACGTAACGCGCTCGGATTTTCCCTGCGCGTAGCGATAGCGCTCGACGTTCAACGTGCGGATGGCGCGATCGACAAGGGATGCGATATCGAGTGCGGATTCGGCGGCGTCCAGGGCATCGGCAGTGGCGAAGAGCGCCGGAGATTTGGATTGGAAGACCGGGCAGCAATCGTGGAAGGGCTGCTCGGAAATATCGTGCGTCCCGATGCGGCGTGCGATTTCCTGTATTTCGAGCTTGTCGTCACCGATGAGCGGGCGATAGAGCGGCAACTTTGCGATGGAGCCGACGGCCTGCAAATTCTGGAGAGTTTGCGAAGCTACCTGGCCGAGACTGTCGCCGGTGATCAGGCCTTTGCCGCAGCTGCGCAGGGCGATGCGCTCTGCGACGCGCAGCATTAGGCGGCGATAGAGCAGCGTGCGAAAGGCTTCGGGGGTTTGCGCGGCGATTTCGCGCTGCAGCGGTTCGAACGGAACGAGATACAGCTTGGTGGTGAATTGCCAGGGGACCAGACGCTCGACGAGCTGGCGGGCAACGTGAATCGAGGATTCTCCCGGAGCGGCGCCACCTCCCCAAAAATGCACGAAATTGAGATGCGCACCGCGCTTCATCATTTTGTAGGCGGCCACGGCGGAATCGAATCCGCCGGAGAGCAGGCAGACGAGGCGGCCCGCGGTGTTCGGCGGGAGTCCGCCAGAACCTAGGATGCGGCGGGCATAAACGAGGAGCGGCCCGCGGGTGATTTCGATGCGGCAGGTGAGCGCGGGCGCTTTCAGGTCGACGCGAATCTGGCGGCCTTCGGCTTGCAGCTTGTCGAAGACGTAGCCGCCGACTTCGCGCTCGATGGCCATGGCGTTGAGGGGAAAGCCCTTGTCGCTGCGGCGGGCGCGCACAGCAAAGGTTGCGAAGTGCTGGTTGCGGATTTCTTCCCAGGCCGCTTCACAAAGGGCGTGGAGCGAATCGGCGCCCAGGCGCGGACAGCGCAAAACGCGGGCGACGGCCAGGTGCGAAATGCCACTAACGCGCGTCAAGCGTTGCAGAGCTTCACCGATATGGGCGGCATCGGCGATTTCGATGATCAGGCGGTCCGCAGGCCGGGAAATGCGGGTGATCGCGATGCCGTCGAGCGCGCGGCGCAACGCTTCGCGCAATTTGTGCAGGAAGAAGGCGCGATTGCCGCGCTTGAGCCACAGCTCGTGGTAGTGAACGACGATATGCGAAGAGGGCATCATTCTCACTGGCCATTGCAGGCGGATGTGCGTAGTATACCGCCGCCTGCCGAGCCTGATTGCAGGGAACGTTGTGGCGCACGGCTGCATCGCGCCGGACAAGCAAGCCGCTTGGGCCGATACCCCAGGGTGAGATGGATGGGTCCAAAGCAGCAACAGGCCTACGAAACAATTGACCCCGTAACGGGTTTGATACATCAGGCGAGGAAAAGTCTCGCAGGAGGCGCGGTCGCGTATATCGTAAGGCGTTCGTGGCGCGTGGTTGGGTGCAGCGGCTCGGCGCGCAAAAAAATAGCGAACCATAAGGGCCGGCTTTGCATCCAATCGGGCAGGAATTACGTCGAATGGTAGTAGCAGCAGAAGACCGAATGACGACTTGGCACAAACGCGATTGGCAGCAGTTTTATGAACTGGCGCGCCGCCCGTGGCAGCGTCATCGGCCGCCGCGGCCGGTGTATCCAACGGGGATTAATCGCGTGCTGCCCGCGCAGGGTTTCAGCTTGTCGGAATTGGATGATGCGGGTGTCGATCTCGATCTCGCGGAGCGGCTGGGGCTGCCCGTGGACGCGGGGCGCATCGGCGCTTATGGCCCTAACGTAACCGTGTTGCGCGACTTTGTGCGCTCGTCGCGGCAGCCGCTGTAGTTTCCTTCGCCGCCAACATCAAGAATCAAGCGGGCATGATATAGCTAAGGTTTTGCTGACTCCGAGGTTGTCGAGGGTATCGCGGTCAAGTTGAGCGTTTTCTGATCGCCTTCCTGCAGCGAGATCTTCTCGCCCTCCTTCTCGAAATCCTTCAGAAACTCAGGATCTTCCCAAGACCCGGATTCCACTTCTTCCCAGCTAAACAGCTTGTAATCACCGGGCGCGATGCCTCGCAATTCAAAGTGGCCGTACTGATCGGTGGGTTGCTCCTTGAATAGGGTGGATTGCGTGCGATGCGATGGCTCGGGCACGAGTACAACGCGCACCCCCACCGCAGGCAACCCGTCGGAATCGGCGACAGCACCTTGAACGCGCGCGCCGCGCGAACTGAGGGTGATTTCCAGCGTTCCGGCCGCACCACCTTTCACCGCGAAGCCGTCTTCCAGTGCGCTGGACCCCGCGTATTGTACGTCTCTTATGTAGCAATCCTTTCCCTGACCCCAAACACGCGGCACATAGGTTCCGTCGCCCAGGCCCTTTAACGCAAAAGTGTTCGCCGAGGTAACGACAGAATTACCGCCGAATGCGAAACCGTAATCGGGCGACTCCGCCATTACAGAAAGCTCATCGTGCTCCAGGCTCGGCGGACCGTCCCAGATGATTCGCCCGGTGATGTCTGTGCCGGGAGTGATCGCGATTGAAACGCCGTCAACGTCCGCGTTCCCTACATCGATGGGAACGCGTGTGACGTGGGATTTACCTTCATCGAACCACATCGCGGCCAACATGTATGATCCCGGCAAGACGTCGCCGATTTCGAAAGAGCCGTCTTGCTTTTGGATAAAACTCCGCTGGTCGGCGGTCCAATCCCGGCTTTTGCTTCTGGGCATAAGAAAGACGTTGGCTCGCGTCGCGGCTTTGTGAGTGATCTGGTTGTAGACATGACCACGAATACGGAAGACGGGCACTTGCCGCATGAAGATCTCAACGGACGGGATCTCTTCGCCCTCCTTAATCGAGATGGCGGTGGCTTTCGCAGCGTCTGGAGTTCCCGAGTAATACATCTTTGCGTAACCCTGCTGATTCGGTTGCGCGTCCTCTGGCTCTTCGCCACGTGAAAAGCGACCCCATTGGGGAAATACCGCGCTGACAAAATAACGGCCGGGCGAAAGACCGAACAGACGATACTCACCGCGATCGTCTGTTTGCGCGGTGGTTTCGATGGAAAGGCCAGACTTGCCTTCCAAGTAGACTTGCCGCAATGCGCTGACGACGATTTCCGATAGAGGCTCTCCATCTTCATCGAGAATCTTGCCGGCAATTACGGCGGAAGGAATGAGGCGGAAGAGAAGGTCCTTAACCTCCTGGCCGCCCCGGAGGTTGAGCAGGGCGCCGGGATCACGAGGTCTTTTCTGTCCGTATTCCTGCGCGACGAAGCCTGCGCGGTTCACGCTAAGGTGGTATCTTCCCGGCTCAATGCCCTTCAATTGAAAATGGCCGGCGGCGTCGGTGACCGCCGAAATGTGGCGAGTATGATCGTCAGCGCTCTGCAAGAACACTCGAGCTCTTCGGAGCGGCTCGCTGTCAGCAAGTTTGACGACCACTCCGGAGATGCTGCATTCCTCTTTTTTTGGAACAGACGGGGTGCTGGAGGTTTGCGCTGAGGCGGCGAGGGGGAAGACCAGAACCAACAACAGTACCGGCTTCATATGGTGAGGTCCTACTAGGTAGAGTATACGATAGGGAACGTATCAAGGAAGAGGCTAGAGTACTGTTTTGGAGGACCAGGTTGCGGCGGCTTCATACACTCCAGTGGTTTGTGCGCTGCCAGAGAAGCGCGTAAAATAAGAACCTCACCTATACCCGATGGCCTCGCCCTTCCACATCATCTCGAATACACCGATGCCGGCCGTGCCGCCGCCCAGCGCGCATCCGCGGCCGGAATGGTTGCGGGTCAAGTTTTTTGGCGGGGACCGGTATCAGGATCTGAAGCGCATCATGCGCACGCTGGATTTGCATACGGTGTGCGAGAGCGCGCGCTGCCCGAACATGGGCGAGTGCTGGGAGCATGGCACCGCCACGTTCATGATTTTGGGAGACATTTGCACACGGGCTTGCGGATTTTGCGCGGTGCCTTCGGGCAAACCGGTTGGGCCGCCGGATGAAGAAGAGCCGCTTCGCGTGGCCGAGGCCGTTGCGCGGATGGGATTGCGCTACGCGGTGGTCACTTCGGTCAACCGCGACGACCAGCCGGACGGTGGCGCGCACATATTCGCGCGCACGATCAAAGAGATTCGCCGGCGCGTGCCGGGCTGCAAGGTGGAAGTGCTGATTCCGGATTTTCGCGGCAACTGGGAGGCGCTGAACGTGGTCCTCGCGACAA
>WNFP01005594.1_pt1 | contig 10532 bp, 10 predicted proteins | sample 5400201 | NCBI WGS metagenome assembly WNFP01 (sample SAMN13153355, study PRJNA577476) | soil metagenome | isolation source: 115 cm saprolite under Madrone tree | place: USA:California | collected 2016-06-14
CAAGAGGTTGATCCAGAAGAGTGTAGAACGCTGTTCTTCGGTGACGGTTGTACGCTGGACCGCTGCCGAAGAAAGACCGAAATCCCTGAACAAATTCAAGATTCCAGTTAGGGCCGTAACCATACCCACCAGGCCGAAGTCCCTTGGCTCGAGGAGCCTCGCCAATACCATCAGGGAGCCCACGCGAAGGAGAAAACTTGCCCCCTGAGCGCAGACCTTGGCGAAACCGCCACGAATTGTTCGCTCTTTCAGATCCTTCATAGGACCAGCTTGCGGGAGTAGAAAGCTTCGGCGTAACCGCTGGGGGCATTGCACTCCATCCCACGCAATCGCATCAGGGATAAAAAGGTGTCTTCCTGAAACCAGCGTTTGGCATGCTGCGACTGGAACGCTTCCATAATGAAGCGAACCTTCTTCTGGAAAACTTCCGGCGGGAGCGGCACGAAAAAATTCGGTTGCGAAATGTATTCCAGGTCAATTCGGCTATCAGACGATGGTCTTGATGAGCGTCTTTGCGGTTGTGAGTGAAGATGAGGTCCGGGGAAATCGTCTGCTTCACCTGTTCGAAGACCGCTTTCACTTCGGCACCAACAAACGGCATGAATCCGTCTGGAAAAGCCTTCAGCAGTGGTCCTTTCAGACTGGCGGGGCCAGCAAAAAGCGCAGCCGCACGCTGCGCCTCAGCCTCTCGCACTTCGCTGGCACTGAACACGACCCAATGAAACACGCAGCCCGCGTACTGCTCGGCCAGATGAAGGATTGTGCCGCCACAGCCTATTTCGATGTCGTCGGAGTGTGCTCCAAGGCACAGGATTTTGAGCCCCTGGGTATGCCTTCCGTCTATGTTTAGATGGATCATACACCGGAGGTGATCACTTCGGGCTTCTTCGGGATGGAGCTGGCGTCCTGTTTCCAAACTTTCCAAGGCGCGGCGCCCTGATTCAACTCTTCCAGATGCTGCTTGTCCTTGAAAGTGTCCATGCATTGCCAAAAGCCCGTGCACCGGTAGGCCAACAGGGCCTGCTTCTTTATCAGCCGCTGGAACGGCTCGCGCACCAGTTCTTCGCCAGGCTGAATGTAATCGAAGATTTCCTTGCGCATGACGAAGAACCCGCCGTTGATCCAGACGTTGGAGGTGGTCAAGGCGGAAACCTCCGCGACTTTTCCGGCTGGGCCGACTTTGACGAGGTCGAAACTCGCGGTGGGCTGCACCAGGAGGAGGGACGCAACGGCGTCGCTCTGGCGAAATGATTCCACCATGGCAGGGAGCGACACGTCGCTCAGCCCATCACCATAATTCGCCAGAAACATTTCTTCATGCTGCAGGTAGGGCTCCACCGCTTTGAGCCGCTCACCAATATTGGAATTCGCACCGGTCTCTACAAAGGTGATGGTCCACTCGTCGATATCGCGGTTGAGAAACTGGATGTTCTTGCCTCCTTGGGACCAGACAAAATCGTTAGAGACGGATTCATCGTAATGCAGAAAATAATCCTTGATGGAATTGCCCTTGTATCCGAGGCAGAGGATGAAGTCCTTGTTCCCGAAATGAGCGTAATATTTCATCAGATGCCAGAGAATAGGACGTGGCCCAATCGTCACCATGGGCTTCGGAACATCCTCCGAGTAGCCTCTGAGTCTCATTCCGGCACCGCCGCAAAACAGGACGACTTTCATGTTCGCTCCCTTCGCACTTCACTTAGCAAACTGAAACTTTCGGAATCGGCACAACGAACTGACCGCCCCACTGCCGGATGTATTGCAACTGCTCCATGATTTCGTCTTTCAGGTTCCATGGCAGAATAAGCACGTAGTCCGGCTTGGTCTCGTGTATGCGGTCAGGGTTATAAATTGGGATGTGAGTACCCGGGAGATATCGCCCCTGCTTGTACGGGTTGCGGTCCACTGTGTACTCGATCAAATCTTTCCCGATACCGCAGTAATGCAGCAGCGTCGCGCTCTTGCCCGGCGCTCCGTAACCCGCCACGGTCTTGCCTTGTCGCGCGGCCGTTAGCAAGAATTCAACCAACGCGAGCTTGGTCTGTCTTACTTGCCGTGCAAAACTCTCGTAACCTTTCACGGAAGCAAGCCCGGCTTTTTCTTCCGTCGAAATCAGTTGCGAAACACTTGGGTCGAGGCGATGTGTCTTGGCGTCTCCGCGGCAGGCATACACCCGGAGCGAACCACCGTGTGTGGACAGCTCCTCCACGTCGAACACCTTCATCCCATGAGCTTCCATGATTTTCATGGTGCTGAGCATCGAAAAATAAGAGAAATGTTCGTGGTAGATGGTGTCAAATTCGTTACGTTCGATCAGCCGCAGGAGATGAGGAAACTCAAGCGTCAGCACTCCCTCGGGTTTGAGCAGAATCTTTAGTCCTTCGACAAAATCATTCAGGTTCGGAACCTGCGCCAGTACATTGTTCCCTAGCACCAGGTCAGCATATCGTCCTTCGTCCGCCAGCTCATTCGCCAACTGCATATCAAGAAACCTGACCAGCGTGGGAACCCCTTTTTCAACCGCGGCCTTGGCCACATTCGCGGCGGGCTCAATACCTAATACGGGTATATTTTTCCGGACGAAATATTGCAGCAGGTAGCCGTCGTTGCTGGCCGCTTCGATCACGAGGCTTTTTCCATCGAGGTCAAAACGGCTGACCATCTTTATGCAGTACTTCTCAGCATGTTTGAGCCACGAGTCGGAGTAAGACGAGAAATATGGGTAATCGCTGAAGATATTCTCGGGGCTCTCATATTGCTCCAGTTGTACCAGGAAGCATTTTTCGCAGACGTAGACATGAAGCGGGTAATAAACCTCACGACGATTCAGGTCGGCCGTGGAAGGAATTCTCTCACAAAGCGGCGACATCCCGAGATCGACAAAGGTCTGCCGCAGGGCTGCACCGCAGAACCGGCACGGCCTGGCTATCCCTTGCCGTTGAATGTTCGCGGGATGTGTCATCGTGGCCATATATTTCTCTTAAAGTGGTTCGAAAGGCAAAGCGCGACTGTGACTTAAGGATGGTTGCAATGGGCAGCATTTCTCAAAAACTCGATAGTGTGGCTGCCTGATACAACCCAGATAAGCTACCGCCCTTTCGGACACACAACCACTAGGCCTTCTCACCGATGAACTGGGCAATCACCCTGCCAAAGTTGATTCTCCAAGCTGCATAACTTGCCCTTGGCAGGCGTAAATGATTGTTAGGGAAGGTTTTACAAGAAGCACTTGACGTCGGAGGACGTTTCCTGTGGTGAGGTGCGGCTACCGCCTATTCATGGGAAAAACATTTCCACATTGTGGTATTTTCCGACGAAGCGAGGCGTCCAGTTCACCCGAGTTCAGGAGGTTCTTGATGCGGCTGATACGAACGTAGCGGCCACCCTCCATGTCTTCAAGAGTGAGCCCGGCCGCGCGATAGGCACTGTAAAGTTCTTGCGCGCCTTGGCGGGCGCTCCATTGCGGGAGGAAGTTAGGAAGCGCGCGGCGAAACTTGTCGCAATTGATGCGATAACAGCGTTTGTCAGGACCACCATCGGGAGCGTATTCCACTCGGCACCCAGGAACGGTTTCGGCAACGATGGAAGCCAAATCACTGATCCGATAGTTCTCATCTGTCCGTCCGACATTGAAGATCTCATTGTGAACGGCGTCTTTCGGTGCTTCCAGGACAGCGAGCACCGCCGCAGAAATGTCGCGGATGTGCACGATGGGGCGCCAGGGAGTACCGTCGCTCTTTACGTATACTCGGCCAGTTGTGTATGCGGATGCCACCAGATCGTTCAAGACGATATCAAGGCGCAGTCGCGGCGACACTCCATATGCGGTCGCATTTCGCAGAGAGGTCGGGCTGAAGTTTTCATCTGCCATCTTCGCAAGGTCGCGCTCGACCAAGACTTTGGACTCACCATACGGTGTCACCGGATTAAGCGACGCAGTCTCGTTGTGGAAGTCGTCCCCTGCTGCGCCATATGTGCTGCATGACGAGGAGAACACAAAACGCTCCACCCCCGCCGCCTTGGCCAATACAGCGAGCCGGACCGAGGCACGATGATTGATATCGTAAGTAATTTCTCTATCGAGATCGCCCAGTGGATCGTTTGACAGCGCCGCAAAATGCGCGACCGCATCGAACCCTTCAAGATCTTCCTTCGCCAGATCGCGGATGTCCTTGAGGATTTCCGGAATCTCGGCTGGTGCTTCTCCGAAGTCGCAGCCTGCAAAAAGGTCAGAGTCGAGCCCGACCACGTCATGGCCGGCGGATTGCAAAATCGATGCCGCGACGGCGCCGATATAGCCTTTATGGCCAGTTAAAAGTACCCGCATCTTGCGCCTCGCCAAATATCTTTTGAGCTTAACATAGCGAAATTTAGCCTTGCGAACATCGCGGAAGATTGTTTATTGAGATCAGCCCGACGAGACCGATTGCAAAATGCTTTAAACGGAGAGCAGGTCAAGCGGACATCATTTGCGGGGTACGCCAGGAGTCGCTGAATGCTGTCCTGCATTCGACTGCAGATCGGTTGACGGACCGGCCTTTGTGGCAACAACCGGCTTCGCTTCCTCCGGGGCGGCCTCGGGCACGATGGCCAGAAGCTTGCTTTCGTACAGCAACTCCGCCGCATCACGGATAGCCGTGAATGGGAGACCGGAGCGCTCTGCAATGTCCAGCAGGGAATGCTCTCCATCAGAAAGATTTAACACCCAGAGGCGCGCGGAGATTTCGATGCCGATTACATTGCCTCCAACCGACCCGTAGAGGTTTCGCCGTCCCAGTTGTGGTTCACAAAAGGGATTCAGATTTCGATATAGGCGATTGTCCTCCAGCACGTCCAGAATTGCGGCGCACGCGAGGAGCGACCTTGCCAATTGCTGTGGCCGGATGAAATCGAGATTGTCCGCCGAGGTGTGGTACTCCGGAAACTTCCCCCAAACACTTCGCATCAGGCAGCCAACTGGAAGATCAAAACCCGGAGAGCAATACTGCCGCTCGTCGTAACCATCAGGGGAGAATTCCAAGATTTCGCCAGCTTCGCCAGAGTGGCGGAGAACATGCGCCACTGCCTTGTCAATGTCAGCATTCCCTTGACGGCTCTTCTTGTAGTGGAAGCCGCCCGCGTCTCCAATGCAGGTCAATACCAAGCCGTGGCGGATGCGTTCCACGGCTTGGTGGTTTCGCGCGAGCCAGGTGATCGCTCCGATTGTGCCGGGGATAAACAGAAACCGGTACGAGTAACGAAGTTCCATGCCTGACAGGAATTGCGCAAGAAAGGTTGCCACACTCAGCCCGGACAGATTGTCATTCGCGAGGGAGGGATGACACGCGTGGCAGGAGATGAGGACCTCGTCCTTCGAGCGGCCGGGCAAATAGCACTCTCCGTACGCCAAGTGTCCGTCTTCGAGACTAGAGTCGATGCACACTTCATAATCGCCGTCCTTGAGGGCCAGCATCTGGTTATGTGACAGGCAGAATCCCCAATTTTCCTGGTAGTACGACGTTCGATACGGAATCCAGTCGGGATTCTCAGGCACGGTGTAGAGGTGCGGTTTGAGCTGGCTCAACGTCATGGTTGCATGCACAGGCGTGCTGTAGTTGAGCACGTGGAGGCTGTGTTGACGGAAGTCTACCACCCGCTTTCCGTCAGCCCCCTTGATGTAGGCATCTCGAATGTTCCACTCTTTGGGTACGATCCAGTCGAATACCGGGGTCCCGGTTGGGACCTCAGAGGTCTCGAGCGGAATCCGCCCCTGGATCAAGCTCAGAGTCTGCCGGATGCCGTCGCCAGTAATGCTCCGGCAGATCGGATAGAGTTCCGCCGCAAAACGGTGGAGCTCCCGGCCGATTTCTGCCAAATCTCTTCGATCGATTTCCTTGAGCAGGCTCATCAGTCTTATCGGAAATTCGGGTAAGTACGATCGCGTTCGGAAATCACTTCTACTTTCGCTGGCCATGCAATTTGGAATGCAGAGTCGTCCCAGCGCACCCCCCGGGCAGACTCCGCGTTGTAGATTTCCGACATCTGATAAAAAACCTCGCTTTTATCTCCCAGCGTCAGAAATCCGTGTGCGCATCCTTCCGGCACGTAGATCGCGTTCCAGTTTTCAGCCGTCAGAACCGCTGAGGTCCAGCTTTTGTATGTGCGCGACTTAGGACGCAGGTCGACTACCACATCGTATATCGCTCCCCTAGTGCAGCGGACTAACTTGGTCTCAGGATAGGGCGCCACTTGATAGTGCATGCCGCGGAGTGTTCCCTTTCGCGTGTTAAATGAAATGTTGCATTGCACCAGCTTTGGATTCAAGCCGCGACTTTCGAAATCCTTCTGGCACCAACTGCGAGCAAAAAAGCCGCGCTCGTCCAGTTTGGGCTCGAGATGAATTTCGAAAACTCCCGATATTTGAGTTTCACGAAACGTCATTTTGCCTGATTCGCGATTCTAGGACCTCGCCTGCAAAAGTCTGATCGTCGCCCAATCTGACATAAATAGACAGTCATCTCTCGGAATAAAGGATCAAGGGGAGTGGAGTCGAAGCTCCTGTACCCTCAACCACGTTAGGACTTGGCCTCTCGCCTTTTTCCAACCACTTCGGGAGTAGTGCCATCGGAAGAAGCGCGATCGGAAAGATGACAATTCCGCCATGATGGTGAAGGTTCCCCTGCAGGAACTCGGGATTCACATATATGGCCAGGGCTGAAAGCGTCGCAATCCGCAATCCGTTCTTGAAAATTGCCGCCGGCAGCGCAACAAGGATCAGGGGTAGTCTTCTCCAATTACTTCTCAGGAAGAGATAGCTTGCCAGGACCATTATGATCAGTAGTGCGAGAGTAGAGCGAATGCCACTGCATTCTCCAGCCACTCGGATCGTGACTCCCGGCAACTCGAAAACGAAACCTTGCCGGAAATAAAGGACTCCCCCCAGATGCGCCCGAAAGAAACGTCTTCAAAGATTGCCTTTCCATTTACATAAACGAGCAAGATGCTCACAAGTGGGATGAGCGGGATTTGCGAAAACGTTTCGTTCTCGAATATGAGCGTGAACAGCCCTCTCGTTAAATCCAAAGCCAGAGCAAAAGGCAGTACGCACACCAATAGGAATCCGAATGCGTGAAGACGCATCAGTTTCGCGCTGGCCAAGTATGCGTAGTTGATTTCTGTACTTTTGTCTGAGGAATCCATCGAAAGTAAGGATATCAACCTTCCCGGGTGAGGATACCGGCAACCTCGTACGCTAAGTGATCGCCATTGTGAATGGCGTGTGCCATTCGCCCTTCCATTCCTGGCGGCCCGTGGTACTCCGCACTGGGTGCGCCTCTACGTCTCTTCTTCTCGCCCGTTAAAGTTCGCTTGCCATCGGGTTTGCCACAATGCAAGTCTTGTACCACTATGGTTTCTAGCCGATGTGGCGGTAAATCAAACTTCCCATTGCTGTCAGCAATCTGGGCGGCATATATGAGAATAAGTGTTTGGCCAACTTTAATTTCCAGTTGTCAGTCGGGTCGATAAAGGATGTGCGGGGAAATCTCCAATAAATCAATGGTTTCGGTTGGGGGACCCAATGGTTTTTGAACGCAAGAAGCCCGGCGTTATCTTCCTCGGTACGTCCCAAGTCAAACTCTCTCGCACCATTCGATTTCCCTCCTGCAATAGCCCTCCATAGAAGCCATGGCGTTGCCCCATATTTGTTGAACCGAGCGTCGGAACATCCGTACTTATAGTAGACGATATCCCTGAATTGCAAAGTAAGAATAGCAGCGACTGCACTTTCGTCTTTGTATGCTAAACGAATCTCTAGCGCATTCTCTTGGCACTGAATAAGGTTTCGAAACCAGGCGTACGGCATAGGAGGGAGGCAGTGTCGGCCGCGAGTAATTACAAACAGAGAGTAGAACTCCTTAAGTAGGTCGTCGGATCTCCCGCATTTTTCAACTAGACCGGCCCGCTCGGCTCGCCGGATTCGGCGCTGAGCGGAACCTTTGTCGAGCCCCCGGAACAGTGCGTCCAGATCCGGACGCAGGCTAAGCGTATGTAAAAAGTATTTCGTCGCAGGTACGAAGCCCATCTCACCACAGGCTTGCCCGAAATTTCCGTTGATTGGACGAATCTCCAAATATTTCCAGCCTTGAACTTCCATCGCAGTTTGCAAATAACGGATCAGGAAATTCACTTCCCCGGCTGAATCGCAAAGAGGTTCACAATGATCTGAAAATGGTAGCGACACAAGTCGACGCCCGGTGAGCCAGCTCTTTACCCAGCAGAAAACCAGTCCATTTTTCAATTCACTGGTCGGCGGTGATGTAGTGAAGGCCACCGACTCATACCCATATGTTCGCCGAAGCGCCTTGAGCCAGGCTACCGTGTGGAAGATGGACGCCTTGGGATGTCTTTCAACAAGCTCTGCCCAACGCACGTCCTGAATCGGGTCAACTTGGTAAACCCTCATTGGCGTTTCTTTATGAGTCTTAGTGCCGGTCCAGCCTTCTGAATATCGAGGGTTGCAAACCCACATTCACACTGAGGCTCGCGCTGCTCGTGTCCCTCGCCCAAGCTTAACTACTATATTTATTTCGAAATGAGTTAGAAGAGCGAGGTCATGGTTTGGGCGTTCCAATAACGCACCGCCAACACGCGGGACATCTCATGTACCGTTTTCTTGCTCCCGCGCGATCAGATGCGTCTGTTAAATTCACCTAGCCTTGGAGTTGTTTCCGGAAGCGAGTGCGAGCGGCGTGTCCGACATCGCTGACCGGGCTATTTCGGTTCATTGCGCGAAGCATCGTTTTGTCCAACGACTTCTCCAATGACCACCTGATTTCCCGCATCTGTAGCGCGGTGTTTTTGGCCACATTCCAGCCAAAGGCCGTCTTAATCCACGAATACTTCCAGGACAAATCCGGAGGCTCGAGCCTCTCACCGAAGTCTGCCGCTATCTGTTCCACCTGCCTGACGATGTGATCCATTTCCGGATAGAAGTTAATTAAGTTTCGTTGCAAATAAGCGAGACAGGCTTTTCGAGTTCTGGGAGAATCTTCTAAAGACCGGAGATAGCCGATATGCAACTGCATGGACAACCACAGTGCTTCGCGGTTCCTCTCCGACTTACCCACAAAGCCCAAGCCGTCGAAGGGAAAAGCACGGTAGTACACTCTTGCAGACGGCACGAATCGCGTTCCATCACTGTTAAGAAGAATGCGGCAGAAATATTCGCCGTCATCGTCGGATAACATACGGGTGTCCCATGGGCCAGATGCTTCGCTCAACTCGCGGCTAACGAGCCACGTGGCAGTCTGCATGAAAAGGTTTTCTCCCATCTTGCGCAGTAGCCACTCGGTGGGAGACAAGTCCTCCCATAGGCTAGTCCGGACAAATTGCGCACGCTGCCATTGGTAAAGGAATTTCCCATATTCTGAAGAAAGAAGGGTTCTACGGCTTCTGTCCCGGACCAAAGCCGCCATCTGCCTGGCAATCTTGTTAGGAGCCAAGAGGTCATCGGCATCCAACCATTGAATATAATCCCCTTGGCAAAGAGAGAGAGCTCTGTTTCTGGCCGAGGCGGCACCTTGGTTCTTCTGCAAGACGACATGGACACAGTCCGATTCAAACTGCCGTGCAATCGCTAGCGTGTGATCAGTGGAACCATCATCAACGACGATGATCTCCTTGCGTTCCCACGTTTGTGCAATCGCCGAACGCAACGTGTCAGCAATCCATTCCTGCGCATTGAACGCAGGGATAAGGATCGATACCAAAGGTTTCGCGTTGACTGATTTCCCTGCAACTCTGACCTCCGGGCGAACATGGCGGCGATTGGATCGAGCCGCGTCGCTGCCTGGGGCACCGAGCAGCTCCATGGCTTCGACAACAGGGACAATTTGCGCGCCAGAGCTGATAGCGTATTGCACTACATTCTCAAAGAATTCAGGGGTGCATCCGAACGGAGTGTGGTTTTCAGCGATGTCGTGAGTCGCAAAAATAAGCCAGCCGCGTGCCTGTCGGTTACGGTCAATGAGATGCATGATCGGCTGAAATTCGCCCCGGCTTTTCTCTAGGAAGTAAGCCGATAGCTGGTTGAGATCTACATTCCCAATATTGAAGGTCTGCCCGCCACCACGGCAGGACAGGAAATAATCAGCGATCCTCGACTTGGTCAGTGGTCGAGGTTGGTCGATTGGGTATGCGAAGCTGTAGAACTCGGCACCAGGAAAAAGTTCACTGAGTGCCGTGCGGTTTTCGATGATCGAGTCCTCGAAAGTTCCTACGTCTGTTTCCCATGAATCGCAGTGCGAAAACGTATGGCATCCCAACTCGTGTCCTTGCTCGAACAGTGTTGCCAAATCGTCCGAAAAAAATATTTGACCGCTGACTGTTTCCTTGCCTGCGAGGCCGAGCGACGCGTAGTACGTTCCAGTTAGATCGAAACGGTTCAGGATGGCACCGCCGGCCAGTAACGCCGATCGCGGAAAATCATCAAAGGTAAATGAGATCAAAGGCCTTTGCGGACTGACCAAGAACGGTCTTCTGAATACGAGACT
>WNFP01005125.1_pt1 | contig 10530 bp, 7 predicted proteins | sample 5400201 | NCBI WGS metagenome assembly WNFP01 (sample SAMN13153355, study PRJNA577476) | soil metagenome | isolation source: 115 cm saprolite under Madrone tree | place: USA:California | collected 2016-06-14
CCACCCTGGTGCATGGCATTGCCCGCGGCGGCTGCCGGGCGGCGATGGTGATCGGGCGGGCGGCGTGAGCGATCACGTCACGGTCATTCCGGTCTTCGACGAGGTGGCGACCATCGCCGGCCTCGTGGCGCGGGCCGCCGCTCACGGCTCGGTCATCGTGGTGGATGACGGCTCCCGCGACGGCAGCGCCACTGAGGCGGCGGCGGCGGGAGCCGACGTGCTGCGTACGGCGGGTCGGCGCGGAAAGGGCGCCGCGCTGGCCTTGGGATTCACCGAGGCGCTGTCGCGCGGCGCCCAGCGCGTCGTCACCCTCGACGGTGACGGGCAGCACGACCCCGACGACATTCCTCGTCTCCTCTCGGCCTCCGACGCCGACCCGCGGGCCCTCGTCATCGGGAGCCGGCTCGCCGACGGCGGGGCCGGCATGGAGCCCGCGCGACTCAACGCTTTGCGCGTGGCGACCTTCTTCATCAATTGGCAGACCGGATGGGACGTCAGCGACACGCAATCCGGATTCAGAGTCTATCCGCGCGCGGTCCTCGAGGCCGTTGTTCCTCGGCGCGGCGGTTTCGTCCTCGAGACCGAGATGCTCGTGCGGGCCGCCGCCGCGGGCTTCCCGATCCTCGAGGTGCCGCTCTCGCCCGGGCGGGACGCGTCGAGACCGAGCCGCTTCAGCCCCCTGCGCGACGGTACCGCGGTCACGGCCTATCTCACGTTCCGCGGCCTCGGGCGCTGGGCGCGGGATGCCGGTAGCGTGCTGGCCGCCCTCGCGAGGCCATTCACTCCCGCGCGCTTCAGGCAACGGCACCGTGAGATGCACCACTTTGCCACGCCGTATCGTTACAACCACGGGGCCTATGCGATGGCGATCGGCGCTTTCATCCTCGACCGCATCGCACGGACCTGGGAGGGGTGGTGGGGGGACTCGCGCGTGCGGATCATGCGCGTGGCCGCCCTCGGCACCGCCGCATTGCCTGCGCTTGCGGCGGCGGCGGCGATTCAGTGGGCGCTGGGGTCGGGAAAGCGCCGTGGTCCCGATCTCGTCTCCGCTCTCGTGAGCCGTGCCTTCTCGCGCCACCGGCTGGCCGCCGCGCTTCCCGCCGTGGCGCGGGACGAGAGCCCGAGGGCGGACTACGACGTCCTCGTCATCGGCGGCGGACCGGGGGGCTCCACCGTCGCGACTTTCCTCGCGCGGGGTGGGCTGCGGGTGGCAGTGGCAGAGCGCGAGGTCTTCCCGCGCTTTCATGTGGGCGAATCACTGCTCCCCGCCATGATGCCGGTGCTCGATCGCCTGGGCGTTCGGGAGCGTGTCGAGCGTCACGGATTTCTCATCAAGTTCGGAGCGGCTTTCCACGACCAGGAGTCCGATCTCGAATACCGCTTCTATTTCCGCGAGGGCAAGGCGTGGCCGCCCTACAGCTATGAGGTACAGCGATCGGAGTTCGACCAGATCCTGCTCGAGAACGCGGCCAAGGAAGCCGGGGTGAGCCTGCTCCAGCCCGCCGAAGTGGACCGGGTCGAGTTCGACGAACGAGGCGCGAGCCTGGAGATCCGTGAAGGTGGCGAGACGCGAGCCCTTCGCGCCCGCTTCGTGGTCGATGCCAGCGGCCGCGACGGCTTCCTCGCCTCTCGCCACGTGGGCCGTCGCGAGCCCATCCCGGGACTGGGCAAGGTCTCCCTCTTCGCCCACTTCGAAGGTGCCCCGCGCTGGGAGGGCCGGGACGAGGGATTGATCCGTCTGTACATCTTCGAGGACGGCTGGTTCTGGTGGATACCGTTCTCCGGTGATCTCACGAGCATCGGGTGCGTCCTTCATTCGAAGACGGTACGGGGACGTGAGGGCTCGCGGGAAGCGATCTACGAGGACATGATCGGGCGGTGTCATCTGGTCGCGGAGGGCCTGCGGAACGCCCGGCGTGTCACGCCGGTGCGGAGCGCGGCGAACTTCTCCTACAGCACCAGCGTGGTGGCAGGGGATCGCTTCCTCTGCGTCGGCGACTCGCTCGCCTTTGTGGATCCCATCTTCTCCTCTGGCGTCTACGTGGCCATGCAGACGGGGGAGATGGCGGCGGCGGAGATCCTCGCCGCCTTCGCGGACGGCCGCTTCGAGGCCCGGCGCTTCGAGGGCTATGCGCGACGTGTCCGGCGCGGCGTCAGCCCCTTCGTGCGCTTCATCCGTCGCTGGTACGAGCCCGCCTTCATCGAGATTTTCCTCCGCCCGCGCGAGCGACTGGGCATGCTCGACAGCGTCACGGGCGTCCTCGCCGGGGGGGCCTTCCTGCGCATGCGCCTCAAGATGTGGGGCTCGCTCACCGTCTTCTTCGCCATCGTACGCGCCAACCGCTGGGTGCGCCGCTGGCGCGGCCAGGCCGTGGAGTCGAGACTCGAGTGGTAACCACGATCTCCCTCGCCCCCTGTGAGGGAGAGGGCAGGCCGAGGGAAAGAGCGTGAACCTTCGGCAACTCCTCCCTCGCGGATACGCGTTCACCGTCATCGGCATCGCCGTGGGGGTGGCCGGCCTCGTCTCGCTGGGCGCCATGGCCGAGCGGATCACGCGCTTCATCGATGGGGGCGACCGCTTCGTCCTCGGCCAGATTTCCGTGGCCGGCGAGGGGATGGGCATGGGCACCGGCTTCACCGCGGGGGGACTTCTTCCCGCTTCCAAGATCGCCGAGATCGCCGCGGTGCCGGGCGTCTCGGGGGTCCAGGCACAGGTCATGCTTCCGTTCAATACGAGCACGTCCAGTTTCCTGACCCTGACCCAGGAGCTGATCATGGGCATGGACCTGTCCGTGCCCATACCCAACCGCCACTACCGCGAGCTGCCGGTGAGCTCGGGGCGGCCGCTTCGCTCCGGCGATCGTCGAGCCACCGTGCTGGGCGCCGACTTCGCTGCCGCGCGCCATCTCGCCGCCGGCGGCACGGTGACGCTGGCCGGGCAGGATTTCTCGATCGTCGGCATCCTCGACAAGACCTTCACCGCTCCCGATCGCTTCGCCCTCGTGCCCATCGAGGACGCGCGCGAGCTCTGGCTGCGCCGTGACCCGCTCCTCGTTCAGGCGTTCGGAGCGGGTACTCTCCGCCGGGGAGACCTCAATACCGGAGCGGCCGTGGGCTGGCGGGACGGCGAGGATCCCGACGCGCTGGCCCGCCGCATACAGACCACGGTGAAGGGTCTCAACGTCACCATCCCCGGCGAGCTGAGCCAGCTCCTGCGACAGTCCACCGCCTTCTTCTCCGCCCTGCTCCTGGGCATCGGCGCCCTGGGACTTCTCATCGGAGGCCTGTCTCTCGCGAACACGGTGACGGCGGCTGTCTTCGAGCGCATACGCGATTTCGGTATCAAGCGCGCGCTGGGCGCCACCGATCTCGATCTCCTCGGCGAAGTCCTGGGCGAAGGGCTACGGGTGAGTCTCTGGGGCGGAGGCTCGGGCGTGGCTCTGGCCCTCGCCCTCGGCACCGCCGTCGATGCCCGCCTGCTTCGTGATGGCCAGCAGCTCTTTCTCTTCTCGTCGAGGCTCCTGATCTTCGCCCTCGTCTTCTCCGTGGCCCTGGGCGCGCTGGCGGCAGGCTACGCGACCTTGCGTATCGCGCGGCTGTCGCCCGCCGAAGCGATTCGACGAGGCACCTGACCATCCTCCGCGCCGTCGGACTCACGAAGACCTATGCGGGGCCGGGCGGCGCCCCCGTGCCCGTCTTGGACAGGGTCGATCTCGAGTTGGAGAGCGGCGAGTTCGTGGCCGTCGCCGGCCCGTCGGGTTCCGGCAAGTCCACCCTGCTCAATCTCCTGGGCCTGCTCGAGCCGCCCGATAGTGGCGAGGTCTGGCTCGGCTCCGAGCGCGTGAGTCATCTCGGACGCCGCGCCCAGGCGCGCGTGCGTGGCGCCTCCATCGGCTATGTCTTCCAGTCCTTCCTCCTGCTCTCGGGGCTGACCGCCCTCGAAAACGTTCTGCTCGCCGCCCGCTACGTGGGGAGGGACTGCTCCGAGGCGCGGCGCGATGCCTTGGCCCTCCTCGAGCGCATGGAGGTCGTGCATCGCAAGGACCACTACCCGACGCAGCTGTCCGGCGGAGAGCAGCAGCGCGTGGCCTATTGCCGCGCCGTGCTCAACCGGCCGCCGCTCGTTCTGGCCGACGAGCCGACGGGGAATCTCGACGATCTTCACGCCCAGGCCATCCTGAGCGAGCTGCGGGCTCTGGCCGCGGGAGGAAACACGGCGGTGCTCCTCGTCACGCACCGGACGGAAGGACAGGCGGGCACCGACCGCGTGCTCTATCTGAGCGGTGGCCGGCTCGCGTCACGCCCCCCCGCTTCCGTCGCGTGACGCGCCCCGGGGCCTCGTGGGTTTCCGCGGCCTTCGCGGCTCTCTTGATACTGCTGCTTCTTCTCCCCGGGCTTGGCCGCGCGCCATTCGACGATCCGGGGGAGGGGCAGCACGCGGAGATCGCGCGCGAGGCCTGGGCTTCGGGTGATCTCCTCGATCTCCGCCTGAACGGCGTCCGGTATTTCGACAAGCCGCCGCTCCTCTACTGGCTGATCGCGCTCGACTTCCGCGCGTGGGGCGTGGCCGAATGGGGGGCCCGTCTCCCGTCGGTGCTCGGCGCCGCCCTCGCGGCGGCCGCCACCGCGCTCCTGGGCGCCCGGCTTCTGAATCCCGCGGGCGGCCTTCTCGCGGGGGCGGCCCTCTCCTCGTGCGCGCTCTTCCTCGTCTTCGGCCGCTATGTTCGCCCCGAGACGCTCTTCGTGGCCACCATACAGCTCGGCCTCACCGGGCTCCTGCTGGGGCTTCGCGATGGGGGCCGGTCGACGTCCATGCGCTGGTCGATGTTCGGCTGCGCTTCCCTCGGGCTGGCCGCGCTCGCCAAGGACCCGCTCGGCCTGCTGGCGCCGCTCCTCGCCGTCGGCGCGGCTCTCGCGCTGTGTGGGCAGCTCAGGCCCCTTCGCCGCTGGCTGCCGAGGACGGGAGTGTCGCTCATGGTGCTGCTGGGTCTCGGATGGTACGCGTGGGCGGGTCTTCGCCACCAAGGATTCCTCTGGTACACGGTGGTGGACAATCATCTCCTCAATGCGGCAGGGGTCCGTCGCTTCCCCGACGAGGACGTGGCGCTCGGGACCGTGGAGTTTCTCACCGTTTCGGCCCTCGGCGCCTTTCCGTGGATCGCCGCCGCCGCCGGCGCTCTCGCATCGCTCCTCCGTCGCCGGGCCTGGCGCGAGGCGGGCGAGGCGCCCTGGATCGCCCTCGCAATGTGGAGCGTGGGGCTGTGGGCGCTCTTCGCCGCCTCCGCGTTCAAGCTCCCGCACTACGCGCTGCCCACGTACCCGGCCATCGCCCTTCTCGCCGCCCGCTGGTGGATGGAAGACGAAACGTCCGGTCGCCGGCCCGCCCTCGCGCATCTCGTGCTCTTCGCTCCCCTCGCGGCCGCACTCGGGCTGATCGCGGCAGGTGACGGCGGCGCCTTTGTGGGCACCGTGTTCTCCGCCATGGACGTCTACACGCGAAAGGAGCTGGCCGGCGCGCAGGCCTCGCCGCTGCCGCCATGGTCCGCGCTCCAGCCGCTCGTGGCCCGCACCGCCTTCGTCTTCGCGGCGGGGGCGGTTGCTCTCGCGATCTGCGCGTGGCGGCGCGCCGGGTGGTGGACGGGAGCGGTAGTCGCCGCCTCCATGCTGGCCGTGATGCCCTCGGCCCTCCGCGCCCTCGATCTCGTGGGCACGGGGCGCGCCGTGGTGGGCATGGCCGCGGCCGTGCGACGATCCGCGTCGCCCGAGACCCTGCTCGTTCACGAAGGCCCGATCGAGAACTCGGGCGCCCTCGAGCTCTACTCGGGCCGCCGTCCCATCCTCCTCGACGCGCGCCGCAGCGTGCTCGGGATGGGCGCGACGTTTCCCGACAGCGCCGGTGTCTTCTGGACGGCGGACGAGCTCCGCGCCTCCTGGCTGTCCGGGCGCCAGATCCTGCTCGTCACGCCGCGCGATCCGCTTCACTCCGTGGTCGCGACCCTGCCTCCCGATCGCGTGAAGCTGCTCAGAATGGAGAACGGCCGATGGCTCTACGCTTCCGTCACCATGCCCCCTCGGTAGCCGGCCGTTTGCTATCCTGAGCGCGATGGCCGCCGACTACCTCCGCACCCTGTTCCTGCACCCACCGTCAGCCGATGGCTTCGACGGGGGCGCCGGCTCGCGCTATCAGGCCAGGCGCGAGATTCGCTCCTTCTGGTATCCGACGTGGCTGGCTCAACCCGCCGCCCTCGTTCCGGGCTCCCGGCTCGTCGATGCGCCCCCCGATGGGCTCACCCTGGATGACATTCGCCCTCGCGCGCGGGACTACGACGTTTGCGTCATGCACACGAGCACGCCCTCCCTCGTGGGCGACCTCAAGGTGGCGGAGGCGCTCAAAGCCGAGAATCCGCGGCTCCTGATCGGCATGGTGGGCGCCGCGGTCGCCGTGACGCCCGAAGCGGCTCTCGGGGTGGAGGGCCCCGTCGACTTCGCGGCGGGCAGCGAGTTCGATTTCACCGTCCAGGATGTGGCGCAGGGACGACCCCTCGAGCATATCGCCGGACTCTCGTACCGTACGGCCGGGCGCGTGGTGCGCAACCCCGATCGGCCCGTCCTCGAGAACATGGACCTGCTGCCGTTTGTCACGCCGGTGTACAAGCGCGACCTGACGGTGGAGCACTACGCGATCGGGTATCTCCGCCATCCGTACGTATCGCTGTACACGGGCCGCGGCTGCCGCTCGAAATGTACTTTCTGCCTCTGGCCCCAGACGGTGGGCGGCCAGCGCTATCGCACGCGCAGCGTCGGGCACGTGGCCGAGGAGATGGCGCTCGCCCAGCGCCTTTTCCCCCAGGTGAAGGAGTTCTTCTTCGACGACGACACTTTCACCGACGACCTGCCGAGGGCGGAGACCATCGCGAGAGCGCTCGGCCGGCTCGGCATGGTGTGGTCGGTCAATGCCAAGGCCAATGTGCCGTACGCGACGCTGAAGGTCCTCAAGGACAACGGGCTTCGCCTCCTCCTCGTAGGCTACGAATCGGGCAATCAGCAGATCCTCAACAACATCAAGAAGGGCGTGAGACTCGATGTCGCGCGCCGGTTCACGCGGGACTGCAAGGCGCTCGGCATTGTCATACACGGCACGTTCATCCTGGGGCTACCCGGGGAGACGCGCGAGACCATTCAGGAGACGATTCGCTTCGCCTGCGAGATCGATCCCGACACGATACAGGTCTCGCTGGCCGCGCCCTATCCGGGCACCGCCCTCTACGACGAGGCGCGCCTCCAGGGATGGCTCGAGGCGGAGCGTCTGGTGGACGACGCGGGCGTGCAGGTGAGCGCCATCGGCTACCCGCATCTCCCGCGGACGGAGATCTATCGCTCGGTCGACGAAGTGTACCGGCGCTTCTACTTCCGTCCGCGCAAGATGATCTCGCTGGGCGCCGAGATGCTGCGCGACGGCGCCGTGTTGCGTCGGCGCCTCACCGAGGGCTATCAGTTTCTCCGCTTCCTCCGCAAGCACCGCTTGGCGCCGGATACGTAGTTTCAGCGCGGCGGGGGCGGACGAGGGTGGCGGGGGTGTCCTTCCCGGACCACGCTGAGTCGCGTTCCGCGTGGCCACTCTGGCCCGCCACGAGATTATGGTTTTGGGCTTCGAGAATCTCCGCAGAAGATACGGGTCCGGGAAGGGCACCCCCGCCACCCTCATTCGCCTGGCGTGGCCTGTCGTCGCGTGGCCCTATTCCATTCACGGTCGATGGGATCTCTCGTCACTTAGTCGGAGACGCTCAGGGTCGGTGGTGTCGGTGGGGGGCCTCCCTCCCTGGACCCGTATCTTCTGCGGGGATTCTCGAAGCCCAAAACCACAATCTCGTGGCGGGACTGAGAGGCCGAGCGGAATGCGATTCAGCGTGGTCCAGGGAGGGAGGCTCCCCGCCGGCGCCGCCGACCCGGACATCGACCCCGCGCCGCCCGCTGCCGAGGCTGTGAGCTCTGCGTGATAGCATGAACGAATGAAGGTCGTGATCATCGATGCCATCGCGCGGGAGGGTGTTGCCTATCTGATCGAGCGCGGGTTCGAGGTGGAGCAGATATCGTCCAAGCTGCCTCGAGAGAAGCTTTTTCAGAAGATCTCGGGCAGCGAAGCGATCATCACGCGCTCATCTACCACCGTGAACACGGAGTTCCTCGCCCATGCTCGCCGCCTGCGCTTCCTGGGACGGGCCGGGGTGGGCGTGGACAACATCGACATCGAGGCGTGCTCCCGCCAGGGCGTCATCGTGGCCAATGCGCCGTACGGCAACGTGGTCTCCGCCGCCGAGCACACGGTGGGCATGCTGCTTGCCCTCGTGCGCAAGATTCCCGCGGCCCACGAAGCCCTCAAGCGTCTCGACTGGGACCGCGGTATCTACGGCTCGGAGCTCTTTCGCAAGACGGCGGGCGTCATCGGGCTGGGCAAGGTGGGATCGCGGGTGGCCGCCCGCCTGCGCTCCTTCGACATGGAGGTGCTGGTGTACGACCCGTACATTCCCGAGAGCCGCGCCCGCGATCTCAACGTGCGCCTCACCGATCTCCAGTCGTTGCTGACGCAGTCGGACATCGTCACCGTCCACGTGCCGCTCTCCAACGAGACGGAAAACATGCTGTCGGCGCGGGAGATCGCCGTCATGAAGCCCGGGGTGCGCCTCGTCAATTGCGCCCGCGGGGGCATCGTCGACGAGGGCGCCCTCCTCGCCGCGCTCGACTCGGGGCACGTGGCGGGGGCCGCGGTCGACGTGTGGACCGAAGAGCCGCCCGTGTCGCCGCAGGTCAGGCGTCTCGTCCAGCACCCGAAGGTGGTGGTCACCCCTCACCTCGGCGCCAATTCGCAGGAGGCGCAGGTGAACGTGGCCATCGACGTGGCGCGACAGCTGGTGGCCTTTCGGGACGGCGAGCTGGTCGAGCACGCGGTCAACGTGCCCGTGGGCGACCGGGAGAGCATGGCAGAGATCAGACCCTTCGTGACCCTCGCCGAGATCCTCGGCCGCTTCTGTCTCCAGCTCGAGAAGGACAATGTCGAGCTGGTGGAGGTGGAGGTTGCCGGTCACGTTGCGAAGCGTGATCCCGAGCTGATCGGCCGCGCGGTGCTGACCGGACTGCTCGGGGGCGTCACGGCCCAGGCCGTCAATCTCGTCAACGCCCGATTCATGGCGCGCGAGCGGGGCGTGGAGGTCGCCATCAACACGGACGAGAAAGCGCCCACGGGCTATACGAATCTCGTCACGGTGACGACCCACGCGGGCTCCGGGCGGAAGATCATCGCGGGCACCGTCTTCGACGGCGTGCCGCGCATCGTGCGCCTGCGGGATCTGCATATCGAGTTCGTGCCGGAAGGGCATATCCTCGTCCTGTCCTACGAGGACCGGCCGGGTATGGTGGGCAAGATCGGGACGATACTCGGCCGCCGCAATGTTAATATCGCCTCCATGCACGTCGGCCGTCGCACCAAGCGCGGCGGGGCCATCGTCGTCCTCCTTCTCGATGAGGACGTGCCACCGGAGGTGATGGAGGAAGTTTCCAAGGCGGTCGAGGCCGACTTCACCCGCGTCATCCGATTGGGGGAATCATGACGTCCGTCCGACGAACTGCTTCCGCTCGCCGCACCGCTGCCCGACGGAAAATTCCTCGAAGGGCCCGGCGCTCGGCCGGCTTCGAGTCTCGTCCCTGGGGCGGCTTCGAGAACATCGTGGAGGGCGGGGACTACAAGGTGAAGCGCCTCACCGTCGAGCCCGGGCACCGGATCAGCCTGCAGCGTCATCGCTTCCGTGCGGAGCACTGGGTGGTGGTGGAGGGGTCGCCGCGCGTCATCGTCGAGGGGAAAGCGCGACGTCTCAAGGCGCGGGGAGCGGTCGATGTCCCACGCGGAGCGTGGCATCGCATCGAGAACCCTGGCCGGCGCCCGGTGGTGATCATCGAAGTCCAGCACGGAGCTTATCTTGGGGAGGACGATATCATCCGCATCTCCGACGACTACGGGCGGTCAGGCGGCCGATAAGGGGGCAGCTGCTTCGTTGGCGCCCTCGGCGGCGGGCTCAACGTACAGAGAGTACGCCTCGCCCGCCACCTTCGGGCGCCGCCTCGCATCTGCCCCCTTCTCGGCCGCCTGACCTGCGCTGCTGCTGAGGACCCGATGCGGGGGCATCTGCTTTGTTTGGCCCTCGGCGGCGGGCTCAACGTAGAGCGACTACGCCTCGCCCGCCACCTTCGGGCGCCGCCTCGCATCTGCCCCCTTCTCGGCCGCCTGACCTGCGCTGCTCCTGAGGAACCGATGCGGCCGCCTGACCCGCGCTCGATTTTGGGTCCCGGCTATCGCAAGAGGTGGGAGACGCCTAAGTAGATCGCGGTCAGGCCGAGGTACTCGTGGAGGACGGCTTCGGCCTGTCGACGTTTGCGCCACCAGTCGCCGTGGAGGAAGTCGTCTCCCGGCACGAGCCGTACGATCCCCTCGATGTCCGATGGGGCCTCACGTCTCCAGACGAGCTTCACCCGGCGTGA
>WNFP01019013.1_pt1 | contig 10530 bp, 8 predicted proteins | sample 5400201 | NCBI WGS metagenome assembly WNFP01 (sample SAMN13153355, study PRJNA577476) | soil metagenome | isolation source: 115 cm saprolite under Madrone tree | place: USA:California | collected 2016-06-14
TTGTCGCCATCCTGAACAGCGTCGTTTCCCTCTACTATTACGCCAAAGTCGTGAAAACTATGTTTCTCGACTCTCCAGATCCAGGCGATAAATCGTTAGCCATCGGGACGAACAATTTCACGCTCCTCATACCTCTGACCGCGCTCACCATTGTTCTCGGGATTTACTTCTCACCCCTGGTTTATTACACCGGCCAATCGCTGCATTTTTTCATGAAATAGTTCAAGTCGTCCATCTTGGTGGCGGACTCGAATTGTTCATCTTTCCAGGTGCCTGCCTGGTTTCTAGATGCTTGTCGGTGGACAAATAAGCGCACTCGTTATTTGTTTGAGCTACTTGCCGCAATGTCAGCCCAGGTTCCCTTGACAAACGCCAGGGAGCCCAACTAGTTAGAGACCAGACAACGAGCGGAGAAGCGACTCCGACGAGTGCGGCGTTCTCGACGAAGGGAGTCCTATGCGGATAAGCGCTGCGCCTAGCCGAGAGCGAACACCTTCGTTAAGCTTTCTTGTTCATATGAGAATAGCGGAAAAAATTACTTCATGGCAGCAAGCCGACCTGACAACACGTTTTGCCGTCTACAGTTTTATCTGTATCGGCATTATGACGGTGGCTCTATGGTTTATAGTGTCCAGCTATCTGGTCAATGGGATCTTGCGGCGGGAGTGGGAAACTACCGCTCAGCTCGTCAGAACAGAAGTGCGAGAATTCCTAACCACAGAGGATTTTACAACCAAAGATCGGAAATCGGTGGGTCATAAATTCGATGCCCTTCTTCGCCATATTACCCGTATGCCCGATATTCTGCGCTTCAAGGTTTTCAATCCTAAAGGAATCGTGATCTGGGCGGACGACAAGCGATTGGTTGGGCGATCTTTTGCTGATGACGCTAGGCTTCAAGAGGCTATTCAGGGAAAGGTTGTCGCTGATATGAGCTCCCTGAGCGAAATAGAGAATGTTTCTGAGCACGATTCCTTTCAGAGGGCGGTGCAGGTCTATGTTCCGATTTACTCAGATGCAACTCGAGAGCTATTGGGCGTGATGGAAATCTACAGACAGGCCGATCCCATCGACCGGGATATCCGAGAAGCAAGAATAGTCGTGTTGTTGGGTGCGCTAGGGGGCGGTTTGCTCTTATATCTCTCGTTATTCGCCATCGTGCGGCAAGCGGCGCGGAAGATCAAGGAGCAACAGGAAAATCTCCTCCAAGTACAATCCGATCTAGTAGCATCGCAAAGTATGGCGGCGGTGGGGGAAATGGCGGCGGCCATCGCCCACGGCATCGGCAACCCGCTTTCGTCTATACGGGCGGCAGCCCAGGTGGCAAAGCTCGATTGTCACGCTTGCGAGGGGCAGGATTCGCAGCAGAAAACATTGACCACGCTAGATGAAATCATTCAACAAGTCGATCGGGTGCAGAAACGAATGCGGGGACTCTTGAACTTTGCCAAACCCATGGAACCGCATCCGGGAGTCGTGGAAATCAATGCGCTCTTGAGTGACATTGTGGATGTCTTAAGGCCGCGATTTGCCGAGGCAGGCGTGAGTCTCCAGTTGGATTTAGATAAGAGCCTTCCCCAGGTACGGTTGGATGCCAATCACGTGGAACAGATTTTTATGGGTCTCATTACCAATGCACTCGAAGCAACGCCCAAAGGCGGTCGCGTCACTATCCGAACAAATGTTTGTAGGGGCAACGGTACCGACGTGAGCATCAACATTTCCATTGAAGATACAGGGGAGGGGATCCCCGTTGAGAGCAGAGACCGAGTCTTCGACCCATTTTTCACCACCAAGCCTGACGGAACCGGTATTGGTTTGCCATTGGCGAAGAAATTTGTGGAACGGAATGGGGGCAAGATTGCTATCTCCGATGGAATCTCCGGGGGCGCAAAATTCGACGTCATGTTTCCCGCGGGCGAGCCAAACTGAAGGTTCCCCTTCGTCGAGCCTCTTTGCGCAACGATGCCAGCAACTATGTCATCGGGATCATGATGTGCTTCTGATAGGCTGGCCGATCGCAAAGACGCTTGTACCATGCATCAAAATTGGCGAATTTCGGTCGCTCGATAGGTAAGTTGAACCAGCGATAGGCCCAGACTCCCAGAGGAATGTCGCCGAGGGTCAAATCATTGCCAGCGACATAGGGACTACTAGCGAGTTGACGATCAACGATCGTCCATGCACTGGTAGTTTTTTCTAATGCACTGTTGACCACCTTTGGATCGCGTTTGTCCGCCGGCGTGCGGATCAGTGACCAAAAGAGAGGGACAATCGCAGGACCCAAGGTCGTGAGTTGCCAATCCATCCATCGATTAGCGTTGGCTCTGCCCTCCGGCGTGGACGGAAGTAACTTTCCCTGGCCGTGCTTTTCGACCAGATATCGCATGATGCTGTTCGATTCCCAGAGGATAAAATTCCCATCTTGAAGCGTCGGAACCAGCCCGTTTGGATTCATAGCAAGGTAAGCCGTTTCTTTGTTGCCGCCGAACTTGCCGCCAAGATCGGCTCGGTCAAAATCGAGAGCCAGCTCGCCACAACACCAAAGAACCTTCTGCACGTTGGATGAGTCCGTCCTCCCCCATATCTTGATCATGTTCCCCTCCATGAAATTTCATTTCTCCTCTACTGAAGCTATTATCACCCTTTTTGTCTTGGGGACAGTGGCAAATTTGCTGTGTTATGGCCGCCTGAGACGGCGCGCTACCATCTTCTTTCCTTATCTGCTAGAAGAAGAGAATTAAACTAATGAAAGATTATGCGGTATGAACAAAAGATTGATTTGGATGTTGGCTCTCGCCCCGTTGTTCCTAGTGGCCGGAATCCACCCGACCTTGGGGCAGGATCAATCCGAGGGGAAAAAACTTTATCTTAGCTATTGCTCCAGTTGTCATGGCGATAAAGGGAAGGGAGACGGGCCCGCGGCGCGGTCTCTTCCGGTGAAGCCGGCTGATCACACGGACGGAGCGATAATGAACCAGCTTACGGATAAATTTCTGTTGGAGATTATCTCAAAGGGAGGGAGCGCAGTCGGCAAGTCGCCCATGATGCCGGCCTGGGGAGGTCAATTCAAGGAAAAACAGCTCCGGGACATTGTGGCTTACCTTCGTAGCATTGCCGATCCACCGTATAGGGCATCGGGGAAATAAAAAAATTAGTTAATTTTGGTCGTTTCCCCCTTGACGATTCGATAAGTGAAATTATATTTGGTGCATCCAACCTGTTCTTGAGGTTTGTAAATCTACGTTTTATTCCAGGAGGGTTTATGGCAACAAAAATTCGTCCCCTACACGATAGGGTGATAGTCAAACGCATTGAAGAGGAGGAAAAAACTAAGGGCGGTCTCATTATCCCGGACACCGCTAAAGAGAAGCCACAAGAGGGTAAAGTGGTTGCTGTGGGTCCCGGCAAACAGGACGACGGAAAGGTGATCCCCTTGGGTGTCAAAGCAGGAGATAAGATCCTGTTCGGCAAATATTCGGGGACTGAGATCAAACTGGACGGCGAGGAACATCTGATTCTGCGTGAGGATGATATCCTTGGCGTAATTGAATAAGGAGGTTAAGGAAACATGGCTGCGAAAGACGTTCGTTTTAGTGAAGACGCGCGCGGTAAGGTTCTGCGCGGTGTTAATTTATTGGCTGATGCGGTGATAGTGACCTTGGGCCCCAGGGGCCGAAATGTTGTTCTTGAGAAATCCTGGGGTGCACCGACCATTACGAAGGACGGTGTAACTGTCGCGAAAGAAATTCAGCTCGAGGATAAATTCGAAAATATGGGCGCCCAGATGGTCAAAGAAGTGGCCAGCAAGACCTCAGATGTCGCGGGTGACGGCACGACCACGGCTACGGTTTTGTCCCGTGCTATTTATAGCGAAGGCTTGAAGCTCGTTGCGGCGGGTCATGATCCCATGAGCCTGAAGCGAGGCATCGACAAGGCGGTGGCGAAAGTTGTGGACGAGCTCAAATCGATGTCCAAACCCACCCGCGACAGAGACGAGATCGCCCAGGTTGGAACTATCTCGGCGAACAACGATAAGACCATCGGTGCTATTCTTGCCGAGGCCATGGACAAGGTAGGAAAAGAGGGCGTTATTACGGTCGAGGAAGCTAAAGGCTTGGAAACAACCCTCGATCTCGTTGAAGGTATGCGGTTTGATCGGGGCTACCTCTCTCCTTACTTTGTGACGGATCCGGAGAGAATGGAGTGTGTCTACGAGGATGCCTATCTGCTCATCAACGAGAAGAAGATATCGAGCATGAAGGACCTTCTGCCCGTGCTTGAAAATGTTGCCAAAACCGGCAAACCCTTGCTGATTATCGCTGAAGAAGTTGAAGGTGAGGCGTTGGCGACCTTGGTCGTCAACAAGCTCCGTGGCACCTTGAAAGTCGTGTCCGTAAAAGCGCCAGGCTTCGGTGATCGGCGCAAGGCGATGTTGGAAGATATCGCCATTCTGACCGACGGCAAGATGATTGCCGAGGAGTTGGGCATCAAGCTGGAGAACGTCACATTGAAAGATCTCGGCCGCGCGAAGCGGGTGATCATTGACAAGGACAACACTACGGTCGTCGAAGGGGCCGGTAAGAAGTCGGCCATTGAAGGCCGTATTGCCCAAATTCGCGCGCAGATCGAGGAGACCACCTCCGACTATGATCGCGAAAAATTGCAAGAGCGTCTGGCGAAGTTGGCCGGCGGTGTGGCGGTCGTGAAAGTCGGCGCAGCCACCGAGGTCGAAATGAAAGAAAAAAAGGCCCGCGTGGAAGATGCGTTGCACGCTACGCGTGCTGCGGTTGAAGAAGGCATCGTGCCAGGTGGGGGTGTTGCACTAGTGCGTGCGTCTGCTTCTCTCGGGAATTTGCGGGTCTCGGATGACGAGAAAGTCGGCGTCCGGATCATTCAGAAGGCTTTGGAAGAACCCATGCGTTGGATCGCCAGCAACGCCGGAGCCGATGGTGCTGTTGTGCTCGACAAGGTTAAGGGCGGCAAAGGCGCGTTCGGCTTCAATGCCGCGACAGAGGAATTTGAAGACCTCGTTAAGGCAGGCATTGTCGATCCGACGAAGGTTGTTCGCACAGCGTTACAGAACGCAGCGTCGGTTGCGGGCTTGCTGATTACCACCGAGGCGATGATCGCCGATAAGCCGGAGAAGAAAAGGGATGCTCCGGCAATGCCGCACGACCACGAAGACTATTGACCTATTTTTTCAAAAATCCGGTCTCAGAGAAGTTGCGTTGGGAACGGCAAGCTGCCGGAACCAAAGTATGGTCAGTGCAAATGAGTCGCGTAGATCAAACAAAATCTCTGCGGACCTCAAGCACGGAGTCTTGATCTTAAGCCTATCTAAGGCAGAAAAGGCTAAGCCGAGAATGATTGATGTGAAAATCGCTTGATTTTGGTTTTCTTAGTCGTGCGATTTCGTCATAATTGATATCGGGGTCTCTTCCTTAATGTCAAAGCTCGACACTAGCCGCCGCACGCGCCCATCCACCTGGATGTATGGATGGGCCGCTGCGGTGCTTTTTTTGCTCGTTTTCGTGTTCGTGAAACAAACATGGGTTGATGGTGCATCGCTCAACGATCCCCGTGCGACCTCTCGTGCGGTCGCTCCCCGCGGCGAGCTTGCGCCGGGAGAAAAATCGACCGTTGCCCTCTTTCGCCAGGCGTCTCCGTCGGTTGTGCACATCACGGCGATCGCGGTTCAGCGCGATCTTTTCACCCTCAATCTTTATCAGATACCCGAAGGAACAGGCTCCGGTTTCATTTGGGATAACAGCGGAAATATCATTACCAATTTTCACGTGATTCAAAATGCGGACGCAGCACAAGTGACCCTTGGGGATCAGACCACGTGGAAGGCGCGCCGCGTTGGTATAGCACCAGACAAGGACCTCGCGGTTTTGCACATTGATGCACCGGCGAATCGGCTTCAGCCGATTCCCGTCGGCACGTCAAAAGACCTTATGGTGGGGCAGAGCGTCTTTGCCATCGGCAATCCTTTTGGGCTCGACCAGTCGCTCACCACAGGCGTCATCAGCGCGCTAGGTCGCGAAATTGAATCTGTGACGCGTCGGCCTATTCAAGGCGTTATTCAGACAGATGCTGCCATCAATCCGGGAAACTCCGGTGGTCCCCTGCTTGATAGCGCGGGCCGCCTGATTGGCGTGAACACCGCGATCTACAGCCCCACCGGCGCTTCTGCGGGAATCGGGTTTGCTATTCCGGTGGATACTGTCAACCGTATCGTCCCGGAACTCATCCGTTATGGAAAGGTGATACGGCCGGGGATCGGAATACAGATCGCTGAAGACCAAATCGCTGATAGACTCGGCGTAAAGGGAGTCCTGGTGGTCGATGTGGTCCCGGGAAGTGCGGCGGCCAAAGCCGGCATTCGGCCGACCCGAAGGGAAGGTTCCGGCCGCGTGCATTTAGGTGATGTTATCACCGCCATCGATGGTAAGAAGGTGGAATCAGCCAACGAGCTTTTTATCTTGCTTGAGAACTACAAAGTTGGGGATATCGTCAACGTTGTCTTGCTGCGCGAGGGTAAACCCTTCCAAACGAAAGTAGCCCTAGAGGCAGTTCCATAGACGTGGTTTGTTGCTTGATCTCTTGGCTGGACTGGCGGTTAAGATTTTTCCAGAATGCCTCCCGCATTCGACTGGTTCTCGTCACGCTCGTAGGCGGAGATGATCTCCTGCACCAGGTGGTGACGGGCAACATCTTTTTCGGTGAAGGTAACAAACCTAATCCCGTGGACTCCTTTAAGAATCCGAGAGGCTTCCTTCAGGCCCGAGGGTTTACCGGCGGGGAGATCGATCTGAGTCGCATCGCCGGTGATCACAGCTTTTGAGCCGTATCCCAGCCGTGTAAGAAACATCTTCATCTGCTCCGGAGTCGTATTCTGGGCCTCGTCGAGAATCACAAACGAGTCATTCAACGTTCGACCGCGCATGAAAGCGAGGGGTGCGACTTCGATGGTGCCTCGTTCCACCAGCTTTCGTGCTCGATCGAAATCGACCATATCGTGCAAGGCGTCGTACAAAGGGCGAAGATAAGGATTGACCTTCTCGGCGAGATCTCCCGGCAAAAAGCCGAGCTTCTCTCCGGCTTCAACGGCCGGCCGGGTAAGAATAATGCGAACATAATTGTTCTTCATTAACTCGGCCACGGCCATGGCCATAGCCAGATAGGTTTTGCCCGTGCCAGCGGGACCAATGCCGAATACGATATCGTAGCGGCGGATGGCGTCGATGTACGCTTTCTGAGCGATGCTTTTCGGCGTAATCGTGCGTTTGTGCGCCGAAATGTAAATCGTGTCGAGGAAAATGTCCTGTAGTTTGGCCCGACCGTCACTGCTTAGAATGCGGATGGCGTAGTCCACGTCGCTGGCATAAACCGGGTATCCCTTTTCCAGAAGAGCGTGGAGCTGCTTGATAATCTGGCTCGCAAGTTCCACCTGAAGCGAATCACCTTCGATTTCAATGGCGGAGCCGCGTACACGGATCTTGACTCCGAGAGCCTGCTGGAGAATCTTAATGTGCTGGTCGTGTTGCCCTAGGAGATCACGGAAAAGGCGCGGGTCGTTGAACTCGAGATGGACGGTTTCGACGTCATTGATAACACTTGCTGTTTGTTCTTGCTCGTCTTTCACTCGGTTTCTCCTATCAGTTGAATAATGATTTCCCTCACGCGCGGACGATTGTCGAAATCCAACAAGACAATTTGCTGCCAAGTACCCAGCATGGGGCGGCCGTTCTCAATGGGAATGGCCAGCGACGGACCGAAAAGAGAGGCGCGCAGGTGAGAAAAACCGTTGTCGTCGCCCCAACGATCATCGTGATGATATTTCCGGTCCGATGGAATGAGCTTCTCGACGAATTCTCTAAGATCCTGAACCAGACCGGGTTCATACTCGACGGTGGTCAACGCGGCAGTGGAACCCGAGATGAAGAGCGTCACTAGCCCGCGCTCAATCTTTTGCTTTTCGATCTGTTCCCGGACTTTGGCGGTGACGTCGATGATGTCGCAGAAACCGGCGGTCTGCTCTGAAAGTTTCTTGGTATGAATCTTGATCACTCGATTAGTCAAGCGTGGCGTCAGAAGGAAGTTGACAATGAAAGGGGCAAGAGTGTGAGAAGCGATAAGAATGCTGGATGGGTATCCAATTGCTGAAAATCATTTTGACTCTCGGATTAATTCCTCCGCTCGCTTTAGTGCCGCAGCGATCTTCGCGGGCTCTTTGCCGCCCGCCTGGGCGAAGTCCGGCCGGCCGCCGCCTCCGCCCCCCACGAGGCGCGCTAATTCTTTTATAATATTTCCCGCATGATAGCGGCGCGTCAAGTCCGGGCTGACGGATGCGACTAGATTGACGTTGCTTTCTCCGGCGCTGGCCAGCACGACGATCCCGGAGCCGAGCTTTTCCTTCAATCGGTCCGCGATATCGCGCAGCTGCTTAGCATCAACACCGTCGACTTGGCTTACCAAAAGGTTGGTGCCGTCGACGGACTGCTTCTTGGCTAGAAGATCGGGAATTTGGTCTTTCTGGAACTGACCCTGGACCTTCTCGATTTCTCTTTCGAGATCTTTTTGGCGCTCCAACAGCTTGCGGACTTTGTCGACTGCATCATCGGCGTTTGCGCGGAGGAGATTGCCTATCTCTTTGAGCTTTTGTTCATAGCTCCGTATGAGATCCAGGGCGCCCTCTCCCGTAAAGGCTTCGACGCGTCTTACACCGGCGGCTACTCCGCTTTCGAAAGGAAGCTTGAAGATGCCAATTTCGCCGGAACGATGGATGTGGGTTCCACCGCACAGTTCTGTGGAGAAATCACCGATTTTCACCACGCGGACGCGATCGCCGTACTTATCGCCAAAGAAAGCCAGAGCGCCGTGGCGAATGGCGTCTTCGTAACTCGACTCCCGGATCGACACATCCGCGTCATCACGAATATGCCGATTGACATGTGCCTCAATGGCCGCTAGTTTTTCCTCTGGAATAGCTCCTGTGTGATTGAAGTCAAAGCGGAGCCTCTCGGGTGACACCAGAGATCCCGCCTGGCGAACGTGGCCGCCAAGCTCGCGGCGCAGAACCGCGTGGAGGATGTGTGTCGCCGAGTGATTGAGCATGGTTTTTCGACGATGTTTGGCATCCACAGCAAGATAAACTTCATCTCCTACCTGAATGCGTCCCTTTTTTACGCGCCCACGGTGGGACGTAAGCTGAGGGGTAGGGTGTTGGGTATCAGTAACTTCTATAACATCGCCGCGGGCGGTCCTGATCGTACCTCGGTCGCCTACCTGGCCGCCCGATTCGCCGTAGAAAGGCGTCTCGGTTGTCAGAAGGTCGACCTCCATACCCTCGACGACCTCGGGTTTACTTTCGCCAGCCGAATACAACGCTAGCACTTCCGATTCAGCCTCGAGATGATCATAGCCGACGAACTTGACAGCCCTGACCGCATCTGAAACACGAATCGGATCGGAAACGTCAATCGAAATCGTGCGAGCTTCCCGGCCTCGCGTCCGCTGTTCTTCCATCAGCTTTTCGAAACCTTCGCGATCGACAGTCATTCCCTGGTCTCGCAGGATGTCTTCGGTCAAGTCCAACGGGAAACCGTAGGTGTCGTAAAGACGAAAGGCGACATCGCCGGGAAGGATAGTCTCTTTATTTTGCTTCAGTTTACCGGTGGCCTCCTCGAGTAGTACCAAGCCTTTTTCTAGAGTTTCTCCGAAACGTTCCTCCTCGCCTCGGATCACTTCACGGATCCGCTGCTCTTGAGAGCGAAGTTCAGGATAAGCGTCTCCCATGACCGCAGCCACCGTGGTCGCCACCTCGTGCAGAAATGGGTTGCTAAGGCCGATCAGTCGTCCATGCCTGGCAGCTCTTCTGAGCAGTCTGCGAAGAACATAACCCCGTCCCTCGTTACTCGGCATCACACCGTCGGCGATCAGAAAGCTGACAGCACGAGCATGATCGTCTATGACCCGGAACGAGATATCGGCCACCGGGTCGACGCCGTATTTTTTGCCGGTTAATTTTTCCGTCGTCGCGGTCAGAGCGCGCATGAAATCGATGTCATAGTTAGACAGAACCTTTTGCAGCACCGCAGTAATGCGTTCCAAGCCCATCCCCGTATCGACATGTTTGGACGGCAACTCGGACAGAGTGCGATCCTGACCGCGGTTGTATTGGATAAAAACCAAATTCCACAGCTCGATATAGCGGGCGCAGTCGCCGTTGACCTGACAGATATGGCCAGGCTGCCCCTTCATGTCGCAGGCTTCCGGTCCGCGGTCGAGGTGAATCTCGCTGCAAGGACCGCAAGGACCGGTCTCCCCCATTTCCCAGAAGTTTTCTTTTTCCCCGAAGCGTTTGATTCTTTCTGCCGGTAGCCCGCTGATCTTCTCCCAGAGTCGCTCTGCCTCATCGTCGTCGAGATAGACTGTCGCCCACAACTTATCCTTAGGCAGTCCCCACTCCTTAGTCAAAAGCTCCCAAGCCCATTGGATGGCCTCGGCTTTGTAGTAATCGCC